>Ga0207708_10000075_pt1 | contig 78540 bp, 80 predicted proteins | sample KBSK5101metaG_FD_184340 | JGI IMG/M metagenome (GOLD analysis project Ga0207708, IMG submission 184340) | Corn, switchgrass and miscanthus rhizosphere microbial communities from Kellogg Biological Station, Michigan, USA - KBS K5-10-1 metaG... | ecosystem: Host-associated > Plants > Roots >...
CGGTGGCGCCGTGGGTCGCGCCGAGGTCGAGCCGGTCGGCGTGGTGGGCGACCCGGAGCTCGAGCTCGCCCAGCCGGTGCCGCAACGAGGCCACCGAGGGCGGTGGTGTCGGCGAGTTCGGTCTGGCTCATCGACCAGAGCCGCGGGTCACCGAGCTGGTCGAGCTCGGCGTGGAACCGCGCGACCAGGGCCGCGACAGGGTGCGCCTCTGGTTCGCCGAATACCGTTGCTATACAAGGAATTGTGGCTTCCGGCACCGACAGTCATGCGCCCAGAACCGGGGTTCTGCCCGGCATGTGGACAAGTATCTTCGTTGTTCTGGAGCCTTACAGGTCGTCCCCGTCGGCAACCCGCTGGTACGTCCCGACGGCCTCGAGGAACGCGGGCATCCGCTGGTCGAACATGCCGAGCCCCACGTCGCTCAGAAGCCGATCATGGATCGCCAGCGTTCGGGGTGCTCCCACCGCCTCGCTGAAGTCGAGGACCTCGGCCATCTTCAGCCACGGGCCGCTGACAGGTGCGCACAGGACGTCGACGGCCCGACCGGGGAGCTCGAACGAGTCGCCCGGGTGGTAGAGCGTCGTGTCGCCCGCGGTCACCAGGTAGCCACTGTTGTGGAATCGCGGGAACGACGGGTGGATCACCGCATGCATCTCCCCCACCGACGTGACCGGCAACCCGGCGTCGAAGGCCGAGCCGGGCTGTACGACGGTCGCGCGCTCGGCGAGGTCGGGCGGCAGCTGGTCGACCACTGCCTGGATCGTGTAGATCGGGGCGTCGCTGGCGCGCAGGTTGCCCTCGTCGAGGTGGTCGAAGTGCTCATGGGTGACCAGCACCGCGGTGGCGCCCTCGACGGCCTCCTGGTCGGTGAACCCGCCGGGGTCGATGACGACGCGTTGGCCGTCGTGCTCGATCCGGACGCAGGCGTGGCCGAACTTCGTGATCCTCATGCGCCCCACCCTAGGAGGCCTCCTCGAGCGCTCCCCGTGGCAGCCGGCGCACCGCCGGGATCGCGGCGACGGACACCGAGATGGCGACCCCGATCACCGTCATCCCCACCAGGGTCTGCTGGACGCCCAGCGCAACCGTCGCCAGCCCGGCCAGCAGGTTGCCGAGCGGGATCAGGCCGGCACTGGTCAAGTAGTCGTAGCTGGAGACACGCGACAGCGAGCGTTCGGGGATGTGCTCGCCCAGCGAGGTCTCCCACAGCGTGAAGGTGCAGGTCACACAGACTCCCGCGAGCAGCTCGAACGCCCCGATCGTCCAGACTCCGAAGCCGCTGCCGATGAACGCCGCCTGCAGGGACGAGCCGATCAGCATCAGCGCCGCAACCCGCAGCGCGAAGCGGGGTCGCCAGACCAGCAGAAGCAGGTCACCGAGGATGCTGCCGACCCCGAAGAACACCGTGATCAGCGCCCACGACTGCGCACCGTCGTACTCGCGCTGCATCAACACCGGACCGATCACGAAGATCGAGGGGAGTACGACGACGTGGTACGCGCTCATGCCGACCAGGAAGCCGACCACCCAGCTGCGACCGACCACCTCGCCCCACCCTTCACGCAGGCTGGTCCAGAAGTGGTTCGTCGTCGCCGCCGGGTCCTCCTCCGCCAACGCCTGCTCGACAACGCGTGGTCGCAGCGGCAGCAGCAGCACCAGCGACACGGCGAACGTCACCGCGTCGAAGACGAGTGCACCTCCAGGTCCGCCGGCGAAGGCGATCAGCACACCGGCGATCGCGGGCCCGATCACGTTGCCCAGCGAGAACGTCAAGCCCCGCAGGGCGTTCGCGGGCTGCACGTTGACCGGGCTGACGGTGGTCGGGAGCAGGCCGCTGAACGCCGGCGCGAAGAAGGCGTCGGCGGCCCCGAACACCGCGGCCAGTACCACCAGGTGCACCGTGTCGGCCGAGTCCGTGAGGAGCAGGGTGGCGGCGAGCGCCTGGGTGACCAGACGGACAGCGTCGGATGCGATCAGGATCCGCTTCCGGTCGAGCCGGTCGGCCCAGACCCCAGCCGGCACGGCGAGCAGCACGAACGGCAGGAACTGCGCGGTCGAGACCAGGGCGACGTCCTTGACCCCTCCCCCGATGGAGAGCACGGCAAACGGCAGCGCGATCTGGGTGACCCTGTCGCCGAGGATCGAGAGGAGCTGGCTGCCGAAGAGCAGCCGGTACTGCGGCTCGTCGCGAAGTACGGCGGGCATCCGCACTCGCTTGGTCAGCACCGGCCAAGGATGACAGCGCTGGGGCGGCGGGGCGACACGGTAATGGTGTCGCCCGGGACCAGCCTTCACGACGAGAATCCGGGCGTGCGCGAAGCGATTCTGTCCGGCCTCGTCACCGGCCTCGCGATCGCGATGCCGGTCGGGGCCGTCGCTGCCCTGATCGTGGCGCTGACGGTGCGCACGTCGTTCCGGGTCGGGCTCGGCGCCGCGGTGGGTGTCGCCACCGTCGACGGGGCGTACGCCGCCGCAGCCGTCGTCGGCGGCGGTTTGGTGGCCCAGGTGCTGGCGCCGATCGCGCAGCCGCTGCGGATCGGCTCCACGGTGGTCTTGTTGGCGATCGCACTCTGGCTGGTCGTGTCCGCCCTGCGCCCGCGTCCCGAGCGGGTCGCGGACAAGGGCTGGGTGACCACTCCGCTGCGCGCCTGGATGACGTTCGTCGCGATCACGGCTGTGAACCCGGCGACGGTGATCTACTTCGCCGCGATCGTGCTCGCCAACCGCAACCTGGTCGAGGGCGCGGGCGAGGGCACCGCGTTCGTGATGGCCGCGTTCCTGGCCAGTGCCTCGTGGCAGGTGCTCGTGGCCGGCACCGGAGCCCTGCTCGGTCGTGCCATGACCGGTTCCCGGGCGCACGTGGTCACCGGCCTGGTGTCCGGGGTGGCGATCGCGGTACTGGCCTTGCGTGGGCTGGGGTGAGTCTCAGCCCCGCGGTCGCGGGCGCGCCACCCTCGGCGACGGGTCGGGCGGCGGGTGCGGCGGCACCTCCTCGATCTGCCGCTCGCGGACCGCGCTCTTGATCTGCTCGAGGTTGTTGCGCAGCAGGTCGGAGACCAGCTCGTCCATGCGCGGGTCGGCGAGCATCTCGATCAGCACCCGCAGGGTCGTCTCGCTCACCTGACCGACGATGGCGTCGTAGCCGGGGAGCCGGCCCACAAACCCGAGGGCCGGGTCCTCGCGCACCTTCTCGGCCACCAGCCGCTTCAGCTCGTCGTGGTTCTCGACCAGGGCCGCGGAGATGTTCCTGGTGTAGCGGCCGGTCTGGATCACGCCGGCGACCTCGTCGAGCACCGCGATCGTGATCGGCCTCCTGATCAGGTCGACCAGCGACAGACTCAGCTGGTTGAGATGCCGGACCGCGAACGGCGTGTGGAGGCCGCGTCGTACCAGCACCCGTGTGAGCAGGGCGGCGCCTACCGCAAGCACCACGAACACGAGGAGGACAAGCAGCAGCAGCTCGACGACGCTACGCTCCCCCAGCCAGTCGATCACCCGGTCAGCCCGCGACCTCGTCGACGAAGCACCAGCGCCAGTCCTCACCGGGCTCGGCGGAGCGCATCACCGGGTGTCCGGTCTCGCGGTGGTGGGCGCTGGCATGGCGACCGGGCGAGGAGTCGCAGCATCCGATGTTTCCGCAGCCGACGCACATCCGCAGGTGCACCCAGACCAGGCCCTCGGCGAGACAGGTCGCGCACTCGCCGGGTGTGTTCGGCTCGACCGGCTTCTGGACCGCGCGCAGGTGCTCGCAGTCACCTTCAAGGGACACCGGGGTGGCGGCTCGCACCGCGGCCCGTTCCCGATCGCTGTACTCCAACATGGACTCCTCGACGTCGAGCAACGCCAGCACCCGTCTCACCACGTCGTGGGCGACGGCGCCGGTGCTGCGTACCTCCAGCACGTGCTTTCGTTCCGCGTTGATCATCTCGCGCCGGAGCCGGGCGTAGGCCTCGCTCGGCGTCTCCTCGTCACTGGCACCCAGCGACTCCCAAGCGGAGAAGTTGCGACGCTCGAGCCGGTCCTCGATCTGCGCGCGCACGCCGTAGGGGTCCGCGTCGTCGATCTCCTCGAGCGCGGCGAAGCCCGCCTGCGACGCCTGCTGGAGCAGGTTCGCGCGGGCCAGGGCGTCCGCAAGCGGGTCGGGCGACGGCACCCGCAGCCGACGCGCCAGCCACGGCAGGCTGAGTCCCTGCAGGAACAGCGTGCCCGCGGTGACGGTGAAGGCGACCAGGAGGAGCAGCTCCCGGTGCGGCGTGCCCGGGGGGATCACGAACGCCGCGGCGAGCGTGACGACGCCCCGCATGCCCGCCCAGCCGATCAGGAAGGTGTAGGTCCACGGTGGCCGGCGCCCGGTCACCGGGTCGGGCCCCGGCCGGATCAGCAGGTAGCGCGCGGCGAAGACCCACACCAGCCGGATCACGATCACGGCCAGCAGCACCGCGACGCAGATCACGACAGCTCCCTGCAGGGTCACGTCCTCGCTGCCGACGTTGGTGATGATCGAGCTCGCCTGCAGGCCGATCAGCAGGAAGACGCCGCCCTCCAGCAGGAAGGCGATGGTGTTCCAGTTCATCTGCTCCAGGATCCGCGACTGCGCGGTCTGCAGGATCGGGGCCTTGTGGCCGAGCAGGAGGCCTGCGACCACGACCGCGATCACGCCGCTGGCGTGGATCTCCTCCGCCGCGACGTACGCCGCGAACGGGGTGATGAACGACAGGCCGCTGTCCAGCAAGGGGTCGGCCAGCCGACGGCGCACCTTGCCGACGACCACGAACACCACCAAGCCGATCAGTACACCGCCTCCCGCCGCGACCACGAAGTCGCGGGCGAGGGCCTGGTACGCCACGGTGCTGGCGAGGGCGGTGCGCAGCGCCACCAGTGCGGTGGCGTCGTTGAGCAGGGACTCGCCCTCGAGGATCGTGACGATGCGGCGCGGCAGGCCGATCCGGCGACCGATCGCGGTCGCAGCGACGGCGTCCGGCGGGGCTACGACGGCGCCGATCGCGAAGGAGAGCCCCCAGGACAGGTCCGGCACCAGCCAGTGCGCGACCACGCCGACCCCCAGGGTCGTGGCCACCACCAGGCCCACCGACAGCAGCAGGATCGGGCGCCGGTTGGCGTTGAAGTCGACGAGCGAGGTGTTCAGGGACGCCGAGTAGAGCAGCGGCGGCAGCAGCCCCACCAGCACGACCTCGGGCCGGAGCGACACCTCCGGCACGAACGGAAGGTACGACGCGACGATGCCGACGACGATCAGGACCAGCGGGGACGCCAGGTCGTAGCGCTTGCAGACCGCGGTGACCGCGATGACCGTGGCGACCAGGACGACCAGGCCCAAGGCGATGTGCACCGGGCCATCTTCCCAGTCCTCAGGTCAGGAGTCGTCCTCGATCAGCCCGACCTCACGCATCACCTGCTCGAGCATGCCCTCCACGTGCAGCTCGACGGTCGACTCCTCGGCCGGCCGGGTCACCTGCTGAACCTCGCCGTCGCGCCAGAACCACACGTGCGGGCTGATCGAGCCGGGCACGTCGTACTCCCCTTGCGCGACGCGGATCAGCGTCGTCGTCGCGTGCACCATGCCGATGCCCGAGATCGGGTGGACGGCGACCAGGTGCCGGTTGGGTACGACGAACAGCACGCCGTGTGCGGGCAACTCGATCAGGAAGTCCTCGCGGAGCAGCTGGTTCATGGTGAACACCCGGCTGGCGTTGAAGAATCCGCCGACGCTCAGGTGCACCTGCGACTGGGTGTCGTCGCCCAGCGGGACGACGTCGTCGGCGCGCAGCCGGGCCAGGTTGGCCATGGCCGCCTCGCGGATGCCGGACCAGCCGCCGAGCAGCGCGATGTCGTGGGAACCGGCCAGCGTCTCGACGTGCTCGGGGTGGTCGATCGACGCCAGCCCGACCAGCCCCTCGCCCAGCGCCTCCGCTGAGTCGGGCCGCATCGGCAGGTCGTCGGTCGCCCAGAGCCTCAGGTAGAGGCGGTCCCGGACGGTCTCGAGGTCGCGTTCCTTGGGCGTCAGGTGCGCGGCGACGATGCCGTCCACGTGCTGCGACAGCAGGGTCGGCCAGCTGCGCTCGGACTCCTGCACTGCGAGGAGGGCGACGTTGGTCAGCCCGTAGCTGCGGCCGTCGGTGCCGCGCAGGTAGCCGTCGTCGTACGTGCACTCGATGCCGTGCTCGGCGAACACCTGTCGGGCCAGCGCGGCGAACCGCGCCGCCTGCACGCCCGAAGCGAACATCGGGAGTCCGGGGTCCGGTTCGCGAGCACGGTCAGGGACCGTGGCGCGTCGGCGGCGGCGGAACATCCCCATCCCCTGAACCTAGCCGCTGCCGCGGCTGAGCGGTCAAGGCTCACGCGGGGCTCTCGGCCACCCAGCGCATGGGGTCGCCCCAGCCGAGATCGGTCACGCCGTACCTGTCCAGGGCCAGGACCGCGAGTGTCCGGCGGTGCGCCGCGAACGTGAGGACGTGCGCGACCATGCCGCCGTACGTGAACACCTCGGCAGGCTCGCAGAGCGCGTCCACGAACGTGTCGTCGAGCCGACCGGTCTCGACCACCTCGCGGACGTGCGTGAGGTAGGTCGGCCCCTCGCTCGCGAGCCGCTCCCGCATCGAGCTCAGCGACTCGTGCTCCTCGACCGACCAGTCGTAGGGACGGTCGGCCATCGCGGCGTTCCACATGCCCATCTGGCCGATCAGCCGGGACAGGATTCGGCGCAGCGTGCTCGGGTCGGGGTCGTCGTCGACGTTGATCACGATCGGCTCGTCGAGCTGGGCGTCGGTGACGCGCGCGGCGCACCGGAGAATCTCGCCGGTCAGCCAGACGTGGTGCTCGACCATGCGGGTCAGGAGGTCCATGGAGCTCACCTTGTCTCGTGCGGGCAGTCGGATGCTGCCGGGTGGATGGAAGTGCACGCCGCTGGGAGCCTCGATCCGGATCGCGCGCGGGCTCCTGCGCCACTGGGCCGGCGGGTCGCCGTACGCCCGGGCGAAGGCACGCGTGAACGCCTCCTGCGAGCCATAGCCCGCCTCGACCGCGATGTCGAGGACCGGGCGGCTGGTTGACAGGAGCCGGTACGCCGCGCGCTCGAGAAGGATCCGGCGCCGGAACCGGCGCGGCGGCTCGCCGGCCACCGAGGAGACCACGCGGTCGAGGTGGAAGCGGGACAGGTAGAGCCGCCCCGCCAGCTCCTCGCCCGAGGCCTCGTGGTCGTCCAGCGCTGCCGCGAGCACGTCCACGAAGGCCGTGAACGTGTCGTGCGCGGTGGACGTTGCTGCGGTCATGGCCCGATCGTCCCCCCGACTCCGGCCCTGTCGCTTGATCGGACTTGCTGCCATCCTCGGGTCATGTGCGCAGACCGCCTGCGGGTCGGCTCCGGCTCGCCGTACGAGCCACAGGTCGGCTTCTCCCGAGCGTTCCGGGTCGGCAACGTCGTGGCCGTGTCGGGGACGGCGCCGGTGGACGACGACGGGTCGGTGTTCGCGCCGGGCGACGTGCACGCGCAGACCCGGCGGTGCCTCGAGATCGCGATCCGGGCCCTCGTGGAGCTCGGCGCGGCTGCGTCCGACGTGGTGCGCACCCGCACCTACCTGGTGGACGCGGCCGACTGGGAGGAGGCGGGACGCGCGCACGGCGAGGTGTTCGCGCAGGTGCGCCCGGCCTCGACGATGGTGGTGGTGGCCGGTCTGCTCGACCCCGGGTGGCGGGTCGAGGTGGAGATGGACGCGATCATCGGCTGAGCACTCCCAGTAGGGCACGCGCGTAGGCGTCGTCGGCGCTGACGTCGACGTACCGCTCGCCGGAGGCGGTGACCGCGAAGCCGCCGCCGGGCGCGGGCAGTGGCTCGAGTGACTCGAAGGTCTCGCCGAGCAGCACCCGCAGCTGGTCCTCGTGCGGCACCCAGACGGCCTCGGACGCCTCGAGCGCGTCGAGTGCCCACTCAGTGGTGCCGTTGAATGCGAGCACCGGCGTCCCGTCGGGAAGCCGTACCTCCTCGATCACCATGTCGCTGAGCACGAACACCTCGTCGTCGAGGTCGCGGTCTGGCACCAGGAAGCGGTCGCCCGTCACCGGCGTCCAGCGCAGACCGGCGTCGCGCAAGGCGATCGCCAGGTCACGGCTCAGCATTTGGGGTCCCCGCGGAATCGTGAGCCTGCGAGCGATTCAGTGGGGTCCTTCAGCATGCTGCCCAGTGTGCGCCAACGCGCGGACGGCCTCGTCGAGCGCCCGCCGGTTGTCGCGCCGGCAGCGCACCTCGACCACCTCGATGCCGCCGTTGGGGGTGTCCAGCGCCTGGCGCAGCTCAGGCACCGACTCCACCCGCCAGTGCGGCGTGCGGGTCGCAGCACACAGGGCGGCCAGGTCGACGCCGTGCGGTGTGCCGAAGAGACGCTCGTAGCGGTCGGCGTACGACGGGTCGCCCTGCTCGAGGAGTGCGAAGATCGAGCCGCCGTCGTCGTTCACCACGACCACCGTCAGGTCCGGGCGGGGCTCGTCGGGGCCGATCACCAGCGCCGTCATGTCGTGCAGGAACGTCACGTCGCCGACCAGCAGCAGGTTGCGGGCGCCCGACCGGGTGAGCGCCGCGCCGATCGCGCTGGACAGAGTGCCGTCGATCCCGGACAGCCCCCGGTTGGCCAGCACCTTGCGCCGCCGGCCGACCTCGTAGTGGGCGGCCATCAGGTCCAGGTCGCGGATCGGGTTCGAGGCGCCGACGTACAGCTGACCGCCCGGCGGCAGCGCGGCGCTCACCTCGCGCGCCACGGCGAGCGGACCGAGCCCGTCGGCCTCAACCAGGTCGTCAAGGGCGCGGGACACCTCGGCGTCCCGAGCCTTCCACTCCTCGAACCAGCCGGTCTCGTCCGGGTCGGCGGTGACCGCACGGGCGTGCCGCGTGACCGGGTGCGGCCGCTGGGTCCAGCGCCCGCGCGGCGGCACGGAGACCACCTCGACGCCGCTGCCGAGGAGCCGGGTCACCGGTCGCGAGAGCGTCGGGTGCCCGAAGACGACGACTCGCTCGATCCGGCCGGCGAGGTCACCGCCGAGCAGGATCCGGTAGGTGCGGATCGCGCTGTCCCCCGTGCGCGCCCCGCTGGACGGCTCGGCGAGCAGAGGCCAGCGGGCGTTCTCGGCGAGCTGGCGTGCCGGTGGGCCCGCATCGTCCCCGGCGACCACGACGGTGCGGGGGCCGGCGGGGAGGTGGGTGGTGTCGCCGCCGGATACCACGGTCCCGTGGTATCCGGTAACTTCCCTACGCGTACTCCCATAGGGAAGTGGCTGGATACCACGGGACCGTGGTAACCGGCCCACCCCCGGCACCAGCGGCTCCACGAACTGCACGTTCACGTGCACCGGTCCCTCACCCACGACCACGCCGACCAGGTCGTCGGCCGACGCCACGTCGAGCGTGGCGGCTGCCTCGCCGAACAGCCCGACCTGGTCGGTGGTCTGGTTGGCACCGGTGCCGCGCATCGAGGCGGGCCGGTCGGCGGTCACGACGACCAGCGGCACACCGGCGTGTGCGGCTTCGAGCGCGGCGGGATGGAGGTTCGCGGCAGCGGTGCCCGACGTGCAGACGACGACGGCGGGGCGGTGGCTGCCCTTGGCCAGGCCGAGCGCGAGGAAGCCGGCCGTGCGCTCGTCGATGCGCGTGTGCAGCGTGATCCGGCCCGCCTCCGCGGCGGCGTACGAAGCGAACGCGAGCGGAGCGCTCCGCGACCCGGGGCACAGCACCAGGTGCTCGACCCCCGCGGCGACCAGGCGGTCGACCAGGTCGCGGGCCAGCTCGGTGGACGTCATCGGAGCAGCCTCTCGACCGCCCGCAGTCGGGCCTCCCAGTGCGCCGTCCGGTCGGGCGCCGCCGCGAGCCGGTCGAGGGCCTCGGGCGACGGCATCGGCCGCGCCACCGGCAGCACGCCGCCAACGGGTAGCAGCGGCATGTCGATCACGTCGTCGGTGAGCAGCTGGACCGTCGCCAGCCCGCACGCGTAGGGCAGCAGCGGCAGCGCGGCGGCCAGCGCGACGCCGGCGGCGATCCCGACTGAGGTCTCCAGCGCGCTCGACACCACCACGGGCAACCCGATCTCCTCGGCGATGCGCAGGCAGGCACGCACCCCACCCAGCGGTTGCACCTTCAGCACCGCGATGTCGGCGGCGTGCAGGTCGCGCACCCGGTAGGGGTCCTCGGCCCGTCGGATCGACTCGTCCGCCGCTATCGGCACATCGACCTCTCGCCGTACGGCGGCGAGGTCCTCGACCGCGGAACACGGCTGCTCGACGTACTCCAGCCCCCCTGCGGCCCGGTCGAGCAGCCGGATCGCGGTCACTGCCTCGTCGACATCCCAGGCCCCGTTGGCGTCCACGCGGATCGCGCCGTCCGGCCCGATCGCATCGCGCACCGCCTCGACGCGTCGTTCATCGTCGCCGATCGTCTGTCCGGGCTCGGCCACCTTGACCTTCGCCGTCGCACAGCCGCCCTCGGACACGATCGTGTGGGCCTGCCCGGCCGGGACCGCCGGCACCGTCACGTTCACGGGCACGACGTCCCGCACCGCCGGCGGCCACCCGTCAACGGCAGCCTCGACCGCGGAACGCAGCCACGGCGCCGCCTCGGGGTCGGCGTACTCCAGGAATGGGCTGAACTCGCCCCAACCCTCCGGGCCGTCGATCAGCACCCCCTCCCGTACCTCGATGCCGCGGAAGCGCGTGCGCAACGGGATCGAGTAGACCCTCACCGCAGCTCCCTCAGGGCGACTCGGTCGACCTTCCCGTTGTCCAGCAAGGGAATCCTGTCCACAGCGACCAGCTCGCGTGGCGCCCAGGTGCGCGGCTGCTCCGCCGCCACCCAGTCCCGCGCCTCGTCGAGACCCAGCGCTCCGACGACGACGGCGACGACCCGCTCGCCCCACTCCGGATCGGCCACCCCGACCACCTCGGCCGCGATCACCGACGGATGCGCGCCCAGCCGGCGCGCCACGGCCGACGCGGGCACCTTCACCCCGCCGGAGTTGACCACGTCGTCGGACCGGCCCAGCACCCGCAGCCGTCCGTCACGGTCGATCTCGCCCAGGTCGGACGTCACGAACCAGTCGCCCTCCATGACGCTGGCGGTCAGCTGCGGGTCGCCGTCGTACCCGTCGAAGAGCACCGGCCCGGCCAGTCGCACCATCCCGTCAGCGCCGATCTGAACCGCCACTCCGTCCAGCGGCATGCCGTCGTACACACAGCCGCCGGAGGTCTCGCTCATCCCGTAGGTCGACACCACGCGCACGCCGGCTTCGTGCGCGCGCACCCGCAAGACGGGGTCGAACGACGCGCCGCCCACCAGCACGCTGTCGTAGCTGCGCAGCAGGTCGACGTCGGCCGGCTGGTCGAGCATCCGCGCGAGCTGGGTGGGCACCACCGAGACGTAGGACCGCTCCTCGCGAGCGGCCAGCGCGTGGTCCGGCGCGGTCCCGGCCAGCAGCGCGCGCACGATCACTTGCACGCCGGCGACGTACGACGGGGGCAGCAGCAATGTCCAGCGACCTGGTCCACCGAGCCGCTCGTGCGTGGCCCGCGCGGACGCGACGACGGCGTCCCGGGAGAGCGCCACCCGCTTCGGCCTGCCGGTCGATCCGGAGGTCTCGATCAGCAGCGGCTCCGCGGCCGGAGCGGCGAGCCAGTCCGCCAGCAGGCCGGTGATCTCCTCCGCGGTGCCGGAGACGGGACGCAGGCTGCTCACCGGCGTCACGCTAGCCCAGCGGTGGCACTGGGTGAGGGGGCGGCGGTTTCCCCACACTTGTCCCGGAACTGCAAGAGAATCGGCGAATCCTGTGCAGTTCCGGGACAAGTGTGGAGATACGACGCCTACAACCCCACGTGACATCCACCCGCCGCCAGCCTGACAGACTCCCGCACCATGGCGACCCCAGCGCAGTGGCTCGAAGGAGCTCGGCCGCGCACGCTCCCCGCCGCGGTCGCCCCCGTGCTCGCGGGCACCGGCGTCGCAGCGTTCACGCACGACGCGGTGTGGTGGAAGGCGCTGCTGGCGCTGCTGCTGTCGCTGGCGCTCCAGGTGGGCGTCAACTACGCCAACGACTACTCCGACGGCGTCCGGGGCACCGACGAGAACCGGGTCGGCCCGCTCCGGCTCGTCGGGTCTGGCGCGGCGACGCCCGGCAGCGTCAAGCGCGCGGCGTTCGCGGCGTTCGGCGTCGGGGCGGCGCTCGGTCTGGTGCTGGCGGCGACCACGGCCTGGTGGCTGGTGGCGGTCGGCGCGCTGTGCATCCTGGCCGCCTGGTTCTACACCGGCGGCTCGCATCCCTACGGCTACCTCGGCCTCGGCGAGGTGATGGTGTTCGTCTTCTTCGGCCTGGTCGCCGTGATCGGCACGGCGTACGTGCAGAGCGAGTCGTTCACGTTGCCGGCCCTGTACGCCGCGGTCGGGATCGGAGCGCTGGCCTGCGCGATCCTGGTCGCCAACAACCTCCGCGACATCCCGACCGACCGCGAGGTCGGCAAGCGCACGCTGGCCGTGGTGCTGGGCGACGAGCGCACCCGCGGCCTCTACGCCCTGCTGGTCGGACTCGCTCTGGTCGCGCTGGTCGCGCTGGTGCTGACCACCAGCGCGTTTGCCGCGCTCGGAGCTCTGGGGCTGCTGGTCGCGGCCCGGGCCGCCCGCGTGGTCCTGGGCGGCGCGCAGGGACGCGAGCTGGTGCCGGTGCTCCAGCAGACCGGCCTCGCCGAGCTGGCGTACGGCGCCGGGATCCTGGTCGGGCTGCTGGTCGGGCTGCTGGTCGGGGCCGGCTGAGGCCAGACTGGTCCCATGCCCGGAGCCGACCTCGTCCGTACGACGTACACCGACCTCCGCGATCTCCTCGCAGCCGTCGACGAGACCGACTCCTGGTCGCCCACCGGCGCCCGGGGCTGGTGCGTCCGCGACCTGACCTACCACTGCACGATGGACGCCCAGCGGGCGCTGGTCGCCCTGCACTCGCCCACCACTCGCCGGCCCGAGCGTGACGCGGTCGGCTACTGGCGGGGCTGGGGCGCCGACCCGGTCGGTGCCGCCAACGGCAGGCGCTGGACCCGGGTCAGCGCCAGCATGTTCCTGGACTGGGACCAGCTGCGGGGGCTGCACGCCGAGACCGCCGCCGCGGTCGTGCACGCGAGCCTCACGGACCCCACGACGGTGGTCGAGACCCAGGGCCACGCGCTGCTCGTCGACGACCTGCTGCGCACCCTCGCGGTCGAGGCGGCGATCCACCACCTCGACGTGGTCGCGCACCTGCCCGAGCTACGCGGGCCGTCCGAGCCGGGTCTGGGCGAGGCCCGGCGGGTGCTCGACGGGCTTGCCGGCACGCCGTTCCCGGCCGAGTGGGACGACGTCCGCGTCGTGCTGCTCGGCACCGGCCGGGCGACGCCCGACGCCAAGGAGATCCTCCGCCTGGGTCCGGTCGCGCACCAGCTCCCGCTGTTCTCCTGACGCCGCGACCCAGGGCTACCGGGAGCTCCGCTCGGAGGGGCGTGACGGCACCCGAGCACGCGGCCGTGCGCCTCGGCAGGAAACTGGAAGCCCCACGTCAGTCGGTGTCCTCGCGCGCCTTCATCTCCTCGAAGCGCGCGCTGGCCCGGGCGGCCCTCGCCTCGACCGAGGCGGCGAACCGGTTGCGCGGCTCGACCAGCAGCTTCCAGGACAGCACGGAGGAGATCACCGCAGCCACGAGCGCGACCACCAGCAGGTTGATCGTGTCGGCCACCAGTGCGTAGACGCCCCACACCACCGCGGCGGTGCCGACGAACAGGACGATCCGCAGCCCGGTGTACGTCCAGAACTCCTTCACACCGACCAGCCTACGAGTCGCCTGCCGGACTGTTGCACCCGACGCCTAGGCTGGGTGTGTGCTCCGGGTCTTCATCTACGTGATGCTTCTCGCGATGGTGATCTACGCGGTCTTCTGGGCGATCGGGCGACGCAACAACCCGCCTCCCACCACGGCGCCCCGAGGTCCGGTTGGTCCGGACGACGACGATGACTTCCTGCGCGAGCTCGACCGCAAGCGGCGCCGCAAGAAGAAGGACGACGACGGCTAGGTTTCGCAGCCAGTCAGCGTCTGGTGGTGTACGCCAAGACGCCCTGATCGCTCAGCAAGGCGTGTCCGGGGGCGAGCTCATCGGGAGCGGCGTTCGCCTTCGACGACTCGTGAGACGGGACGCAGCCCGCCGCTGACCCGAGACACGGCGCTGGATGCGCCTTCTCAACCACCGACCGCGGTCACGACGAGCTCTACGGCGTAGGAGTGCTGGCTGCCGGAGCCGAAGAAGAAGTTGATCCCGACGAAGTTGAACCACAGCGTGGCCAGCCCGACCAGTGCCACGATCGCCGCGCGGTGGCCCTTCCAGCCGGCCGTCGCCCGAGCGTGCAGGTAGCCGGCGTAGACGACCCAGGTGATGAACGCCCAGACCTCCTTGGGGTCCCAGCCCCAGTACCGGCCCCAGGCGTACTGCGCCCAGATCGGGCCCGCGATCAGCGCTGCGAAGGTCCACACCGGGAACGCGAAGGCGTGCCAACGGTAGGCGAGCCGGTCGAGGCCGACCAGCGACGGGACCCGGGCCAGATAGCCGGTCTGGCCGCCGCCGCGGGCCAGGGCGCGCTCCTTGACCAGGTACAGCGCGGAGACCATCCCGCCCATGGTGAACGCACCGGTCGCCAGGATCGCCGCGACCACGTGGATCACCAGCCAGGGTGACTGCAGCGCGTCGCGCAGCGGGATGACCGGTTCGTACAGGACGAGGACGTCGACCATCAAGACGGCGAGCACGAAGAGCGTGATCACAGGCGCCATCCAGGCGAGCGCGAACCGGCGGTGCATCAGCAGGTAGAGCGCGACCACGACGAACGTCGCGGTCAGCGTGAACTCGTACATGTTGCCCCAGGGCACGCGCGCCGGGTCGGCGGCGAGTCCACGGGTGACCAGCGCCGCGAGGTGCACCAGCGCCGCGAACGCGGTGAGCGCGAGCGCCAGCCGGACGAACATCTCCGTACGCTGGGAGGCCGGCGGCTCGGCCGGAGGCGCCTCGACGGCGACGTCGCCCTCGCCCACCCGGGACCGCGCAGCGGGTGCTACGACGGCGGCCCTCGGCCGACTCACGTACGCCGCGAGCTGCGCCAGGAAGGCCAGGAAGTACAGCACGGCGCAGGCCGCGACGGCCTGGTTGCTGAAGATCTCGAACTGCTCGTGCGTCACGTGCGGGACTCCTTGGGCTCCAGTGCGCCCAGGATCTGGTCCAGCTCGCCGGTGAGGTCACCGCCGCTGGACCGGTCGAGCCCGGCCACCTCCACGATCGTACGGTCCCCCTTGCGCCGGGCTCGCAGCCAGATCCGTCGCGGCCGGATGAACAGAGACGCCAGCAGCCCGGTGAGGGCCAGCACCATGCCCGCGAGAGCGATCTTGCTGCCGGGGCTCTCGCTGACCTGCAGCCGCACGAACCGGCTGAGACCGTCGAACGTCACCGTGCCGAGCCCGCCGGGCAGGGTCTGGCTCTTGCCGAGGCCGAGGTCGATCCGCACCGGCTTGCCATCGGCCTTCGTGACCGGCTTGAGGCCCTTCATGTCCAGGGCGTAGACCGACTGCGCCTCTCCGTTGTCGAGACCCAGGTCGCCGCTGTAGGCGAGCATCGAGATCGCCGGGTTCTTGGCGTCGGGGAACGCCGAGAACGGTCCGGTAGCCATCGTGAACGCGTACGTCGGGTAGAACTCGCCGCGCAGCCCGATCTGCGTCGGCTCGGCGTCGGGCGCCTTGACCACCCCGAAGGACGTGAACGCCTCGTTCTCGGGAAGGAACACCGTGGCGCCGGAGTAGGCCACGTTTCCCTTGCCGTCGCGCACCGTGATGTGCGGCGCGTAGCCGTGCCCGATCAGGAACACCTTGGTGCCGTCGATGGTGAGCGGGTGGTTGACCGAGATCCGTTGCCTGCGGGGCGCGGACGTCGGCGTCGGCTGCACGTCGAGGTCGGCGAAGAACTTCGTGGCCGACCCGGCCGAGCGGCCCTTGCGGATGAACGTGACGTCGAAGCTGTCGACCTTGAAGCTGAACGGCGCGAGGGCGTCCGGGGCGAAGGCACGGCCCGGCGCGAAGTCGTCGTACTGGCTGAGGGTGTTGGAGAAGCTGTCGCCGGTCACCACGATCACGCCGCCCTTGAACCCGAACAGCGAGCCCATCGCGAATCCGGCCAGCACGACCAGCACCGAGATGTGGAAGAGCAGGTTGCCGGCCTCGCGGAGGTACCCACGCTCCGCCGAGACCGCGTCACCCGCCTCTTCCACAGGCCCGTCGCCCGAGATGTCGCGGATCCGGTAGCGGCGCGCGCGCAGCACGCTACGCGCCCGGTCGAGCACGTCGTCGGGCGCGTCGGCGGTCTCGTAGCGGCGGTGGTCGGGCATCCGGCCGAGGTGACGTGGCGCGCGCGGGGGTTGGGCGCGGAACGCCCGCCAGTAGACCGCGCTGCGGGGCACGATGCAGCCCACCAGCGAGACGACGAGCAGCAGGTAGATCGCGGCGAACCACGGCGAGCCGTACACGTCGAACAGGCCCAGCCGCTCGTAGACCGGGGTCAGGCCCGGGTGGTCGGCCTTCCAGCCCGAGGCGCGCAGCGAGTCGACTGCCTCCTGCGGCACCACGGACCCGGGGATCGCGGCCAGCGCCAGCAGGAACAACAGGACCAGCGCGGTGCGCATCGAGGTGAGCTGGCGCCAGGCCCAGCGACCGAGCTCGACCGGGCTCATCGCCGGCGGGCCGGGGGGCGGCGGCGGCACGGGCGCGCTCGCGGCCACCTCGGGCTGGACGTCGGTGAGCGACCGGCCTTCCCGCGGCATCAGACGCTCGTGGTGAAGTCGGGGAAGAACCAGCCGCGGATGTCGGCGACCAGCAGGTCCCACCAGCCGCTCACCAGCAGCAGCCCGACCACGACGAGCAGCAGGCCGCCGGTGCGGGTGACCCAGGCCTGGTGCCGGCGGACCCACTTGACCGTGCCCAGCATGTGACGCCAGGCGAGACCGGCCAGGATGAACGGGACACCGAGGCCCAGGCAGTAGGCGAAGCCGAGCAGGGCCCCCCGGCCCGCGGTCGCCTCGTGGGTCGCGAGGCCGAGGACGGCGGTGAGCGTCGGACCGATGCACGGCGTCCAGCCGAGCCCGAACAGGACGCCCAGCAGCGGCGCGGCGACGAGCCCGACGGCGGGCACGCGATGCACCCGGAGGTCGCGCTGGAACCAGGGGACCACGCCCATGAACGCCAGGCCGACCAGGATCGTGACCACGCCGAGGCCGATCGTGATCTGCCGCTGGTACTCGAACATCCACTCCCCGATCGCGCCCACGAACGCGCTGAAGGAGATGAAGACGAACGAGAAGCCGAGCACGAAGAGCAGGCCGCCGAGCGCCATCCGGCCACGGCGCGCGGACTCGAGGTCGGCGCCGGACAGGCCGGTGGCGTAGGAGAGGTAGCCGGGCAGCAGGGGGACGACACAGGGCGAGAAGAAGGAGACCAGCCCGGCCACCATCGCAACCGGCACCGCGACCAGCAGCGACCCCGACGCCGCGGCGTCCGAGAAGCTGGACCCGAGGTCGAGCGGACTCATGCCGGGGTCCCCGCGGAGGCGTGAGCAGGGCGAGCGGCTTCGTGGGGAGATCTCACGCAGTCCCCTTCTCGACGTCGGCGACCAGGTCCTCGAGGGTCCGGGCGGTGGGCACCGGGCCGAGGATGCTGGCCGCCACCCGGCCCTTGCTGTCGATCACGACCGTGGAGGGGATCGAGGCGAGCGGGACGCTGCCGCGGAACCCGAGGAGCGTGCGGCCCGCGGGGTCGTAGATGCTGGGGTAGGTCACCCCGAGCCGGCGCTCGAACGCCAGCGGCTTGTCCGTGCCGCCGGGGTCGCGGACGTTGATCCCGAGGAAGGCGACCCGAGACCCGAGGTTCTTCGCGGCGGCAGTCAGCTTGCCGCTCTCGGCCCGGCACGGGCCGCACCACGACCCCCAGACGTTGACCACGACGGGCTTGCCTGCGAAGTCCTGCAGCGAGACCTGCTTGCCCTGAAGCGTGGCGCCGCTGACCTCGACGGGGACCTTGCGGCTCTCGACGGGGACCAGCGACACGGACCCGTCACCGGCGACGTACCCCTTGTCCCCCGTGGCGGCGTCGCTGCCGCAGCCGGCCAGCGCCGCTCCCGCGAGGAGGGTGGCGACAGGCAGCAGGAGGCGCAGCGGACGGGGCATCGGGTCAGGCGGGCGGCGCGTTGTCGGCGATGTCGCCGCCCGAGGAGAAGTTGGCCTTGCGGTCGGCGAGCGGGATCAGGTCACCCGCGGGCTCGGAGAAGCCGATCGCGACCAGGTGCTCGCCCTCGAAGGTGAACGACGTCAGGCTGCACAGCGTGCACTGGCGCTTGCGCGGGTCGTGGAAGTAGGTACGACGCCGCTCGGCTCGCAGCCGCGCGATCCAGATCGGCAGCTGGTGGGAGACCAGCACGGCCTCGTGGCCCTCGGCCGCCGTCCTGGCGTCGAGCACCGCAGACCACATGCGCTCGGCGACCTCCTTGTAGGGCTCGCCCCACGAGGGCCGGAACGGGTTCCACAGGTACTTCCACGCGGACGGCACCTTGATCACACCGTCGCCGACGGAGAACGGCTTGCCCTCGAACACGTTCGTCGACTCGATGATCCGGTCGTCGGTCGTGATCGTGAGACCGCGGGCCTTCGCCAGCGGCGCGGCCGTCTGCTGGGCGCGCTCGAGCGGCGAGGCGACGAGGTGGGTGATGTCGCGGTCGCCGACGCGCTCCGCGACCCGCTCGGCCATCTGCGCGCCACGCGTCGAGAGCCGGTAGCCGGGCGCGCGTCCGTAGAGGATGCCATGCGGGTTGTGCACCTCCCCGTGCCGGAGCAGGTGGACCAGGGTCTTCATGCGGTGTCCTTCCGTGCGGCGGCTGCCGCGCTGGCCGCGGCCGGGAGCGCGGTCGCGATCCGGTCGAGATCGTCGTCGGTGTGCGCGGACGAGAGGAACCAGGCCTCGTACGCGCTCGGGGGCAGGTAGACGCCCTGGTCGAGCATGCTGTGGAAGAAGGCGGCGTACGCCGCCGTGTCCTGCGTCGACGCGCCGTCGAAGTCCCGCACGTCCGTGGTGCCCTCCGGGGTGAAGAAGACGCTGAACATGTTGCCGTTGGCCTGCATCACGTGGGGCACCCCGGCAGCCGTGAGCTCCGACGTCGCGGCCCTGGACACGATCGCGGCGGCGCGGTCGACGGCGTCGTACACCTCGGCGGTCGCGAGCCGCAAGGTGGTCAGTCCGGCAGCGGTCGCGACCGGGTTCCCCGAAAGCGTGCCGGCCTGGTAGACGGGCCCGTCCGGCGACAGCATCGCCATCACGTCGGCGCGACCGCCGAATGCCGCGGCCGGGAAGCCACCGCCCATCACCTTGCCGAACGTCACCAGGTCGGGTTGCCAGCCCTCGACCGCACCATCGCGGCCCCACTGTCCGCTGCGCGAGACCCGGAAGCCGGTCATCACCTCGTCGGAGACGAACAATGCGCCGTAGCGGGCGCAGGTCTCGGCCAGGTACGCGTTGAACCCGGGCCCGGGCGGGACCACGCCCATGTTGCCAGGCGACGCCTCGGTGATCAGGCAGGCGATCTCGGCGCCGTGGTCGGCGAACACCTTCTCCACGGCGGCCCGGTCGTTGTAGGGCAGCACGAGCGTGGCGGCGGTGGCGCCCTCGGGCACGCCGGGGGTGCCGGGGATGCCGAACGTCGCCAGCCCGGAGCCGGCCGCGGCCAGCAGCGAGTCGACGTGCCCGTGGTAGCAGCCGGCGAACTTGACGACCAGCTCACGGCCGGTGAACCCGCGGGCCAGCCGGATCGCGGACATCGTCGCCTCGGTGCCCGAGGACACCAGCCGTACCTGCTCGGCCGGCGTGCGGGCGACGATCTCCTCGGCGAGCTCCACCTCGGTGCGGCTCGGGGTGCCGTACGACGTGCCCCGGCCGACGGCGGCCGTCGCGGCGGCGACCACCTCGGGATGCGCGTGACCGAGCAACATCGGTCCCCACGACGCCACCAGGTCGACGTACTCGTGGCCGTCGACGTCTGTCATCCGCGCCCCCGACGCGGAGGCCATGAAGCGGGGCGTGCCCCCCACCGCGTGGAACGCACGCACCGGCGAGTTCACGCCGCCCGGCGTCACCGCGCGGGCGCGACGCATCAGGGCAGCGGAGACGGGGACGGGATCGGCGTCGGGCACCCCGGCATTCTCTCCCGTGCCCCCCAAAGCCGCGAAACCGGGAGGTGTCCGGGCGTGACCTCGGGCGATGTTGGTCGTTCACCCACCAAGGGGCAGTGCACGGTCGTACGCTGAGCGGGACGCACTCGCACCGCATGGTCCCAGAAGACCGGGCCCGCCGGTTCCCTTGTTTAGCCCAAGGCCGACGACGGGATACTTGCCGGTACCGGTGCACCGGGTGGGGTAGTCCCACGCACCACGGCCAGACCAGGGAGGGGTCCTCACCACATGGCGCAGAGCACCGCCCGCAAGCAGCTGTCCCGCAGGCAGAAGGCGATCATGATCGTCCCGCTGGCGCTGCTCTCCGGTGCGTGGACGTTGAGCCTCGCGGGCTTCGGCTCCGCGACCGCCGCCGGCACCGGCACCGACACCGACAAGCGCAAGCTGCCTGACGGCACCGAGGTGCCCAGCCAGGCGATCGAGGCCCCGGCCAGCGTGCCGCGGGCCGGCGTCATCGCCCCGGGCGTCCCCCGCGGCACCGCCAACGCCGTCGTTGACGGCGCATCGGCCAGCGGCATCCCCTCCGCGGCCGTGTCCGCGTACCAGCGCGCGGCGCAGATCATCAACGCCGCCGACAAGGGCTGCCACGTCCCATGGGAGCTGATCGCCGCGATCGGCCGCGTCGAGTCCGACCACGGCCGCTACGGCGGCAACGTGCTGTCCGACGAGGGCGTCAGCCGGCCCGGCATCTACGGCATCCCGCTCAACGGCAAGAACGGCACCCAGGCGATCCAGGACACCGACGGCGGCGTGCTCGACAAGGACACGGTCTACGACCGCGCGGTCGGTGCCATGCAGTTCATCCCCGGTACCTGGTCGGTGGTGAAGGTCGACGCCGACGGCGACGGCAAGCGCAACCCGCAGGACATCGACGACTCGTCGCTGGCGACGGCCGTCTACCTCTGCTCCGGCAACGACGACCTGGGCACCCGCAAGGGCCAGGAGGCGGGTGTCTTCCGCTACAACCACTCCAAGTCGTACGTCGACCTGGTGCTCCGGATCATGGCCGCCTACCAGTCCGGCGACTACACCGCCGTCCCGACCGGCACCTCCGGGGGCTCGGTGTTCTCGCCGAGCAGCTCGACCACGCTGCGGTCCGCGAAGGTCAAGGCGAAGGCCAAGAAGAAGCTGCAGAAGCAACAGCAGCAGTCATCCGCGGACGGCGGCTCCAGCAGCAGCTCGGGAACGGGCACCACCGGCGGCACCGGAGGGGGCGTTCCCAAGCCCGCGGCGGGCGGCGGTGGAGGGACCGTCTCCAAGTCCGCTCCGGCCCTGCCGAAGGCCTCGGTGCCGAGCGCCCCCGCCCCGGCCACCAAGCCCCCGTCCGGGCCCAAGCTGCTGAGCAAGTCCGAGGCAGTCGCCGCGTGCCTCGCCAAGGGCCTGGTCAACGACCCGCTCGCCTCGAACGACCCGTTCGACAAGTGCGTGTTCGACCTGACTCACTGACCAGCACCCGCGCGACGCGGCCTAGGCTCGGGGCCATGTACGTGCCGCACTTCAACGCCATCGACGACGAGGCGGAGATCCGTGCCCTGGTCGCCGCTGTCGGCACCGCCGACCTGGTGACCGTCGCCGACGACGGCTTCCCGGTCGCGACGCTGCTGCCGGTGCTCTGGGAGGACGCCCGACTGGTGATGCACCTGGCCAGGGCCAACCCGCAGTGGCGCACATTTGCCGACGGGGCGCCAGCGCTCGCCGTGGTCACCGGTCCGGACGCCTACGTGTCACCGGCCTGGTACCCCAGCAAGGACGAGCACGGCCGGGTGGTCCCCACCTGGAACTACTCCCAGGTCCACCTCACCGGCCGGCTCACGCTGCACCACGACCCGGCGTGGCTGCTCGACGCCGTCACCCGGCTGACCAACAGGCACGAGGAGACGCGGACCGACCGCTGGTCGGTCGACGACGCCCCGGCGCCGTACGTCGAGAAGCAGCTGAAGGCGATCGTCGGACTGGAGCTGGCCGTCGAGCGGGTGGAGGCGAAGGCCAAGCTCAGCCAGAACCGTTCCGAGGCCGACCGGGTCGGCGTGGTCGCCGGGCTCCGCAGCGAGGGCGGCCCGGCTGAGGCCGCCGTCGCCGCGCAGATGGACTCGGCACGCTAGGGGGCGACGACGCGACGAGTCAGTCGGGCTCGTCCGCTGCCGGCCAGGTCTTGGCGACCAGCGTGAGCACGTCGTACGTCGCCACCGGCTCGCGGTCGGCGTTGGTGACCACGGCGTCCCAGCGCACCTCGCCGTAGTCGGCGCTGGTGCGCGGCGTGATCTGCTTGACCGTCAGCGTCACCGCGATCGAGTCGCCGGCCTTGACCGGGGTCAGGAAGCGCAGGTGGTCGACGCCGAAGTTCGCGAGCACCGGACCGGGGTCGGGGTCGACGAAGAGGCCGGCCGCGAGCGACACCACCAGGTAGCCGTGAGCGACGATGCCGCCGAACAACGGGTTCCTGCGCGCCGCCTCCTCGTCGGTGTGCGCGTAGAACGTGTCGCCGGTGAACTCGGCGAAGTGCTCGATGTCGGCCAGCGTGACCTCGCGCGACGCGGAGGCGATCGTATCGCCGATCCTGAGCTCCGCGAGGCTCTTGCGGAAGGGGTGCACGTCGGTGACGGTCTGCCGCGATCCCGTCGTCCAGCGGCCGGTGATCGCGGTGAGCATGTCGGGCGAGGCCTGGACCGCGCTGCGCTGCATGTGGTGGAGCACGCCGCGGATGCCACCGAGCTCCTCGCCGCCGCCGGCGCGGCCGGGTCCGCCATGCACCAGCACCGGCAGCGGCGATCCGTGGCCCGTGGACTCCTTCGCGTCGTCGCGGTCGAGCACCAGGATCCGGCCGTGCCACGGCGCCAGGCCGAGCACCACGGCGCGCGCGACGTCGGCATCGTGCGTGACGACGGAGCCGACCAGGCTGCCGCTGCCCCGGGCGGCCAGCGCGACCGCCTGGTCGAGGCCGTCGTAGGTGAGCACCGTGCTGACCGGACCGAACGGCTCCACGTCGTGCGGCTCGTCGGCCCCGTCGGAGGCGCGCAGCAGCAGCGGCGACATGAAGGCGCCGCGCTCCGCGTCGCCGTCGACGACGTCGACCCGGTCGGGGTCGCCGAAGACCACCTCGGCCGATCCGCGCAGTGCCTGCACAGCCTTGCGCACCTCGTCGCGCTGGCCCAGCGACGCCAGCGCGCCCATCCGCACCGAGTCGTCGGCGGGGTTGCCGACGGTGACCTTCGCCAGTCGCGCCGTGATCGCCTCGGTGACCTCGCCGGCGATGCCGGCGGGCACGATCACGCGCCGGATCGCGGTGCACTTCTGGCCGGCCTTGACCGTCATCTCGGTGACCACGCCCTTGACGAACAGGTCGAACTCCGGGTCGCTCGAGGTGACGTCGGGGCCGAGCACGGAGCAGTTCAGCGAGTCGGCCTCGACCCCGAGCTGGACGCCACCGTGGAGCACCGACGGGTGCTGCCGCAGGTGGGCGCCGGTATGCGCGGAGCCGGTGAACGCCACCGAGTCCTGCGCCCGGAGCTCCTCGAGCAGGCCGGCCGGGCTGCCGCACAGCAGCTGCAGGGCTCCGTCGGGGAGCACACCGGCCTCGAGGATCCGGCGTACGACGAGCTCGGTGAGGTACGCGGTCTGGCTGGCCGGCTTCACGATCGTGGGCAGGCCGGCCAGGAACGCGGGCGCGAGCTTCTCGAGCATCCCCCAGACCGGGAAGTTGAACGCGTTGATCTGCACCGCGACGCCGGGCCGCGAGGTGTAGACGTGCTGGCCGAGGAAGGTGCCCTCGCGGCCGAGCCGCTCGAGCCCACCGTCGAGGTAGACGGTGTCGTTGGGCAGCTCACGGGTGCCCTTGCTGGCGATGCTGAACACCGTGCCGATGCCGCCGTCGATGTCGACCATCGAGTCCCGTTTGGTGGCGCCGGTACGGTACGACAGCTCGTAGAGCTCGTCCTTGACCTCGGTCAGGCGCTTCGCCACCGCCTTGAGCAGGCCTGCGCGCTCGTGGAAGGTCAGCGCCCGGATCGCCGGACCGCCGACGACACGGGCGTGGTCGGTCATCGCACCCAGGTCGACCCCCGTCGCCGAGACCCGGGCCACCTCCTCGCCGGTCGCCGCGTCCAGCAGCGGCTGACCCTCGTCGTCGGCCGCGAACCAGCCGCCCGCGACGTAGCTCTCGAGGAGTGCACTCATGGTGGACCTTCCGTTGCGTGAAGCCGTGGACGCGTGCCAGACTATTACTGACCGATCGGTCTGTAAATCGTCCGGACCCAGGCCTGGAGGACCCCCATGACGCTAGCCGACGCCGAGCCGGAGCTGCTCGCCTCGTTCGAGCGCACGATCGCGGCCAACGACCGGATCGAGCCGCGCGACTGGATGCCGGAGAAGTACCGCAGCACGCTGGTCCGGCAGATCGCCCAGCACGCGCACTCGGAGATCATCGGCATGCAGCCCGAGGGCAACTGGATCACCCGCGCCCCGTCGCTGCGGCGCAAGGCGATCCTCCTGGCCAAGGTGCAGGACGAGGCCGGCCATGGGCTGTACCTGTACTCCGCCTGCGAGACGCTCGGCACCTCCCGCCGGGAGCTGACCGAGAACCTGGTCCACGGCCGGCAGAAGTACTCCTCGATCTTCAACTACCCGACCCTCTCGTACGCCGACGTGGGCACCATCGGCTGGCTGGTCGACGGTGCCGCGATCTGCAACCAGGTGCCGCTGTGCCGCACGTCGTACGGACCCTACGGCCGGTCGATGGTCCGGATCTGCAAGGAGGAGTCGTTCCACCAGCGGCAGGGCTTCGAGCTGCTGGCGACGATGATGCGCGGCACCGAGGAGCAGCGGGCCATGGTGCAGGAGTCGGTCGACCGGTTCTGGTGGCCGGCGCTGATGATGTTCGGCCCGCCCGACGCCGACTCCCCCAACACCGAGCAGTCGATGGCCTGGGGCATCAAGCGCGACACCAACGACGACCTGCGCCAGAAGTTCGTCGACATGACGGTGCCCCAGGCCGAGGCGCTCGGCGTCACCCTCCCCGACCCCGACCTGGTCTGGAACGAGGAGCGCGGCCACCACGACTTCGGCCAGCCCGACTGGGACGAGTTCCACACCGTGGTCAAGGGCGGTGGCCCCTGCAACTCCCAGCGCATCGCCCACCGGCGCAAGGCGCACGAGGACGGCTCGTGGGTGCGGGAGGCTGCGGTCGCGTTCGCGGCCCGACCGTCAGTCGAGCCTGCCGGGAACCCGGAGCCCTCATGACCGAGATCCAGGACGAGTGGCCGCTGTACGAGGTCTTCGTGCGCGCCAAGCGCGGCCTCAACCACGTGCACGTCGGCTCGCTGCACGCCGCCGACGACGAGATGGCACTGCGCCACGCCCGCGACGTCTACACCCGCCGCAACGAGGGCGTGAGCATCTGGGCCGTGCGCTCCGACGACATCGCCGCGTCGAGCCCGGACGAGAAGGACCCGCTGTTCGCCCCTGCCGGCGACAAGGTCTACCGGCATCCGACGTTCTACGACATCCCCGACGACGTCCCCCACATGTAGGTCTCGACAGGCTCGACCACCGGAGAGACATGACTGACCACGCGAGTGACATGACTGACCACCGGAGTGACATGACTGACGAGCACTTCCACGAGAGCGCGTACGACGGGCTCCTCGAGGACCACCACGCGCCCGGAGACGACTCGCAGTGGGCCTTCGGCACCGACTTCGAGGACCCGCTCGCCGGCGTCGACACGACGGTGCCCGAGGGCGTGGACCACCAGGCGCTGGCGGCGTACTGCCTGATGCTCGGCGACGACGCCCTCGTCTACTCCCACCGGCTCTCCGAGTGGTGCAGCCGGGCGCCCGACCTCGAGGAGGACATCGCGCTCGCCAACGTGGCGCTCGACCTGCTCGGTCAGGCCCGGCTGCTGCTGGCCCGGGCAGCCGCGGCCGACACCCGCGTCGTGCCGGTGCTGCCGGAGGGATCGCCGGTGCCCCCGGAGGACGCGCTGGCGTTCTTCCGCGACGAGCGGGACTTCCGAAATGTTCGGCTGGTCGAGCCGGACAACGGCGACTTCGCGGTGACGATCGTGCGGCTGCTGCTGTTCTCCACGTGGCGGCTCGCCCTGCTGCAGCGGCTGGTGGCCAGCCGCGACCAGGTGCTCTCGGCGATCGCCGCCAAGGGCGTCAAGGAGGTCACCTACCACCGCGACTACGCCGGCCGCTGGTTCCTCACGCTCGCGCAGGGCACCGAGGAGTCGCGCCGCCGGCTGGAGACCGCGCTCACGGTGGTCTGGCCGATGCACGACGAGCTGTTCCGCAGCCACGCCGTCGAGCAGGCGGTCGCCGCGCAGCGGGTCGGCGTCGACCCGGCGACGGTGGCCGACGAGGTCGCCGTGCTGCTCGAGCAGGTGTTCTCGGTCAGCGGCGTGGAGCGTCCGGACGCGAAGCAGGTCGGCCCGGTCAACCGCGGCACCGGCCGCGACGGCCGGCACACCGAGGCGTTCGGCAAGCTGCTCGCCGAGATGCAGGTGGTCGCGCGGGCGCATCCGAGGGGGCAGTGGTGAGTCATCTCGACAGGCTCGATACGACGCTCGACAGGCTCGACCACCCGGCGCGCACCGTCGTAGCCTCCGTGACCGACCCGGAGATGCCGATGCTGACCCTGGAGGACCTCGGTGTGCTGCGTGACGTCGAGGAACGTGACGGCAAGGTCGTGGTCACGATCACGCCGACGTACTCCGGCTGCCCGGCGATGGCCACGATGCGCGATGACGTCGTGCATCGCCTGCAGGACAACGGGTTCCGTGACGTCGAGGTGCGGGTCAGGCTCTCCCCCGCCTGGTCCAGCGACTGGATCAGCGAGCGGGGCCGGCGCGCCCTGGCGCAGCACGGGCTGTCCGCCCCCGGGCCGGCACCGCGGCACGACGGGCCCGTCGGTATCCGGCTGATGCCGACGCGACGGTCGTTGACCTGCCCGCGCTGCGGGTCGGCGGATGTCGAGCTCACCTCGGAGTTCGGGCCGACCGCGTGCAAGGCGATGTACCGCTGCACGTCGTGCCTCGAGCCGTTCGAGCACGTGAAGGAGATCTGATGACGGTCTCGGAGGCCGTCGAGCGCGAGGAGCTGCGCCGGTCGACCCGCGCCCGGTTCCACGAGCTGACCGTGGCCGCGGTCGAGCCGCTGTGCGACGACGCGGTCGCGGTGACGTTCGACGTACCCGAGGACCTGCGCGACGCCTACGACTTCGCCGCCGGGCAGTCGCTGACGCTGCGCCGGTACGTCGACCCTTCGACAGGCTCAGGAGAACCGGCAGAGCATCGCCGTACCTACTCGATCTGCGCGCCTGTCGGGGCCAAGCCGCGGGTGGGCGTGCGCGAGATTCCGGACGGGATGTTCTCGCACTGGCTGGTGCACGAGGTGCGACCCGGCGACACGATCGAGGTGCAGACGCCGACCGGCAGCTTCCGGGCCGACCCGGCCGAGGGCGGCCGGCACCTGTGCATCGCAGCTGGCTCCGGGATCACGCCGATGCTGTCGATCGCGTCGAGCGTGCTCACGAACCCGGACTCCCGGCTGATGCTGCTCTACGGCAACCGCACCAGCGGGTCGGTGATGTTCGCCGAGGAGCTCGCGGACCTGAAGAACCGGCACGGCTCGCGGTTCGAGCTCGTGCACGTGCTGTCGCGGGAGCCCCGTGACGTCGAGCTGTTCTCCGGCCGGCTCGAGGCCGACCGACTGCGCCGGCTGCTCACGGCGCTGGTGCCGCTGCGCGCCGTCGACCACGTGTGGCTGTGCGGGCCGTTCGGCATGATCGCCGACGCGCGCGCCGTGCTCGAGGAGCTCGGCGTGCCGAGGGAGCGCGTTCACTTCGAGCTGTTCTACGTCGACGAGCCGCCGCCCGAGGTGCACCGGGCAGACGCCGTCGTCGAGGGCGACACGGCCGAGGTCACCGTCGTGCTCGACGGCCGTCGTACCACCTCGCCGATGCCGAAGTCCCAGAGCATCCTGGACTCCGCGCAGGCAACCCGGGCCGACCTTCCCTTCGCCTGCAAGGGCGGTGTCTGCGGCACCTGTCGCGCCCACCTCACCTCCGGCGAGGTGGACATGCGCCGCAACTACGCACTGGACGACGACGAGGTCCAGCGTGGGTTCGTGCTGACGTGCCAGAGCCACCCGGTGAGCGATGCCGTCACGGTGGACTTCGACGTGTGAGGGTTGGTCGTGGGGACTGCAGGTTCACCACGGTATGCAGGAACAACTACGACATGTCGGGCCGCTCCGGGGGCCTCCCACGATGAACACGCGCTTCCCACGAAGTGCTCATCGTGGGGTGCGCGGGTTGGTCTGCATACCGTGGTGAAACCTCATCCCCAGCCACCCCAAGCCACAGCCACACGGCTCAACCCCCAGCACCCAGCCCCTCGAACGCCAGGTCCGCGACCGACCGCCTCAGTACGACCGGGTCCACCTTGCCGTCGGGGCGGTACCACTCGACCAGCGAGTTCACCATCCCGAACAGCAGCCTGCTGATCAGGTCCGGCGGGATGTCGGCGCGGAGGGCCCCCTCGTCGGCGGCGGCCTGCACCAGGCCGGCGAGCTTGTCGTCGAGCGCGCGGCGGCGGCGGAGCGCGGCGAGCTCGACCTCGCTGTTGCCGTGCACCCGCAGCAGCAGGGTCACGGCGGGCAGGTGGTCGACCAGGACCTCGACCGACTGCTCGACGGCGCTCCGGAGCCGGTCCGCGGCGCTCCCCGGGTGGGCACCGTCCACGGCACCGTCGATGGCCGAGGCGAGCCCGTCCAGAGCCTCGTCCAGTGCCGCCGCGAGCAGGTGCTCCTTGCTCGGCACGTGGTGGTAGATCGCTGACTTGGTCAGTCCCAGCTCTCGGGCCAGGTCACCCATGCTGGTGCCCTCGTAGCCCTGCCGGTTGAACACCTCGATCGCCCGACGCAGCACCGTCTCCTGGTCGTAGCCCGGACGGCCGCGACGAGGAGCCGCGGGGTCGGTGACCGCGTCGTCCATGCCGTTCATCGTGTCACGCCCCAGGAGGCCGCCGGAGAACCACGCACGCGACGAGCCGATTCTCCGGCAACCCCTACTCTGGCCCGATGGCGAAGTCCTTCACCCACCGGCTCCGGGTCCGCTACGTCGAGTGCGACATGCAGGGCATCGCCTTCAACGCCCACTACTACACGTGGATCGACGACGCCTACACCGAGCTCTGGCGCGACGCGTTCGGCCCGCTCTCGAGCCTGCGCGACGAAGGCTGCGACTTCGTGGTGGCCGAGTCGTCGGCGCGATACCGGGCGTCCGCGCGCTTCGACCAGGTGCTCGACGTCGCGGTCGAGGTCGAGTCGATGACCACCACCTCGATGACCACCACCCACAGCTTCTTGCACCAGGACCAGCTGCTCGTCGAGGGCCGAATCCGGCACGTCTGCGTCGGCGCGGAGACGATGGCCAAGGCGCCGTGGCCGGACGCGGCGCGCGAGGCGTTCGCGTCGTACGTCGCGACGAATGCCGGCAGCTCACCTAGCGCTTGATCACCAGCGTGGCCCGGATCAGGTTGTGGTCCGACGGGATCACGCCCTCGAGCTTCCTGCCCCCCGGCGCCAGGTCGGCCACCAGCGACCATCCCCGCACCTCCAGCCGGTTGCTCGCGAAGATGTAGTCGACGTGCTGGCCCACGTACCTCCGGTTCCACGAGTGGCCGAGCCTGCGCTGGTAGAAGTTCACCGAGTTGAAGTTCGCCCGGGTCAGCCGGTGCGGCCGCGCCTTCCGCACCTTGAGCACGCCGCCGCCGTACTGCCCGAGCGCATCCCCAAAGCCCGCCTTCCTCATCCTCGGCAGGAACCTCTCGGCCGCGTTGCCCCTCTGGCTGCGCGTCGAGTTGAAGTCGCCCGCGACGACCACCGGGCGACCGTGCGCGAGCCTGGGTACCACCCTGAGCAGCTCCTTCCACTGTCGCTCCCGGACCCTCTTGCTGGCGGTCTCCAGGTGCACGCTCGCGAAGAGGAACCTTCTGCCCGTCGACCGGTGCTTGAACCTGGCCCAGGCCATCAGCCGGGGCCCGTCGGCGTTGCTCTCCTGTGCCCGCCAGCGCACGACGCCGGCCTGCAGCAGACGCACGGTGTGGGCGTTGTACGCGATCCGGGTCGCCTTCGAGTGCAGGTTCTTGGTGAGCGCCCGGAAGTGGTCACGCCCGATGGCATGCACGTTGAGCAGATGCACCAGATCCGTGTACTGCGTGCGTCCGCTGGGCAGCTTCCTCTCCGAGTTCGCCTCCTGCAGCGCGATCACGTCGGCGGCCCGACCGCGCTGCCCCACGGGAGCCCGCGCCAGCAGCTGGCGGACGACGACGGTCCGCCGCGTCTTCCAGCGCGCATGCGGCGCGCCGCCCCTGCCGTCGGTGAGGATGCCCCCGACGTTCCAGGTCGCCACGCGGAGGTAGTGGGGGTGATGCCGCAACCGGGCATGCGCGTCCGGAGCAGCGCCCGGCTCCGAGGCCGCGGCCCCGACCGGTCCGGCCGTCGCCAGCAGCACCGCGGACACGGCTGCGCCGAGCAGGCGCGCGGTCGGTCGGTGCAGTGCCCCGGACGTCATGGCCCACAGCACGGTAGTCGTCATCCGGCCCATTGGCCACAGGAGTGAACTCTTCTGTCCCATCCGTCACAGGTTGCGGGTCTACGGTTTGGCCGGTGCAGCCGCGGGTATCCCTTGGCCACGGATCACCTTCGAGGCGAGGACGGCTGGCAATGGACACGGATGGCACGCACCGGGCGCAGGAACGCGTCAAGGTGGCGGAGGTCGACGGCGAGTTCCAGGGGATGCTCCTGCTGATGGCCATCATCCTTCTCATGGCGCCGCTCATCGCGCTGTTCACGAGCTGACCAGGCACGCCCGACCACTCCCCCTCAGCGGAGCTTGACGGCTGCGACGCCCTCAGTGGTCGAGCAGCCCCGTGGCGGCCTCGAGCGCCCAGTAGGTCAGCACGACGTCGGCGCCGGCCCGGCGGATCGCGGTGAGCGACTCCACGATCGCGGCGTCACGGTCGATCCAGCCGTTGGCGGCGGCGGCCTCGACCATGGAGTACTCGCCGGAGACGTTGTACGCCGCAACCGGCACGTCGACGGCCCGGCGGACCGCCGAGACCACGTCGAGGTAACCGAGCGCGGGCTTCACCATCACGATGTCCGCGCCCTCGTCGACGTCGAGCAGTGCCTCGCGCACGCCCTCGCGGGCGTTGGCGTTGTCCTGCTGGTAGGTGCGCCGGTCGCCCTGGAGGGAGGAGTCCACGGCCTCCCGGAACGGACCGTAGAACGCCGAGGCGTACTTGGCCGAGTAGGCGAGGATCCCGACCTGCTCGTGGCCGGCTCCGTCGAGCGCCCCACGTACGGCGCGGACCTGGCCGTCCATCATCCCGCTGGGCCCGACCAGGTCGACTCCCGCCGACGCCTGGGCCAGCGCCATCTGCGCGTAGATCTCGAGCGTGCGGTCGTTGTCGATGCTGCCGTCAGGTGCGAGCACGCCGCAGTGGCCGTGGTCGGTGAACTCGTCGAGGCAGAGGTCGCTCATCACCGTGAGCCCGTCGCCGACCTCGCCAACCACGTCGGTGATCGCGGTGTTGAGGATGCCATCGGGCTCGAGCGCACCCGAGCCCTCGGCGTCCTTCGCGACCGGGATGCCGAAGAGCATGACCCCGCCCAGCCCGGCCGCTGCTGCCTCGGCGGCCGCCTTTCGCAGCGAGTCGCGCGTGTGCTGGACGACGCCCGGCATCGACGCGATCGGGATCGGCTCGGTGGCGTCCTCGCGCACGAACATCGGCAGGACCAGCTGGCCGGGGCGCACCGAGGTCTCGGCGACGAGCCGACGCAGCGACGGCGTTCGCCTCAGACGCCGCGGCCGGATCTCGGGGCCGATCCCGCTCATGTCAGCTGCTTGCCTTGCGACGGGTTGCTGGCCGCCGCTCGGAAGGGCGGGTGACCGGCTGGCCGGAGTCGAGCATCGCCGCGCGTCGGGCCGCACCGAAGTCGGCGAGCGCGTCGACCAGCGACTCCACGGACGGGTTAGGCGCGAGCACGTCGACCCGGAGGCCGTGCTCCTCAGCGGTCTTGGCGGTGGCGGGCCCGATCACGGCGATCACCGTCGACGTGTGCGGCTTGCCGGCGATGCCGACCAGGTTGCGCACCGTCGAGGACGACGTGAACACCACCGCGTCGAACTTGCCGGACTTGATCGCCTCGCGCACCGGAGCCGGCGGCGGGGCGGCGCGCACCGTCCGGTACGCGGTCACGTCGTCGCACTCCCAGCCCAGGTCGACCAGGCCGGCGACGAGGTTCTCGGTGGCGATGTCGGCGCGCGGGAGGAAGACCCGGTTGATCGGGTCGAGCACGTCGTCGAACGGCGGCCAGTCCTCGAGCAGGCCGCGCGCGCTCTGCTCGCCGGAGGGGACCAGGTCGGCGCGGAGGCCCCAGGCGGCGATCGCCTCGGCGGTCTTGTCGCCGACGGCGGCGATCTTGAGCCCGGAGAAGGCGCGGGCGTCGAGCCCGTACTCCTCGAACTTCTCACGCACCGCCTTGACCGCGTTGACCGAGGTGAACGCGATCCACTCGTAGCGGCCCTCGACCAGGCCGCGGACCGCCTTGTCCATCTGCTGCGGGTTGCGGGGTGGCTCGACGGAGATCGTCGGCACCTCCTCGGGCACCGCGCCGAAGCCGCGGAGCCGTGCGGACAGCGCGCCCGCCTGCTCCTTGGTGCGCGGCACCAGCGCCCGCCAGCCGAAAAGCGGCTTGGTCTCGAACCAGGACAGCTTCTCGCGCAGGTCGACCACGTCGCCGACGACGGTCACGACGGGCTGCGAGAGCCGCGCGGCCTTGGCGTCGGCGGCGATGTCGGACAGCGTCGAGACGATGGTCTCCTGCGTGGTCGTGGTGCCCGCGTGGGTCATCGCGACTGAGGTCTCCGGCGACCGTCCGGCGGCGACCAGTGCCTCCGCGATCTCGGCGATGTGCGGGAGCGCGGAGAGCAGGACCAGCGTGTCGTGGTCGGCGTACGACGCCCAGTCGACCTTGGGCGCGGACGCCGCGACGACCGCGAACTCGCGGTGGTCCTTGCTGGTCACCGGGATGCCGGCGTACGCCGGGACCGCGGTGGCCGCGGAGACGCCCGGGACCACCTCGAAGCCGACGCCGGCCTTGACGACCGCCTGCGCCTCCTCGGGGCCGGAGCCGTGGACGAACGGGTCGCCGGACACCAGGCGTACGACGCGGCGGCCGGCCTTGGCCGGCGACAGCACCATCTTCGCGCGGGCCGCGTTGGTCAGCGGCGTGCCGTCGTCGCCGAAGCCGCCGTCGACGAGCTCGGGGCAGGGTGCGTCACCCACTAAGGCACGCACCAGGTCGGCGTGCCAGGGGACCTCGGTCACCACCACGTCGGCGGCGCGGATCAGGTCGACCGCACGTACGGTCAGCAGGTCGGGGTCACCCGGCCCGCTGCCGACGAAGGAGACCCAACCCAGCGGCTTGGCGACCTTGCGGGGCGCGCCGGAGCCGGAGGTGCGGGCGGAAGTAGCTGCAGTCTTGGTCACAGTTGCTCACTTGCTGTCGCGGTTGCTGGTGCTTCGTTCGGGTCGATCAGCTGTGCGGCGCCCTCGTCCAGCATCTCGGCGGCGAGGGTACGTCCCACGGCAACGGGAGAACCGGTGGAGCCGCTGGCGGAACGTCGTACGGACCGGGAGCCGTCGGGGGACAGTGCCACCGCGCGCACCCACAGCTCATCACCGTCGTCACCCTCGACAACCTCGGCCAGGGCGCCCACGGGGGCGGAGCAGCCGGCCTCGAGCTCGGCGAGGACGGTGCGTTCGCAGGTCACCGCCGCGTGCGTGCGCGGGTCGTCGAGCGCGGCGAGGAGCTCTCCGGCCAGCCTGTCCCCGGCCCGGCACTCGACCGCCAGCGCACCCTGGCCGGGGGCCGGGAGCATCTGCAGCGGGTCGAGGGTCTCGGTGATCTCGTCGGTGCGGCCGAGCCGGGCGATTCCGGCGCGGGCCAGGACGACGGCGTCGAGGTCGCCGGAGCCGACCTTGGCGATCCGGGTGTCGACGTTGCCGCGAACCCCGACCACCTCCAGGCCGAGGCCGAGCGCCGCGAGCTGGGCGACGCGGCGGGGAGAGCCGGTGCCGACCGTGCTGCCGGCCGGGAGCTCGCCCAGGGTCAGCCCGTCGCGTGCCACGAGTGCGTCGCGCGGGTCCTCGCGCGCGGGTACGGCGGCCAGCTCGATGTCCGCCGCGGGGGCGGTCGGCAGGTCCTTGAGCGAGTGCACGGCAACGTCGACGTCACCGCGGAGCAGGGCGTCGCGGAGCGCGCCGACGAAGACACCGGCACCTCCGATTGTCGCGAGCGGGGCAGTGGAACGGTCGCCGTCGGTCCTGACCTCGACCAGCTCGACCTCACGGCCGGTCGCCGCGCGGAAGGCGTCGGCGACGTGGCCGCACTGGGTGCGGGCAAGTGCGGAGCCGCGGGTGCCGAACCTCACGGTCTGCTCTTCGAGGTCCCCGCCGGGGCGTGAGCGCAGCGAGCGGCCTGCTGGGGTGCTCATACTCCCTCCGGACGCGTGACTGCCTCGACGGCGTCGGGGTCGAGTGCGAACAGCTCGGCGAGGGCGGCGGCGTACGACACCGCGCCCTCCTGGTCGGCCAGCTCCTTGACCCGCACGGTCGGCTGGTGGAGCAGCTTGTCGGCCACCCGTCGCACGGTGTGCAGTACCTCGGCGCGCGTCGCTTCGTCGAGGTCGGGCAGCCTGCGGTCGAGCCGCTGCATCTCCGCCTCGACCACGCCGGTGGCCATGCTGCGCAGCGCGACCAGGGTCGGGGTCACGCTGGAGGCGCGGTGGGCGGCGAGGTACGCGGCCAGCTCCTGGGCGACGATCGCGCGGACGCCGGCGGCGGCCACCTCCCCATCGGTGTCGCGGAGCTCCTCGGACAGCCTGGCCAGGTTGATCAGGCTCACGTGGGGAAGGTCGCCGGCGGCAGGCTCGACGTCGTGCGGGAGCGCGAGGTCGACGATCATCAGCGGTCGCTGGCTGCCGTCGCGGGCAGCGGCGACCCGGTCGGCGGTGAGGACGACGCCGGGGGAGCCGGTACAGCTGATCAGCACGTCGGCGGACGCGAGCTCGGAGGGGATCGCGGTCACGTCGACCGAGCGTGCGCCGTACTCCGTCGCCAGCCGGTCGGCGTGGGAGCTCGTGCGGTTGGCGACGACCAGCTCGGCGCCGGCACGGGCGGCAGTGGCCACGGCCAGCGAGGCCAGCGAGCCGGCCCCGACGACGAGGACGCGCTTGCCGGCGACGTCGCCGATGTGGTCGGTGGCGCGGGCCATCGAAGCGGTGACGAGCGAGGGCGCGAAACGATCGATGTCGGTCTCCGCGTGGGAGCGCTTGCCGACCCGCAGCGCCTGCTGGAACAGCAGGTTCAGCGCGGGGCCGACAGTGCCCTGCTCCTGGCCGACGCGCAGCGCCTCGCGGGCCTGGCCGAGGATCTGGCTCTCGCCGACCACCATCGAGTCGAGGCCGGACGCGACGTGGAACAGGTGCGAGACCGCGCCGTCGTCGTAGTGGACGTAGAGGTGCGGCAGGAACTCCTCCGGGTCCTCACCGGCGTGCCCGCACAGAAGGCGCGAGACCGCCTCGACGCTGCCGTGGAAGCGCGTGACGTCGCTGTAGATCTCCACCCGGTTGCAGGTGGCGAGCACGGTCGCCTCGGACACGTGCTCCTGGTCGACCACGTCCCGGGCGAGCTTGGTCGCCGCCTCGGGCTCGAGCGCGAGCCGCTCAAGGATTGCCACCGGTGCGCTCTTGTGGGAGATGCCCACCACCAGGACGCTCATCGGGGGCCCCCGCTCATGCCGACCGCCCCTTCCGGGACTCGCCCGGCGCCGCCTTGCGCTGCTCGTGGTAGGCGAGGATCTGGAGCTCGATGGAGAGGTCCACCTTGCGCACGTCGACCTCGTCGGGGACGGCGAGCACGGTTGGGGCGAAGTTGAGGATGCTGCTGACGCCGGCCGCGACCATCCGGTCGCAGACGTCCTGCGCGGCGCCGGCGGGGGTGGCGATCACGCCGATCGCGACCCCGTGCTCGCGCACGATCACGTCGAGCTCGTCGAAGCCGCGGATCTTCATGCCGGCCACGACCTGGCCAGTGCGCACCGGGTCGGCGTCGAGCAGGGCGACGGTGCGGAAGCCGCGGGAGCTGAAGCCGGAGTAGTTGGCGAGGGCGTGGCCGAGGTTGCCGATCCCGACGATGACGACGGGCCAGTCCTGGGTCAGGCCGATCTCGCGGGCGATCTGGTAGCGCAGGTACTCCACGTCGTAGCCGACGCCACGAGTGCCGTAGGAGCCGAGGTGCGAGAGGTCCTTGCGGAGCTTGGCGGAGTTGACCCCCGCAGCACCGGCGAGCTCCTCGCTGGAGCAGGTGGTGGTGCCGCCGTCCGCGAGGGTGTTGAGCGCCCGCAGGTATACCGGAAGGCGCGCCACGGTCGCCTCGGGAATGCGGGAAGTCGTCACTACTCGGTCTCCACCAGCGTCGCCCCGGGAACGTTGGCGTCCCGTGTCAGAGCGGCGGTTCGTGAGTCACTGTAAGAGTTTGTGAACTCGGGAACAAACCGAGAACGACGGGCGGCTTGCACATGTGGGATGCGTCACTCTCCCGGGGTCATCTCCGCGGGCTGGGTGCGCCGCCGGAGAGGTCCGCATTTGCGTGTTTCCGGGGGTGCGCAACGGTGCCGCAGCCCCGACAACTCCGCATTTGCGAGGCCCGGCGGGCGGGTGCGGTTCCTCCACACTTGTTGGGAAACGACACCGATCTTCGGCGAATCGCGTGAAGTTCCGGGACAAGTGTCGGGAAACAGCATGCCACCGGCAACCCGCGCGCCCTCAGCGGCTGGGCGCTGAGACCTCACCGAACCGGAGGGTCCGGACCGTCACGCGAGGGCGCGGCGGAGCCGGGTCTCGTCGACTCGCCAAAAGTCGTGCTGCCGGCCGTCGACGAAGGTGACCGGGATCTGGTCGGCGTAGGCATTCGTCAGCTCAGGGGAGGTCGTGATGTCCACCTCGTCGTACGACGTGCCGAGGTCGGCGCAGACTCGCTCCACGACCGCCCGGGCGTCGTCGCAGAGGTGGCAGCCCGGTTTGGAGTACAGCCGCACCCGGGTCTCGCTCATCGGGTTGTTCATTCCAGCAGCCCCAGGGAGCGTCGGCGCTCGGTCGCCCGGAGCCGGCCCTTCTGCACCTTGCCGGTGACCGTGTAGGGCAGCTCGTCGACGACGTGGATCACCGTCGGCCGCTTGAACCGCGCCAGCCGGCGGACGCACTGCTCCTGCACCAGCGTCGGCACCAGGTCGCGGTCGGCGCCCGCGCGCGCCTTGACGTAGGCGACCACGGCCTCACCGGTGCGCTCGTCGGCGACGCCGATCACGGCCACCTCAGCCACCTCGGCCACCTCCGCGATCACCTCCTCGACCTCGCTCGGGTAGACGTTGAACCCGGAGACGAGCACCAGCTCCTTGAGCCGGTCGACCAGGAACAGGTCACCGCTGGGGTCGAGGAAGCCCACGTCGCCGGTCGCGTACCAGCCCTCATCGTCGGGGCCGTCGGAGCCGTCGGGCCAGTAGCCGGAGAACAGGTTCTCGCCGCGGATCCAGATCTCGCCGGGGTCGCCACCCTCGGGCACCCGACCCTGCTCGTCGACCAGCCGGATCTCGACGCCGGGCAACGCGGCCCCCACCGAGCCCGGCTGCGTCTGCTTGCTGCACAGGGTGGAGGTGACCACCGGCGAGGCCTCGGTGAGCCCGTACCCCTGGTGCACCGCGATGCCGGTGGCACCGGTGAACCACTCGACCAGGTCGACCGAGAGCGGGGCGGAGCCGGACAGCGCCAGCCGGAGCGTGCCCAACCGGTCCTCGAGGTGCTCGACGGCTCGCCAGTACGCGAAGACCGGCGGCGCGACCGGCAGCACCGTGACCGCCTCGTCCTCGATGATCCCCAGCGCGCCCTCGGGGTCGAAGCCCTCCACCAGCACCATCCGCGCCTGGTGGATCAGCAGCTGGCCGAGCACCGCGTTGAGCCCGTAGACGTGGAACAGCGGCAGCACGCCGAGGACGACGTCGTTGCCGTGGATCATCGGCGGGTCGACCTGTGCCACCTGCCGGATGTTGGCCAGCAGTGCCCGGTGGCTGAGCATCGCGGCCCTCGGGCGACCCGACGTACCGGACGTGTACAGGAGTACGGCGAGCGCCTCCGGGTCGTCCGGGGCGGGGGTGGGACGGCCGATCTCGGCGACCAGGTCGGACCAGGCGTGCTCGCCGGCCTTCGCGGCGGCGTGGATCGCGACCACGTGCGGCCGGGAGGCACGGGCGCGGGTCTCCTCGTCGGCACCCTGCAGCGCCTCCGTGAGCCCACCGACGGCGACACGCACCGTCTCCACGGTGTCGGCGTCGGCGAACACCAGGCGGGCGCCCGAGTCGGCGATCATCCGCACCAGCTCGCCGGTGGCGCTACGCGGATTGACCGGCACCGCGACGAGCCGGGCGCGCAACGCCCCGAGGTAGGCCGCGACGAACTCGATCCGGTTGCCGACCGCGATCGCGACCCGGTGGCCGGCCACCATGCCGAGTGTCGAGAGTCCGTGCGCGACGGCGTCCACGAGGGTGTCCAGCTCGCGCCAGGTGACCCGGCGCCCGGAGGTCGCCTCGACCAGAGCGATCCGCTCCGGCTCACGCTCGGCGGCGACGCCAAGGAGCTGGGCGACGTTCGACTCCATCCGCGGAGTCTGTCACACCGGACCCACCCGTCTCGGGCATACGCTGCACCCGTGACGCCACCCCGATCGCAGCGCGCGCGTCGCCGTCCTGACCTGCAGCGTCGCTCCTCTATGGCGGGTCAGGCATCGGCCGCGATCCACGAGGTCGAGACCGCGCTGGAGGTGGCTCCCGACCCGACCGCGGCGGCCTTCTTCGACGTCGACAACACGGTGATGCAGGGGGCCTCGATCTTCCACCTCGCCCGCGGCCTGCACCGCCGCCACTTCTTCACCACCCGCGACATCCTCGCGGCCGCCTGGAAGCAGCTGTACTTCCGGGTCGTCGGCGTCGAGGACCCCACGCACGTGGCCGAGACCCGGGCAACCGCACTCAGCTTCATCGCCGGGCACACGGTCGAGGAGCTGGAGTCGCTGGGGGAGGAGATCTTCGACGAGGCGATGGCGCACCGGATCTGGCCGGGCACGCGCGCCCTGGCGCAGATCCACCTTGACGAGGGCCAGCGGGTCTGGCTGGTGACCGCGGCGCCGATCGAGATCGCCCGGATCATCGCCCGCCGGCTCGGGCTGACCGGCGCCATGGGCACGGTTGCCGAGCACGTGGACGGCATCTACACCGGCAGGCTGGTCGGAGAGCTTCTCCACGGCCCGGCCAAGGCCCAGGTGGTGGCCTCGCTCGCGGAGCGCGAGGGGCTCGACCTGTCCCGCTGCTCGGCGTACTCCGACTCCTTCAACGACCTGCCGCTGCTCTCCCTGGTCGGTGACCCGTGCGCGGTCAACCCCGACGGCAGGCTGCGAGAGCACGCCCGGCAGCACGGCTGGAGGGTCCGCGACTACCGCACGGGCCGCAAGGCGGCACGCCTGGGCATGCTCGCCGCCGGCCTCGGTGGCGCGGTGGCCGGCTCGGTCGCGGCGGGGGTCGCGATCCGCCGCAAGGTGATCTGAGGCGGCGGGCTGGTCCAGACGTCCCGCACACCCCTCCCGCGGGCCTCCGGCATCGGTTCCGAAGGTGTAGGAGCGCCGCATCCGGGCACATACCTTGAGTCGGGCCGGCCGGGTGGCGAGCCCCCGAGGAGGGAGCGTGATGCGCGCAGACCGGAGCGCTGGCTTCGACGCGCTGCGACGTGCCCTCGCGGCCGTGCTCGAGCCCCCGACAGCTCTCGCCGGCGCCACGGGGCATACGACGCCCGAGTTCGGCTCGCGGGTCATGCTCTCGCAGGCGGCCGCGGCGACCCGTGCCGGTGGCGGAGCACCCGGCGACGACCACGACCTGGCCATCTCCAGCGCGGACGCCGAGGCCGACCGGAAGCGCCTGATCGCCCTCGTCGAGCTCGCCCGCAGTGGCGACAAGGACGCTTTCGGGATGCTCTACGACCACTACCACGTGTCGGTCTACCGCTTCGTGTACTACCGCGTCGGCTCGGTCCAGCTCGCCGAGGACCTGACCGGGGAGACCTTCTTCCGCGCCCTGCGCAGCATGAACGGCTTCCGCTGGCAGGGCCGCGACTTCGGCGCCTGGCTGATGACGATCGCGCGCAACCTCACCACCGACCACTTCAAGTCCGGCCGCAACCGGCTTGAGCAGACCACGGAGGACATGTCCACGCTGGACACCGAGACCGAGGGTCCGGAGAGCGCGGTGCTCGCCCACCTCACGAACGAAGCGCTCCTCGGCGCGCTGCGCGAGCTGCCCGCGGACCAGCAGGACTGCCTGGTGATGCGGTTCCTCCAGGGCATGTCGATCGCCGAGACCGCCGAGGTGCTCGGCCGCAGCGCCGGGGCCGTCAAGCAGCTCCAGCTGCGCGCCGTACGCAACCTAGCCGCCCTGCTCCCGGACGGGATTGGCTGATGCGGACGAACACGACACAGGTCACCCCTGTCGCCCCCGTAACCTCCACCGTCACCGCCTCGTTGAGCGGTGCAGGGGGAGCCACCGAGCTGACGGGACGAGCGCGATGAGCACGTTGCTCCCGGCCAAGCGCCGGGCAGAGAAGTTCGCCGCCCTGGTCGACGCCACGTCGAGCACGGGGGCCGACGAGCCCTACGCTCCGCTGCTCGAGGTCGTGGGCGCCCTGCGCGCAGCGGCCGAGGAGGGGCCGGCTCCCCGTGCCGACTACGTCGCCGACCTGCGCTCGCGGCTGATGGCCGAGGCCGACACCGCGCTGGTCCCGACCGACGCCCGCCTGGTGCTGCCGCAGCGGCACCCGACGACCCGCAAGCACAACCGGTTCACCGCCGCCGTTGCCGGTCTGGTGCTGGTCGGGTCGGGCGCTGGCCTGGCGGTCGCGGCCCAGAGCAGCGCGCCGGGCGACGGCCTGTACCCGCTCAAGCTCGGCCTGGAGAACGTCGATGAGAGACTCAACCTCTCTGACGCCGGCCGCGGACGCGACCAGCTCGGTCAGGCCACCGCCCGGTTGGGTGAAGTCGACACGCTGCTCGAGCGCGACGCCCCCGACGCCCAGGTGGCCGCGACCCTGCGCAGCTTCGCCAGCAGCGCCGGTGACGGCGCCGACGTCCTGTTCCGCGCCTACCAGCGCAATGGCGACGACGACGATATCGCGACCGTCCGCGACTTCGCGGGCACCGAGATGGGCGTGCTCACGGACCTCTCCGCCAAGGCACCGAGATCGCTCCAGTCCGACTTCGACGAGGCCGCCCAGCTGCTGTCCGACCTCGACCGGCAGGCCACGACGCTCTGCGACGACTGCGGTCCGCGTGGCCCGCTCGCCGTGCCCGCCCGGCTGCGGCCGGTCTCGCACGAGTCCGCGCTCGTGGACCTGCTGGCCGCAACCCCGCCTGAGACCGGCTCGACGCGGGCGAGCGGAGCGGTCTCCGCCACGAGCGCCGCCGGCGACGCTACGCCCCGCGCCCCGGTCAGCACCGCGGACACGAGCGCGATCACGCCGCCGAGGCTTGGCAACCTCCTGGGCGCCGACGCACCGCGCTCGACGGGGAGCACGGCCACCTCCAAGGGCACCGGGTTGGACCCGTCGAGGTCGGCGTCGCCGGGGTCTCTGGATGAGACCCTGCCGACGCCCACCGCGCCTGCCTCCGGCCTGCCGAACGTCGACGACGTGACGGACCCGGTGAAGAAGCAAGACGTGACGGACCCGGTGAAGAAGGACCTCGGGTCGGTCACCGACCCGCTCACGCCCTGATCAGCGACCGAAGACCGACGACCGCTGCTTGAGCAGCGTGTAGAGCGTCTGCTGGATCGTCTCGCGCACCTGGTCGGTCACGTTGAACACGAGCATCGGGTCGTCCGCGGCCCCCGTGTCGTAGGAGTCCGTGCGGATCGGCTCGCCGAACTCGATCAGCCACTTCGACGGCAGCGGGACCAGGCCGAGGGGTCCCAGCAGCGGGAACAGCGGCGTGATCGGGATGTACGGCACTCCGAGCAGCCGCGCCAGCGACGGGATGTTGCCGACGAGGGGGTAGATCTCCTCCGCGCCGACGACCGAGGTCGGGATGATCGGGACGCCGGTGCGCATCGCCGCGGCCACGAAACCACCGCGGCCGAAGCGCTGCAGCTTGTAGCGCTCGGCGAACGGCTTGCCGATGCCCTTGAAGCCCTCGGGCCAGACGCCCACGAGCTCGCCGCCACGCAGCATCCGCTCGGCGTCCTCGTTGCAGGCCAGGGTGGCGCCGCCCTTGCGTGCCAGCTCGCCGACCACGGGCAGCTTGAAGACCAGGTCGGCACCGAGCGGGCGCAGGTAGCGACCGGTGTGGTCATGGATCGTGACCCCGGTCATCAGCCCGTCCAGGGGCACCGTGCCCGAGTGGTTGGACACGACCAGCGCGCCGCCGTCCGCCGGGAGGTTCTCGATGCCCCGGACCTCGATCCGGAACCACTTCTGCGCGACCGGCCGGAGCGCCGTCAGGAAGAAGCGCTGGGTGATCTCCGGGTCGAAGCCGAACTCGTCCACCGTGTAGTCGCCGGTGAGGCGCCGACGCAGGAACGCCAGGAACTGGGCCAGCCGCGGCTCCCAGTTCTCGCCGAACATCTCCTGGGCGGCGCCGGTGAACGCAGCCAGCCAGTCCACGACCGGGATGCCCGGGTGGTCAGTGGCGTGCGCGACCACCGGGCTGGGCTCGGCCGACGGCGGCTCGGTTGCAGTCCCGGCCGGCGTCTCGGAGGTTGTCTGGGCAGCGGGCTCAGACTCGCGCGGCGACTCACGCTGCGGCTGCCGGGGCGGCGCGTTGCGTTGCTTGGGGGCCCGCGCGGAGGTGCCGTTGCCGGCAAGGCCGCGTGAGGACGACGACGGCTTGGCACTGCCGGAGCCACGGCCGGGCCGACCCCGGGTGCCGAGCGGGCGATCGGGGTCGCCCAGCGGGATGATGTCGGCGTCAGGCACGGTCGCCTCCGATCGTGGTCGTGTGCCGGGCCAGACGGCCCGACGGGCTGAGCGCACCGGTGAGCGCCTCCTCGGCGGCCGCGACCCGCTCGGCGGACAGCAGTCCGGGAGCGAGGGCGGTGCCGAAGTCGGCGAAGGCCTCCTGCGTCGTGTAGCGCGGGTGGTAGTCGAGAACCGTACGCATCCGGGTGGTGTCCACGCCACGTCCGTAGGTCAGGAACTGGACCTGCTCCGGGGAGAAGTCCGCGAGCCGCACCTGCCGGATCGCTGACCCGAACGACGCCACCGCGAACGTCGGCAGCTTGAGGCTGGGCCGGCCGATGCGGCGGATCGCCTGCGAGAGCATGATCAGCCCGTCACCTGCGACATTGAACGTGCCGTGCACGCCGTTCAATGTCGCGTGCTGGATCGCGCCGAGCAGGTCGTGCTCGTGGAGGAACTGGAGCCGGGCGTCGAAACCGAGCACGGTGGGGATCACCGGCAGCCGGAAGTAGGACACGATCGGCGAGTTGACCAGTGGCCCGATCACGTTCGCCGCGCGCAGCGTGGTCACCGTCACGTCGGGGCGCCGCCGGGAGAAGCCCCGCACGTAGGACTCGACCTCCGCGACATCCTTGGCGTAGCCGGCGCGCGCCTGCCGCTTCGGCCCCATGTCCTCGGTGAACATCGCCGGGTCGCGGTTGGTGGCGCCGTAGAACGCGGTGCTCGACTTCACGACCAGGTGCCGCAGCGACGGCGCCTGCTGGCAGGCAGCGAGAAGCTGCATGGTGCCGATGACGTTCTGCTCCTTCATCGACGTCCGGCCGCCGGCGGTGCCAGGGCTGGCGATCACGCTCATGTGGACGACGGTGTCGACGTTCTCGCGGGCGATCACCTTGGCGATCACCGGGTTGCGGATGTCGGCCCGGACGAAGGAGACGGTGCCGATGTCCCCACGAGGGGGCAGTACGTCGACCCCCACCACGTGGTCGACGTCGGGCAGCGCCGTGAGCTGGCGCGCCATCCGTCGCCCGAGGTCCATGGAGACCCCGGTGACCAGGACGACGCGGCCCATCGGCTTGCCCGTCAGGTGGTCACTTGCCCAGACGACGGCGCTGGACCCGCGTCTTCTTGAGCAGCTTGCGGTGCTTCTTCTTGGCCATGCGCTTGCGACGCTTCTTGATGACTGAACCCACGCTGGAGCCTTTCGGGACGTTGTACGACGATGGAGCGGGCACGACGGCGGCAGCCGCGGCCACACCAGTCGAAGACAGCAGCCTAACCGCCGTCGTACAGGCAGACGAACCGGGCGATCCACGCGGACAAGCGAAACGGGCGTGACTCGTGTCACGCCCGTCGCGGTGCGGCTGTGCCGTGCCCGTGATGGTGCCGGTCGCAGTCCGGCCCGGCCCGGAGGCCGGACGACCGACGGGCTCAGCCGGTCTGGTAGAAGCTGTTCTTCAGGTAGTCGTTGACGTCCTGCTCGCTCACGCGGAAGGAGCGCCCGACCCGGACGGCCGGAAGCTCGCCCGAGTGCACGAGCCGGTAGACCGTCATCTTCGAAACACGCATGACGGCGGCCACTTCGGCCACTGTCAGGAACTTCACCTCCGAGATGTCTCCATTGAGGTTCGAGCTCATGTCCGCACCACTTTCCCAGGGCACGTCCCCCGGCTTCCCCACCGGAGATCCCACGTGCAACGCTGAGGTGAGAATAGGGCCTTGTGTGACTGGTGTGGAAGCAAAGTCTCAAACCCGAACCACACTCGACCCAAGAAAGTTCGGTCCAGTACCACCGATCGCCCCGATTCGGGACATTACGGGCCGGGATCGAGGCCATTCGGAGGGAAAGCAGCAACCCGGGTGGCCTGGATAGACCTGTCTAGCCAAGTCTCCGGGTTGAAGCCCTCGCTCCAGTCCCGGAAATCGGGAGCGCGACCGTCGGTCATCCGGGTCGGGGCGTCCTGGTGGAGCACCTCCGCGACGTGCCCGCGCCAGTCCTCGGGGGTCTCCACGTCCGGGTCGACCGGGCTACCGGAGACCACACCGAGCAGGTGCGTCCACGCCCGCGGCACCACCTCGACGATCGCGTAGCCACCGCCACCGGTGACCACCCACCTGCCCCCGGTGACCTCGTGGGCGAGGTCGTGGAGCGTCTGGTACGCCGCCCGCTGGCCGTCGACGCTGAGCATCAGGTGCGCCAGGGGGTCGCTCATGTGCGAGTCGCAGCCGTGCTGGGTCACCAGCACGTCGGGCGCGAACTCCCGCACCAGCGGCGGGACGACGGCGTGGAACGCCCGGAGCCACCCCGCATCGCCGGTGCCGGGCGGCAGCGCGACGTTGACCGCGCTGCCCTCCGCGTCGGGCCCGCCGAGGTCGTGGGCGAATCCAGTGCCCGGGAAGAGCATCTGGCCGGTCTCGTGCAGCGAGATCGTGAGCACCCGGGGGTCGTCCCAGAACACCTGCTCGACGCCGTCGCCGTGGTGCACGTCGACGTCGACGTACACCACCCGCTTGGCGCCCTGGGCGAGCAGCCACCGGATCGCCACCGCGACGTCGTTGTAGACGCAGAAGCCGCTGGCCCTGCCGGGCATCGCGTGGTGCAGCCCGCCGGCGATGTTGGCGGCATGGCTGACCTCGCCCTCCCAGACCATCCGGGCGGCCTCGAGGGAGGCGCCGACGACGTGGCGCGCCGCCTCGTGCATGCCGGCGAACGTCGGGTTGTCGTCGGTGCCGAGCCCCAGCTCCGGCTGGATGTCGGCCGGGTCGACGCTCGTGCGGCGGACGGCCTCGATCAGGTCGGCGGTGTGCACGGTGAGCAGGTCGGCGTCGGTCGCATGCGGCGCGGCGACCAGGGGCATCGCGCCGTCTCCCACCACGCGCAGCTGCTCCGCGAGACGCACCGTGAGGTCGACCCGGATCGGGTTCATCGGGTGGGTGGGGCCGAAGTCGTACGTCGTCAGCGTGGGGTCGAACACCACGCACGAGGAACAGGCCGCCATGTGACGGACGTTACCGTCCGGTCGCCGGACCGTAGGGTCAGGTCCATGCCCGACTCCACCGACGCCCGCGTCGCCGTCTACATCGACTTCGACAACGTGGTGATCTCCCGTTACGACAACGTGTTCGGCGACAGCGCCTGGCGCAAGGACAACGCGCGCCAACACGCCGGTGACCCGGAGGCCAAGGATCCGATCGACCTCAAGCTCGCCGATGCCGCCGTCGACATCGGCGCGATCATCGACTACGCCTCGTCGTTCGGGACCGTGGCGTTCACCCGTGCCTATGCCGACTGGTCGGTGCCGGCCAACGCGGCGTACCGGAAGCAGCTCGTCGACCGGGCGGTCGACCTGACCCAGCTGTTCTCCACGTCGGGGACCAAGAACGGTGCCGACATCCGGCTCTCGATCGACGCCGTCGACGACCTGTTCCGGCACGCCGATCTCACGCATGTCGTGGTGGTTGCGGGTGACTCGGACTACATCTCGCTGGCCCAGCGCTGCAAGAGCCTGGGGCGCTTCGTGGTCGGGATCGGCGTCACCGGCTCGACCAGCTCAGCACTCGTGGCCGCGTGCGACGAGTTCAGCGACTACGACGACCTGCCGGACGTGGTGCGCACCCCCGCGCCCCGCAAGCAGGCCGCGAAGAAGTCGGCCGCCACCAAGAAGGCGTCCGCCAAGAAGGCGGACCAGACCGAGTCCGGCCCGCAGGCGGACGCCACGGCGCTGCTCGTGCGCGCGCTCCGGATCGGGCTGGAGAAGAGCGAGGACGAGTGGCTCTACAGCGGTGGTGTGAAGAGCCAGATGCAGCGGATGAACTCGCGGTTCAAGGAGAAGTCGCTCGGCTACGCCTCGTTCCGCGACTTCGTGGAGTCGCGCGACATGGTCGTCGACACCCAGCTCGCCGGCAACGGCCAGCTCCAGGTTCGGCTCAAGGCCTGACCGCGGGCAGCCTGCCGGGTCAGGGTCGCGTGCCCACCGGGTCTTGGCCTGAGGGTCAGGTGGGACGGGTGGGCCAGGTGGAATCACCCCGCCAACCGTGCCAGTGCCGACTGGCTCCCGCAGCCTCGAGCGCGCTCAGGACTCGCCGGCGAGGTCATGCGACCGGTTGCGCGCGGCCTCCATGGCGGTCATGAACGCTGCCCGCACCCGGTGCGACTCCAGCTCGCGGATCGCCGCGGCCGTGGTACCGCCCGGCGAGGTGACCTGCTCGCGCAGGACGGTCGGGTGCTCGCCGGTCTCACGCAGGAGCTTGGCGGACCCGACCACCGTCTGCACGACGAGCTCGGTGGCGGTGGAGCGGGGCAGCCCGAGGTGCACGCCCGCCTCGATCATCGCCTCCACCACGAAGAAGAGGTACGCCGGGCCGGACCCGCTGATCGCCGTCACCGCGTCCTGCTGCTTCTCCGGCACCCGCACCACGCGACCCGTCGTCCGGAGCAGCGACTCGGCGATCGCCAGGTGGTCGTCGTCGCAGTGGGTGCCCGGGGAGATCGCGGCCATCCCCTCGTCGACCAGGGCGGGCGTGTTCGGCATGACACGCACCACCGCGATGCCGTCGGGCACCCGGGACTCGATGAACTCGGTCGTGATGCCGGCCGCCAGCGACACCAGCAGCGTGCCCGGGGTCAGCGACGAGGAGATCTCCTCGAGCACGTCGGCCATGTCCTGCGGCTTGACCACCAGCGCCACGGTGCCGGCCTGGGCCACGGCCTCGACGTTGGAGACGACTCGCACGCCGTACTTCTCGGTCAGCTGGGCGGCTCGCTCTGCGCGCTTCTCGCCCACCAGCAGCTCGTCGACGGGGCGGCCGCCGCGGATCAGGCCGGAGAGCAGGGTCTCCCCCATCACGCCCACGCCCAGGATGGCGACGGTCATGGGTCCTCCTACGACTTGGAGATCAGCGACCGGGCGAAGAATGTCAGGTTGGAGGGACGCTCCGCGAGTCGTCTCATCAGGTAGCCGTACCACTCCTGGCCGTAGGGCACGTAGACGCGCACCTTCTCGCCGTTGCCTGCCAGCCGCTTCTGCTCCTCGGGACGGATGCCGTAGAGCATCTGGAACTCGTAGCTGCCGTGGGCGCGGTCGTTGCGGGTCGCCAGCGCCGACGCGATCTCGATGATCCGCGGGTCGTGACTGGCGACCATCGGGTAGCCCTGGCCGGCCATCAGCACCTTGAGGCAGCGCACGTAGGACTTGTCGACCTCGAGCCGGTCCTGGAACGCGACGGTCTCCGGCTCTTTGTAGGCGCCCTTGCACAGGCGCACGCGCGAGCCCTCGAACGCCAACGCGCGCGCGTCGGCCTCGGTGCGGTGCAGGTAGGCCTGGATCACGGCACCGGTCTCCGGGTAGTCCTTGCGGAGCTCGCGGAGCGTGGCCAGCGTCTGGTCGGTGGTGGTGTGGTCCTCCATGTCGAGGGTCACCGTGGTTCCGACGTTGCGCGCGGCCTGGCAGATGGTGCGGGCGTTCTCCAGCGAGAGCTTGGCGCCGATCTCGGGCAGCGCCTGGCCGACGGCCGAGAGCTTGACCGACACCTCGGCGTTGCGGGCCAGGCCGGAGGCGTCGAGGGCGGCCAGCAGGTCGAGGTAGGCGTTGACCGTCGCCTCGGCCCGCTCCGGGTCGAGAGTGTCCTCGCCGAGGTAGTCGAGGGTCACGTGGAGGCCGGACGCGATCAGCTCCTCGGTCGCGCGCACGGCGGACGCCGTGTCCTCGCCGGGGACGTGATGGCCAACGATGCCGCTGCTCACGGGCATCGTGCTGATCAGCTTCTTGATGCGCTCACTGCGCGCGAGCCACAGGATCATCTGCCGAAGCACGTGACGTTTCCTCCACTGCCGTGGACCCGGTCCGGGTCCCGCCGTACTGCCGCCGCCACGGTACGCCGCGGGCATGCCCTGTGACGAAGCGAGGCCCCTCGTGTGGCCGGAGCGAGTCAAACGCGGTGTCACACGGCGCCGCCGTTGGCTTGCTTCCACAGGCCGCGGCACCGAGCCGGGGCCACCACCGCAGGAGAACCAGATGCCACTGTTCATGGACGTCCACACCGTCGATGGCGGAGTCGCCCTCGACGACGTAGCCGCCGCCCACGCGGCCGACCTCGCGACCCAGGGCGACTTCGGGGTGAACTACCTCCGGTACTGGGTCGACGGCCCGGCAGGCAAGATCTTCTGCCTGGTCGACGCCCCCGACGCGGAGACCGCGAGCGAGGTGCACCGCAAGGCGCACGGGCTCGTCGCCGACGAGGTCTTCCCGGTCAGCGAGCACGTCTGAGGCCGGCGGCGCCGCCGGTCCCGGGACACGCCCACGCCGGCGGCGCCGCATGAGACCTTGGGACGCAGATGAGCCTCACCCTCAACCTGCTGGGCCGGCCACGGATCCACAGCGGGTCCGACGACCACACGGTCCGCAGCCGCAAGAGCTGGGCCGTGCTGGCCTACCTGCTCCTCGGCGACAGGGCGCCCACCCGCGCCGAGCTGGCGGCCCTGCTCTTCGACGAGGCCGACGACCCGCTCCGCGCGCTGCGCTGGAGCCTCTCGGAGCTGCGGCGTGCCCTGGCCGGGCATGCCGTGCTCGAGGGTGACCCGGTCGTGCTCGAGCTGGCCCGGGACGTGGTGGTCGACGTGGCTGTCGTCTCACGCGGCAGCTGGGCCGAGGCCATGGAGCTTCCCGACGTCGGGGCGGAGCTGCTCGCGGGTGTGGAGGTCGCCGGTGCCGCCGGCTTCGAGTCCTGGCTGCTCGCGGAACGTCGGCGGGTCGCCGCCGCGTCGGAGGCGATCCTGCACGAGGCCGCCCTCGGCGCGATGTCGCAGGGACGCCTTGACCGGGCCCTGGGCTACGCCACCCGGGTCGCGGCGATGAGCCCGCTCGACGAGAACCACCATGCGCTGCTGATCCGTTTGTACCGGATGACCGGGGACGAGGCCGCGGCGCAGCGCCAGCTCGCGATCTGCACCGAGATGCTGGCGCGGGAGCTCGGCACCACCCCGGGAGCCGCGGTGGCGGCCGCTCTCCGCGAGCGGCGCGTCGACGACCGGGAGGCCGCGACACACGCGTCGATCGAGGCGCTGGCCGAGGCCGGCGCTGCCGCGGTCGCCGCCGGGGCCACCGAGACCGGCGCCGACTCGCTCCGGGCCGCGGTGCGGATGGCCGACCGGCGCGACCACGCCCGCCTTCGGCTCAGCACCCGGCTGGCGCTCGCCGGCACCCTCGTTCACTCGTTGCGCGGCCTCGACGAGGAGGGGATGGCGACACTGCTGGCGGCCGACGACATCGCCGCGGGACTCGACGACGCCGCCGCGATGGCGGAGGCCCGTGCCGAGCTGGGGTACGTGGACTTCCTGCGGGCACGGTACGAGCGGGCCGAGGTGTGGCTCTCTCAGGCCCGCGACCTCGGTGCCGGCGATCCTGCGGTCGCGGCGAAGGCCACGACGTACCTGGGATCGGTCGAGAGCGACCGCGCCGACTACGTCAGCGCCCTGCTCCACCTCGCCGAGGGCCGGCGGCTGGCCGGCCGGGCCGGCGACGGGCGGCGGGCCGCCTACGCCGCGGCGATGCTCGGCCGCGTCCACCTGCTCCGGGGTGACCTGCCGGAGGCCGAGGCGGAGCTCGACACTGCCCTGGACCTGTGCGTCCGCGAGCACTGGCTCGCCTTCCTGCCATGGCCCCAGGCGCTGCGGGGCCAGCTCGAGCTCGCACGCGGGGACGCCTCCCGGTCCGCGGAGGTGCTCGACCAGGCGTTCGCGCGCGCCTGTCAGCTCGGGGACCCCTGCTGGGAAGGCATCTCCGGCCGGGGCAGGGCGCTCGCCGCGGAGGCCCGCGGCGAGACGGACCTCGCCTTCGAGCTGCTGGCCGACGCGCGGCGTCGGAGCAACCGGTTGTCGGACCCCTACGTGTGGCTCGACGGCTACATCCTCGACGCCCAGTGCACGCTGGGGCTCCGCCACGGCCACCCCGAGACCGCGGACTGGGTGGACGCGCTCCGGCTGCTGGCCTCCCGGACCTGCATGCGTGAGCTGAACGTCCGGTCGATGCTCCACGGCGCCGCACTCGGCCGCGAAGGTGAGGCCGCGGCCGCGGCACGCCAGGCTCGCTCGATCGCCAACCCGGTGCTGCTGCGCCTGCTGAGGGACTGAAGGCGAGCGGTCAGGCGGACTGCCGGCGCAGCGTGACGGCGCCCAGCGCCAACCCGGCCACGGCGAACGCGACCACGATCCCGAGGTCGCGCGCGATCTCACTCAGCGCGATGTCCTCGGCGACACCCTGCATCGCGTCGACGGCGTACGACAGCGGGAGCAGGTCCGAGATGAACCCGAGCACGGCAGGCATCTCGTCGCGGGCCACGAACAGGCCGCACAGCAGGATCTGCGGAATCACCACCGCCGGCATGAACTGCACAGCCTGGAACTCGGTGCGGGCGAACGCGGAGACGAAGAGCCCGAGCGCGGTGCCGAGGACGGCGTCGGCGATCGCGACCAGGGTCAGCACCCAGACCGGCCCCTGCACGTCGAGCCCGAGCACCAGGACGGAGAGGCCCACCGCGAGCGCTGACTGGACGGCCGCGACCAGCCCGAAGGCGAGGGCGTAGCCACCGAGGAAGTCGAGCTTGCCCATCGGCATTGCCAGCAGCCGCTCGAGGGTGCCGGACGTCCGCTCCCGCAGCGTGGTCACGCTGGTCACCAGGAACATGATGATGAACGGGAACAACGCCAGCAGGGCTGGGCCGAGCGCACGGAAGGTCAGGTCGTCGAACATCCACCACAGCAGCGTCATCAGCGCGCACGGCAGCACCAGGAGCATGGCCAGGGTGCGGTGGTCGCGCCTGATCTGGTTGAGCACGCGGCCGGCGACGGCGAGCAGGATCCGCGGAGTCATGGTTCTTGGGGTCCCCGGGCGGGCGCCAGCGCGGCGAGTGGTCGGTTGGGGTCCATGGTCAGTGAACCTCCTCGCCCTTGACGATGGACAGGAACGCGCTCTCGATGTCCGCGGTGCCGGTGCGCCGGCGGAGCCCCTCGGGCGTGTCGTCGGCGATGATCGCGCCCTCGCGCATCAGCAGCAGCCGGTCGCAGCGCTCGGCCTCGTCCATCACGTGGCTGGACACGAACACCGCCGCGCCGGCCCCGGCCAGCTCGTGGAACGTGCCCCAGAGCTGCTGGCGAAGCACGGGGTCGAGGCCGACGGTCGGCTCGTCCAGGACGACCAGGTCGGGCTCGCCGAGGAGCGCGACCGCCAGCGAGACCCGGGACCGCTGGCCGCCGGACAGCCGCCCCACCACCTGGTCCGACTGCTGCACCAGGTCGACCTGGTCCAGGCAGGTGCGGATCCGCTCCGCGCTCACACCGAGCACCTTGCCGAAGAAGCGCAGGTTCTCGCGCACGGTGAGGTCGTCGTACACGCTCGCGGACTGCGTGACGTAGCCGATCCGGTGCCGCAGGTCGGCCGAGCCCGCGGGCCGGCCGAGCACGGACACCGAGCCCGACGCGATCGCCTGCACGCCGACGATCGCGCGCATCAGCGTGGACTTGCCGCAGCCGGAGGGGCCGAGCAGCCCGGTCACCGACCCGGCCGGCACGGCGACGTCGAGGTCACGCAGCACGACGTTGCCGCCGCGCACGACGCGGAGGACCTGCGTCTCGACCGCGTTATTCACCATGTGATGAATTTAGGCCTCGGGCGCGGCCCTCGTCAAGGGCCGGTCGGGAAGTGGACCGGTCAGGTAGCGCTGGATCGTGGGGGCGTACGACGCGACCAGCTCGTCGTCCGTCATCGCCACCAGCGGCGGCGCCTCGACCACGTAGCGGAGCAGGACGATGCCGGCCAGCTGGCTGGCGACCAGGGCCATCCGGCGCTCCGGCTGGTCGATCCCGAGCCCGTGCCCGACCGGTCCCAGCACCAGTCCGAACAACGCGTCGCGCACCAGCGTGGCACCGGCGGGTTCGAGGATCCCCCGCACCAGTCCGAGGAGCGGCGTCCGTGACTCCTCGTCGCCCCAGACCGTGAGCAGCACCCGAAGGAGCCGCTCCCCAGCACCGTCAGGCCCGGCCTCGATGACCGGGAGCAGTGCCTGACGCGGGTCCACGCGCACCTGCAGTGCCGACACGAACAGGTCGGCCTTGCTGTCGAAGTAGTGGTGCACGAGCGCCGGGTCGACGCCCGCCCGCGCCGCGATCGCGCGCATCGAGGTGGCCGCGAAGCCGGCGGCGGCGAACAGGTCGCGTGCCGCCCTCAGGATCTCCTCGCGGGTGTCGGGTGTGCCCGGACGGCGACCGCGCGCGGCCTGCCTCGGGGTGCTCACCGGGACCTCACGGGACACTCACGGGACACTCACGGGACACTCATGGGGCTACCCGGGCGAAGTTCAGCCGCGCGAACGCCAGCGCCTCCGCCAGGTCAGCCTCGCGCTGCTCGCGGCCACCGGCCTTGCGGGTGTTGACCTCGACCACGATGTGGCCGGTGAACCCGGTCGTGGCCAGGTGCTCGAGCAGCGCGCCGGCGGGCTGGTTGCCACGCCCCGGGATCAGGTGCTCGTCCTTGGGCGATCCGCTGCCGTCGGCGAGGTGTAGGTGGCGCAGCCGGGGGCCGAGCCGGCGCACCATGGCGAGTGGGTCGGACTGCGCCGTCGAGGAGTGCGAGAGGTCGACCGTCGCGTTGGCGTAGCTCTCCTCCGAGGGGTCCCAGCCCGGCAGGTAGACCTGCATCTCGCGCTTCGGCGTGGCTCGCCACGGGTACATGTTCTCTACCGCGAACGCGACGCCCGTGCGACGCTCCAGGTCGGCGATGCCCGCGACGAACCCGGCCGCGTAGTCGCGCTGCCAGCGGAACGGCGGGTGCACGACCACCACGTCGGCCCCCAGGGTGGTGGCCATCTCCGCCGACCTCTCGAGCTTGCCCCAGGGATCGGTGCCCCAGACCCGTTGCGTGATCAGGAGGCACGGTGCATGCACCGCACACACGGGCAGCTGGTGGTAGTCGACCAGGTGCTGGACGCTCTCGACGGACTGGCTCAGCTCGTCGATGCCGACCATCACCTCCAGGGCGTCGTACCCGAGCCTGCCGGCGTAGCCGAACGCGTGGGCGGTCGACTCGGGGTAGACCGAGGCGGTGGAGAGCGCGAACAGGGGTGCTGTCATCGACGGCTCAACGACCCAGGAAGCTGATCTGGTCGAGCCGTTCGAGGATCACGCCCTCGCGCATCGCCCACGGGCATATCTCCAGCTGTGGCAGGTCGAAGATGTCGAGCACTGCGTCGGCGACGAGGGCGCCGGCGACCATCTGGTGCGAGCGGCTGGACGAGACCCCCGGCAGGTCGGAGATCTCGTCGTCGTCCATCTCGAGGAGCTTGGGGATCCGCTTCGTGAGGTCGTCGGCGGTGAGCGTCCGGCTGACGAAGTCACCGTCACTGGACGGCGCGGCGCCGCAGATGCGCGCCAGCGAGCGGAACGTCTTTGACGTGGCGACCGCGACGTCGGGCGCACCCGAACGCAGCAGCATGCCCGCGTCGTGGGCTACCGAGGTGCGGATGTGCTTGCGCAGCGTGCGGATCGTCTTGTCGCCGTGCCCGTCGGCGAGGTACTCGCGGGTCAGCCGTGCGGCGCCCAGCGGCAACGACCAGGCGACGTCGGGCGACTCGTCGCCTCCGGCCGCGATCTCGAGCGAGCCGCCGCCGATGTCGAAGACCGCGAGCCGGCCGGCGGACCAGCCGAACCAGCGGCGTACGGCGAGGAACGTCAGCCTGGCCTCGTCCTCGCCGGGCAGCACCTGGATGTCGACGCCGCTGGCATCCTTGACATGGCCGAGCACGTCGTCGGAGTTGGTTGCGTCGCGCACCGCGGACGTCGCAAACCCCATCACCTCCTCGCAGCCCTTGTCCTCGGCCACGAGGAGCGCATCGGCGACGAACCCGGCGAGGGCGTCGATCCCCTTCTGCTTCACGGCTCCCTCGCCGTCGAGGTGCTCGGCGAGCCGCAACGGCTCCTTGTGCGAGAAGGCCGGGGTCGGCGCGGCACCAGCGTGGGCGTCGACCACGAGCAGGTGCCCCGTGTTGGAGCCGATGTCGAGAACGCCCAGCCGCATGCGCCCACGCTACCGGCCGGTCGGGGGCGAAGGAGCCGGTCGTAGGGTTGCGCTCATGCCCGAGGTCGACCTGGTGTTCCCGCGTGCCTTTGTCGAGTTCGAGGACCCGGCGGACGAGAGCCAGGTCTTCCGGTGCGACCTCACCTGGCTGACCTCGCGCTGGACCTGCATCTTCGGCAACGGGTGCCCGGGCATCTACGCCGAGTCGCCGGACGTCGGCTGCTGCACGCTCGGCGCGCACTTCTCCGACGGCGAGAAGAAGGACGGCGAGGACGAGACCCGCGTCGCGAAGTGGGTCGAACGGCTCGACGACAGCCTCTGGGAGAAGCGGTCGCAGGCGCTCGACGCAAGGGGGCGGGTGAAGAGGGCCGGCTGGGTCGAGAAGGAGGACGGAGCGCGGAAGACACGGGTCGTCGGAGGCGCCTGCATCTTCCACAACTCCGCCGGGTTCGAGGGGGGCTACGGCTGCGCCCTGCACCACCTCGCGAACCAGGAGGACGTGCACTTCGTGGAGACCAAGCCCGACGTGTGCTGGCAGCTGCCGATCCGGCGGACGTTCCGGGAGGTGACCCGCCAGGACGACACGGCGTACACGGAGGTCACGATCGCTGAGTACGACCGCCGCGGCTGGGGGCCGGGCGGGCACGACCTCGACTGGTACTGCAGCGGCAACACCGAGGCCCACGTGGCCGTCGAGCCCGTGTTCGTCTCCAACGCGACGGAGCTGATCGAGCTCATGGGGCAGCCGGCGTACGACGTGCTCGCGGCGAATTGCGAAGCCCACTTGGCCTCTCGGTCCCGGCTGGCGGTGCATCCGGCCGATCCGGCGCAGTCCTGAGCGACCCCCGGTGTCACGCCGCGAAGGCGGCAAGGCCACAATCTTGGACATGCGACTGGACCACCTCTCGTTCGCCGCCGGCCCCGACGGCTTGGCCGCGACTGTGCAGCGCATCTCGGATCTTCTGGGGGAACCGTTCCAGGACGGAGGTGTCCACCCGCGCTTCGGAACCCGCAACCGGATCCTTCCGCTGCGGGACGACACCTACCTCGAAGTGGTGGAGGTGCTCGACCACCCGGCGTCCGACAAGGCGCCCTTCGGCCAGGCGGTGCGCGCGCGCTCGCTGCTCGGAGGCGGCTGGCTCGGCTGGGTCGTCGCCGTCGACGACATCCACCCGCACGAGTCGCGCTTGAGGCGCATCGCCGTCAACGGCAACCGGCATCGCCCCGACGGCACCGAGCTCCGCTGGAAGCAGCTCGGCGTGAGGGGCCTCCAGTCCGACCCGCAGCTCCCGTTCTTCATCGAGTGGCAGGGCGAGGCAGGCACCTCGCAGCACCCCAGCCACGGCGCAAGCGGCGAGGTGTCGATGGCGTCGATCGAGATCGCGGGCGACCCGAAGCGGGTCAGCGACTGGCTCGGCCAGTCCGTCGAGCAGCCGCTCGTGGACGTCAAGGTCGACTGGGTCGCTCCGAACGGCACCCCGGGCATCCAGGCCGTGCAGTTCCAGACCCGTGACGGGCTCGTCCGGCTCTGAACGCCACGGTGGTCGAGCAGCGCGCCTCGAGGCCACGCGGCCTGTCACCGGGAGCGGTGCGCAGCCCGAACATCTGGGAGCACACGGCGCTCTACGAGCTCGAGAACCACGCGTTCGACCGTTCTTGCCTGGTCGAGACCGCGATGCGGTCCACGGCGTCCTGGGACGGCCGCGACCTGCTCGACCTCGGCTGCGGCACCGGGTTCCACCTGCCGCGCTGGGCCTCCTCGTCGTTCGGCACGGCCCGCAGCGTCGTCGGCGTGGAGCCGCACCCCGGGCTGGTGACGCTTGCCCGGCGCCGGTGCCGCGCGCTCGCGTCGGTGTCGGTGCGGCAGGGCAGCGCGACCGCCCTCCCGCTGCCGGACGCCTCGGTCGACGTCGTGCAGGCCCGCTGGGCGTACTTCTTCGGCCCCGGCTGCGAGCCCGGCCTTCGCGAGCTGGACCGTGTCGTCCGGCGTGGCGGCACCGCGTTCGTGATCGACAACGACGCCACCCGCTCGACCTTCGGCGGCTGGTTCCGCCGGGGCTACCCGGACATCGACCCCGAGGCCGTGCAGCGGTTCTGGACGTCCCGCGGCTGGACTCGGCGCCGGGTGCTCACGTCCTGGCAGTTCGACACCCGCGCCGACCTCGAGGCCGTGGTCCGGATCGAGTTCACCCGTGGTACCGCCGACGCGGTGCTGTCCGAGCACATCGGCACCACCGTCGACTATGCCGTGGACGTCTGGTCGAAGGACTTCTGAGGGTCGGGGCGGGATAGTCCCGGCCAAACGACACCTCAGACGGGTGCTCCGGCGTGCGTGTTGGCCGGGACTATCCGCGCCCGTGCCACCAAGGAGGCGGCGTCAGCGTCCAGGAGCACGACTCGGGAGGCAAGAACCTCGCGCGACTCCGGGCGTTGAGCATGCGGGTCACCACGAGGCGACAGTCCTGGAGATCCCCGCGGACGATCGCGAAGTACTCGAGCCCGTGGTCCCGGAAGCGTTGCTCGCGGGCGACATCACGCCGATGCTGCTCGCCGGCCTTGTGGTCGGCTCCGTCGTACTCCCCGACGACTCCGGCCACCGGGTCGAACAGGTCCGGTATGCCGATCAGGTTGCCGTCGAGGTCGAACAGCCTGCGGTTGCACAGTGGTGGTGGGAGTCCCGCATCGAGCACCCAGCGCAGTCGCATCCGCGTCTCCTGCGGGGACCGGCTGTCGTCGATAGCCAGCAGGAGGGCCTTGCGCACAAAGGGGACGCCGGTCCAGGCATTGCGCCCGGGCACCACGTAGCGGGCGTACGACGCGACCTTGGTGAGGTCGGCCGCGACCGCCATCTCGATCACGACGACGGCGGTCGGAATGTCACGAGTGCGCCGCATCTCGTCAAAGACGGCACGCTCGACCGTGGTGCACCAGATGCCGCCGATCTGGACCCGTTCCGTGGGGGCCAGCTGTTCCTCGGACACGGTGCAGCGCGGATCGGGTCGCAGTCGGTAGCGCCCCACCACGAGCGGCACCGGCAGCTCCCTGGCGCCGCCGGACGTCGTACCGTCGAAGAAGTTCGCCCCCTGCCAGCGGAGCGATGCCCATCCGGTGATCGCTCCGTACGTACGGATGCGTGCGGCCTGCTCGAGGATCCGCTGCTCGACCACATGGGCATCCACGGCTGCCGGCACGTAGAGCCCCGCGGACGTCTGCCGGTATCGCGGCCCCAGCGCCTGACCTCGCGTGGGCCCGTCAACCCCCGCGGGATCGATGGCGACCGGGCGCACCAGGCCGCTCGGGCGGCGACACGTCGGGCTCCAGCGGTGTTCTCCCATCCGGCCAACCAACGCCGGGCCGAAGTCCCTCGCACGGGCCCTTCAGCGACCTGTGCACGGGAGTTGGACGTCCGCCTGGTGTGGACCGGAACCGGCGGGTAGTCCCGACCACAAGGCATGTCCACGGGCCGTCAGGGGGCGCTGAATGGCCGGGACTACCCGGAATTCCCGCCGCCGCTCAGCTCAGCGTCCGAATCGACGAGGTGCGTACGACGAGGGTGGGGGTGAGCACGGTGCCGGTCGCGGGGGTGGGCAGGCCGTCGAGGGCGGAGCGGAGCAGGCCGACGAGCTCGACGGCGACCTGCTCGAGCGGCTGGCGCACGGAGGACAGGCCGGTGACCTGGGCAGCGGCGGAGTCGTCGAAGCCGACCACGCCGACGTCGCTGCCGGCGTGCATCGAGCGCTCGTCGAACGCCCGGAGCACGCCCATCGCCATCGTGTCGCTGGCGCACACGAAGCCGGTCGTGCCGGCGTCGATCTGCTCGTGCGCGGCCATCCGGGCGGCGTCGACGTTGTCCGTGATCCGCTCCGCCAGGCCGTCGGTGTCGAGCTCGGCGTCGAGCATCGCGGCGGTCCACCCCGCGCGCCGGTCCTCGCCGATCCGCGACGACTTCTCCCAGCCCAGCCAGGCGATCCGGCGATGGCCCTGCTCCTGCAGGTGCTCGGTGGCGAGGCGTGCGCCGGCGGCGCCGTCGACGTCGACCCACGCGTAGTTGGCCGTCGGGTCGTCCCACGGGCGGCCGAACGCCACGAAGGGCGCCTCGCGCTGCTGCAGCCACGCGGCCTGCGGGGTGCCGGTGTAGGTGTCGGTGATCACGAACGCGTCGACCGCGGTCGAGCGCAGCAGGTCGTCGTAGCCGTCGAGCGGGTCCTCGGGATCACCCGAGAACAGCAGGATGTGCTGACCGTTCTCGCGCGTGGTCTCGACCAGCGTGTGCAGGAAGCGGTCCATCAGCGCGTTGGTGGTGCCCTCCTGGGCGGCCTCGAAGCGCAGCCCGACCAGGTGCGAGGTGCCGCTGCGCAGCTGCCGCGCGGCCCGGTTGGGCGTGTAGTCGAGCTCCGCGATCACGTGCAGCACGCGCTCAAGGGTGTCGGGACGCAGGAGGTCGGGGTTGTTGAGCGCATTGGAGACCGTCTGCCGGGAGACGCCCGCGCGGTCGGCGACGGTGGTCAGGGTCGGGGGTACGCCGACCCGGCCGACGTGGCGGCTCATGGTCCATTCCCCCTTCCGTGTGGATCGATCCAATGCTATCGGCGACAGCTCCTCCACCACCCCTGGGTGGGTTCTCCCGGGAACTGTCGGCGCCCTCGCCTAGGTTCGACGCCATGGCGAAGACGACGACCCGCACCCGCGCCGGCTACCGTTGCGCCGAGTGCGGCTGGGAGACGGCGAAGTGGGTCGGTCGCTGCGGCGAGTGCCAGGCCTGGGGCAGCGTCGCCGAGGCGCAGGCGCCGAGGAGCCGGGTGCAGGCCGGGCCGGTGACCACGCCGGCTGTGCCGATCGGCGACGTGCCCGCCGAGGACTCCCACGCGCGCACCAGCGGGGTGCCGGAGCTCGACCGGGTGCTCGGCGGCGGCCTGGTGCCCGGCGCCGCGATCCTGCTGGCAGGTGAGCCGGGCGTGGGCAAGTCCACGCTGCTGCTCGAGGTGGCCTCCCAGACCGCGCGGGTCCGCCACCGCACGCTCTACATCACCGGCGAGGAGTCCGCGGCCCAGGTGCGACTGCGCGCCGACCGCACCGGCGGCATCCACGACGAGCTCTACCTCGCGGCCGAGACCGACCTGGGGGCCGTGCTCGGCCACGTCGAGGCGGTGCGCCCGACGCTGCTGGTGATCGACTCGGTCCAGACCATCAGCGCGGCCGACGTCGACGGCGTCCCGGGCGGGGTCACCCAGGTCAAGGAGGTCGCGGCCGCACTGATCCGGATGGCCAAGCTGCGCAACATCACCACGGTGCTGGTGGGCCACGTGACCAAGGACGGCAGCATCGCCGGCCCCCGAGTGCTCGAGCACCTCGTCGACGTGGTCCTCCACTTCGAGGGCGACCGCAACTCGCGGCTCCGCATGGTGCGCGCGGTGAAGAACCGCTACGGACCGGTCGACGAGGTCGGATGCTTCGACCTCTCCGCCGCCGGGATCGAGGCGATCACCGACCCGACCGGGCTGTTCCTCGACGCCCACCATGGCACCACGCCCGGCACCGCGGTGTCGGTGGCCATGGAGGGGCGCCGGCCGCTCCTGGCCGAGGTCCAGGCGCTGGTGGCGCTCTCGCCTGCGGAGCGGCCGCGCCGTACGACGTCCGGGGTGGAGGGGTCCCGGGTGGCGATGATCCTGGCCGTTCTCCAGCAGCACGCCCGGATCCGGCTTCACAGCCACGACGTGTTCGTCTCCACCGTCGGCGGCGCAAGGCTCTCCGGCAGCGCCAGCGACACCGCGGTCGCGCTCGCGATCGCCTCGGCCCACGCCGGCCGTCCGCTCGGCCGTGACGTGGCCGCGATCGGTGAGCTCGGGCTGTCCGGCGAGCTCCGCCGGGTGCCCGACCTGCCGCAGCGACTGGCCGAGGCGGCGCGTCTCGGCTTCAAGGCGGCGATCGTGCCGGCCGCCTCGCCCGCCTCCGCGGGCAGCAGTCGCATCGTCGATGGCATGCGCGTGATGGAGATCGACCACATCCACGCGGCGCTGCGGCTGGTCAGGCTGGTGGAGCAACCTGAGGCGACGGGACCGCGCGCGGTGCCGGACGCGCCGCGCTGGTGAGACCGGGGCCGGGTCCACGCGTCGGAAATCCGTCGTGGGCGTCGGGCTCGTCTCCCCTACACTGACGTGCGACTCACCCGTGCCGATCAGGTGAGCCGCGACTCGACGGGGAGTGGGCAACGGTGGCGGACGACCGGTCGCATGACCTCGCCCGACTGCGAGCGACGCTCGCGGCCGTGGCGCCCGGCACGGCCATGCACGACGGGCTCGAGCGCATCCTGCGCGGGCGCACCGGCGCGCTGCTGGTGCTGGGCCACGACCGCACCGTCGAGGCGATGAGCACCGGGGGCTTCACGCTCGACGTGCCGTTCACCGCGACCGGGCTGCGCGAGCTGGCCAAGATGGACGGTGCGATCGTGCTCGACCGCGACGCCAGCCGCATCCACCGGGCCGCGGTGCACCTGATGCCCGACCCTGGCATCCCGAGCAACGAGACCGGCACCCGGCACCGCACCGCAGACCGGGTCGCTCGGCAGACCGGGCTCTCGGTGATCTCGGTGTCGCAGTCGATGCAGATCATCGCCGTCTACGTCGGGCACATCCGCTACGTGCTCGAGGACTCCGCACAGATCCTGTCCCGCGCCAACCAGGCGCTGGCCACGCTCGAGCGCTACAAGACCCGGCTCGACGAGGTCTCCAGCACCCTCTCCGCGCTGGAGATCGAGGACCTGGTGACCGTGCGCGACGTCGCCGTGGTCGCGCAGCGGCTGGAGATGGTGACCCGGATCGCGCGCGAGATCGAGGGCTACGTGCTGGAGCTCGGCACCGACGGCCGGCTGCTGTCGCTGCAGCTCGAGGAGCTGGTCACCGGGGTCGAGAGCGAGCGGCTGCTCGTCGTGCGCGACTACCTCCAGGGGCGCCGGCGCCGTACGACGGAGGAGGTGCTCTACAACCTGGCCCTCCTGTCGCAGACCGAGCTGGTCGACGTCGCCGCCGTCGCGGCCGCCCTGGGACTCCCGGCCGCCGAACCGCTGGACACGACCGTGGCCCCGCGCGGGCACCGGCTGCTGGCCAAGGTGCCCCGCCTTCCCGGCCTGGTCGCCGACCGGCTGGTCGAGCACTTCGGCTCGCTTCAGAAGCTGCTCTCCGCGACCGCCGAGGACCTGCAGATGGTCGACGGCGTCGGCGAGCTCCGGGCCCGGAGCGTGCGCGAAGGTCTCTCGCGGCTCGCCGAGTCGAGCTTCCTCGAGCGCTACGTGTAGCTGTTCAGCCCTGGGGCGTCGCCGTCGCGCTCGGCTGCTTCGTCGGCTTCGGGTGCGTGGTCTTGGTCACCGTCGGCCGCGGCGGCCCGACCACCTGGAACTGGACGTCCGTCGGCTCGCCGCCCAGCGTCGCCGCGATCACGTGGTAGTAGCCGACGTCGGCCCACTCGGTGCCCGTCGGGCAGCCCTCGCGCGAGCGCCGACCGGTCCAGGCCACGTCGACAACGGTCGCCTTCTCGCCTGCGGGACGCACGACGACGTCTTGCCTGGGCACCGAGGAGCGGCAGTCCTGGCTGGTCCAGATCCGGTCCTTGCCCGAGACCACCTTGACCACGAGCGCCTCCGGTGAGGCCTGCCAGGTGCACGACCCGCTGGTCGACACCAGCTTGAGCGGCAGCGTGATCGTGCTGCCCCCGTAGACCTTGCGCACGGCCGGGACCACGTCGATGTTCGCCGGGTCGCAGGTGCCGGTCGGCACGGAGAGCGGCAGGGCGGTCTTCTTGCCCTTCTGCGCCTTCGTCGGCGGGGCCACCGGCGCCGTGGCGCTCGCGCTCGCGGTCGCCTGCGACGAGCTCTGGGCAGTCCTCGACGGCACGGCGGCCGCGGTCGTCGCCTTCGGGTCGCCGCCGAACCCGGTCAGGAGCTTGCCGATGCCGAAGACCAGAGCCAGCGCGACGACGAGCACGAGGGTGCGCCGGAACCAGTAGACCCGGGCCGGGAGCGGTCCCCGGGGAGCCATCGACGACATGTGGCCACGCTATGCAGCGGCCCGGCCCGCATCGTGGAGGCACGCCCGGATAGCGTCCGCTGCGATGAGCGACCTGCACGAACCGGTGCTCCGCTGGTACGACGAGCACGCCCGCGACCTGCCGTGGCGTGCCCCCGGGGCGACCCCGTGGGCGATCCTGGTCAGCGAGTTCATGCTCCAGCAGACGCCGGTCGCCCGCGTGCTGCCCGTCTGGACGGCCTGGCTGGCGGCGTGGCCGACCCCGGCCGCGCTAGCCACAGAACCGGCCGGCGAGGCGGTCCGGGCCTGGGGCCGGCTCGGATACCCGCGACGGGCGCTGCGCCTGCACGCCGCCGCCCGGGCGATCGTGGACCGGCACGACGGCCAGGTGCCGGCGTCGTACGACGCGCTGCGGGCGCTGCCCGGGATCGGCGACTACACCGCGGCGGCCGTCGCGTCGTTCGCCTACCGGCAACGGCACGCCGTGCTCGACACCAACGTGCGCCGGGTGCTGGCGCGCGCCGTGTCCGGCACCGAGTTCCCACCGGTCGCGGTGACAAGGGCGGAGCGGGAGCTGGCCACCCGGCTGCTCCCGGAGGAGCCGACCGACGCCGCCCACTGGGCCGTCGCGGTGATGGAGCTCGGAGCCCTGGTGTGCACGGCCACCAACCCCGGGTGCGACCGGTGCCCGCTCCTCGACAGGTGCGCGTGGGTCGCCGCCGGACGCCCGGCACACGACGGCCCGGCCCGCAAGGTGCAGACGTACGCCGGCACCGACCGGCAGTGCCGCGGGCGGCTGCTGGCCGTGCTGCGCGACACGGAGGCGAGCGTCCCCAAGGCTGTCCTCGACGCCGTGTGGCCCGACCAGCCGCAGCGCGAGCGCGCGCTCGCCTCGCTGGTCACCGACGGCCTTGTTGTCGCGCTCCCCGACGGCCGGTTCGCCCTGCCCTGACGCACACGCACCCAGCAGCACGAAGGGCCGGTCCACACGGGGATCCGGCCCTTCGTGATCAGGCTGGGTGTTACTCGCTGCCCTCCGCACGGGGCAGGTCGACCGGGCCTTCGGAGTCGTCGGGACCGCCAGTGGCGGGACCGACCGTGGCCTCCACCGGCACCGTGTCGGGCATCTCGACGCGCGGGGTGCCCTTGAACGTGAACGACTTGGTCGGACCGTCCTCGCCCTCGACGTCGACCAGCACGATCTGGCCCGGGCCGACCTCGCCGAAGAGCATCTTCTCCGCGAGCACGTCCTCGATCTCGCGCTGGATGGTGCGCCGCAGCGGGCGCGCACCGAGCACCGGGTCGAAGCCGCGAGCGGCAAGCAGGTCCTTGGCGTTCTGGGTTAGCTCGATGGACATGTCGCGGTCCTTCATGCGCAGCTCGACCGAGGCGATCATGTTGTCCACCATCTTGATGATCTGGTCCTTCGACAGCGGCGGGAACACGATCATCTCGTCGACGCGGTTGAGGAACTCGGGCCGGAAGTGCTGCTTCAGCTCCTCCGTGACCTTCGCCTTCATCCGCTCGTAGGACCCCGCGGCGTCGCCGGACTGGTTGAACCCGAGGTTCTGGCCCTTGGCGATGTCACGGGTGCCGAGGTTGGTGGTCATGATGATCACGGTGTTCTTGAAGTCGACCACCCGGCCCTGGGAGTCGGTCAGGCGACCTTCCTCCAGGATCTGGAGCAGCGAGTTGAAGATGTCCGGGTGGGCCTTCTCGACCTCGTCGAACAGCACCACGGAGAACGGCTTGCGGCGCACCTTCTCGGTGAGCTGACCGCCCTCCTCGTAGCCCACGTAGCCCGGGGGCGAGCCGAACAGCCGCGAGACCGTGTGCTTCTCCGAGAACTCGCTCATGTCGAGCTGGATCAGCGCGTCCTCGTCGCCGAAGAGGAACTCCGCCAGCGTCTTGGACAGCCAGGTCTTGCCGACGCCCGAGGGCCCGGCGAAGATGAACGACCCACCGGGACGCTTCGGGTCCTTCAGGCCGGCCCGGGTACGACGGATCGCCCGCGACAGCGCCTTGACCGCCTCGTCCTGGCCGATCACCCGCTTGTGGAGCTCGTCCTCCATCTTGAGCAGCCGCGTGGACTCCTCCTCGGACAGCTTCACGATCGGGATGCCGGTCGCCACGGCGAGCACCTCGGCGATCAGCTCCTCGTCGACCTCGGCAACGACGTCCATGTCTCCCGCACGCCACTGCTTCTCGCGCTCGGCCTTGGCCAGGATCAGCTGCTTCTCCTCGTCGCGCAGGCGCGCGGCGGCCTCGAAGTCCTGGCCGTCGATCGCGCCCTCCTTGCGGCGGCGCACGTCGGAGATCTTCTCGTCGAACTCGCGCAGGTCGGGCGGCGCGGTCATCCGGCGGATGCGCAGCCGGGAGCCCGCCTCGTCGATCAGGTCGATCGCCTTGTCCGGCAGGAACCGGTCGGAGATGTAGCGGTCGGCCATGGTCGCCGCGGCCACCAGCGCCTCGTCGGTGATCGTCACCCGGTGGTGCGCCTCGTAGCGGTCGCGCAGGCCCTTGAGCATCTCGATCGTGTGTGCGATCGAGGGCTCCTGCACCTGGATCGGCTGGAACCGGCGCTCCAGCGCGGCGTCCTTCTCGAGGTGCTTGCGGTACTCGTCGAGCGTGGTGGCGCCGATCGTCTGGAGCTCACCCCGGGCCAGCATCGGCTTGAGGATGCTCGCCGCGTCGATCGCGCCCTCGGCCGCGCCGGCACCGACGAGGGTGTGGATCTCGTCGATGAACAGCACGATGTCGCCGCGGGTGCGGATCTCCTTGAGCACCTTCTTCAGGCGCTCCTCGAAGTCACCGCGGTAGCGCGAGCCGGCGACGAGGGCACCGAGGTCGAGCGTGTAGATCTGCTTGTCCTTGAGCGTCTCGGGCACGTCTCCGCGGACGATGTCCTGGGCCAGGCCCTCGACGATCGTGGTCTTGCCGACGCCGGGCTCCCCGATCAGGACGGGGTTGTTCTTCGTGCGCCGCGAGAGGATCTGCATGACCCGCTCGATCTCCTTCTCGCGCCCGATCACCGGGTCGAGCTTGCCCTCCTTGGCGGCCTGCGTGAGGTTGCGGCCGAACTGGTCGAGCACCAGCGAGGACGACGGCGCGGGCTCGGCGGCCGTGCCCGCGGACTGCGTCTCCTTGCCCTGGTAGCCGCTGAGGAGCTGGATCACCTGCTGGCGGACGCGGTTGAGGTCGGCGCCGAGCTTCTGCAGCACCTGCGCGGCAACCCCCTCACCCTCGCGGATCAGGCCGAGCAGGATGTGCTCGGTGCCGATGTAGTTGTGGCCGAGCTGGAGCGCCTCGCGCAGCGACAGCTCGAGGACCTTCTTCGCGCGCGGGGTGAACGGGATGTGCCCGCTCGGCGCCTGCTGGCCCTGGCCGATGATCTCCTCGACCTGGGCGCGCACTGCTTCCAGGGAGATGGACAGGCTCTCGAGGGCCTTGGCGGCGATGCCGTCGCCCTCGTGGATCAGGCCGAGCAGGATGTGCTCGGTGCCGATGTAGTTGTGGGAGAGCATGCGGGCCTCTTCCTGGGCCAGCACGACCACCCGACGTGCCCGGTCTGTGAACCGCTCGAACATGGGCGTATCTCCTCGCAAAGTCTTGTGGTGCGACAGCGGAGCGCGTACGGCGCTGCCACGAGTCGTACAACTCCGGTTTCCACCCTACGTGTTCCCCGGGCGGGACCGGCATGCTTCGCCGACAGCGAACAAGGGCGCTCGGCGGGTGCGAGGAGGCTCAGGCCGGGTCAGTGCGCGGAGGCGTACGCCTCCCGGACCTCGCTGGAGATCCGGCCGCGCTCGGAGACCTCGAACCCGTTGGCCTTCGCCCACTCGCGGATGTCGCCGGCCGACGAGCGCGACGAGCCGCCCCGGGACGACGAGCGGCGAGCGCTGCCGCCCGCACGTCGGGCGTGGCCTATGTAGGGTGCCAGCGCCTCACGAAGGGCATTGGCGTTCTTGGTGTTCAGGTCGATTTCGTAATTCTTGCCGTCGAGACCAAAGGTCAGGGTTTCGTCGGCATCCGTCTGGTCGATGTCATCGACCAGAACGATGTTGACCTTCTGCGCCATCGGGGCCTCACAGATCTTCGCCAGGAATGGGTGTGGAAATGACGTGATCCACCGTAGCCCACCCCGCCGGAATCAATGCAAGGACGCGACGAATGTCTATTCATTCCGGACGGAGCAGCGGAAACAGGATGGTTTCCCGGATTCCGGCGCCGGTCAGCAGCATCACCAGGCGGTCGACGCCCATGCCCATGCCTCCGGCGGGCGGCATGCCGAACTCCATCGCCTTCAGGAAGGACTCGTCGAGGTCCATCGCCTCGGGATCGCCCTGCGCCGCGAGGAGGGACTGCGCCACGAGACGTTCGCGCTGGATGACCGGGTCGTTGAGCTCGGAGTAGGCCGGCGCCAGCTCGACACCATTGATGATCAGGTCGAGAGCCTCATTCAGCCCGGCGACGCTGCGGTGCGGCTTGGCCAGCGGGCGCACCGATTCCGGATAGTCGGTGACGAACGTGGGCTCGATCAACGTGTGCTCGACGAGCTTTTCGTAGAGCTCGAGCACGATTTCCCCGGAATTCCAACCCGGCTGCAGCTCCACGTCGTGATTGGCGGCGTGCTTCTTTAGCGTCTCGGTGGGCGTTTCCGCGGTCACTTCCTCGCCAACCGCCGTCGACACCAGATCGAGCACCGTGGCCTCACGCCAGGGCTGCTCGAGGTCGATCTCCGAGCCGTCGCGGGCGGTCACGACGGTGCGCCCGGTCGCCTCGGCGGCGCCCAGCACCAGGTCGCGCAGCAGCGCCTTCATCGTGTCGTAGTCGCCGTAGGCCCGGTACGCCTCGAGCATCGAGAACTCGGCGGCATGGGTGGAGTCAAGACCCTCGTTGCGGAAGGTGCGGCCGATCTCGTAGACCCGGTCGACGCCGCCGATCATCGCCTTCTTCAGGTCCAGCTCGAGCGCGATCCGGAGCAGCATCTCCTGGTCGAAGGCGTTGAGGTGGGTGCGGAACGGGCGGGCGGCAGCGCCGCCGTTGGTCAGCTGGAGGGTCGGCGTCTCGACCTCGACGTACCCCTGACCGTCGAGCGTGGCCCGCAGCGAGCGCAGCACCGCGGCCTTGGTGCGCACCATGTCGCGGGCCCCGGGACGCACGATCAAGTCGACGTAGCGCAGTCGCACGCGGGCCTCGTCGGACAGCACGGAGTGCTCGTTGGGAAGCGGCCGCAGCGCCTTGGCGGCCATCGTCCAGGCGGTGGCCTGCACGGAGAGCTCGCCGCGTCGGCTGGTGACCACCTCGCCGGTGACCCCGACCAGGTCGCCGATGTCGACCAGCGCCTTGTACGCCGCGAGCCGCTCCTCACCGACGTCGGCCAGGCTCAGCATCACCTGGAGCTCGGTGCCGTCCCCCTCGCGCAGCCGGGCGAAGCAGAGCTTGCCGGTGTTGCGCTGGTGGATCACCCGGCCGGTGACCGAGACGACCGTGCCGGTGTGGGTGTCGGGCTCGAGCTCCCGGCCGTCGTAGGTCTCCCGGATCTCGCGCAGCGTGTGGGTGCGGGGCACCGCGAGCGGGTAGGCCTCCTGGCCGTCGTCGAGCAGCCGCCGGCGCTTCTCCCGGCGCACCCGGATCTGCTCGGGCAGGTCGTCGTCGGGGTGCTCGCTCATGGTCGCCAGCCTATTGACCGCCGGCGCCGGGCGGCGAACGGGTACCGCGGATCCGGGCGTCCTAGACGTTGCGCTCGAAGACCGACTCCAGCCCGAGCAGGGTCAGCCAGGGCTGGTGGTCGGTGAAGCATGCGCACTCGTCGACCACGACCGGCGCCAGCCCACCGGTCGCCACCACGTTGACCTCGGACGTCGCCACCCCGAGCTCCCCGACCATCCGGGCGACGATGCCGTCGACCTGGCTGGCGAAGCCGAAGACGATGCCGGACTGGAGCGCCTCCACGGTGTTCTTCGCGATCACGTGGCGTGGACGGAGCACCTCGACCTTGCGCAGCTGTGCCCCGCGCCGGCCGAGCGCCTCGAGGGATATGTCGATGCCAGGGGCGATCGCGCCGCCGATGTACTCGCCGCGCGGGCTCACCACGTCGAACGTGGTGGCGGTGCCGAAGTCCACGACGATGCAGGGCCCGTCGTACATCCGGGCCGCGGCGAGCGCGTTGATGATCCGGTCGGCGCCCACCTCGCGCGGGTTGTCCATCAGCACGGGCACACCGGTTCGCACACCTGGCTCGACGACGACGTTGGGCACGGCGCCGAAGTGGGAGCGGAGCATGTCGCGCCACTCGTGCAGCACGGCCGGCACCGTGGCACACACCGAGATCCCGGCCAGGCCGTCGGCCACGGTCGAGTCCGCAAGCAGGCCGCGGATCAGCACCGCCCACTCGTCCGAGGTACGCCGCTCGTCGGTTGCCACCCGCCAGTGGTCGAGCACGTCGCCGTCGCGGAGGAGCCCGAGGACGGTGTGGGAGTTGCCGATGTCGGCGCAGAGCAGGGTCATCGGAGGTCCATCGGGGTCCCCGCCGGGGTGCGAGCGAAGCGAGCAGCCTGGTGGGGTGAAAGATCGAGACCGATGTCGAAGACCTTGACCGAGTGGGTGAGCGCGCCCACGGAGATGAAGTCGACGCCGGTCTCGGCGACCTCCCGGGCGCGGTCGAAGGTGAGCCCTCCCGACGCCTCCAGCGAGGCCCTTCCGTCGGCGATCCGGACCGCCTCGGCCATCGTCTCGTTGCTCATGTTGTCGAGCAGGATCCGCGTGCACCCCGCGTCGAGGAGCTCACGGAGCTGGACGAGGTCGGTCACCTCGACCTCGACCGGCAGGTCTGGAAAGCGCTCGCGCACGGCCCGGTAGGCCGGCAGCACGCCGCCCGCGGCCAGCACGTGGTTGTCCTTGACCAGGGCCATGTCGGCGAGGCTGAACCGGTGGTTCAGGCCGCCGCCGCAGCGCACGGCGTACTTCTGGAGCATGCGGTACGTCGGCAGTGTCTTGCGCGTGTCGAGGACCCGGGCAGAGGTGCCGGCGAGCGCGACGACCCACTGGTTGGTTGCCGTCGCCACGCCGGAGAGGTGGCAGGCGAAGTTGAGCGCGGTGCGCTCGGCGGTGAGCAGGCCCCGCACCGGTCCCGACACCTGCATCACCACGTCGCCGCGCGCGACCGGCGTGCCGTCGGGCACCCGGCCGCTGACCTCGACGTCGCGGCCGATCACGTAGTGGAACACAAGCTCCGCAACGCCGAGACCCGCCACGATGCCGGGCTCGCGGGCCGCGAAGTCGGCGACGCCGAGTGCGTCGGCGGGGATGGTGGCGTCGCTGGTGACGTCGGTCGTGCCGCCGGGCAGGTCCTCCTCGAGGGCCAGCACGATCGCGTCGTACACGGGGCGTGCCGGTACGCCGGCCGCTTCCAGCTCGTCGAGGACCGACGGGGGCAGGGCGTCGTACGGCGTACGTGCGATGGCCATCAGGCACCCGCCCGCACGCCATCGGGGTGGTACGACGGGCGCAGCACGCCGTCGGCCAGCACTGCGTCGACGTGCCCGCGCCAGTGCTCGTCGTCGCGCTCGGGGAAGTCCTCGCGCCAGTGCGAGCCACGCGTCTCCTCGCGCAGCAACGCGGCCGACGCCAGAGCGCTCGAGATGGTGACCAGGTTGGTGACCGACCACGACTCGGTGCGCGGGTCGTCCTCGGCCTTGTTCGCGAGTGCGGCGAGGTCGTCGAGCGCCTCCGCCATGCCTGACGCCGTGCGGAGCACACCGACCTTGTCCGTCATCACGCGTTGCGCATCGGCCATCACGGCCGCGCTGACCAGACCTGGCGTGCGCGCGTCGGCCACCGGACTCCGGCGCTGGGGCAGCCCGTCACGCTCGATCGCCTCTGCGATCCGGCGCGAGAAGACAAGTCCCTCGAGGAGCGAGTTGGAGGCGAGCCGGTTGGCGCCGTGGACGCCGGAGCAGGCCACCTCGCCGGTCGCGAACAGGCCGTGCAGCGAGGACTGGCCGTCGAGATCGGTGGCGACGCCGCCCGACGCGTAGTGGCAGGCGGGGGCGACCGGGATCAGCTCGGTGACCGGGTCGACGCCGTGCCGGCGGCAGGTGGCGAGGATGGTCGGGAACCGCTTCTCCCAGAATCTCGACGCGCTCGCTTCGGACCCTCCTGAGCGTGTCGCAGGGCTCGCTGCTCGATCACCACCGCGGCCCAGGTGTCGGGCGTCGAGCCACATGTGGGGCTTGCCCTCCTCGTGCATCCGCCGCGTGATCGCCTTGGCGACCACGTCGCGCGGTGCGAGGTCGGCTAGCTCGTGCCGGCCCTGCATGAAGCGCGTGCCCTCCCAGTCGACCAGGAAGGCGCCCTCGCCCCGCACCGCCTCGGAGATCAGCGGCTGCTGCCCGCGAGAGGCGGAGCCGAGCCACATCACGGTCGGGTGGAACTGCACGAACTCCAGGTCGCGCAGCACCGCACCGGCCCGTAGCGCCAGCGCCATGCCGTCGCCGGTCGACACCGAGGGGTTCGTGGTCTGGGAGAACACCTGGCCGAGGCCGCCGGACGCGAGCACCACGGCACGGCACATGACGGCGCCGATGCCGTCCTGCTGCCCCTCCCCCATCACGTGCAGGGTCACCCCGGCGATGCCGCCGCCGTCGCCCGGGATCAGGTCGACCGCGAGCGCGTGCTCGGTGACGCCGATCTCCGGAGAGGCGTGGACCGCGGCCACCAGCGCCCGCTGGATCTCCGCGCCGGTCGCGTCACCACCCGCGTGCGCGATCCGGTCGCGATGATGGCCGCCCTCACGGGTCAGCGACAGCTCGCCACCGGACGTGTGGTCGAAGTTGGTCCCCAGCGCGATCAGCTCCCGGACCGCCTCTGGGCCCTCGGTGACCAGTACCCGGACCGCCTCCTCGTCGCAGACGCCGGCCCCGGCCACGAGGGTGTCCTGCAGGTGCTGCTCGGGGGTGTCGCCGTCGCCGAGCGCGGCCGCGATGCCGCCCTGGGCCCACTGGGTCGAGCCCGCGGACAGGATGTCCTTGGTCACCACCATGACCGAGCCGCCCCTGGGGAGCACCTCGCGGATCCGGAGGGCGGCGGTCAGACCGGCGATTCCGGAGCCGATCACGACGACATCGGCGTAGGTCTCCCAGCCCGGCGGGCCAGCGGCCAGCCGCTCGGGAATCCCAGCCCTTTCGGGGTCCCCGGCCAAGCGCGAGCGCAGCGAGTGGTTCGGTGGGGTGTCCATCAGGACGCGACCGCGTCGCCGCGCACGAGACCACTGCCGGGCACCACCCTGGATCCCACGCCGTGCAGGTCAGCCTGCGTCACGGTGGCGCGGTGGACCTTGCTCGTGATCATGGTGCGCAGCATCAGGAATCCCCTCCTCCGAGGTTCAGTGCGACGTTGTCGATCAGGCGGGTGCTCCCGACGCGAGCGGCAACCAGCAGCCGGGCCTCGCCGGTGGAGGGGGCCGGGCCGAGATCGGGTCCGGTTAGCTCCAGGTAGTCGAGATCCACACCGGGTGCAGCGCCCAGTACCGCACGGGCCTCCGCCAAGGCCTGGTCCGGGCCGCGTCCGGCGGCGTCGCGCGCCGCAAGGAGCGCGGCGGACAGCGCGAGCGCCGAGCGCCGGGCAGCGGGGTCGAGGTAGGCGTTGCGCGAGGAGAGGGCCAGCCCGTCGGGCTCGCGGACGGTCGGGGTGCCCACCACGTCGACGCCCAGGCACAGGTCGGAGACCATGCGGCGGATCAGCGCGAGCTGCTGGTAGTCCTTCTCGCCGAAGACCGCCACGTCGGGCCGCACCAGCCCGAGGAGCTTCGCCACCACTGTCAGCACGCCGTGGAAGTGCGTCGGCCGCGACGCCCCTTCGAGCATCCGGGCCAGCGGCCCGGGGTCGACGGTCACCAGCGGTTCGCCATCGGGGTAGACGGTGTCCACCGCCGGCACGAAGACCAGGTCGACCCCTGCGGCGGCGCACACGTCGAGGTCCTGCTCCAGGGTGCGGGGGTAGCGGTCGAGGTCCTCGCCGGGGCCGAACTGCATCGGGTTGACGAAGATCGACACCACGACGGGCGCGCCGGACCCGACGGCCTCACGCGCCGTACGCAGCAGCGCGGCGTGGCCGGCGTGCAGCGCGCCCATGGTCGGCACGAAGCCGATCCGCCCGCCGGCGGTGGACAGGGCGTCGGCCAGCTCCTCGCGGGTGTGCGCGAGGGTCAGCGTCCCCACCATCAGCGCGTCATCCCCGGTCGCCGTAGACCACCGCTGCGGCCTCGGCGCCGTCCAGCAGCGCGAGGATCTTCGCGCGACGGATCGGCAGCAGCCGGCCGTCGAGCGCCGCGCGGTCGGCGGTCGCCCGGGCCAGCGCGACGTACGACGGGAGTGTCGCGGGTGCGTGAGCGGCGATGTCCGCCAGGTGCGCCGCCACCGTGTTGACGTCGCCCCGGACGATCGGACCGGTCAGGGCGGCGTCGCCGTCGGCGAGCGCGTTGTCGAGCGCCGCGGTGAGCAGCGGGCGGAGCGTAGCGGCCGGGTCCTCTGCGCCGGAGGCGGAGAGCAGCTCCATCGCCTGGGTCACGAGCGTGACCAGGTGGTTCGCGCCGTGGGCCAGGCCCGCGTGGTAGAGCGTGCGCTTCTCCTCGGGCACGAACATGGCAACGCCGCCGAGGTCGCCGACCAGGGCCTCCGCGACCGCACGGTCCTCGCCCTCGGCGGTGACGCCGAACACGCAGCCGCGCAGCCGGGGCAGGTCGAGGCCGGTGCCGGTGAACGTCATCGCCGGGTGCATCGCCACCACGTGCGCACCGAGCCGGCGGGCGGGCTCGAGGACGGCCAGGCCGTGCCGGCCCGAGGTGTGCACGACGTACTGGCCGGGACGGATCGCGCCGGCACCGGCAAGCGTGGTGACCACGTTGCCGAGCATGTCGTCGGGCACGGTCAGGAGCAGCAGGTCGGAGGACCGCGCGACGTCGGTCGGCTTGAGGCGCGGTACGCCCGGCAGCAGCGTCTCCATGCGTGTGCGCGATGCGGTCGACTCGCCCGCGGCGGCCACGATCTCGTGGCCGGCTGAGCGTAGCGCCGACGCGAGGACAGCGCCGACGCGACCAGCGCCGATCACCCCGATACGGGTCATGTCACATGCCTTCCGTTCCAGTCCCAAGAGCGGGTACCAGACGTCCTGAACAGTGTCCCACGAGCCTAGCGCCGCACCTGCTGGCCGCGATACCACCCGCCCCCGTGGCACGCGTCACAGGTCACAGGGCAGCCCGGGGCATCCGGGCCTCCCGGGCGCGCTCCACGCCCTCCTGGACCAGCCGCCTCGCCTCGGCCGGCTCGCGGTGCAGGCCTTGGGCGTTGACCAGCCCGACCGGGCTGTCGGCGTGCACCGACGCCAGCCGCAGCCGGCGCTGGAACGGCCCCTGGGTCAGCCGCAGTGACTGCACCCGGGCCAGCGGCACCAGGTCGGTACGACGGGCGAACAGGCCGGCGCGGGAGACCACAAGCCGGTCGTCCATCCCGAACGCCAGCCACGGACGGCCGAAGGGCCGGAGCCACGACGCGCGCCGGGGCGGCCCGGTGGTCGGCACCGCCGACGGGTCAGCGCCGATCAGGTCGGCGGCGAGCCGCCACACCAGGTCGCGTGGGGCGACCGGCAGGGCGATCCCGCTGCCCTCGTCGCCAGACCCGCTGTCCTTCATCCCGCCCGCCACCGAGAGCTCCAGCCGGGCCAGGCCGAACGGCCGCTGGAGCAGGGGTTCGGTGATCCGCACCCCCTGGAGCCGCTCCACGTTGAAGGTGCGCGTGGTCAGGCTGAACATCCCGTGCCGGACCTGGATCCCGGTGGGCACCACGGCCACCCGCCAGTCCCACCACCCGACCAGCTTCCGCACGAGGGAGAACGCCGCGCCACCGAACGTCGCCAGCCCGATCCCGAACGCGCCGAGGGAGAGCCCCGCCGCGAGCACGCCGGCGATCGCGACACCCAGGACCAGCAGGCCGATGGTCTCGCCGCTCGCGAGCAGGCCCTTGACCTGCCAGGAGAGGGGCACCCGCACCAGCGGCACCGGTTCCGCCGACGGCGCGGGGATCCCGGGGGCGCCGTCTTCACCGGCTTCCCGTGCTCGGACGGTGTCGCGCTGCTCGAGCAGCACCTGCCGCACCTGGTGTGCCTCGCCAAGCGGGAGGTAGGAGAGCGACACCTCCGCCTCGGTGGTGGCGGTCTCGATCTTCAGCTCCGCCAGCCCGAGAAGGCGGGCCACGAACGGCTGGTTGACGCCGATCTCGAGGATCCGGTCCAGTCGCACCCGGCGGGAACGGCGGTTGAACACGCCCGTGTCGATGCGCAGCTCGGTGGCGGTGATCCGGAACTTCGTGCGGTACCAGGAGGCGAAGCCGAAGACAGCCCCCGCCACCAGGATGGCGGCCGCAGCGATCGCGGCGCCGGTGAACTCACGCTCCTCGATCACCTGCCGCCCGCCGGTGTACACGGCGGCCGCGAGGAAGATCGCGGAGCGGGCGATCGGTGTGAGCGGGGAGAGCCGCCGGAACTCGTCCTCCGGTGCCGCGCCGCCGTCCGGGAGACGGTCGCTCACAGGCCTGACTTCCCGGCCTCGCCCAGCTCGGTGAGCCGGTCGCGCAGCCGGGCCGCCTCCTGCGGCGCGAGGCCCGGGATCCGGGCGTCGGTCGCCGGGGACGCCGTGTGCAGCTGGACCGCGGCCAGCCCGAACGCACGTTCCAGCGGTCCGGCGGTGACGTCGACCAGCTGCATGCGGCCGTAGGGCACCACGACCAGCCGCATCACGAACGCCCCGTGGCGGATCCAGAGGTCCTCGGCACGCTCGGCATACCCCCAGTTCCGGACGTTGCGGCCGATCAGCCACCACATCCAGCCGCCGAACAGCAGGCCAACACCACCGAGCGGCCAGGCCACGAGCCGCGCCTCGGAGACGACGACCCCGGCGACCACCAGCACCGCTAGCACCAGGCCGAGGACGACGACGAGCACCAGGCGACGCATCCGGGCAAGCGAGGGTCGGATCCGGAGCCACTCCCCCTCGGGCAGTGCGAAGAGGTCGTCCACGCCGTGCAGCCTAGGGCGTCCCAGGATGCCGTCCGCCGTCTGGCTCAGCGACCGGTGACCCGCCGGACGCGTGCCGGCAGACCGGACAGGGCACGGCGCAGCGGCGGGCGGGATTCGGCGACCTCCGCGGCCCGGAGCCGTCGGCGGGTGCGGCGCAGCTCCAGGCGCAGCCGCTCGTTCTCACGGGACATGTCCCCGATCCGCTCGAAGACCGCGGCGTGGAAGCCGACCGCACGGATCGCGTCGTCCGACCACGCCGCCGAAACCTTGACCGCCGAGCGGTCCCACCGGTCACCGAAGCGCGCGAAGTCGGCCCCGTAGAGCTCCTCGACCCGCTCGGCGACGTCACCGGCCAGCACCGCGTCGGTGAGCGCGAGCGGGGTCTCGTTCGCGCGCGGCAGGTAGAGATCCTGGTCGAGGCCGAGGCCGTCGAGGTGCGCGTGGATGTCGGAGAAGAGCTCGGGAAGCGCCGCGAGGTCATGGACCCGGCTGTAGTCGAGCCCGTCTGGGCGCACCGCTCGCACCTGCGGCCGGAAGTGCGAGTCACGCATCAGGTCTGGGTGGTCGGTCCAGGGATGCGCCTGCACGAAGGCCCGGAAGTCCTCGACCACGTCGTCCGGATTCCGCGGGATCCGGGGAAACCACGGCTCGTCGCCGTAGCGCATCGCGAACGTCGGCTGGCGGACCAGGAACTTCGACTGCCAGGCGGACCAGAGCCGGCTCCACGGGTCGCGGACCACGGCGAAGACGAACCAGCCGTTGGCCGGCGAGATCTGCGCCACCTCCGCGGGATCCATGTCGCTGAGCCGCCCGACGTGGCTCCACTTCGAGCGGTGTCCGTGCACGGTCATCAGTCGGGTCAGGTGCGGCCCGGTGCCGTTGTAGAAGCGTTCGGGATCCTCCCCACCGAGCCGCGCCATCATCCAGCGCAGGCTCGTACAGGCCACCTTCGTGACCGAGATGTAGACCATCTTGTGCTGCGGAAGCACGAAGGAGTTGGACGGCGGGAGCCCGCCGTCCGTGACCAGGCCGCACGGAACGTCCAACAGGACCGGGCCATGGTCTGCTTCCCTCACTCCGGCGCAGCCACCTTGGGTGCGTTGAGCCGGGTCCCCTTCGGGCGTGGGTGGGCGGACAGGTCGCCGATCCGGTTCGCGCGCTGGAGCGTGAAGTAGCGGTTGACCGCGCGGCGCGGCGAGGGTCGCCACCTCGGCTTGCGGAACACCGCTCCGGTGTCACCCCAGTAGTGGTCGGCCAGGTCGATCTGGTGGAAGTCGTGCCGCTGTGGCGACTCGAGCTGGCGCGGCGGCCAGTCGGTCTTCACACGCACCAGCGTCAGGTCGGCCTGCGCCGCCAGCGCACGCATGCTGTCGGGGTAGTAGCGCCAGCAGTCGTACGTCGAGTGATGGTGGCCGCGCGACGGCACGGTCATCATGAACACGCCGCCGGTGCGCAGCACGCGCGCGATCTCGAGGATCGACGCCCACGGGAACGGGATGTGCTCGAAGACCTGGCCGGAGAGCACCACGTCCTGGCTGTTGCTCGGCACAGGGATCTTGTAGGGCTGCGTCATCTGGATGTCGACGTTGCGGCCGGCCTGGATGTCTACGCCGGTGTAGGTGACGTCGTACTCCTCGAGGAGCTGACGGTGGTTGAGGGTCTGGCCCTTGTTGATGAAGGACCCGAAGTCGAGGAGGTCGTAGTGCTTCTTCTTGTCGAGGTTGTTGGCGATGAAGCCGCCCATGAGGTTCATGGCAGAGGGATGCAAGGAGTTCTCCGGGTCGTCGGGTCGGGTGGGGTCTAGGAGGGGCGCACCTTGCCGGTGACCTTGCGGATCGGAGCGGTCACCTTCCAGGAGCGGCTCCCCTCGATCTCGGCGAGCCGCTGCTCGAGCTCGGCGATCCGCGCGTCCTTGCGCTGGATCCGCTTCTTCAGGATCGCCGCCGTCGGCGTGGCCGCGACG
>Ga0207708_10000076_pt1 | contig 78340 bp, 69 predicted proteins | sample KBSK5101metaG_FD_184340 | JGI IMG/M metagenome (GOLD analysis project Ga0207708, IMG submission 184340) | Corn, switchgrass and miscanthus rhizosphere microbial communities from Kellogg Biological Station, Michigan, USA - KBS K5-10-1 metaG... | ecosystem: Host-associated > Plants > Roots >...
CGGCGTAGTCCACCCGGACGACCTTGAAACCCTCGAACACCAGCGAGGTGATCGAGGCCAGCGAGCACTGCCGCTTGCGCGGGTCGTGCCAGAGCCGCTTGCCCTCGGCGTAGCGGCGCAGGCACACGATCGGCAGCTGGTGGGAGACGCAGACCGCCTCGTGCCCCTCGGCCGCGCTGCGGGCCCGCTCAGCGGCGGCCAGCATCCGGCGGGCGATCTCGGCGTACGGCTCGCCCCAGGACGGCCGGGTCGGGTTGCGGAACAGCGGCCAGCTGGACGGTTTCTTCAGCACCCCGCCGGGACCGGCCACCCGCTTGCCCTCGAAGGCGTTGGCGGCCTCGATCAGGTCGTCGTCCAGCGCCACGTCCAGGCCGAACTCGGCGGCGATCGGCTCGGCGGTCTGCCGGGCCCGCTCCAGCGGCGAGGAGACCAGGTACGTCACGTCCCGGCCAGCCAGGTGCTTGGCCGCCAGGTCGGCCATCGCCTCGCCGGCCTCGGACAGCCGGAAGCCGGGCAGCCGGCCGTAGAGCACCTTGTCCGGGTTGAACACCTCGCCGTGCCGGAGCAGGTGCACGGTGGTGCGGCCGGCGGTCACGCGGGCGCGCTGGCTGCGGCGGCGGCCCGGGCGGCGGCCGGCAGCGCGTCGGCGATCCGGGAGATCGCGGTGTCGTCGTGCGCGGCGGTGACGAACCAGGCCTCGAACGCGCTCGGTGGCAGGTACACCCCGGCGTCGAGCATGGCGTGGAAGAACGGGGCGTACCGGTAGCTCTCGCTGGCCTGCGCCTGCAGGTAGTCGGTGACCGGCGCCTCGCCGAAAAAGATCGAGAACATGTTGCCGGCGTACTGCAGCTGGTGCGCCACGCCATCGGCGGTCAGCGCCTCGGAGGCGAGCCGGCCGACCGTCGCGGCGACCGAATCCAGCCGGGCGTACACCTCAGCGCTCGCGTTGCGCAGGGTCGCCAGGCCCGCCGCGACCGCCACCGGGTTCCCGGACAGGGTGCCGGCCTGGTAGACCGGGCCGGCCGGCGCCAGATAGCGCATCAGCTCGGCGCGGCCGCCGAACGCCGCCGCCGGCAGGCCGCCCGACATCACCTTGCCGAAGGTGAACAGGTCGGCCTCGACCGGGTCCAGGCCGTACCAACCGGACGCCGACACCCGGAAACCGGTCATCACCTCGTCCATCACCAGCAGCGCGCCGTGCCGGGCGGTGATCTCGCGCAGCGCCTGGTTGAACCCGGGCAGCGGCGGCACCGCACCCATGTTGCCGGCGGCCGCCTCGGTGATCACGCAGGCGATCTCGGGCCCGTCCTGCTCGAAGGCCGCCTCGACGGCGGCGCGGTCGTTGTAGGGCAGCACGATGGTCTCGCCGGCCTGGGCGCCGGTGACGCCGGGGGTGTCGGGCAGCCCCAGGGTGAGCACCCCGGAACCGGCGCTGGCCAGCAACGAGTCGACGTGGCCGTGGTAACAGCCGGCGAACTTGACCACCTTGGACCGGCCGGTGGCGCCCCGGGCCAGCCGGATGGCCGACATGGTGGCCTCGGTACCCGAGTTGACCAACCGCACCTCGGCCACCGGTGCCATCCGGGCGATCAGCTCCTCGGCCAGCTCCACCTCGCCGAGGGTCGGGGCGCCGAAGGACAGCCCGTGGCCGGCCGCCTGCCGGACCGCCTCGACCACCGCGGGGTGGGCATGGCCCAGGATCATCGGCCCCCAGGAGGCGACCAGGTCGACGTAGGTCTTGCCGTCCGCGTCGGTCAGGTACGGACCCTGGCCGGCCACCATGAACCGGGGCGTGCCACCGACTGCCCGGAACGCCCGGACGGGTGAGTTGACCCCGCCCGGAATGACTTTCTGGGCGCGGGCGAACAGCTCGGCCGAAACGGGTGCATCGCTCACCCGGCCAGTGTTCCAGACCGGCTGTCCAGCGGTGTCTACAGGCGGCCGGCGCTACAAGCGGCCGGCGCTACAAGCGGCCGGCGCTACAAGCGGCCGGCGCTACAGGCGGCCGGCCTCGATGATCCGGGCCAGGAACTGCCGGGTGCGTGGCTCACGCGGCTCACCCAGCAACTGCTCGGGCGGTCCGGACTCCAGCAACCGGCCACCGTCCAGAAAGCACACCGTGTCGGCGACCTGCCGGGCGAAACCCATCTCGTGGGTGGCGATCAGCATGGTCATGCCCTCGTCCTTCAGCTCGCGCAGCAGGCTGAGCACCTCCCCGACCAGCTCCGGGTCCAGCGCCGAGGTGACCTCGTCCAGCAGCATCAGCACCGGCGAGTTCACCAGCGCCCGGGCGATCGCGACCCGCTGCTGCTGGCCGCCGGACAGCTCGTCGGGCCTGGCGTGTGCCTTGTCCGACAACCCGACCCGCTCCAGCATGGCGAGCGCCCGTGACTCGGCCTCGGCACGCGACACCCCGTGCACCTTGACCGGCGACAGCGTGATGTTGGCCAGCACCGACAGGTGTGGGAACAGGTTGAACGCCTGGAACACGATGCCGACCCGGGCGCGCACCTCGTCGGCGTCCACCCGCGGGTCGGTGATGTCGGCCCCGGCCAGCTCGATCACGCCGTCGTCCACCACCTCGAGCAGGTTGACGCAGCGCAGCAGGGTGGACTTGCCCGAACCGGACGCCCCGATCAGCACCACGCACTCGCCGGGGGCGACGTCCAGGCTGACGTCGTCGAGCACCAGGTTCGGACCGAATGACTTGCGCAGGTTGCGCACCGACAGCAGCGGCCCGTCCGGCGCCACCGGGCCGGCCGGCAGCACCGGCGATCGGCGCCTCATACCGCGCCCCCGCCGGAGCCGTACCAGCCCTGCCGGCGGGCCACCCAGTCGGTCAGCCGGGTGAGCGGAATGGTCAGGCAGACGAACAGGAAACCGGCCACGATGTAGGGGGTGTAGTTGAAGTCGTCGGCAGTCGAGATCTGTGCCGCCCGGATCGCGTCCACCACCCCGAGAATCGAGATCAACCCGGAATCCTTCTGCAATGACACGAAATCGTTCAACAGCGGCGGCAGCACCCGGCGGACGGCCTGCGGCAGCACCACGTACCGCAGCGCCTGGGCGTTGCTGAGCCCGAGCGAGCGGGCCGCCGCCCGCTGCGAGGGATGCACCGACTCGATGCCGGCCCGGAACACCTCGGCCACGTAAGCGGAATAGGTCAGCACCAGCGCGGCGCCGCCGTAGATCACCACCGGCTGGAAGGACACCCCGGTCAGGCTCAGCGCCGGCACTCCGAAGCCGAGCAGCAACAACACCAGGATCAGCGGCAGGCCCCGGAACAGGTCGGTGTAGGCGGCGGCGAACACCCGCAACGGAAAGAACACCGGCCCGCGCAGGGTCCGCAGGATCGCCAGCGTCAGGCCGAGAATCACCACGATCACCGCGCAGATCAGCATCACCCGGAGGTTGAGCCAGAGTCCCGCCGCGACATCGGGAAGTGACTCCTTCGCCTTGTCCCAGCTGAAGAAGGTCTCCCGTACCCGTGGCCAGCCCGGCGACGAGGTGACGGCTCCGATCACCACCGCGAGCAGCACCAGGGTGCTCAGCGTGGCGGTGACCGCCGACCGGATGGCCCGGCCCCGCCGGTAGGCCAAGCGCTGGCGCTGCAGCTGCGAGGGCTGCCAGCCGGACTGCCCGGCCGCGGAGAGGGGCTGCGGCGCCCGCGCCATCACTTCAGCTCGGGTGCGCCACCGGCGGTGGCCAGCCACTGGTCCTGCAGCCGGCCCAGCGTTCCGTCGTTGCGCAGCGCGTCGACGGCCTGCGACAGGCACGAGGTGAGCTTGGACCCCTTGCTCAGCACGAAGCCGAACTGCTCCGGCGAGCTGCCGGCCGAGATCTGGCCGACGATCTTGCCCTTGTCGAGCTGGGCGGCGCTCATGTAGAAGCCGGTCGGCAGGTCCACCACGATGCCGTCGATCTGCTTGTTCTTCAGGGCCTGCACGGCCAGGTCGTTGGTGTCGTACACGGATGGCTTCTTCGACGGCTTGATGACCTCGCGGATGGTGTTGTAGCTGGTGGTGCCGACCTGGGCGCCGAGCTTGGCGTTCTTCAACTCGGCGAGCGACGTGGCGTTCGCGATCGGGCTGCCCGCATAGGTCACCACCGACTGGGCGACGTCGTAGTAGCCGGAGGAGAAGTCGACGGCTTTCTTGCGATCCTCGCTGATCGAGACCTGGTTGATGTCGGCGTCGAAGTTCTTGCGCCCGGGCGTCACCACGCTGTTGAAGGACGCGGTGACCCACTTGACCTCGTTGGCCGCGAAGCCGAGCTGCTTGGCCACCGCGTAGGCGACCGCGGACTCGTATCCCTTGCCGTTGCTGGGCTTGTTGTCGGAGAACCACGGCTCGTAGGCCGGGTTGTCGGTGGCTACCGTGAAGGTACCGGGGGTGATCAGGCTCAGCCCGGACTTCGCGCAGGCGTTGGGCGAGGCGCTGACCGCCGGCGAGTCGGTCTTGTCGGTCGGCGAACAGGCGGTCAGGCTGCCGGCCCCCAGCAGGGCGGCCAGCGACAGCGACGCGGCGGTACGGACAAGCATGCCGGCTCCTCGGTTGGCGGGAATCCCCAGCATACGGCTGCTTGTCTACCTACGAGCTAGGCAAGAGTCCCGCCGCGGTGTCGGCCGGATCGAGGGCGCGGGCCAGCACGCACCGCCGGCCCATCGCATCCAGGCCGAGCTCCACCTCGCGACGGCGCAGTTCTGCGATGCCGGGCGGAACGTCGGTGATCTCGTAGAAGCCCTGCTGTGCGTAGAACGGCCCGTTCCACGGCACGTCGGCGAAGGTGCACAGGGTGATCCGGCGGTAGCCCTGTGCGGCGGCCCACCGGCAGGCGGCGCCGACCAGCGCGGTCCCGACGCCACGCCGCATGTTCCGCGGCCGGACCGACAGGCCCTCGATGTGCGGCTCGCCGTCGACCAGTTCGACCCGGACGTAGCCGATCGGCTCGGCCTGGCCGGTTTCGCTGCTCGGCTGCCGGGCCACCAGCAGCAAGGTGGCGGCCGCCAGCTCGTCCGGACTCGCCGGGCCTGGCGTGCGTCCGTAGCCGGCCACCTCGAACAGGGTGTCGGCGGCGACCTCCACCTCGACCAGCCGGGGCAGGTCGGCAGGGCCGGCCGGCTCGATCACGAACCCGGCGCCCAGCATTCCGGGCCGCCCGGTTGGTTCGCCGGTGGCGTGACCGGTGGGTTCGCCGCCGGCGTGACCGGTGGGTTCGCCGCCGACCCGGCCGCGGCCGGCCAGCAGCCCGATGCCTGCGACCACGACCAGCGCGGCCAGCCAGCCCGGTGCATGGGCGCGGCCGCCGCCGAGCGCCAGGTCCCAGAGCCAGCCGAGCACGACCAGGCCGGGCAGCAGTGCGGCATTGCGACGACCGGACCGCCGGGAGGTCACCGTGACTAACCCAGCGGTCAGTGCTGCAGCAGCAGTGCGGCCTCGTGCGCCCAGTAGGTGAGGATCAGCCCGGCGCCGGCTCGCCGGATGGACAGCAGCGTCTCCAGCAGCACCCGTTCGCGGTCGATCCAGCCGCGTTCGGCCGCCGCCTCGACCATCGCGTACTCGCCGGACACCTGATAGGCGGCCACCGGCACCGGCGAGGCGGCGGCGACCGCGGTGAGGATGTCGAGATAGGGCAGCGCGGGCTTGACCATCACCAGGTCGGCACCCTCGGCCACGTCGAGGGCCACCTCGACCAGCGCCTCCCGGACACCGCGGGCCGGGTCCTGCTGATAGGTGAGCCGGTCACCGGTGAGCGCGGAATCCACCGCCTCCCGGAACGGGCCGTAGAACGCCGAGGCGTACTTGGGCGCGTAGGCCAGCACGCCGACGTCGGACCGGCCGACCCCGTCCAGCGCGCGCCGGATCACCCCGACCTGGCCGTCCATCATGCCGCTGGTGCCGAGCAGGTCGGCGCCGGCCTCGGCCTGCGCCAGCGCCATCGAGGCGTAGCGGGCCAGGGTGGCGTCGTTGTCGATCGAGCCGTCGGTGGCCAGCACCCCACAGTGGCCGTGGTCGGTGAACTCGTCCAGGCACAGGTCGCCCATCAGCACCGTCGCGTCGCCGAGTTCGAACTTCAGCCGGGCCAGCGCGCGGTTGAGGATGCCGTCCGGGTCGTCGCCGCCGGAGCCGGTCGGGTCCTTGTGCGCGGGGATGCCGTACAGCATCAGGCCGCCGACGCCGGCCTCGACCGCGGCGATCGCGGCCTTGGCGAGCGAGTCCAGCGAGTGCTGGACGACGCCGGGCATCGAGTGGATCGGCCGCGGCTCGGCAGCGGTCTCGGCGACGAACATCGGCAGCACCAGATCGGCGGGGCGTACCGAGACCTCACCGGTGAGCCGGCGCAACGCGGCGGTCCGGCGCATCCGGCGGGGCCGGGATACCGGGAAGGAAGGCAGGGCGGGTAGTTCTGTCACGCGTTCAACGTACTAGCCGGTAGCCACTGTGCGACGCTGGCGCCGCGTCCACCCGGCGGGTTGAATCCAGCCATGACCGCCATGGCGCCCGTCCTACCGTCCTACTCCAGCGGCACCTCGGCCGTGGCCCTGCTCGGCGAGACGATCGGGCAGAACCTGGCCCGCACCGCCGCCCGCCACCCGGACCGGGACGCGGTGGTCGAGTACGGCACCGGCCGCCGGCTGACCTACACCGAGCTGGACGCCGCGGTGGACGAGCTGGCTCGCGGCCTGCTCGCGCACCAGGTGCAGGTCGGCGACCGGGTGGGCATCTGGGCTCCGAACTGCGTGGACTGGATGCTGGTGCAGTACGCCACCGCGCGGGCCGGCGTGATCCTGGTGAACATCAACCCGGCCTACCGCAGTCACGAGCTGTCCTACGTGCTTCGGCAGGCCGAGGTCAGCGTGCTGTTCTCCGCGGTGGAGCACAAGGGCAGCGACTACCGGGCGATGATCGAGGAGGTCGCCGGCGACTGCCCACAGCTGCGCGAGGTGATCTACCTCGGCGAACCCGGCTGGGATCGGCTGATCGCCGACGGGCAGGCGGTGTCGGCGGCAGACCTGCGGGCGGTGACCGACCGGCTGGACATGGACGACCCGATCAACATCCAGTACACCTCGGGCACCACCGGCTTTCCCAAGGGCGCCACCCTGACCCACCACAACATCCTGAACAACGGCTACCTGGTCGGTGAGGGCTGCTCGTACACCCACGAGGACCGGATCTGCGTGCCGGTGCCGTTCTACCACTGCTTCGGCATGGTGATGGGCAATCTGGCGGCCACCAGTCACGGCGCCTGCGTGGTCATCCCAGCCGCCGGCTTCGACCCGGCCGCCACCTTGCGCGCGGTGGCCGACGAGCGCTGCACCTCGCTGTACGGGGTACCCACCATGTTCATCGGCGAGCTGGCGCTGGCCGACTTCGCCGACTACGACCTCTCCTCGCTGCGCACCGGGATCATGGCCGGATCGCCCTGCCCGGTCGAGGTGATGAAGCGGGTGATCAACGAGATGCACATGAGCGAGGTGACCATCTGCTACGGCATGACCGAGACGTCGCCGGTGTCCACCCAGACCCGGTCGGACGACTCGCTCGACCGGCGCACCGGCACCGTCGGCCGGGTGCACCCGCACGTCGAGGTGAAGGTGATCGACCCGGTCACCGGCGGGCTGGTGCCGCGCGGCGAGACCGGCGAGCTGTGCACCCGGGGGTATTCGGTGATGCGCGGCTACTGGAACGCCCCGGACCAGACCGCCGAGGTGCTGCGCGACGGCTGGATGCACACCGGCGACCTTGCGGTGATGGACTCCGAGGGGTACCTGGCCATCGTCGGGCGCAGCAAGGACATGGTGATCCGGGGCGGTGAGAACGTCTACCCGCGTGAGGTCGAGGAGTTCCTCTACTCCCATCCCGACATCGAGGATGTCCAGGTGGTGGGGGTGCCCGATACCAAGTACGGCGAGGAGTTGCTGGCCGCGGTGCGACTGCGGGCCGGCGCGGCGCTGACCGAGGACGAGGTGCGCGAGTTCTGCCGGGGCCGGTTGGCGCACTATAAGGTGCCGCGCTACGTCCGGTTCGTTGCGGAGTACCCGATGACCGTCACCGGCAAGATCCAGAAGTTCAAGATCCGGGAAGCCGCGGTCAGCGACCTGGGGCTCGGTGGCTGATCCGGCATGCTGACCGACGCCGAGCGGCGCGCGCTGGACTGCCTGGACTCCGCCGAACTGCACCGCAGCCTGCTGGAGTTGCTGGCGGTGCCGTCCATCACCGGCAGCGCGGCCGAGTCGGAGCTGCTGCACGGATTGGCAGGCCAGGCCGAGCGGCTGGGCCTGGAGGTCGACCTGTGGCAGCCGGATCTCGCCGAGCTGCGGGCCGATCCGGACTTTCCGGGGACCGAGGCCGACCGCAGCGAGCTCTGGGGGCTGGTGGCGGCGACCGAGCAGCGGGACGGCCCCACCGTGATCCTGCAGGGGCATGTCGACGTGGTGCCGCCGGGTGATCCGGCGGCTTGGGCCGGCGACCCGTTCACGCCGCGGGTCGAGGGGGACGTGCTGCACGGTCGCGGGGCGTGCGACATGAAGGCCGGGGTGGCGGCGAACCTCGCGGCGGTGGCGGCGATCCAGGCCAGCGGGGTGCCACTGGCGGGGCGGCTGGCGCTGCACCTGGTGGCGAGTGAGGAGGACGGCGGGCTGGGCGCATTTGCGACGTTGCAGCGCGGGCACCGCGGCGATGCCTGCCTGATCCCGGAGCCGACCGGGTTGGACCTGATCACCGCCAATTGCGGCGCGCTCACGTTCGAGTTGCGGGTGCCGGGGGCGGCGGCGCACGGATCGATGCGCACAACCGGGGTCAGCGCGATCGAGAAGTTCCTGCCGCTGTTCGCCGGGCTGCGGGCGTTGGAGGCGGAGCGGAACAGGGTGCGCGACCCGCTGCTGGCGGGGTATGAGATCGCGGCGCCGCTGTCGATCGGGCAGCTGTCGTCCGGGGACTGGCCGAGCACGGTGCCGGATCTGCTGCTCGCACAGGGCCGGTACGGGGTGCTGCTGGACGAGGATCCGGCAGCTGCCCGGGCGGCGTTCGAGCAGCGGGTGGCTGAGGTGTGCGCGGCGGATCCGTGGCTGCGGGTGCATCCGGCATCGGTGAGCTGGAACGGCGGGCAGTTCGCTTCCGGCCGGCTGCCTGCGGGGGATCCATTGCGTGACGTGGTGGCCGGCGCACATGCCGACGTGGTGGGCGGTGCGGTGGCGGAGCGCGGGGTGCCGTACGGCAGTGACTTGCGGCTGTATGCCGGGGCCGGCATTCCTACCCTGCACTACGGACCCGGCGACCCCTTGGTCGCGCACACCTCGCACGAGCGGGTGTCGTTGACCGAGACCGTGCAGGCGGCCCGGACCCTGATCGTCGCCGCGCTCAGGCTGACCGGCAGCTCGGCTACCCGATAGCAAGATTCCCGTGCTGACCATCGTGTCGTCGGCGTCCACTTGTACATCTTGTGCTGGTGATAATGGCATGATTGCCATATAGCTCATATCGAAGCTGCCGGCGAAAGGGTTGCGCCGAACGTCGGACGAGGGTAATACAGGCTCACCGCGCGGCTGAGGCCGACCAGTGTCTACGCAGATATTCGTCATACGGACCTAAAGTATGCGTCGACATGTTCTACCACAGGGGGCGGGCTTACCCGTTGGCGTAGTCAGTTCAGGTGCACGGACACGTTCCCTCGGAGGCAATCATGAAGCTTTTGCACATCGTCGCCTCCCCCCGGGGCACCCGATCGCGCACCCTGACGATCGCCAACGCCTTCCTGCATCAGTTGCAGTCGAAACACCCCGAGTTGCAGGTGCAGACCCGGAACCTGTTCGCGGCGGACCTGCCGCCTGTGGACGGGCAGAACATGGACTCGAAGTACCGGTTGATGGTGGGTCGGCCCATCGACCCGGACCATGCCGACTCATGGGCCCACATCGAGGCCTTGATCGCTGAATTCCTTGAGGCCGACATATATCTGGTCACCGCGCCCATGTGGAATTTTAGCATTCCTTACGTACTAAAGTACTACATCGATGCGATCGTCCAGCCTCGCTATCTATTTGCCTATAACGAGCAAGGCGTGCCGGTCGGATTGGTTCACGGCAAGAAAATGGCGTGCATTACCACGCGAGGTGGCGATTACTCCATCGGCAGTCCCATGAATACCTATGACGCCCAAGAATCGTACTTACGGCAGATCTTCGGGTTTGTCGGCATCACCGACCTGCAGTGCGTCAACGCTCAACCGATGGACCTCACACCCGATACCCGGGCGTCCGCGCTGGAAGACGCAACGCGCGCGGCGTACCTTCTCGCCGACCAGTTCGCCGACGCCTACTCCGTGGCCTAGGCCCGCCGGTTGGCGGTGTCCAGCTTTCCAACTATGCGCATGCCGGCACCGGGCCGGGCCAGGGTCGGCCGAGCACGGGGGTACGGGCAGCGACCCTTGCGGCTGTACGCGAGCGCCGGGATTCGACGCTGCACTTCGGCCGTGCAGGAACTCGCCCCTCCTCGTGGCAGCGCTCTGCCTGGCCGGCAGCCCGGCAAGTGGGACCCGTGGGAGCCGAGCGCAGTGCCACGGATGATGCCCGTACCTACACGATCACCTATCGGGGCAACCGACCGGTCCGGCAATGCCGGCTTCGGCAACGCGACCGTGGTCATCCCTAAGAACAACTCCACCATGTAGCCAGCTCCCCGGGTCGGCGGCGGAGGGGTTCGATACCTCCGCCGCCGCTCATTTCCCTGAGATAGCGGCGCGTGCGCCTCCAAGCCCCCCTGCCTCCAGAGCAATCTTCCTGGGAGTTGTCCACAGGCCACGGTGCAGGTGCGCAGTTCAAGATCCAATACGGCATGATGTCCGTTATGGGCAAGCGCAGCTGGGTGGCCGTTCTGGCGCTGATCGGTGCCGTGACGCTGCTGCTCGACGGCTGCACGGGCGACGCCAAACCGAACACCTCGACCGTGGCGCCTCCCGGATCGACCTCGCTGTCGAGCACTCCGCCATCCTCGTCGAGTCCGACGCCGACCCCTAGGCCCTACCCCGCCGACGTGCCGCTGACCGGCCACAACGTCAAGCCCGGTGAGAAGCCGCCGCTCTACCCGGCGGCGGCCAAGGCACGGACTCAGGCCGGCGCGAACGCGTTTGCCGAGTTCTACATGCGGACTCTCGACTGGGCCTACGCCACCACCAACCCGTCGTACATGAAGCACTACACCGGCCCGTCGTGCGGGCTGTGCACGGGATTGGCAACCGGCATAAGCAAGACTGCGGCGGAACATCTCTGGTACATGGGCGGCCGCCTTAGCATCCATCCCGCTACGGCAACACCAGTAGGCCCAGTCACAGCTCCAGCAGATTTCTGCACGACCGCGACAGTGGACATATCAGCGACGTCAGTCGTGGATAAGACGGGGAAAATCTTCAATGGTCAGGGGGCTCTCGCTAAGCAGACGTTCAAGCTCTGCGCCAAGGCCACTGCGACCTCGTGGCTTGCCACCTACTTCATCGGAACCACGAAGTGAGCCGCGTAGCACTGCCGGCCTGGCTGACACTTCTTGCGCTCCTCGGTGTCACCAGCACTCTGGACGTGCCGTTCATGTCAAGCGCTAGCGCAGAAGCCCCTTGTGGATCCGAAAGTCGCGGGACGCTCACCGGGAATCTGGGTATGGGTTCAGTGGGCGCAACCGGCACGTGCGGGATTACGCCGACCGATCTGGGCGGCAGCGGCGGCTCACGAGTGCTGGTGATCGACTGCGGCTACGCCACCGCGACCGACGACCACACCTTCTGGAACCCCGCTTGCGGACCGACAGGTTTTCCTTGTCCCCCCGTTCCCGGCACGCCGAACCCGCACCAGTTCATCACAGTTGTCTCGCTGAACAACACCGCCGTCCCGATCGCCGCCTGGTGCGCCGGCGCCAACACACCCATGCCGTCCGCCGCAGCCCTGCGCGACGAGGTGATCCGACTGCTGCGCCCACCGACGCTGGGCGTTTCACCAAGCACCGGAACGGCATTGATCAATCTGCGCACGCTGTTCTGGGTCAACACCGCCACCGAGGTCGAACTGGGCAGAGCTCAGCTGATCGGCTTTCCGGTCGATCTGCGGGTCAGCTACGACCGCACCGAATTCGACTTCGGCGACAGGAGCACCGACACCCTCGCGGCGACGCCCGGCGACGCCTACGATCCGGCGCACGATTGTGGCGACTGCGCCGACAGGTTCGGCCATGACTACACCCAGCGCGGCCCCGTCACCGTCACCGCCCGCACCTACTGGCACGCCCAGTTCCGGATCGGCACCGGTGCCTGGACTGACATCCCGGGCGAGGTCACCGCCAACCAGCCGTCCCGGACCACCCTGGTAGTCAAGCAGTCCCGCAGCACCCTGACCGCACCGCGCTGAGCCACGCGCGTCCGAAACCCTGCTCGCCCACCAGCGATCCCTCCGATTATCGTGGACCAGCCAAGACGGCCAACTCGCCCGAAGCCTCGCGACGTCCTCGCAGGTGTCGATGCAGTCAATAGCCGAATTGGAGCGCTCGTGAGTCTCGGGGCAAGTTTCCGGTTCATCGGCGCCACGCCTGGGTCTGTGTCAGCGTGCTAGACAAGACAAGCGAGCGCTTGATCCTTGCCGTTGCGACGCTGACTGTCATTGCAAGCTTTTTCGTGGAAGCCGCAGCCAACGCACCTGCCTACGCCTTCTTCTGCAGCGCGATCGGTGCAGTACTGGTCAGCGCGGCGTGGGTGCTAAGCCTTCGCGGACGGTCCGGACGGTCCGAGGCCTAGGGACGCCGCCAAGTACCCCGGGTGCGTGAAGATGACTGCGGGCACCGCCGCACGCCCGAAGGCGGCGAACGGTGCCCGCGTCAGCGAAACAGCGAAACTACCGAGCGGTGGTGCGAGGCTTCGCAGCACTCCGGGTCCGGCGCGGCGGCGCGGCGGCCGCCTTCTCCCGCGCCTCGGCCGCCCGCTTGACCGCGAATTCGGCCAGTGCCTCGATCAGCGCCGGCACGTTCGCGGTCTCCGGCTGCACGTCCACCCGCAGCCCGAACTCGCGCGCGGTCGCCGCGGTCTGCGGGCCGATGCAGGCCACCACCGTCTTCGAGTGCGGCTTGCCGGCGATGCCGACCAGGTTGCGCACCGTCGAGGACGAGGTGAAGCACACCGCCTGGAACCCGCCGGACTTGATCGCGTCGCGGATCTCGGCAGCCGGCGGCGCCGCCCGTACCGTCCGGTACGCGGTCACGTCGTCGATCTCCCAGCCCCGCTCGCGCAGCCCTTCGGCCAGCGTCTCGGTGGCGATGTCCGCGCGCGGCAGCAGCACCCGGTCGATCGGGTCCAGCACGTCGTCGTACGGCGGGAAGTCGGCCAGCAGGCCCTCCGAGGACTGCTCCCCGGACGGCACCAACTCCGGACGGATGCCGAAGGCGCGCACCGCCTCCGCGGTCTGCTCGCCCACGCAGGCGATCTTCACGCCGGCGAACGCCCGGGCGTCCAGGCCGAACTCCTCGAACTTCTCCCGCACCGCCTTCACCGCGTTGGTCGAGGTGAACACGATCCACTCGTACCGGCCGGTGACCAGGCCCTTGATCGCCCGCTCCATCTGGGTGGGCGTGCGGGGCGGCTCGACCGCGATGGTCGGCACCTCCACCGGCACCGCGCCGAAGTCGCGTAGCCGGTCCGACATCGCGCCGGCCTGCTCCTTGGTGCGCGGCACCAGCACCTTCCACCCGAACAGCGCCCGGGACTCCCACCAGCCGAGCTTCTCCCGGTGACTGGCGGCCTTGCCGATGGTCAGCACCACCACACCGCACATGCCGGTGGCCGACAGCTCGGCCTCCGACAGCGCACCCGCCACCGTGATCTGCGAGGTCGTGGTGCCCTCGCAGGTCACCGCCATCGGGCTGTCCGGCTTGAGCCCGGACGCCACCAGCTGCTCGGCCACCCGGCCGACCTCGGCGGCATCCACGGTCAGCACCAGGGTGCCGGGCGCGGTCGCCAGCTGCTCGAAGTCCACCGGGCCCTGCCGCAGGTCGACCTCGGTGCGGATCGGGCCGCCCGGGATGCCGGCGTAGGTCGCGGTCGCCGCGGACACCGACAGCGCCGGCACCACCTCGAACGGCACGGTGGTCTTGGCGATCGCCAGCGCCTCGCGGGTGACCGAGTCGGACCCGAACGGGTCGCCGTCGACCACCCGGGCCACCACGCCGCCGTTGCGGGCCTCGGCCAGCACCGCCTTGGCGCCCTCGGCCGGTATCGGCTCGGCCGGCCGGATCTCGCCGGTTATCAAAGCCCGGACGGCAGGAGACACCGAGGCGTCGACATAGGCCACGGTGGCCGATGCCAGCACCTCGGCCGCGCGAACGGTGAGCAATCCGGCGTCTCCGGTGCCGGTGCCCACGAAGGACACCCTGCCGACGGATTTACGCGCTCGGGTCATGTGGAGCTCCCCATCATGGTGTTCGCGCCGAGGTCGATCAGTTCAGCGGCCAGCCGCTGACCGACTTCCTCGGCAGTGGAAAGTGGACCGGACGCCGACAACCGGACGGCATCGCTGCCGTCGATCGCGGTGACCGAGCCACGAAGGAAAACTTCGAGCGCGCCGTCGTCAGCCTCGCTGACTTCGGCGAGTGCCCCCACCGGGGCGGTGCAACCTGCCTCGAGGGCAGTGAGCAGCGACCGTTCGGCGGCGACCGCCGCACGGGTCGCGTGGTCGTCCAGCGGCGCCAGCAGCGCGCGGGCCTCGGCGTCGGACTCCCGGCACTCCACCGCGAGCGCGCCCTGGGCGGCGGCCGGTAGCAGCTGGATCGGGTCCAGCAGCTCGGTGATCGCCTCACCCCGGCCGAGCCGTTGCAGGCCGGCCACCGCGAGCACCACCGCATCGAGCTGGCCGGCGGCACTGCCGACCCGGGACAGCCGGGTGTCGACATTGCCGCGGATCGGCACGACCTCCACCCCGAGGTCCAGCGCGTTCAGCTGCGCCGTACGGCGCGGCGAGCCGGTACCGACCCGGGCACCGCGCGGCAGCTCCAGCAGGGTCAGCCCGTCCCGGGCGCACAGCGCGTCGCGCGGGTCCTCCCGGCGCGGCACCGCGGCCAGCGCGATGCCCGGCGCCGGCGCGGTCGGCAGGTCCTTGAAGGAGTGCACGGCGACGTCGATCTCACCGGCCAGCAGCGCCTCGCGCAGCGCCGAGACGAACACCCCGGTGCCGCCGATCTGCTCCAGCGGCTGGGCCGACCGGTCGCCCTCGGTGCTGACCAGCACCGTCTCGACCTGCACGCCCGGGTTACTGCCGGCGAAGGCGTCCACCACCCACTGGGTCTGGGTGCGGGCCAGCAGGCTGGCGCGGGTGCCGACCCGCAGCGTTCGGGTGGTCATCACGGCTCGACCACCTCCCCGGATCCGCCCATCGGTTGCTCGTCGAAGAAGTCGGAGTCGTCCACCAGCTCGGCATGCCGGACCGCGAGCACCGAGCCGGGACCGGCCGGGTCGAGGTCGAACAGCTCGCGCAGCGCCGCCGCGTAGGAGTTGCCCTCCGGGGTGGCGGCGAGCTCCTTCACCCGCACCGTCGGGGCGTGCAGCACCTTGTCCACCGCTCGCCGGACGGCCGACGCCAGCTCGGAACGCACCGCGGGGTCGAGCCCGGGCAGCCGGCTGTCCAACCGGACCAGCTCGCTGTCGACCACCTGCGCGGCCCGGGCCCGCAGCGCGGTGACGGTCGGCGCGACCGCCCGGACGTGCTGGCTGGTCAGGTAGCTGCGCAGCTCGGTGGCCACGATCGCGGTCGCTGCGGCGACCTCGGCATCGCTGACCATCGCCCCGGAGCTGCGCAGCACCTCGAAGTCGACGTAGTGGACGTCGGGCATCAGCGACACCGACGGATCCACGTCGCGGGGCAGCGCCAGGTCCAGCACCACCAGCGGGCGGTCGGTCCGCGGCCGCACGTCCGGTGCCTCGACCATCAGGCCGGGGGCGCCGGTGCAGGAGATCAGCACCTCCGCCGCGGCGATCTCGTCGGCCAGCGACTCCCAGGAGCCGACCCGGCCGCCCAGGGCGGTGGCCAGCCGCTCGGCCCGTGCCAGGCCGCGGTTGATCACCACCACGTCCAGCGCCGCACCGCCGGCCAGCCGCTGCAGGGTGGCACCGGCCAGGGCACCCATCGACCCGGCGCCCAGGATCACGATCCGCCTGCTCACCAGGCCCTCGATGCCGCCGAGCACCTCCGCCGCCTGCTGCAGCGCCACCGACGTCACCGACGCGCCGGCCCGGCCGATGCCGGTCTCGGTGTGCACCCGCTTGCCGACCCGCAGCGCGGTCTGGCTGGCGTCGTGCAGCACCTTGCCGACCGTCCCGGTCTGGGTGCCGGTGGCGTAGGCGGCGCGCAGCTGGCCCAGGATCTGGGACTCGCCGACCACCATCGAGTTCAGGCCGGTGGCCACCTGCAGCAGGTGGTCGGCGGCCGCCTCGTCGAAGTGCACGTAGAGGTAGTCGCCGAGCTCGGTGACCCCCATGCCGGCGAGCCGGGACAGCAGCGCGGAGATGTCGTTGACCGCCGGGTGGAACCGCGCCACGTCGGCGTAGACCTCGATCCGGTTGCAGGTCGAGAGCACCATGACCTCGGAGATGGCCTCGCTGTGGTGCAGCTCGTCCAGCACCTTGCCCACGCCGTCCGGCGGGATGCTGGCGCGCTCCAACACCGGGACCGGTGCGGAGTGGTGCGAGAGGCCTACGACCAGCAGGGTCACCGGACCACCGCCACCTTGGTGGCCGGGACCGCGCCCGCGCCGTCGGGCAGGCAGTCCGGCCGGCCGGCCTTGCGGTTGTCGTGGAAGGACAGGATCTGCAGCTCGGCGGCCAGGTCCACCTTGCGCACGTCGACGTGCGCGGGGACGGCGAGCACCGTCGGTGCGAAGTTCAGGATCGAGGTCACCCCGGACGCCACCAGCTGATCGCAGACGTCCTGCGCGGCCGCGGCCGGCACCGCCACCACGGCGATCGCGATGCTCTCGGCCTCGACCACCTCGGCGAGCCGGTCCACGTGCTGCACGGTCAACCCGTGCACCCGGGTGCCGACCAGGTGCGGCGAGGCGTCGATGAGGGCAGCGATCCGGAAACCGCGGGAGGCGAAGCCGGCGTAGCCGGCCAGCGCCTGGCCGAGGTGGCCCAGGCCGATCAGGGCGACCGCCCGGTTCTGGTGCAGGCCCAGCGTCTTGTGGATCTGCTCGGTCAGCACGGCCACCTCGTAACCCACCCCGCGCACTCCGTAGGAGCCGAGGTAGGACAGGTCCTTGCGCAGCTTGGCCGAGTTCACCCCGGCCGCGGTGGCCAGCGATTCGGAGGAGACGGTCGCCACTCCCAGCTCGCCCATGCCGACCAGGGCGCGCAGGTAGGTGGCCAGCCGGGCCACGGTGGCCTCGGGAATGACCCGCTGGTCGCCAGCGGCGACCGGCCGACCGGCGTGCTCGCCGACCGCGTTCAGCTGCCCTGGCTGCACGATCGTCTGCTCCTGGAGAACTGGCCGGCGACGGCGAGGGCCGAGGCCCGCGCACTGGCTGTACACCGGTGTGGTAAAGGGGTGGACAGCGAGAAACCGTACGCCCTTGTGAAGGCATTCACAAAATCGCTGAGGGCTGTGGTAAGGGCCGTTTCAGCGTTGCAGGGCAGCTCGGAACCGCACCTCTTCCAGCCGCCAGTAGCCGTGTTCGGCGCCGTCGATCAAGATCACCGGAACCCGTTCGGAGTACTCGTTGGCGCGGGCCCGGTCGGCGTCGACGTCCAGCAGTTCCAGCTCGAAGCCGAGCTCGTCGGACAGCGCGGCCAGCTGCCGCTCGGCATCGCTGCACAGATGGCAGCCGTCCCGGGTGATCAGGGTGACCCGGTGCGTACCGGCCCCGGTGCCGGCCATGCTCAGTCCCGCCCGGACGGACCTGCCGCCGTCCGCAGCCGCCACTTCATCACCTTGCCGGTGGCGGTGTGCGGCAGTTCCGCCACCTCGATGATCCGCTTGGGCAGTTTGAACCTCGCCAGCGAGCGGCCGGCCTGCTCGAGCAGTGCGTCCGGGTCCAGCGCCGTGCCGGGCTCGGGCACCACGTAGGCCAGGATCGAGTCGCTGGTCTCGGTCTCGCTCACCCCGAGCACCGCGATCTCGGCCACCCCGGGCAGCTTGCTGAACACCGCCTCCACCTCGGCGGGGTAGACGTTGAAGCCGTTGACCAGCACCAGGTCGCTGCGCCGGCCGACCAGGTAGAAGTCGCCGTCGTCGTCGGCCACCGCCAGGTCACCGGTGGCGAACCAGCCGTCGGAGTCCGGGCCCTCCGCGCCGTCCGGCCAGTAGCCGAGGAACAGGTTCGCGCCGCGCACCTCCAGCAGCCCCAGGTCGCCCGCCTCGACCTCTTCGCCGTCGGGGTCCACCAGCCGCACCTCGATACCGGGCAGCGGCCGGCCGACCGAGCCGGCCTTCGGGGCAGCCCAACCGGCCACCCCGCCGGCCCCGGATTCGGCCGGGGTGAGGTTCAGCGTGATCACCGGAGCCGCCTCGGTCAGGCCGTACCCCTCGAACAGCGGCACCCCGATGCTGGCGTAGCGGCTCACCAACTCCGCCGACAGCGGGGCCGAGCCGGACAGCGCGAACCGGACGCCGGCGAAGCCGTCGGCGAACCGCGGCTGACCGGCCCACATCGCGAACTCCAGCGGCGCGCCGATCACCACCGTGACCTGCTCGTCGCGCAGCTGGTCCAGGCTGGCGGACGCCTCGAACCGGGGTGCCAGCACCACGCTGGCGCCGAAGTACAGCGCCAGTCCGAGGCCGGCGTTGAGCCCGAACACGTGGAACAGCGGCAGCGGCAGGTAGATCCGGTCGGCGGCACTGACCGGCACTGGACGCAGCCCGGCCACCTGGGCGAGGTTGGCCAGCAGCGCGCGCACCGGCAGCATGGCGCCCTTGGGACGGCCGGAGGTGCCGGAGGTGTAGAGCAGCACCGCCAGGTCCTCGCCGGTCCGGTCCCGGCCCTGCGGTGGCCCGTCCGGGGCCTCCCGGCCGGCGGCTGCGAGTTCGGCGACGGTGGCCAGTCCCTCCGCTCCGGACCGCGCGGCGACCACCACCCGGTCCAGCTGCGGATGCCGGGCGCACAGCTCGTCGGCGGCGCCGACCGCCGCGACCGACGAGGTGATCAGCATCCGGGCGCCGGAGTCGGCGAGGATGTGCTCCAGCTCGGGCAGGGTGTAGCCGGGATTGACCGGCACCAGCACCAGGCCGGCCTGCAGGGCGGCCAGGTAGACCAGCACGAATTCGGCGGTGGCCGGCGCCTGGACGGCGAGCCGGTCGTCCGGCTGCAGGCCGGCACCCACCAGCCCGGCGGCCAGGTCACCGACCTGTTCGCACAGCTGGGACCAGGTCCAGCGGCCGTCCGGGTCGATCAGCGCGATTTCGTCCGGACGTTCGGCTGCCGCTCGGCTCAGCAGCTCACCGAAGCAGGCCGGCGGGCGTTGTCCGGCTGGGTCCGCGGCGGGCGGATCGACTGCCACCAGGCCTCCTGAGGTTTGCGTGGGGTCGCATCGCCAGTTTCGAACTACAAGCTACTGACGGGTATGCCAGCACGCCAGGACAGGTTAGGGTCGATAGCCGGCAGCGGGAAACGACACAGAGTAACCAGTTGGCGCTCGTGGTGGAACGATCGGCCGGGTAGCGTCGCAGGGAATGTGCGACAAGTCCTCGCCGGCACCGGGCGGGGACTCGACATCTCGACCAGAGGATCTCAACACGAAGGCGGGGCTTGGCTGATGGGCATCCCCGGCGGGGCTGCGCGCATGCGACAGCTACCGCCGCAGAGCTGGCCGGCGAGCTGGGCGGAACTGGCCCAGTTGGTCATGCGGGCTTCCCGCGACCTGCTGCGTACCTCGATGGATGCCATCGACTCGGCGGTCAGTGTTCCGCTGGCTGCCTCCCCGGCTGGTTCGACCTACGCCGGCACCTCCGGCGCTTTCGATCCGTCCAACGACCCGGCGCCGGAGAAGTTACCGGCCCCCTCTGACACCGAGGCCGACGATGCCGACATCGACCCCGAGCACGCGGCGACCTGGGCACTGGTCCGGGCCGCGCAGCGAGGGGACGGCGAGGCGTTCGGCAAGCTCTACGACCGCTACGTCGACGCGGTGTACCGGTTCATCTACTACCGGGTCAACGACCGCGCGCTGGCCGAGGACTTCACCTCCGAGACCTTCCTGCGCGCGCTGCGCCGGATCGCCACCATCAAATACCAGGGCCGCGACATCGGCGCCTGGTTCACCACCATCGCCAGGAACATCGTCTTCGACCACGCCAAGTCGGCCCGGTACCGCCTCGAGATGACCACCGGCGACGTCATCGAAGGTGGTGACGTCGACGCCGGTCCCGAGTACCTGGTGCTGGCCAGCCTGACGAACGCCCGGCTGCTGGAGGCGGTCAACTCCCTCGGCGAGGAACAGAAGGAGTGCATCGTCCTGCGTTTCCTCAACGGCCTGTCGGTGGCTGAGACCGCCTCGGTGATGGGCAAGAACGACGGTGCGATCAAGGCGCTGCAGCATCGCGCCGTCAAGCGGTTGGCCGCCGTGCTCGGCGACGAGCTCAGGTGAGCGGCAAAAACTCCCGGTTGTCGAGTAACCGCACCGGGCGCTCCTCGTTGAATGCTGCGGAACAGGCCAGCAGTCGCCACTCCGGCGTCCGGATGCTGCGTCCGGTGAGCCCGGAGAGGGGGCGATGAGCATGGGCAGGTCCACCACCCGATGGGGCCGCAACCGCGCCACCCGCTTGGGCCGGCATCGCGATGCCGGCCGGCACGAACTCGAGGCGAAGCTGGCCAGCCGGCTGCGCTCACTGCCCGGCCCGACTCCCGAGGCGGGCTTCCGGGCTGACCTGCGCACCCAGCTTGTCGCCATCACCGGCCGGATCGTGTCGGAGTCCGAGACCGCCCCGGCCGCTGCCTCTGCCGCAAGTTCCGCCTCCGTCGCCGGCCGGACCTCCCGGGTCCGGGCGCTGCGCCGTCCGGTGCTGGCGCTGGCCAGTGCCGCCACGGTGCTGGTGCTGCTGCTCGGCATGGCGGTCTGGATGTCCAGCGGATCGTTGCCCGGCGACTCGCTGTACGGCGTCAAGCGGGCCAGCGAGAACGTCCAGCTGTCGATGGCCGGCAGTGACGTCGACAAGGGCGCGGCCTACCTGCAACTGGCCGGCAACCGGGTCCGCGAGGCCGCCAAGCTGCTCGCCCGGCCGTCGGCGCTGCCGGCGGGTCGATCCCGGGGCACCGCCGCCGGGCAGCTCAGTGCGCACACCGCATCTCTGGTTGCCGACACCCTGTCCAGCGCCGACGAGGAGACCCAGCACGGCATGCAGCTGCTGGCCCAGGCTGCGGTGGCGCAGGTTTCGAAGAACCCGCTGACCAAGATGACGGACTGGTGGCCCGGGCAGAACACCCGGATGACCGACATTCGCAACCGGATACCGGCCGGCGCGCTGCGCACCCGGGCCCAGACCTCCCTCGGGCTGCTGCAGCGGATCGCCACCCGCACCGGGCAACTGCGCACCGCGGTGGGTTGCCCGTGCCTGTCCAGGGCGACGGCCGACGAATTGGGCCCGGTGCCGTGCAATCCCTGCGTCGCGGCTCCGAACCCGGGCGGCGGCACCAAGCTGCCGGTGCCGGTGCCGGGCGTCGGTTCCACCCCGTCCGGGCCGCTGCCGACGGTGTCGCTGCCGCAGCTCGGCGGGTCGGGCAGTACGTCACGGTCTCCGCACGCGGCCGGACTGCCGTCGGTGTTGGCGACGATCCTGCCGCCCGCCGCGCCGTCCCTCGTACCCGCCGCCCTGACGTCGATGCCGGCGGCAGTGCTGCCGTCCGGAACCGGCGACCCGTCCGGCACCGGCCTGCCCGATCCTCCGGCCCCCGGCCTGCCGACCATCAACCTGCCACTGCCCGGCGTTCCGGTGCCGCACCCGACGCTGCCCGGCGAGGTACCACCGCTGCCGATCGACTGAGGCGGCTGGTTAGGCTCGGCAAGCCTGCCCATTGAGCTCCAGCGTCGAAGGAGGCACCGGTGCCTGCCCAGTCCAGCGGTTCCGCGGGATCGGCGGTGCGCGAGGTGGAAGATGCGCTGGCCGTCCCGCCCCGCCCGCAGGCAGCCGCGTTCTTCGACGTCGACAACACCGTGGTGGTCGGCGCCTCGATCTTCCACTTCGCCAAGGGGTTGGCCGCCCGCAAGTATTTCTCCACCAGCGACCTGCGCCGCTTCGTCTGGCAGCAGGTGAAGTTCCGGGCCGGCGGCGAGGCACAGCACAACATCACCGCCGCCCGGGAGTCCGCGCTGGCCTTCATCGCCGGCAAGTCGGTCGCCGAGATCGTGGCGATGTCGGAGGAGATCTACGACGAGACGATCGCCGCCCGGGTCTATTCCGGCACTCGGGCGCTGGCCCAGCTGCACCTCGACGCAGGTGAGCGGGTCTGGCTGGTCACCGCGACGCCGGAGGAGCTGGCCCGGATCATCGCGCGTCGGCTGGGCCTGACCGGAGCGCTGGGCACCCGGGCCGAGGAGCGGGACGGCCTGTTCACCGGGCACCTGCTCGGTGAGTTACTGCACGGCGAGGCGAAGGCGGCGGCGGTGCGGGACCTGGCGCTGGCCGAGGGCCTGGACCTGGCCCAGTGCGCGGCGTACTCCGACTCCATCAACGACATTCCGATGCTGTCGCTGGTCGGCCGGCCGGTCGCGGTCAACCCTGACTCGGCGCTGCGTGACGAGGCCCGCCGGCGCGGCTGGGAGATCCGCGACTTCCGCACCGGACGCAAGGCCGCCCGGATCGGGGTGCCGACCGCCCTGGCGGCCGCCGCCGCGGGTGGTGCCGTCGCGGGCGCCCTGGCGATCGGGCGCCGGCAGGCCCGGCACCGGTTGCTCGGCTGACCCGGCAGCCAATGCCGCCAGGCCGGATGGTCAAGTGCCAGGCCGGATGGTCAGTGCCAGACCGAGCGGCGCTGCATCAGCAAGCGGTACAGGCTGCCCTGGATCTGCTCGCGGACCCGGTCGGTGATCTCGAAGACCAGCGACGGGTCCTCGGCTGCGTCCGGGCCGTACTCGTCGGTCGGGATCGGCTCGCCGAACTCGATGTACCACTTGCTGGGCAGCGGCACCAGGCCGAGCGGGCCCAGCCAGGGAAAGGTCGGGGTGAGCGGGAAGTACGGCACGCCGAGCACCCGGGCCAGGGTCTTGGCGTTGCCGAGCATCGGATGGATCTCTTCCGAGCCGACGATGGCGGTCGGGATGATCGGCGCCCCGGTACGCAGCGCCGCCGAGACGAAGCCGCCTCGGCCGAAGCGTTGCAGCTTGTACCGCTCGGAGAACGGCTTGCCGATGCCCTTGAAGCCCTCGGGCCACACCCCGACCAGCTCTCCGGCCGCCAGCAGGCGCTCGGCGTCGGGGTTGCAGGCCAGCGTGCTGCCGGTCTTGCGGGCCAGCGCACCGAGCACCGGGGTGCTGAACACCAGGTCGGCACCGAGCATCCGCAGGAAGCGGTTGCCGGGCGTCGCGTCGTGTATGGCGGTGGCGGTCATCACCCCGTCCAGGGCCCACAACGCCCCCGCGTGGTTGGCCACGATCAGCGCACCGGACTCGGCCGGCAGGTGGTGCGCGCCGAGCACCTCGGTGCGGAACCACCTGCGATAGAGCTGGCGGGCCGCCGGCAGCACGAGGGCCTCGGTGAGGTCGGGGTCGAAGCCGAACTCGTCCACCGGGTAGTCGCCGGTGAGCCGGCGACGCACGAAGGCCAGCGCGGCCGCCGTCCGGCGTTCCCAGTCGCTCTCGGCGGGGCGCTCGGTGCCGTCCGGACCGCCGCCGTGCAACTTGATCACCTGTGCCTCAGCCATGCCGAACCCGCCGGGACGAGCCGATCCGGGTTACCGAGGCAGGCTTTCGGGTGGCCGCCGGGGCCGTCGTGCGCAGCAGCGTGGCCAGCACCGCCCCGCCGGCGTCGAGAACCGACTCGCCGATCACCGGACGCACCGGCCGGCCGGTCAGGAAATCGGCGAAAGCGGCCGCGGTGGTGTACTGCGGGGTGTACCCGAACTCCTGCTTGAGCCGGTCGTTGGTGACCACCCGGCCGAAGTTGAGGAACTGCATCTGCTCCGGCGAGAAGTCCACCATGCCGCTGCGGCGCACCAGCCGGCCGACGGCCTGCACGGCAGGTGCCGGCACCGGCACGGCGATCTTGCCGGCCCGCCGGATGGCCTGGCTGAGCAGCAGCACGCCGTCGGCGGCGACGTTGAAGGTGCCGGGGCGGTCGGAGACGCTGGCCAGCCGCAGTACCTCGACCGCGTCGTTCTCGTGCAGCAGTTGCAGGCGCGGGTCGAAGCCGAGCACGGTGGGCACCACCGGAAGCTGGAAGTACCTGGTCAGCGGGGTGTCGACGGACGGGCCGACGAAGTTGGCGAAGCGCAGCAGCGTGACGTTGACGTCCGGGCGGCGCCGGGTGAAGCCGCGCAGGTAGCCCTCGACCTCGACGGCGTCCTTGGCGTAGCCGCTGCGCGGCAGTGCCTTGGCGGCCATCTCCTCGCTGAACACGGCCGGATCCCGGGAGGAGGTGCCGTAGACCGCGGTGCTGGACTTGACCACCAGCCGCCGGACGGTCGGCGAGTGCTGGCAGGCGGCCAGCAACTGCATGGTGCCGATGACGTTGAGTTCCTTCATCGGCGCGCGGCCACCGGCACCGTGCGGGGTGGCGGTCACCGAGGCGTGCACCACGGTGTCGACCTCGGCCTGGTTGATCACCCGGGAGATCAGCGGATTGCGGATGTCGGCCCGGACGAACTCGGTACGCCCCAGCAGATCGAGGTCGGCACGGGCCGGTGGCACCGTGTCGACGCCGATGATCCGATCGATGCCGGGGTCGGCGGACAGCCTTCCGGCCAGCCGGCATGCCAGGTAGCGGCTGATTCCGGTGACCAGGACGACCCGCGACATGCTTCCCAGCGACTCCTACCGAGGGTCTAGCAGGGTGTGGTTACTTCTTGTTGCGACGCTGAACGCGCGTCTTCTTCAGCAGCTTGCGGTGCTTCTTCTTCGCCATCCGCTTGCGCCGCTTCTTGATGACAGAACCCATTGCCTACCTCACCCACTGATCGACTCACGTACGAGGACCTGCCTCGGAACCCGGATGACCGCGCTCCACAGCTCGTGCACGCGTCACTGACCTCGCAGCTTACCGTGCCGGCCGGAGCCCGCTGAACCTCGCCCGAGCACCGGCGGCAGTAGCTCCCGGACCGGCCGGGAGTTTCCAGACCCTGCCCGGGTCGGCTCAGCCGGCTTCGAAGAAGGCGCTCTTCAGGTAATCCTGCACGGCTTTCTCGGGTACCCGGAAGGACCGGCCCACCCGCACCGCGGGCAGCTCGCCGGAATGCACCATGCGGTACACCGTCATCTTGGATACGCGCATCACCGAGGCCACTTCGGCCACGGTGAGGAAGCGCACCTCACGCAACCCATCAGGGGTTGTAGTCATCTGCTGTCACCGAACTCTCGGCACGTGACAGTGAGCCGGCTTCCCCACCGGCAACCTGACACGCACGTGCTGGGGTGAGAGTAGCGGTAACGGTGGTACTCGTGCGATGGGTGTTCTTCACAAAGTGGGTACTTTTTGCCCTGCTGCCGGCGTGGCGCCCCTATTTGCCCTCGCTGGCGTGCTGCACAGCCTGGGTTACTCGGCGTCGGCGGCCCGGCCGAGCTCGGCCGAGCGGTTGCGGGCCGCCTCGATGGCCGCCAGGAAGGCTGCCCGCACGCCGTGGTTCTCCAGCTCCCGGATGGCCGAGATGGTGGTGCCGCCGGGGCTGGTGACCGCCTCGCGCAACTGGACCGGGTGCTGGCCGGAGTCGCGCAGCATCACCGCCGAGCCGACCAGGGTCTGCACGATGAGATCGGCGGCCAGGGCGCGCGGCAGTCCGAGCAGGATGCCGGCGTCGATCATGGCCTCGACCAGGAAGAAGAAGTACGCAGGCCCGCTGCCGGACAGCGCCGTGACCGCGTCTAGCTGGGACTCCGGCACCCGGACCACCCGGCCCACCGCCGACAGCAGCTCGTCGGCGCGCTGCAGGTGCTGCTGGCCGGCCCGCGAACCACCCGAGATGGCTGTCATCGCCTCGTCCACCAGGGCCGGGGTGTTGGGCATGCACCGCACCACGGCGGGACCGGCCGGCAGGCCGCGCTCGATCCGGGCGGTGGTGATGCCGGCGGCCACCGAGACGATCAGGTGCTCGGCGCTGACCAGGTCGGCCAGCTGGTGCAGCAGCGAGTCGATGTCCTGCGGCTTGACCGCGATGAGAACCGTCGAGCAGGACCGGACCGCTTCGGCGACGTCCACCACCCGGGCCTGGTAGCGCTCGGTGAGGTAGCGGATCCGCTCGGGGTAGTGCTCGACCACCAGGATGTCGGCCGGGTCGGTGCCGGTACGCAGCAGCCCGGACAGCAACGCCTCGCCGATCTTGCCGCCGCCGATGATGGCCAGCCTGCCGGAGGTGCTCGTCATGCCGCCATTCTCTCAGCGCGCCGGTGCCGCGTGGCCAGCACGGGCGCGGCCGGCACCGCTGCGGTCAGCGCAGCTGGTCCAGCCGGCGCAGGATCAGTCCCTCGCGCAGCGCCCACGGTGACAGCTCGAACTCGGTCACGCCCAGCGCGTGCATGGCCTGCTCGGCCACCACCGCGCCGGCCAGCGTCTGGTGCGCCCGGGCCGGCGACACCCCGTCGAGCTCGGCCAGGTCGGCCGACGGGATCCGGGAGATGAAGCCGATCAGCTGCCGCAACCCGTTCACCTGGAGGCTGCGCGAGACCCGCGGGCCGGCGCTGGACGGCGCGGCGCCGGTCAGCCGGGCGAGCGTCCGGAAGGTCTTGCTGCTGGCCACCACCCGGTCCGGCGGGCCGGACGAGAGCAGCTTGCGGGCCGGTTCGGCGAGCTGGTCGGCGACATGGTCGCGCAGCTGGTCGATCGAGAGCTTGGTCGGCGGGTCGCCGTCGAGCCACTCCCGGGTCAGCCGGCCGGCGCCGAGCGGTACCGACAGCGCCACCTCGGGGACCTCGTCGGTGCCGACGGCCAGCTCGAGCGAGCCACCGCCGATGTCGAGGCAGAGCAGCCGGCCGGCACTCCAGCCGAACCACCGCCGCACGGCGAGGAAGGTGAGCACGGCCTCGTCCTCGCCGCTGAGCACCTGTAGCTCGACGCCGGTCTCCTTCTTGACCCGGGCCAGCACCTGCGAGGAGTTGCGGGCATCCCGGACCGCGGAGGTGGCGAACGGCAGCAGCTCGTCGCAGTTCAGCTCGGCGGCCTGCCGGCGGGCGCTGAGGGTGGCACCGACCAGCGCGTCGGCCCCCTCGGAGATCAGGTCGCCGTGCTTGTCGAGGTGTTCGGCCAGCCGCAGCACCGACTTGCGGGACAGCTGCGGGGTGGGCTGGGCGCCGAGGTGGGCGTCCACCACCAGCAGGTGGACGGTATTGGAGCCGACGTCCAGTACGCCCAGTCGCATGCGGTGCACGCTAGCCCACGGCTAGCCGACGCCGGACACGGGCGACCGGCCAGTGCGGGCGTGCCGTCCTGGCAGGACACTCCGGCGCCGGGTTAGTCTCGCCGTCGTGCCTTCTCGCAACCTGCCCGTCGTAGCAGCCACGCCCGCACCCCGTGACGGCGAGGTGGGCCTGGACTTCGCGCGGGAGTGGCTGGAGTTCACCGATCCAGCGAACCCGCAGCATTCGATCCGGGCCGACCTGACCTGGCTCTGCTCCAGGTGGAGCTGCATCTTCGGCCGGGGCTGCCACGGGGTGATCGAGGGCCGCAGCACGGACGGCTGCTGCAGCCACGGGGCGTTCTTCTCCGACGACGACGACCTCAAGCGGGTCCGGCGCTATGCCAAGCAGTTGGACGCCGACAGCTGGCAGTACCGCAAGGTGGGCCGGGCACAGGGCATCACCGAGAAGGACTCGGTCGGCGACGACGAGAACCGGGTGCGCACCCGAACGGTGGACGGCGCCTGTGTCTTTCTCAACCGGCCGGGTTTTGCCGGCGGCGCGGGCTGCGCGTTGCATGCCCTGGCGCTGCGGACCGGGCTGCACCCGTTGGACACCAAGCCCGAGGTGTGCTGGCAGTTGCCGGTGCGGCGCGAGCAGGAATGGGTCACCCGGGCCGACGACACCCAGGTGCTGGTGTCGACGGTGAGCGAGTTCGACCGCCGCGGCTGGGGTGAGGGCGGGCATGACCTGCACTGGTGGTGCACCTCCGCCCCCGAGGCCCACGGCGGGACCGAACCGCTCTACGTCAGCTACGCACCGGAACTCACTGCTCTGGTCGGTCAGGCCGCGTACACCGAACTGGCCCGGTTGTGCGCGCTGCGCCTGGCACAGGGCCTGATCGCGGTGCACCCGGCCACCGCCGCGGCGGCTGGGCAACCTTCCACCCCGACACCGGCCCCCGGCCGGCCCGCCCGGAAGCGGGCCGGCGCGGACCGCTAGCTCCGCAGTACCGCACGGCTCAGGCGGCGACCAGCACGCGCTGGCCCCGAACCGGGAGTTCGTCCCAGCAGAACGGGCAGTCGGCGCGCAGGTCGCCGTGGCTGCCGGAGAAGTGGTCGGCCGCGAGTGCGGCGCAGCTGTCGCACTCGCCGTTGAACCCTTCGCGGGCCGGGTCGAACACGTTGCCGCAGTTGTCGTTGACGCAGCTGGCTGCGAGGGTGCCGTTGAAGCTGCGGTCGGCGCTGATGATGGTCGGGTCGGACATCGGCGGGTCACCTCCACGTTGACGTGGGATGACCATCGCACCGACCTCTGACAGTTTTCGCTCGACCGGTTCCGGCGGCCGGTGAAACTGCGGTCAGCAGTCCGGATCAGCCGTCGAACTTGTAGCCCAGGCCGCGCACGGTGAGCAGGTACTTGGGATTGGCTGGATCGGGTTCGATCTTGGCCCGCAGCCGCTTGACGTGCACGTCGAGGGTCTTGGTGTCGCCGACGTAGTCCGAGCCCCAGATCCGGTCGATCAGCTGCCCTCGGGTCAGCACCCGGCCGGCGTTGCGCAGCAGCAGTTCGAGCAGGTCGAACTCCTTGAGCGGCAGCGCCACGGTCTCACCGTTGACCGCCACGGTGTGCCGGTCGACGTCCAGCCGGACCGGACCGGCCTCGATGGTGGGGCTCAGCAGCTCCTCGGGCTCGGCACCGCGACGCAGCACCGCCCGGATGCGGGCGAGCAGTTCCCGGTGCGAGAACGGCTTGGTCACGTAGTCGTCGGCGCCCAGTTCCAGCCCGACCACCTTGTCCACCTCGGAGTCCCGCGCGGTCAGGATGATGATCGCGACGTTGGACTTCTGCCGCAGCGCCCGGCAGACCTCGGTTCCGGACAGCCCCGGCAGCATCAGGTCGAGCAGCACCACGTCGGCGCCGGTGCGGTCGAACTCGCGCAGCCCGTCCGGGCCGGTCTCGGCCACCGACACCTCGAAGCCCTCGCGGCGCAGCATGTAGGACAGCGGGTCGGAGATCGATTCCTCGTCCTCGACGACAAGTACCCGGGTCACCGGGACTCCTTTCGGCAGTGCAGGCGGACGCTCATCGGGCGGCGCTGCCGGCGGTGGGAAGGGTCCCGCTCGGTCGGGCATCGGTTCCGGGCGCGGGCTCGGCCGCCTGGTCGCGACCGGCCAGCGGCAGCCGCATGGTGAAGGTCGAGCCGGCGCCGACCACGCTCCACACCGACACCCGGCCGCCGTGGTTGGTGGCGATGTGCTTGACGATGGCCAGGCCCAGGCCGGTGCCGCCGGTCCGCCGGGAACGCGCCTGGTCGACCCGGTAGAACCGCTCGAACACCCGGTCGAGGTCCGGTTCGGCGATGCCGATGCCCTGGTCGGCCACGGCGATGTCGACCCAGTCGGCGCCGTCCTCGCTGACCACCCTGCTGGTCACCGCGACCCGGGTGCGCTCCGGGCTGTAGGCGATCGCGTTGTCGACCAGGTTGCCGAGCGCGGTGCTGAGCTGGGTCTCGTCGCCGCGCACCCGCAGGCCGGGTTCGGTGCGGGCGGTGACGGCGATGCCGGTCTGCTCGGCGAGTAGCCGGCTGCGGTCGACCGCCTCACCGACGACCTTGTCGACACTCACCACCGCCGGACCGGGCAGCGGGTCGGCGCCCTGCAGCCGGGACAGCTCGATCAGTTCCTGCACCAGCCGGCCGAGCCGGGAACCCTCGTGCTGCATCCGTCCGGCGAAGTGCTGCACCGCCTCGGGGTCGTCGGCGGCCTCCTGGACGGCCTCGGCGAGCAGCGTCAGCGCGCTGACCGGGGTCTTGAGCTCGTGCGAGACGTTGGCGACGAAGTCGCGCCGGACGAGTTCCAGCCGGCGGGCCTCGGTGATGTCGGAGAACCGCAGCACCACCGAGCCGACCCGGCCGCCGTCGCGCAGCGGCATCGCGCGGACCAGGAAGCTGGCCTGCTCGGGCCCGCGGCCTGCGGTGGAGAGATCCAGGGTGACGCTGTCCGGCTCGCCGCGGTCGGTCACCGAGCGAACCAGCTCGGACAGCACCGGTGGGGTGAGCCGGTCGGCCTCGACGACCTTCATCCGGCGGGAGACCGGGTTGGCGAAGATGACCGTCTCGTCCCGGTCCAGCACCACCACACCGACATCCAGGGCTCCGAGCGCGCGGGAGGCGAGGCCGGCGGTCGGCGTGGGAGCGGCAGCCAGACCGGAGGTCCCCGCGCTGCGGCGCACGAACAGAGCGGCCGCGAAGGCCGACAGCGCCGCGCCGAGCAGGAACGCCACGACAGCGACTTCCAGGTTCACGCCTGCATCCTACGATCGGTTCACCGGCGTCCGGGCTCGGCGGAACGGGCGCAGCCAGGCGTCATCAGTTGTTCACCGGGGCGCTGCCGCGCATTCATCGGGGCCGCCTCCGGCAGACATGTGACTGCCTAGGCTGGTCGCATGCGCGATCTCTTTCACGATGAGCTGGATCAAATCGGCAACAGCCTGGTGGCCATGACCCACCTGGCGGGCACCGCGATGCAGCGGGCCACCGAGGCGTTGCTGACCGGCGACCTGCACGGTGCCGAGCGGGTGGTCAGCGACGACACCGCCATCGACGCGTTGCGCGCGGATCTGGAGACGCGAACCTTCCTGCTGCTGTCGTTGCAGCAGCCGGTTGCCACCGACCTGCGGATGCTGGTGACCACGCTGCACCTGGTGGCCGACCTGGAGCGGATGGGTGACCTGGCCCTGCACGTGGCCAAGGTCGCCCGGATGCGGCACCCCGACATCGCCGTGCCGGCCGAGTTGCGCGACGTCATCTCGCAGATGGGTGCGGTGGCGCTGTCCCTGGTGGACAAGGTCGCCGAGGTGATCAAGGGCCGCGACGTCGAGCTGGCGCGGGCGATCGAGGTCGAGGACGACTCGATGGACGCCCTGCACCGCAAGCTGTTCACCCAACTGCTGGCCGACAGCTGGTCACACGGGACCGAGGCGGCCATCGACATGACGCTGCTCGGGCGTTACTACGAGCGGTACGCCGACCACGCCGTGGGCGTTGCCCGCCGGGTCGTCTTCATCGCCACCGGCTCGATGCCGGCAGGCTCCGCTGCCACCAAGCCGATCGGCCCCACCGCCGACTGACGTTGCCGGCGTGTAGACAGAGCGAGGTCTTCGACCCGTCTCGGGCTAGGACCAGTCCCAGTGCTTCGGCCACTCCCAGTGACGAGGCCACTCACAGCTACGACTCATGATCAACCCTCCTTCCACCCAGAGACAGGACTCGGGTGAGCTCCTCCTACCACTCCCAGTGACGAGGCCAGTCCCAGTGTTGCGTCATGATTTACCCTCCTTACGACTATGCGTTGCTCTGTCCGACGGTCCTACCACTCCCAGCTACGACGCATGACACCCTCCTCTCTGCACGGTTCCTAGGGCGCAGTTCCTAGCGACGTTCTAGTTCCAGTCCCAGTGCTTCATGCCACCTCCCCTGTCTCTCGCTGCAGCGCTTATGGCCAGTTCAAGTGTCGTGGCCATCCCTAGCGATGAAGACCGAATGACCCCTCTCATCCCGTTGTACGACTCATAGGCCGCCGTACCACCCTTAAAGCCGACAAGGCCTCCAGCTATGACTCATTCGAGCAACTTGAGGACCGGGTCCCCTCTGCGGATAATTTAACCTTTCGCCCATTCAGTGACAAGAGCGTCAATCAGTGACTACGTAGGCCGTCACACGCTCAGGGGAGTTCAAGAGAAGCTGTACCGCTACTCAAAATCGTGCAAACATGCGCCATCAACGCGCATGGGATTGCTTTTATTAAGCGGTCATTTTATGTAGGTAAGACAATCCGTGCCTAATTTTTGAGCTTCATCCTTAACCCGCGGAAACACTTCTTCTGAATATTGTTGATGCATAGGCCGAGCCCCCTTGAGCCGTTTTATCGACTAGGCTGGTCGTAATGCTTTAGGAAGACAATGAGCGAATTCGTACGGCGGGTAAGTAAGTCATGAGTCACGCAAATACCTGTATGACCCGCCCCGGCAATTACGCGAGGCGCCGAGCCTGCAGAAGGAGTGCAGAGGATGGCCTGCCACCTCGAAGGCAGGGTCAGATCCGCGCGGCGCGTACGCAAAATGACCACCCAACTATTTCTACTTCGTCATTTGTCTGAGTAGCCGGGAGCGCTTCGGGTAGACACTCGTCTATAAGAATCCGCATTCTGTCTACCCCTTGTATGGCCAGGATTGAGGGCCTCCACGTAGCGCTACGATGGCGGCACCCAACTACCTTGTCAATCAGTGGTGACAGAAGCGAGTGAGGCGGGTACGGTCTGTAACGGCCGACACGAGGGAACGCATGCGAGCAGAACAGCCAAAGACAAAGGCGCGGCTTACTCAGCCGCGCCTCGTCTGTTACCCGTATTCGCCTATACTTACGGCCAGTCCCAGTTTCGAAGCACCGACTACACCTCCTTCGACCAGTGCCCTGAGCGCTTTCGCTTATGAAGACGTGTGCTTCAAGACGCCGCGCGAACTCGTATGCCGGCTGGATTTCGAATGATCGAACCCAGCTACGTTCCCTTCGTACTTCTGGCGCTCATGAGTGTCGCCTATCCGGTGTCTGTTCGTCGGTTGGAGCGCCTCCGGCGCGCCCTCAGCGCGGGCCAGGTCCCAACTCTCACCAGCGTCTGGATCTTCGCTGCCACGATAATTCTTTCTCCACTATTAGTGGCGGTAATTGCTGGTATCGCTTACGCGGCAGAGTGGCCCTCACGGAAGATAGTTGGCAGGGGCCACCCACTTCGATATGTTTATAGCTGCGGATCGGCGATTGCCTCAGGCTTGTCTGCCAGCATGGTTTGGCATTCCATTGGTGGCATACTCGGACTGGTTAGCGCATTACTGACGTATTCGGCCCTAGATATAGCGACTACCGCTGTTGCGCTACTACTAGCTAGGCAAACGCACATACTCCGCATGTTCGCCAAGCCCAAGGCGCATGCAGTTGAGATCGCGACTCAGGGCCTCGGCGTTGCCCTTGCGGGGCTGCTCACCTGGCACGTGCTGCTCGGTCTCTTGGTCGTGCCGGCGGTTCTGTTGGTGCACCGGTGGTCGTTGCGCGAGACGGTCAAGGTCGAGCAAGCCTTCGACGAGGAGACCGGACTCTGGTCGGAGGCGGCCTGGCGCATCCAGGCCCAGCAGAAGCTCTATGACGCCCGCGGGCACGTGGCCCTGGTCATCATCGATCCGGACGGGTCGGGCTCGGACCGGCAGATCCTCGACGCCATCGCGTCCGGGCTTACCCCAGCAGACCTACTCGGCCGTTACAGCACCCGTCAGATCGTCGTGCTCATCGCCGTCGGCAGGCGCGAAGCCGGCCTGTTCCTGAGCACCGGCTTTCGATCAGACCTGGCCCGCGCCGGCGTGTGTGCCCCGCTCGGCTGCGCCACCACCGCCGACGGAGAACTCGAAGGCCTGCTCATCGAGGCCATGTCTGACCTGATGGCGCGCCGGGCAGCCGCCGGCGTTCACCACACCTGGTAGCTCCGCAGCTGTAGCGCCACCCGGCAACGCCCGGCATCCAGCAACGAGCCGCCACCGGATAGCGGCCCCGTTAGTGCGAGCCGCCGACCTCGTCGATGGCCGAGGCCAGCGTCGCCTCTAGGAACGTCAGCACCGCGGCCAATGTGGTCAGCCCATCGGTCCTGGCAGCCTTCGCCCGGTCCCCCAGCTCCAGCACCAGGTCGGTGACCTGCCGGCGCTCGGCGGTGGTGAAGGCAGAGATATCCAGCGCCGACAGCTGCCGGGCAGGCGAGGCGACGACGGCCGGCGTGGTGAACGCGCGGATCAAGGTGGCCACCGCCTGAGCCTGCTCGATGCTCAGCTCCGTGGTCGATGCCGGCAGCATCGACGCCAGCAGCGATCGGTCCTCGGCCACGTCGATCTCGAACTGGGTGGCGTAACCCAGCACCACCTCGCGAGGGTCGACGCCCAGCGCGCTCGCGGTGCCCTCGATGACCTCGCGAGACTTCGGCCAGCCCTTGACCTCGCCCTTGCTGATCTTGCCGAAGGTCTGGTACGGCACCGACCCACCCGACCGCTCCTCGAGCTGGCGCAGGGTAAAGCCCGTGGCGAGCTTCTGCCGGACCAGTTCAGCGATGGTCGGCACTTGCCCGGAACGCGGGTCCACCATTGTGTCGATCGGCCCCTTCCGGTAGAGAGCGACGGTTACGCACGGTGGTTCGGCGGCTCTCAGCCCACCTCAAGGTAGAGGTAGCCAGGCTGCCGATCACGGCCATTGAGTTAACTACAACGCTGTAATTCGACTGCTCCGTGTGTGCACCGCGCGCTCCGCGCTGCATCAAGTTATAGTTGACAGGCCGTCAAGGATCAAGCGAAGATCTGGCTGCTGGCAAGCCACGCCCGAGCGCAGCCGCGAAGAAAGGTAGACCCCAGCCGTGACCAGCACCGCCGCACCTGCACTATCTCGTTCCTCCGTTCCGCCGGACTGCCGGTTGGCGAGCTCGGCCGGCTTTCCACTGCCCACTTTGTCAATCAGTAGTAGACACAGCGCTGAATACTACATGACACAGTGCGCATCGATGGGTGCGTGACCTCATGCAACTACGCAGCCGCGACGCCCTCATCATCTGCCTGGACGCCACCGGCATGTCCGAGCGTCAGCTTGCCCGCACGGCCGGGCTCAGCCATGCCACCGTCAATCACCTGGTGACCGGCCGCCGCACTGGCTGCACCCTGGTGACGGCACGTGCCATCGAGCGCGCCCTGGGCGTCGGCGAGGGAACCCTGTTCGAGAGCACCCACGAGCTGGAGACCGCAAGGTAACCGGGTGCCCCGCCAGCACCCGCGAAGCTAGCTGAGGCAGCCGCGCGGGAAGAACCCCCACTGGATACCGGCCGGGAGCTGCGGGCTGGCGTTCGTCGCCAGGTTGCCCATCACCCAGTCGTCGCGCTTGGACACGTAGCGGACGTAGACCGTTCCCGAGTTCACATGGCCGATCAGGTTGGCCGGCGCCGCCGCGCCGCCGCTGTAGATCGCGGACGAGCCGATGTTGCCGACCACATCGCAACCGCCTGCCTTGATGGTCGCCTGGTGGTTGGTGATGCTCTTCCAGACGCCCGCCTCCGGCTCGGTGCTGTCGCTGGTGCCGTCGTTGCACAGCCGATCGGCTGCGCGGTCGTAACAGAAGATCTTGGTGGTGTGGTTCGGCGGAGTGGTGCAGGGCGGGCTGTGGTGCGCGCCCTCCGGGTACAGCTCGTAGGCGTTCATGTCCAGGTAGGACCACGCGCAGCCGTTGAAGTGCCCGTAGGCGTAACCGCCGGCGAACGGGGTGTTCACGCTGGCGGCGCCGGTGGTGTAGTAGGAGTACACGTCCATGTGGTCGTTGCCGACCGCCTGGCCGACCCCGTCGTGGAACAGGTACCCGATGATCGGGCCGTGCGGCTGGCCGCCGGTGTCGAAGGTGAGCGCCACCCAGCCGGGCCCGTAGCCGGTGTGGCCGGCGCTCACCCCCGAGGCGCCCGAACTCGCGATGGCGAAGTAGCCGGTGGAGAAGGCATAAGCCGGCGTGGCCACCCCGAACAGGGCAACCAGCGCAGCGAGTACGACGAGGCGAGCACGGCCGATCATGGCGATGACCTTTCGGGCAAACAAGAAGATCCGGAGAAGTGACTACGAACCTACTCGTTTGCTGCGGCCGGGCAAGCCGAGCCGCTACCGGCCCTGGTTCGCCACGCCCTGGATGGCGGCCTCGGCCGCGTCAGGGTCGAGGTAGTCGGCCGGACGGACCGGCAGCATCGTGGTGGCGTCCAGCTCGTAGCGCAGCGGAATGCCGGTCGGCACGTTGAGCGACACGACCTCCTCGTCGCCCAGGCCGTCCAGGTGCTTGATCATCGCTCGCAGCGAGTTACCGTGCGCGGCCACCAGCACGGTGCCGTTGCGCAGGTCCGGCACGATCGCGTCGTAGAAGTAGGGCAGCATCCTGCGCACCACGTCGGCCAGGCACTCGGTGCGCGGCACGGTGGTCAGCAGGTCGGCGTACCGGGCGTCGCCGACCTGGCTGTGGGAGTCGTCGTCGGCCAGCGGCGGCGGCGGCACGTCGTAGGAGCGGCGCCACAGCATGAACTGCTCGTCGCCGAACTCGGCCCGCACCGCCGCCTTGTCCTTGCCCTGCAGCGCACCGTAGTGACGTTCGTTGAGCCGCCAGCTGCGCCGCACCGGGATCCAGTGCCGGTCCGCGGCGTCGAGGGAGATCTGCGCGGTGCGGATCGCCCGTCGCAGCAGCGAGGTGTGCACCACCGCCGGCGCCAGGTCGTGCTCGCGCAGCAGCTCACCCCCGCGCCTGGCCTCCGCCTCACCGGTTTCGGTCAGGTCGACGTCGACCCAACCGGTGAACAGGTTCTTGCGGTTCCAGTCGCTCTCGCCGTGCCGGAGCAGCACCAGGGTGCAGGTGGAGGCAGTCATGCCGGCAATCCTGCCAGGTCAGGCTCCGGACGGCCGAGCCCGGCGAGCTCAGCGGGCGCGCTTGACGAAGCCCTCGAAGGCCGCGAGGTTGGCCAGCGACTCGCCCCGGCTCTCCCGCCAGGCCCATTCCCGCCGGATCGAGGAGCCGAAGCCGAGTTCGAGCAGGTAGTTGAAGGCCGAATCGGCATAGTCGAGCACCAGCCCGAGCAGCCGATCGACCGACTCGGCGGTCACCGCAGCCAGTGGCCAGCGGCCGGTCAGGTAGATGTCGCCGCTGTCGTCGATCGACCAGTACACCCCGAACATCCGGGCGTTGCGGGCGAGCAGCCAGCCGTGCACCTTGTCGGCGTTCTCCTCCGGCCGGCGCACCACGAACGCCTCCACGCTCAGCCCCTGCCGGCCCACCACCAGCCAGCAGGCGGTCTTCAACCGCTTCTGGCCGGGCAGGTTGGCCACGAACGCGCCGGGTTCCGGCTCCTGGTGCTCCACCTCGGCGTCGACGAGCACCTGCCGGATCACCGTCGCCGCCTGCTCCTGCGCGCCCGGCCGCTGGTCGGCCGGCGGGTCAGCGGTCATGCCAGGCCCGAGGCGGCCAGTTCGGGCGCGCCGAAGTCAGCCAGCGCATCCCGGTAGGCGACCAGCAGGCCGTCCGCGGTGTGCCGCCACGAGAACTGCTCGGCATGCGTGCGGGCAGCGACGCCCAACTCGACGCGCCGCCGCGGCTCGTGCAGCAGCGAACCGAGCGCCGACGCCCAGTCGTCGGTGGCGTGGCCGTCCACCAGCCGGCCGGTCCGGCCGTCCTGCACGGCGGTGCGCAGGCCACCGACCGCCGCCGCGACCACCGGCACGCCGCAGGCCTGCGACTCCAGCGCCACCAGGCCGAAGGACTCGTTGTAGCTGGGCACCACGGTCAGGTCGGCCGCGGTGTAGAAGTCGGCCAGCCGGGTTCGCGACGCCGGCGGCTCGAAGCGCACCCGGTCCGCGATGCCGAGCTCGTTGGCCAGCCGGGTCAGCACCAGCGGGTCGGCGACCCCCGAGCCGCTCGGCGCTCCGACGACGACCACCTGCAGTCGGCGGCCGAGTTCCGGATCGGTCTCGGCCAACCGCGCGGCGGCGCGAAGCAGCACGTCCGGCGCCTTGAGCGGCTGCAGCCGGCCGACGAACAGCAGCACCAGCGCGTCCGGGGCGATGCCGAGCCGGCTGCGGGCGGCCTGGGCCGAGCCCGGCCGGAAGGTGTCCAGGTCGACGCCGGGCGGCACCGTCACGATCCGTGCGAGGTCGGCACCGTAGGACTCGACCAGCTGCCTGGCCTCGTCGTCGGTGTTGGCCACCAGCCGGTCCGCCTCGGCGATCACCTGCTGCTCGCCCACGATCCGGGCCAGCGGTTCCGGGTCGTCACCGGCGGCCAGGAACTCGTTCTTGGTCAGCGCCAGGGTGTGCGCGGTGTGCACCAGCGGCACTCCCCAACGCTCCCGGGCCAGCCAGCCGACCTGCCCGGACAGCCAGTAGTGCGAGTGCACCACGTCGTACCAGCCCGGCTCGTGCTGGGCCTCGGCACGCAACACCGCCGCGGTGAAGGCGCACAGCTGGGCAGGCAGGTCCTGCTTCGACAACCCCTCGTACGGGCCGGCCGTCACGTGCCGCACCAGCACCCCCGGCTCGAGCTCCACCAGTCGGGGCAGCTCCGAGGAGGTTGCCCGGGTGAAGATCTCGACCGCCACCCCCGAGTCGGCCAGCCGGCGGGCGGTCTCCAGGACGTAGACGTTCATGCCGCCGGCGTCGCCGCCACCGGGCTGCTCGAGCGGTGAGGTGTGCACGCTGAGGGTTGCTACCCGCTTCGGCAATGCACCGTGCCTGCTGATCCGTGCTGGCGTCGCCCGCCGCCCGTCCTGTCGCACATCGCCCCCTGGAATGGTCAGCAAGCCGATCTGGCCCCTGTCCTACTGACCACAACGCCGAACCACCCCCGATTCTGCCGCATCCGGCGAATCGGTGAGAATTCGAGCCATGGCTACCTCTCGTGGACTGGCAGTGGTGACCGGGGGCTCCAGCGGGATCGGGGCGGCGACGGCACGCCAGCTGGCCGCGGCCGGCTTCTCGGTCTGGGCCTGCGCCCGGCGAGCCGACCGGCTTGCCGAGGTGGCGGCGGCGCACCCCGCGATCACCGCGATCGAGTTGGACGTCACCTCACCCGAGTCGGTGGCCGAACTCGCCGGCCGGGTGGCGGACGAACCCGACGGCCTGGCGCTGCTGGTCAACAACGCCGGCGGCGCGATCGGTCTCGAACCCGTCGCCGAGGCCGATCCGGCCGACTGGCTGACGATGTACCAGACCAACGTGCTCGGCGCGATGCGGGTCACCCAGGCGCTGCTGCCCGCCCTGGAATCCGGCACCGGCGGCCACATCGTGCTGACCGGCTCGATCGCCGGCTACTCGGTCTACGAGGGCGGCGCCGGCTACTCGGCCGCCAAGTACGCCGCCCGGGCGATGATGGAGACGCTGCGGCTGGAGCTCAACGGCCGCCCGGTGCGGGTGTCGGAGGTGGCTCCCGGCCTGGTGGCGACCGAGGAGTTCTCGCTGGTGCGCTTCCGGGGCGACGCCGATCGAGCCGCCGCCGTGTACCAGGGGGTGGCTGAGCCGCTGACCGCCGACGACGTCGCCGACGTCATCACCTTCGTGGCGACCCGGCCGGCACACGTGAACATCGACCTGGCAGTGGTCAAGCCGGTGGCCCAGGCCGCGCCGTACAAGCTGCACCGCAACCGCTGACCACCGCGGCCCGCCAGCTCCGGTCTCGCGCCGGGTCAGCGCCGCCGGATCACCGGACGAAGCACTCCACCCGGTCCCGGCCGGCGCTCTTCGCCGCGTACAGGGCGCTGTCGGCGACGTGCATCAGGCCCTCGATGTCGGCACCGTGGGTGGGATAGAGCGCCAGCCCGATCGAGGCGGAGAAGCCGCCGAGCGGTACCGAGGGCGCGCCGGGGCTGAAGACCTCGAGTTCGCGGATGCGGCCGAGGATCCGGTGGCTGATCGCCCGCGCGGTCAGTAGGTCCACCTCGGGCAGGATCGCCACGAACTCCTCGCCGCCGAAGCGGCCGATGCTGTCGTACTGGCGCAGTTCGCTGGTCAACCGGTCGGCGACCGAGACCAGGACGGCATCGCCCACCAGGTGCCCGTAGGTGTCGTTGACCTCCTTGAACCGGTCCATGTCGATGATCATGACGGCGACGGTGTGCCGGTCGCGGGCCGCCCGGGCGACCTCCTTCTGCGCGACCTGGCGCCAGGCCACCGCGTTCAGCAGGCCGGTCTTGGGGTCGGTGGTGGCGGCCACCTCGAGCTGCTTGACCAGCGCGCCGCGCTGCAGCGCCACCAGCGGGACGACGGCCAGCACCGTCAGCCACGGCGTGTAGACCACGGTCAGCCCGGTCATGCCGCCGAGGCAGAGGGTCGCGACCTCCAGCCCGTTCTCCTCCGCCGTGCCGAACAGCGCGCGAACCGGCAGCGGCCGGGCGGATAGGAAGATCGCGCCGGCGATCATCGAGGTGTTGACCGCGGTGTAAAGCACCATCGCCAGCAGCACGATGCCGGCGGCGGCGGCCCCACCGGAAAGGTGGCCCAGCGGGCCGGCGGCGTGGTGCACGATGGTCGAGCCGGTGAGGCAGGCCAGGATGACCGTGGCCGCGGTGAACATCTGTCGGTAGATGTGCACGCCGGCCCGTAGTCGCACCACGGACATCGAGACCGCGCCGAAGATCGCCAGCACTGCGGCGAGCCCGGCCGGCAGCGCGATGACGCCGGCGAAGGTCCACACCGAGGTCATGTCGATCGAGTGGCTGTCGGCCAGCCGGATTCGCATCCGCTCGATCCGCGGCGAGATCTGCTGGAAGGCGATGACCAGGGCCGTCAGCACGGCGAACCGGACGAGCTCGGCGCGGCTCACCGACTCGGTCAGCAGCGCGGCGGCCATCCAGAGCGCGGCCGCGCACTCGGCGAAGATCAAATAACGGATGAGGTCCTTGGGCAGCGACCACAGCTCCCAGGAAGCGGGCGTCCAGCGACGAGGACTCGTACCTGGCGGCCGCGCCACTCTCATCGCACTCCAGACTTTTCGCAGTGTTGCGAGCCCCACAGTAATGGCTTCGTCGCAGTGTGTCACCGCTTAGCGCACTCTGCGAGGGAGGTGACACACCGCAACCGTCTCCGTACTATCCGTTCCGGCGCAGACAGCACTAGCGCAGATCGTCCGGGTCGGCAACTCGACATTCGTCGGCCCGATCGTCACCCCACCGGGGTTTCGGTCAATCGCCCGGCCGCTCTCGGTAATTCGGACACAACCCACCTAAGGAGGCGGACATGTACAACCACAGCTGGTAGAGCCCTGCAGAGGTCGGGAAATACCTCCACGCCTGAAGTCGCCGGACCCCACCGGCTCCGCACGAGACGAAAGCAGCTTTCCGTGAACAACCACAGCTGGTAGCCCCCGCAGCTCCCCTCCCCGTCCGCACCGAACGAAAGCGCCTCCCCCATGTCCAATTACTCGTGGCCGTCCCCCGCGCACGCATTCGGCAGCCAGGCATACGGAAGCGACGCGCTCGGCAGCATCGAAGAGCTGCGATCGGGCGGCATCAGCTTCTACAGCTAGGCCGCCGGCTCAAGTTGAACGCGTCCGGCAGGCCGCCGGCTCGAGTTGAAGACGTCCGGCACCAGGCACCGAGGAAGTCAGGAGCTGCCGGCCAGCCCCGGACGGCAGTCGTGGCCGGCCCGTTCCGCCGCCACCGGCACGCTCGGCCGGGCGATCCTGTTCCAGATCAGCGTGAACCACGCTGCCAGCCCGGCCCCGACGATGCCGGCCACGCCGATCGCGGCCGACGCGCCGTAGCGGGCGGCCACCACCCCGCCGAACAGGATGCCCAGCCCCTGGACGGCCAGCAGCCCCGACGCCGCCACCCCGACCGCCTGGCCGCGCTGGCCGGCCGGCACCGCCCGGACGTATTCGGCGGCCACCTGCACCTGGTAAGCCGCGGCCATACCGGACAGTGCCCACAGCACGATCGAGACCACCATCCCCGGCCGCAGCCAGCACGCCACCAGCGGCAGACCACCGAGCACGGCCAGGCCCGGTATCCAGGCCGTCCGCGTCGAGGCGGGAACCCATCGCAGGAACAGATAGGTACCGAGCGCGGTGCCGGCAGGCCCGGCGGCCATCAGCAGGCCGACCCCGGCCGAGCCTGCGCCGAGCGAGTGGGCGTAGGGCGGGGCCACTCCTTCGGGAACCACGTACAGGCCCAGCAACCAGGAGAACCCGAGCAGGGTGCGCAGGTGCGGGCTACCGGCCACCAGCTTGGCGCCGGACGCTATCGAGGCGAGGTATCCGGTGCTGGGGCCGGCGTCGCCGGCCGGCGAGGGGCGGCGATGCACCCCGAGACAGATCAGGCCGGCCGACAGCACGAAGGTGGCCGCGTCGACGGCGAGGCCGGCGCGCGCTCCGATCGCGGCCACCGCCATGCCACCGAAGGCGAAGCCACCCAACTGGGCCATCTGGTTGGTGATGGTGCGCAGGCCGGTACCCACCACGAAGGTGTCGCCGGTCAGGACCTCCGGCAGCAGGGCGGCCTCGGCAGCGCTGAACGGCGAACCCACCAGCACCACGCACACCAGCAGCGTGCAGACCAACCACAGCGGGGTGCTCGGAATCGCCATGCCGGCCAGCAGCACGGCCCTGATCAGATCCGCGGTGATCATCACGCGCCGACGCGGCAGCCGGTCGGCCAGTCCGGTCAACATGGCGCCGCCGATCAGCGCCGGCAGGAAAGTGAGGGCGTAGGTGAGGGCGGTGAGCAGGGCGGAGGAGGTGCGCTCGAAGACCAGCACGGACAGCGCGACGCGGGCCAGCTGGTCGCCGACCATCGACTGGGCGTCAGCCAGCCACATCACCCGGAACTCGGGCACGCGTAGCGCGTCGAGGAACGAAGTCCTCGGCGCAGCTAGGACATTCTGTACGTTTGTCATCTACCCCACCTCGTTGCCACCGTAGCGGTTACAACGGCCTGCTGGGTACGGTCGGTGCACATTCGGTCACGAGATTGTTGCCCAGTTGGCGAGCGCTGTCCTGTTTAGTTTCGGACAGTAATCAAAAGAGGATTCTGGCGCCAGACCCACTACTCAGAGTGGGCACACCACAACACGGTTCCGGCCGGCCCGCTTGGCTGCATAGAGCGCCGAGTCGGCGGCGTGCAGCAGGTCCTCCAGCTCCGCGCCGTGCTCGGGGAAGCAGCTGATCCCGATCGAGGCGGACAGGCCGGTCATCGGCAGCTCGCCATCGCCGGTGGCAATCTCCAGCAGCTGGATCTGCTGGCGCACCCGCTCGGAGACGGCGACCGCGGACAGTTCGTCCACCCCGGACAGCACCGCGACGAACTCCTCGCCGCCGAACCGGCCGATCGCGTCGTACTGACGCAGCTCTCGGACCAGGCAGTCGGCCACCGCGCGCAGCGCCGTGTCACCGGCGATGTGACCGTAGGTGTCGTTGATCAGCTTGAAGTTGTCCATGTCGATGATCAGCACCGCGGCGGCCTGGTCCTCCCGGCGCGCCCGGGCCAGCTCGTGCTGGGCCATGCTCTGCCAGGTGGCGGCGTTCAACAGCCCGGTCTTGGCGTCGGTGGTGGCGGCCACCTCGAGCTGCTTGGTGAGCACGCTGCGCTCCAGCACGAACAACGGCGGCACCACCAGCACCGCCAGCAGCGGTTGGTCGACCAGTGCCAGTGCGGTCAACCCGCCGAGGCACAGGGTCGCCGATTCCAGGGCGATGTCCTGCCCGTTCTGCAGCAGCTCGCGCAGCTTGACCGGCCGGACCGCCAGGTAGATGGCCGCGTACAGCACGAAGAAGTTCACCGCGCTGTAGGTCAGCATGGTCACCGCAAGGGCCACCAGTACCTTGACCGGCTGGCCGGCACCGGCGATGCCGTCGGGAAAGAGGTCGAGCACCAGCCGCGCGGTCAGGCACGAGGTGATGACCACCGCCCCGACGAAGAACTGCCGGTAGGCCCGCATGCCGCTGCTGCGCCCGTGACGGACCCACGCATGAATCAGCACAACCAAACAGAGCAGGATGGCGACCCCGGGCGGCAGGATCAGGGCGGCGCCGAACGTCCACACCGAGGTCATGTCCACGTAGCCGTAGGTCGCCAGCCGCACCCGCATCCGGGCGATCCTTCGGCTCGAGGCCTCTTCGAACACCACCCACAGGGCCAGCAGGAAGGCCAGCCGGGCCAGGTCAGCCCGAGCGGCGTGGATGTTGACTAGCACACAGAAAGACACAAAAAGTGTCAGGATGTCAACGGTGAGCACGAAGGCCAACATGGCGCGCGGGGTTCGCCACAGATCCCAGCTGCGGATCCATGCCTGCGGCGAGAGTGCTGCGCCGCGTGCTGTTCGAGACATGCTCCCCACCTGTCGCCCTGGCTGGAAAAGCTAATGGATCGCTGGCGGATTGTCACCTGACAACTGGCTATACCTAGGCAACCACCGGATACCGCCAATACCCCACTCAACCGTTGCGAAGAAAACAGTCGGCGCTTGATGCGCACCTCGCTCGGCGCAGGGCAGCAGAGCACAGCCGAACCGAATCGAACATCGACACGGCAGCGGTACGCACACGCTGCGATGCTCAGGCGGTGGAGCGGTCCTCGATGCGCTCGGCCGGCGGCTCGTGGGCGGCGTGCCGTCCGGTCGCGGTCTCCTCGGCGGCGTGCCGGCCGGTCGGGGCCGGGTCACCCGGCTGGCTGGTCCGCTCGGCAGTGGGGCCGAGCAGATGCGGCTGCGCCAGCTCCCCACGCGGCTGCGGGGCGGTGACCCGATGCCAGGCCCAGGACAGGCCCAGGGCCAGGACGGTACCGAGCAGGCCGGCACTGGCCACCGCGCCGTTGACGTCCCACGCCCCGGCCACCACACCGCCCAGCAGGATGCCGAAGCCCTGGACGGCGAGCAGCCCGGACGACGCGATGCCGATCGCCTGGCCACGCTGCTGGTCGGGCACCGTCCGGACGAAGTCGGTGATCACCTGGACCTGGTAGCCGAAGAACAGGCCGGCCACCGTCCACAGCACCAGGGAGACGATCAGGTTGGGGTGCACGCCGCACAGCCCGAGCGGCACTCCGACGGCTGCCGCCATCAGCCCCATCCACCGCGACCGGGCGGCGGCTGGGACGAAGCGCACCCAGAGATAGGTACCGACCGCGGTGCCGGCCGGGGTCGCCGCCATCAGCAGGCCGACCGCCACCGGTCCGCCGTCCAGCGCACTGGCGTAGGGCGCCGCGACGCCTTCGGGAACCACGAAGAGCCCGGCCAGCCAGGACAATCCCAGCAGGGTGCGCAGCGTCGGGGTGGTGAAGATCAGCCGCAGGCCCGAGGTGAGGCCGCTGAGCATGCCGCCGAGGCCGTTGCTCTCGGGCGCCTCCGGAGCGGCCGCGGGACGCGCCTTGACCGCCAGCATGATCAGCACCCCCGACAGCGCGAAGGTGGCGGCATCGAGGGCGAGCCCGGCCCGGGCACCGATCAGCGCGATCACCACCCCGCCACCGGCGAAGCCGGCCAGCTGTGCGAGCTGGTTGGTGATCGAGCGCAGTCCGGTGCCCACCACGTACAGCTCGTCGTCGAGGATGACCGGGATCAACGAGGACTCGGCCGCCATGAACGGCGCCTCGGTGAGCACCGCGAGCACCAGCAGGCCGCACAGCAGCCAGAGTGGCACCCCCGGAATCGCCATGCCGCCCACCAGCACCGCGCGGGCCACGTCGCAGCCCACCATCACCTGGCGGCGGGGCAGCCGGTCGGCGAGGCCGGACAGCAGCACACCGCCGAGCATCGCCGGTACGAAGGTCAGCGCGTAGGCCAGTGCGGTGAGCAGCGCCGAGGAGGTCCGTTGGAAGACCAGCACCGACAGGGCCACCCGGGCGATCTGGTCGCCGATGGCCGATTGCGCGTCCGCCAGCCACAGCACCCGGAATTCGCGAATTCGGAGGACATCAGCGAAGGTGACGCGCTCGCCGGCCAACCCCACCCCTCGCAATTCGTAGTGTCCGATATGACTTCATACGTTAGCCGGATACGGTAGCCGGTCGCGGGCCTACCTACGCACCGTATCGGATAGTTCAAAAAGCACAATTACGCAGATGCGCCTCTGGGCCGAGCCGGATATCGAATCGTGCCTCCACGCCGGCCCGGATCTCTGCTGCCAGGTCCAGCAATTCGGCGGTGCTGGCACCGCCCCGGTTGGTCAGCGCCAGGGTGTGCTTGGTCGACACCGACACGGTGCCGCGGCCCCGGTCCAGCCCCCAGCCGCGCGGAAAGCCCGCCTGCTCGATGAGCCAGGCGGCCGACAGCTTCGTCCGCCCGTCGGCCTGCCAGCGCGGGCAGCCGTCCGCCGCCGCCGGCACCTCGTCCAGCAGCGGGTTGACGAAGAACGACCCGACGCTCCAGCTGTCGTGGTCGGCGGGATCCAGCACCATGCCCTTGGACCGGCGCAGCTGCAGCACCGCCTCGCGGACCTCTCCGAGCGGTGCGCTGGCGCCCGGTTCGATGCCCAGCCGGCGCGCCAGTTCGAGGTAGCGGACCGGTCCGGACCGGGTACTGCGGGCCAGCCGCAGGGTGACCTCCAGGACCACGTACCGGTCGGTGTGCTTGAACGCCGAGGTACGAAAGCCGAACCGGCACTGCTGCGGTGACCAGCACTCCACCTGCCCGGTCCGGCGGTCGTAGACCCGCAGGCCGGTAAGCACGTCGGCCACCTCCGCGCCGTACGCGCCGACGTTCTGCACCGGCGTGGCGCCGGTCAGCCCGGGAATGCCGGACATGGTCTCCAGGCCCGCGAGCCCGTCGGCCACGGTGGCCGCCACCAGCTCGTCCCACGGCACCCCGGCCGCCACCGTCAGCAGTTGCTCGCCGTCGCCGTCGGTGCGGGTCACGGTGTCGGAGCCGACCCGGATCACCACACCCGGCCAGCCGGCGTCGCCGACCACCAGGTTCGACCCGCCGCCGACCAGCAGTACCGGCTCGCCGGCGGCGTCGGCGGCGGCCACCAGTCGCACCAGTTCGTCGGTATCAGCCGCCACCTCGACCCGATTCGCGGGGCCGCCGAGGCGCAGCGTGGTCAGCTCGGCGAGGGTGGTGGGCACGGCTGCCCAGTCTAGGTGCCGGCTGCCGGTGGACCGGCCGGGCGAGCCGGGCCGAACCTTCAGGAACAATCAAGATCGTGACCAAGCAGCCGAGGCTGGCGGCCGGCCGGGCCAGGGCCCTGGGGTTGCCCACCCGGGGCACCACGAACCCGAACCGGCTGCGCCGGATGGACAACTGGATCGCCACCCAACTCGCCACCCCGCTGCGGCAGGCTGCCGAACCGCTGGTCGTCGACCTGGGCTATGGCCAGAGCCCGATCACCGCGGTCGAACTGCTGGCCCGGCTGCGCCCGCACCGGGCCGACGTCGAGGTGCTCGGGCTGGAGATCGACCCGGAGCGGGTGGCCGCCGCCCAGCCGGCTACTCGGCCCGGGTTGAGTTTCTGCTTGGGCGGCTTCGAACTCGCCGGCCGGCATCCGGTCATCGTGCGCGCCGCCAACGTGCTGCGGCAGTACCCGCCGGCCGCGGTGCCCGACGCCTGGGCGCGGATGTGCCGTCAACTGGCACCCGGCGGGGCACTGGTCGAGGGAACCTGCGACGAGCTGGGCCGGCGGGCCAGCTGGGTGCTGCTGGACGCCACCGGCCCGGTCAGCCTGACCCTGAGCTGCCGGCTGCCCGACCTGCGGCGGCCCTCGGACGTCGCCGACCGGCTGGTCAAGGCGTTGATCTCGCGCAACGTGCCGGGCGAGCCGATCCACCGGCTGTTGCGGGCCATGGACGCGGCCTGGGACACCCATGCGCCGCTCGGTGTCTATGGTCCGCGGCAGCGCTGGCAGGCGATGGCTGCCACCCTGGCGGAAGACTGGCCGGTGCTGAGCACCCCGGCTCGGCATCGGGTGGGGGAATTGACGGTGGCCTGGCAGGCGGTGGCACCGATGTCGTGAATAAGTAAATTCTCTGTTTCGCTCGTAGGCACTAATAGACAACCCGTCTAGTAATGGCCGGGCAGGCCGGGTAAAGCCCATCCGTAAACCCGTTCGAATAACGCGTTTGCAGACACAATGCAGACATTCCCGCAGACAGCGAGGTGCTTTTCGTGGCTGTTTCCGACTTCGACGTGCTGGTGATCGGCTCCGGGTTCGGTGGCAGCGTCACCGCCCTGCGGTTGACCGAGAAGGGCTACCGGGTCGGCGTGCTGGAGGCGGGCCGGCGCTTCGACGAGCGCACCCTGCCGAAGACGTCGTGGGACCTGCGCAACTTCCTGTGGGCGCCGCGGCTGGGCCTGACCGGCATCCAGCGGATCCACCTGCTGAACAACGTCGTGATCCTGGCGGGCGCCGGGGTGGGCGGCGGCTCGCTGAACTACGCCAACACCCTGTACGAGCCGCCCGAGCCGTTCTTCACCGATCCGCAGTGGGCCGACATCACCGACTGGCGCTCCGAGCTGGCGCCGTACTACGACCAGGCCCGGCGGATGCTCGGCGTGGTCACCAACCCGACGATGACGCCCGCCGACGTCGAGATGAAGCGGCTGGCCGAGCAGTTCGGCAAGGGTGAGACCTTCCGGCTGACCCCGGTCGGGGTGTTCTTCGGCCGCGACGGTCGCAAGGAACCAGGCCGGCGGGTGCCAGATCCGTTCTTCGGCGGCGCCGGGCCCGAACGCACCGGATGCCTGGAGTGCGGTGCGTGCATGACCGGCTGCCGGCACGGCGCCAAGAACACCCTGACCACCAACTACCTGGCGCTGGCCGAACGGGCCGGCGCCACCGTCCTGCCGTTGACCACGGTGACCGGCGTCCGGCCGCTGCCCGGCGGCGGCTACCAGGTCAGCGCGGTGCGCACCGGCAGTTGGCGTCCGCGCCGCGACCGGCAGACCTTCACCGCCGACCAGGTGGTGTTCTCGGCCGGCGCCTACAACACCCAGAAGCTGCTGCACGAGTTGCGGTCCAGCACGCTGCCTGCCATCTCGGCGCGGCTGGGGCAGCTCACCCGGACCAACTCCGAGGCGCTGCTCGGTGCGGCCAGCTCCGACCGGCGGGCCGACTACAGCCGCGGGGTGGCGATCAGCTCGTCCTGGCACCCGGACCCGAACACCCACATCGAGCCGGTCCGCTACGGCCGGGGCAGCAACGCGATGGGACTGCTCAGCACCGTGCTGACCGACGGCGGCAGCCCGGCCAGCCGGCTGCGGCAATGGGTGGTGGCCGCGGTGCGCCGGCCGGCCTCGGTGCTGCGCAGCGTGGTACCGCGGCACTGGTCGGAGCGGACGATCATCCTGCTGGTGATGCAGTCGCTGGACAACTCCATCACCGTGCGCGGCCGGCGGGGGCTGTTCGGCCGGCTTCGGCTGACCTCCAGCCAGGGCAGCGGCGAGCCCAACCCGAGCTGGATCCCGGTGGCCAACCAGGCGGCCCGGCAACTGGCCGACAACCTCGGCGGCACCGCGGGCGGTACCTACGGTGACCTGTTCAACGTGCCGATGACGGCCCACTTCATCGGCGGCTGCCCGATGGGCGAGTCCGCCTCGACCGGCGTGATCGACCCGTACCAGCGGCTGCACGGTTACCCGGGACTGCACGTGGTGGACGGCTCGGCCCTGTCGGCCAATCTGGGCGTCAACCCCTCCCTGTCGATCACCGCGCTGGCCGAGCGGGCCGCCGCACTGTGGCCCAACCGCGGCGACGCCGATCCGCGTCCGGCGCTCGGCGAGCCCTATCGCCGGCTGGACCCGGTACCACCCCGCGCGCCGGTGGTGCCGGCCTCGGCGCCGGCCGCCCTCCGGCTCGGCCCGACCCGGTTGGAGCGGGCCTGACCGCGCTGGCCCTCGGCGGGTGCAGCCGCACGGGTCATTGCCGGGCCGGCCATTGCCAGAGCGGTTGTTGCCAGACCGGTCAGCCCCACACCAGTCAGCCCCAGACCGCCGCGATCGCCTCGGCGAGCAGGCCGGCGACGTTCCCCAGCAGGTGCCTGCCGCCGGACACCACCGGCCGGCCGTCCACCAGCACCGTGTCGACGTCCGGGGCGCCGGCCACCAGCACCAGTTGGGCGGGCAGCGCGCCGGCGGTCCGGACCGTGTCGGTGCGCACCGCCACCAGGTCGGCCCGGTGGCCGGGAGCCAGTTGCCCGGCGTCCGGCCAGCCCAGGCTGGCGTGCCCGGTCAGCGCGTCGACCAGCGCGGCGGGACTGAACCGGCCACGTTGCAGGCTGGCCAGCCGGGCGTCGTGCTCCAGCGCCCGGGCCTCCTCCAGCAGGTCCACGCTGGCGTTCTGGTCGGTGCCCAGGGTGAGCCTGGCCCCGGCCGCGGCGAGCTCCGGCGCCGGCCCGATGCCGTCGGCCAGGTCGCGCTCGGTGGTCGGGCAGAAGCTGACATTGGTACCGGCCCGCCCGTAGCAGGCGATGTCCGACGCGCTCAGGTGGGTGGCATGCACCGCGGTATGCAGCGGGCCGCCGAAACCGTGCGCGGCCAGCAGTTCGGTGGGGGTGCGGCCGTAGTGCGCCTGGGTCGCCTCGTTCTCGGCCGGCTGCTCGGAGACATGCACGTGCAACGGCCGGCCGGCCGCAGCCGTCACCACCTCGGTCAGCTGGTCGGCCGGCACCGCCCGCACCGAGTGGATCGCCGCTCCGATCCGGACGGCGTCGTTCTCGGACTCGGCCAGCAGCGCCGCACGGCGTTGCCAGCCGGCGGCCGAGCCGTCGCTGAACCGGCGCTGGACGTCGTCGAGGTCGAGGTGCCCGGCCGGCGCAAGGCCGCCACTGAGATAACAGGTATCGAGCAGGCAGATCCGGAGGCCGGCCGCACCTGCCGCGGCGATGAGCGCAAGGCCGAAGGCGTTGGGCTCGGGGTACGGGCTGCCGTCCGGCTGGTGGTGCAGGTAGTGGAACTCGCCCACCGCGGTGATGCCGGCCAGCGCCATCTCGGCGTAGACGGCCCTGGCCAGCAGGTAGTAGGCCTCCGGCTGCAGCCGCCGGGCCAGCGCGTACATGCTCTGCCGCCAGGTCCAGAAGGTGCCGCCGCCGTCGTGGGTGCGCCCGCGCAGCGCCCGGTGGAAGGCGTGCGAGTGGGTGTTGGCGAAGCCCGGCAGCGCCAGGCCGGGCAGCCGGACGTCCGAGTCGGCCGGCGGCACGCCCGCCTGCACCTGCACCCAGCGGCCGCCGTCGGCGACCAGCCGGACCTGCTCGGCGACCCCGCCGGGCAGCCAGCCGTACGGCACCCAGTAGCTGGTGCTCACCCGGCCGCCGTCGAGTGGGTACCGGACGAGCCGGGGCCGGACGAGCCGGGGCCGGAGCCCGCCGGGCCGGACTCGGACGGGCCGGCCAGGTCGGCCACCACCGCGGTCAGCGCCCGCACCCCGGCATGGCAATCCGCCGGGTCGGCGTGCTCGGCCGGCGAGTGCGAGACGCCGGTGGGGTTGCGCACGAACAGCATGGCGGTCGGGACGCCGGCGTTGGCGAGGATGCCGGCGTCGTGCCCGGCCCCGGTGCCGAGCACCGGTACCCCACCGAGCACCGCACCGACCCGATCGGCCAGTCCGGCGTCGAACGCGGTGGCCTCGGTCCAGGACTCCTGCTCGAGGCTGCCGCCGGCCGCACCGGCCTGTTCGCGCAGTTCGGCCACCACCGCCAGCACCTGTTCGGCGTCCGGGCCGCGGGCGTCCAGCCAAGCGGTGACCAGCGACGGAATGGCGTTGACGCCGTTGGGAAACACGCTCACCTTGCCCATGGTGGCCACCGAACCACGCCGCTCGGCCGCCTCCCTGGCGGCGAGGATCAGCTGGGCGTAGGCCAGCATCGGATCGCGGCGATCGGCCAGCCGGGTGGTGCCGGCATGGTTGGCCTCGCCGGGTAACTCGATGCGCCAGCGCCCGTGCGGCCAGATCTGCGAGCCGACCGCCACCGGCGCGTCCAGTTCGACCAGCCCGCGGCCCTGTTCCACGTGCAACTCGACGAAGCAGCCGATCAGGTCCAGGGTGTCGCGGTCGGCACCGAGGCCGTCGGCATCGAAGCCGGCGGCCCGCATCGCCTCGGCCATCGAGGTGGCGTCGGCGTCGCGCAGGCCGCGGGCCCGGTCGGCGTCCAGCGCCCCGGTGATCAGCCGGGAGCCGGCGCAGGCGATGCCGAACCGGGCGCCCTCCTCGTCGGCGAAGTTCACGACGCCGATCGGCCGGGCGGGCCGGATGCCTTGCTGGCGCAGTGCATCGACTGCCGCGAACGCCGACACCACCCCCAGCGGGCCGTCGAAGGCACCGCCGTCAGGCACCGAGTCCAAGTGGCTGCCGATCACCACCCCGGGACGGGTCGCGGACGGTTCACCCCACCATGCCCACTGGTTGCCAGCCCGGTCGAGCACCAGCGTCAGCCCGCGGTCGGCCGCCTCGGCGGCGAACCACTCGCGAAGGTCGGAGTCGGTGCGGGTCCAGGCGAAGCGGCGGTAGCCACCGGTGGCCGCCGACCGGCCGACCGGGGCCAGCTCACTCCACATTCGGTCGAAGGACGACCGGCCGGACATCGCGACCACGGCCGGGTCAGCCGGCAAGCGCTAGCCCAGCCCCGCGTCGGACAGCCACTTCTGCGCGACCGACTCGGCGTTCTGCTTCTCCAACGACACCTGCTCGTTGAGCTTGACCAGGTCCTCGGTGGTGAGCTTGGCCGACACCGCGTTGAGTGCGGACTTGACCGTGTCGGACGCCTTGCTGCTGTTGATCAGTGGCAGCACGTTCTGCGCGGTGTAGAGGTTCTTCGGGTCCTCCAGCACCACCCAGCCGTTCTTGTCGATCAGCGGGTCGGTGGTGAAGATGTCGCCCGCGTCGATCTGGCCGTTCTTCAGCGCGTTCTCGGTCAGCGGGCCACCGGCGTCGAGCTTCTTGAACGTCTTGAACTTGACGCTGTAGGTCTTCTCCAGGCCGGGCACGCCATCGGCCCGGGTCTGGAACTCCGGCGGGGCGCCCAGGGTCAGCTTGTTCGCCACCGCAGCCAGGTCGGCGATCGATTTGAGGTTGTACTTGGCCGCGGTCTCCTTGGTGACCACGATGGCGTCCTTGTCCTCGGCCTTGGACTGGTCGAGCACGGTCAGCGGCGACGTGACGGCCTTCTGCAGCCCGGCGAAGACGTCGTCGCTGGACACCGCGGTGGCACTCTTGTCGAAGTACTGCAGCAGCACGCCGGAGTACTCGGGGATCAGGTCGATCGAGCCGTCCTTCAGCGCCGGGATGTAGGCCTCGCGGCTACCGATGTTGAGCTTGGTGCTGACCTTGACCCCCTTGGCCTTGAGGGCGCCGGCGTAGATGTTGGCCAGCACGACGTTCTCCTGGAAGTTCGCCGAGCCGACCACGATCGTGTCGGTCGGAGCGCTGCTGCCACCCCCGCCGGCCGGCGGGTTGCTGGTGGGGTTGGAGCTGCTTCCGCAGGCGGTCAGGGCCAGCAGACCGGCGCCGACGGCAGCCGCGGTGAGAGCGCGGAACGAGGTCATGGGATGTCTCCTGTCGTTGACGTGATCATACTGGGCAGCTCGGACACTTCTTCAGGCTGTTGTCCGGGCGGCGAGCAGGGCTTGCTGCTCCACCGGATCGGGCACCCGCTTGTTCGAGTAGCGGCCGGTGATGCCGCGAGACACGGTGTAACGCTGTATCAGGGCCAGCACCAGGTCGGCCAGCAGCGCCAGCAGCGCCACCAGCACCGCGCCGGAGGCCATCTGCGGATAGTCCTGCTGGGACAGCCCGTCGATCAGGTACCGGCCGAAGCCGCCCAGCGACACGTACGCGGCGATGGTGGCGGTGGCGATCACCTGCAGGAACGAGCTGCGAATGCCGGAGAAGATCAGCGGCAGCGCGTTGGGCAGTTCCACCTGGCGCAGCATCTGACCACCACGCATGCCCATCCCCCGGGCCGCGTCGCGCACGGCCGGGTCGACGGCGTTGATGCCGGCATAGGTGTTGGTGAGCATCGACGGAATCGCCAGCAATACCAGCGCGAGCTCGCTCGGAATCAGGTAGGACGCCGAGCCGGTGCTGTGGATGTGCGGGGAGATCAGCACGAAGAAGTAGACGAGCAACCCGACGGAGGGCAGCGCTCGGAACGAGTTCGCGATCGCGACCACCACGAAGCCACCCCGGCCGGTGTGGCCGATCAGCATGCCGAGCGGCAGCGCGATGGCAGCGGCGATCAGCAGCGCGGCCAACGAGTACTGCAGGTGCTCCTTGAGGTGGACGGGCACCCCGTCCGGGCCGTGCCAGTGCGCGGAGGTGGTCAGCCAGTTCCAGATGTCGGTGATCACCGCGCCACCGCCCGCCGCCACGGGGTGAGCAGCCGGGCCACCAGCTGGATCGCCGTGTCGAAGACCAGCGCCAGCAACACCGACAGGATGATGCCGAGCAGGATCGGAGTCTGATAGTTGAGCTGGAGGCCGTTGGTGAACAGCTGGCCGAGCTCGGGAATGCCGATCAGCGCCGAGACCGACACCAGGCTGACGTTGGACACCGCGGCTACCCGCAGGCCGGCCGCGATCACCGGCACCGCGATCGGCAGTTCCACCTTGAGCAATCGTCCTATTCGGCGATAGCCCATCGCGGTGGCGGCCTGCAGCACGTCCTCGGGGACCGCGGCCAGCGCATCGGCCACCACCCGGACCAGCAGCGCCACGGTGTAGATGGTCAGGGCCACCACCACGTTGGAGGAATCGAGGATCCGGGTCTTGAGCAGGCCGGGCAGCAGGATGAACAGCGCCAGCGACGGAATCGTGTAAAGCAGACCGGCGGTGGTCACCATCGGCAGGTACAGCCAGCGGTACCGGCGGGCCAGCCAGCCCAGCGGCAGCGCGAGCAGCAGGCCGATCAGCAGCGGCAGCGCGGACAGCCGGGCGTGCCAGCCCAGCCAGTTGATGATGTCGTCGGAGTTCGTCCGGAAGTAGTCGATCACCGGTCACCACCGGCAACGGGTTGGTCGGACGAGGCCCGCTGCTGTTCGATCAGCGTCAGCACCTCGGACGCGGTGAGGGTGCCGGCCAGCCGGCCGTCGGAGTCCACCACCACGCCACGCCCGCTCGGCGAGGACAGGCAGGCGTCCAGCGCCGCCCGCAGCGACGCGTCCGCGCCGGCCACCGTGCCGCCCCGGTGCAGCAGGTCCTCGGCGACCGTGCCGGAAGAACCCTCTTCGCCCAGCCGGAGCCAACCCTGCGGTGCACCGTGGTCGTCGACCGCCAGCAACCAGCCGTCCGCGGACCCGGCACCGGCCAACGCCGAACCTACGGCGATGGTCGGCTCGTCGTGCAGGATCAGCTTGTGCGCCGGGGTGAAACCCAATGCCCGGTAGCCGCGGTCGCGGCCGACGAAGGAGGCCACGAAGGCGTCGGCCGGCTCGCTGAGCAGGTGCGCCGGAGTGGCCAGTTGCGCCAGCCGGCCACCGACCCGCAACACCGCCACCTGGTCACCGAGCTTGATCGCCTCGTCGATGTCGTGGGTGACGAACACGATGGTCTTGCCCAGTTCGCCCTGCAGCCGCAGGAACTCCTCCTGCAACTGGTCGCGGGCGATCGGATCGACCGCGCTGAACGGCTCGTCCATCAACATCACCGGCGGATCGGCGGCCAACGCCCGGGCCACCCCGACCCGCTGCTGCTGGCCGCCGGACAGCTGCGCGGGATAGCGCCCGGCGAAGTGCGCGGGCAGGCCGACCCGTTCCAGCAGTTCCTGGCTGCGGGCCCGGGCCTTCTTGCGGTCCCAGCCGAGCAGCAGCGGGACGGTGGCGATGTTGTCGAGGATGGTGCGGTGCGGGAACAGCCCGGCGTGCTGGATGACGTAGCCGATCTGGCGGCGCAGCTCGTGGGTGGCGATCGTGGAGGTGTCCCGCTCGTCCCACCAGACGGTGCCCGAGGTGGGCTCGATCATCCGGTTGATCATGCGCAGCGAGGTGGTCTTGCCGCAGCCGGACGGGCCGACGAAGACCGTGATCTGCCCGGACGGCGCCACCAGGTCCAGCGAGTCGACGGCGACGGTGCCGTCCGGATAGTGCTTGGAGACCGAGTCGAAGCGGATCATGAGCGGGTCACTTCCATGCCGGGTCGAGGCAGTTGCCCCGAAGTGAACGTCAGTCCTGCTGGTCGGTGGCGTCGGTGGCTGGTTACCGGTACCCAAAGTGTGAACCAGCATTGTGACAGAATCCGCCGACAGCACTCGCGACGGCAGCACTGCCCAAGATCGGACCTGTCACTTCTCTCGAGGTTCTTCCGATGATCCGGATCGACGGGCAGCACCTGTCCACCGCCCAGATCGCCACTGCCGGCGACGGCCCGCTGGCCGTCGAGGTGACCGGCAAGGCCATCGACCGGGTGGCCCGCTCGCACCAGCAGGCGGTGCTCGCCGCCCGGCTGCGGCCGATCTACGGCCTGTCCACCGGGGTGGGCGCCAACCGCAGCATCGACGTCGACCCGGACACCGCGGGCGCCCAGGGCCTGTTGCGCAGCCACGCCACCGCCGCGGGTGAGCCACGCTCGGCCGACCGAGTGCGGGCCATGCTGCTGATCCGGCTCAACCAGCTCTGCGCCGGCGGGGCCGGACTGCGGCCGGTGGTGGTCTCCGCACTCGCCGAGATGATCAACGCCGACGCGCTGCCGGTGGTTCGCGAGCACGTCGGCATCGGCACCGCGGAGCTCTCGGCGCTGGCCAGCACCGCGCTGGCGCTGCAGGACCGCTCGCCGGCCGAGCACCAGCTGGTCTTCGGGCCGCACGACGCGCTGCCCTTCATCTCCAGCAACGCCGCGGCGCTGTCGGACGCCGCCCTGGCCGCACACCGGCTGGGCACCGGCGCCCGGGCAGCGCTGGCGGTGGCGTCGCTGAGCTTCGCCGCGGTCGGCGGCAACGCCGAGGCCTACGCCGCACCGGTCGAGCTGGCCACCCCGATGCCCGGGGCGCGGGCCGCCTGCCGGGTCATGCGGGCCCTGGTCGGCGCGCCGGAACCGGCCCGGATCCAGGACCCGTACGGCCTGCGCGCGCTCCCGCAGGGGCACGGCATGCTGCTGGACGCGCTCAGCGCGCTGACCGCCACCATCGACGCCTTCGCCAACGCGCCCTCGGAGAACCCGTCGATCCTGCCCGACGGTTCGGTGGCCCATCACGGCGGCTTTCACGCCGGCTACCTGGCGCTGGCCTGCGACGCCGCCGCGATCGCCGCGGTGCCGTCCGGCCAGCTCTCGCTGAACCGGCTGACCTACGCGAGCGAGCCGAACCACACCGGCCTGGAGCCGTTCCTCGGCGACGGCACGCCCGGCGCGTCCGGCGTGATGGTGGTCGAATACGTGGCGGCCGCCGCGCTCGGTGACCTGCGCGCCGCCGCGGCACCGGCTGCGACCCAGAGCATCACGCTGTCCCGCGGCATCGAGGACACGGCGAGCTTCGCCTCGCTGGCGGCCCGGCAGTTGCTGACCGCCGCCGAGCGCTACGAGCTACTGGTGGCCTGCGAGCTGGTGGCGGCGGTCCGGGCGCTGCGGATGGCGGACCGGCGGGCCGGCGGGATCACGCTGACCGGCCCGCAGTCCCGGGCTCTGGAGCTCGCCGCCGAGCTGCCCGCCGCCGTGGCCGACCGCGACCTGACCGGCGACCTGGAACTCGGGCAGCGGCTCGTCCCGGCGCTGGCCGAGCTGGTCGGGCCGTACTACGACTGAGCTGAACTACGGCTCTGAACTACGACTGAGCCGGCTCGGCCTGCTCCTGCCACTCGTCGGCGAGCAGTGCGTAGCCGATGCCGTCCAGCCACTGCCCGGACCGGTGCAGCGAGTCGCGGACGGTGTACAGCTCGCGGCGCATCCCGACCCGTTCCATCAGCCGCCAGGACGCCTCGTTGCCGGCGAAGCAGTTGGCGGTCAGCCGGCGCAGGCCGAGTTCGGTGAAGCAGATCCGGACCAGTTCCCGGACCGCCTCGGTGGCATAGCCACGCCCGGCGTGGCCGGGTGAGAACACCCAGCCCAGTTCGGCCTGCCGGCCGCGGGCCTGCTCGGCGACCTCGGCCTGCGCCCAGCAGTCCTCGATCCCGACCATCAGCTCACCGATCACCACGCCGTCGAGTTCGGCGATCACCACCTTGGCCTGCCGGGTCGGGCTGGCGCACACCGCCCGGTACTCCTCCAGGGTGGCCGGGGCCGACGTCAGCCAGTGGCTGACGCTGTCCAGCCGCCGGAACGTCCAGGTCGCCTCGACGTCGTCCGGGCGGGGCAGCCGAAGCAGCAACCGGGCGGTACGGACCGGCCACCGGACGACGGCCAGCGGACGAGCCACCGCCGGTGCATCGTCGGTCATCGCCACCTGTCCTCCCTGCATGCCGCCCTCCGGCACCAGGCACCATGATGCCGCCGATTCTGGATCTCACCGGCCCACCCCGCCCTGGCCAACCGGGAACGGATTCGCCACCATGGCAGCATGACTACTTCTCCCGGGGTGATCCGCGCGGCTCGGGGCAACGAGCTGACCGCGCTGAGCTGGCAGACCGAGGCGCCGCTGCGCATGCTGATGAACAACCTCGACCCCGAGGTCGCCGAGCATCCCGAGGACCTGGTGGTCTACGGCGGCACCGGCAAGGCGGCCAGGGACTGGCCCAGCTACCACGCGATCGTCCGGACGCTGACCACGCTGAAGGCCGACGAGACGATGCTGGTGCAGTCCGGCCGGCCGGTCGGGGTGTTGCAGACGCACGAGTGGGCACCCCGGGTGCTGATCGCCAACTCCAACCTGGTCGGCGACTGGGCCAACTGGGAGGAGTTCCGCCGGCTGGAGCACCTCGGCCTGACCATGTACGGGCAGATGACGGCCGGCTCCTGGATCTACATCGGCACCCAGGGCATCCTGCAGGGCACCTACGAGACCTTCGCCGCGGTCGCCGCCAAGAAGTTCAACGGCACGCTGGCCGGCACCATCACCCTCACCGCGGGCCTGGGCGGGATGGGCGGCGCGCAGCCGCTGGCGGTCACCATGAACGACGGGGTGGCGATCTGCATCGACTGCGATCCGTCCCGCATCGCCCGCCGGATCGAGCATCGCTACCTCGACGTGCAGGCCGACTCGATGGAGCACGCGCTGCAGCTGGCCGTCGAGGCCCGCGACGCCCGCCGGCCGCTGTCGATCGGGCTGCTCGGCAACGCCGCCTCGCTGGTGCCGCAACTGCTCGCCAACGGCGCCCCGATCGACATCGTCACCGACCAGACCTCGGCGCACGACCCGCTGTCGTACCTGCCGATCGGAGTCGAGTTCGACGACATGAAGGAGTACGCGGCGGCCAAGCCCGAGGAGTTCACCGGCCGGGCCCGGGCCTCGATGGCCCGGCACGTCGAGGCGATGGTGGGCTTCCAGGACGCCGGCGCCGAGGTGTTCGACTACGGCAACTCGATCCGCGGCGAGGCCCAGCTGGCCGGCTACTCCCGGGCGTTCGCCTTCCCCGGCTTCGTGCCGGCCTACATCCGGCCGCTGTTCGCCGAGGGCAAGGGCCCGTTCCGGTGGGCCGCGCTGTCCGGTGACGCCAAGGACATCGCCCGTACCGACAAGGCGATTCTCGACCTCTTCCCGGAGAACGAGTCGTTGCACCGCTGGATCACCATGGCCCAGGAGCGGGTGCACTTCCAGGGACTGCCGGCCCGGATCTGCTGGCTGGGCTACGGCGAACGGGACAAGGCCGGGCTGGCGTTCAACGAGCTGGTCGGCCGGGGCGAGATCAGCGCTCCGATCGTGATCGGCCGCGACCACCTGGACTCCGGTTCGGTGGCCTCGCCGTACCGGGAGACCGAGGCGATGGCCGACGGTTCGGACGCGATCGCGGACTGGCCGCTGCTCAACGCCATGGTCAACGTCGCCAGCGGTGCCACCTGGGTGTCGATCCACCACGGCGGCGGGGTGGGCATGGGCCGCTCGATCCACGCCGGCCAGGTCAGCGTGGCCGACGGGACGCCGCTGGCCGCCGAGAAGCTGGCCCGGGTGCTGCGCAACGACCCCGGCATGGGGGTGATCCGGCACGTCGACGCCGGTTACCCGCGCGCCGACGAGGTGGCCGCCGAGCGCGGCGTCCGGGTGCCGATGCGCGAGCAGTGAGCCGCCGCTGATCCGAGCGCGCCGGGCCGGCCGGGCTGTTAGCCTTCTCGGCTGTCACTGCGCGTCACCGAACCTGCGCCGAAGCTCCTCGCCACGCCGGGTTGCGCCGAAAGGGGTAATCCGTGCTGCCCGCTGTGCCGCCGCTGTCCGCCGCTGCCGCCACCCGCTGGGTCCGGGCCGGCGTGCCGCGCTGGGTCACCGGCATCGTGCTGCCCGCGCTGTGGCTGGTCGCGGTCGCAGTGGCGATCGCCAACGACACCACCCGGTGCACCCCGCAGGATCCGTCGGTCTGCGGGCCCGACTCGACGTTCGCGTTCGCCTTCGTGGTGTTGCTGGCGATCCCGGTGCTGCTGTGGTGGATGCCGGTGTTCGGCTGCGCCGCCGCGGTGCTGTTCGCGCTGGCCGACGTGCGCTACGACAACATCGCGGCTGCCAAGTGGGCGTTCGGCCTGCACGGATTGCTCTGCGCGCTGGTCGGCTGGCGGCTGCTGCACGCAACCGCCGAACAGCGCCGGATCGCCGCGGCGGCGGCCGGCAGCGGGCAGCTTGCCGCCCCGGCGGGCCCACCGGTCGGCGGGCCCCGCGGTGTCGGCCGGTGGCTGGTCGCCGGCGTCCTGGTGCTGGCCGGCCTCGGCTTCTTCGCCTTGTATCTCCACCTGGTGTCCGACGAGCAGGCCCACCTGCGGCGGGCGGTCCGGGTGCCGGCCCGGGTGGTCGAGGTGCAGGTGGACGATTCCGTCACGGTGTCGGCGCATACCCCGTTGGACGGCACCAAGGAGTACCGGATCGGGGTCTACGACTCCACCGGCCCGTACCCGTTGCACTCCAGCACGCCGGTGCTGCTGGACCCGCGGGACCCGGGCTGGATCCGGCTGGTGGCCGAGCCACAGGACGTGACCTACTGGCAGTCCGCCGGCGCCGGCTGCTGGCTGCTGGCCCTGTTGTGGCTGCTCTTCCGGGGGCGCTGGTATCGGGGGCTGCACGCCCTGGAGACCGCCGAGCACCCGGCGTTGCGGGTCCGGATCCGACCCGACGGAAAGGGCCGTGCGCTGATCCTGCCGGCGGCCGGCAGCGGCGCCGACGCGGACCGGCCGATCGGCCGGCTGGCCGTGATGGCGGCGCCGCCGCCCGCTACCGGCCATTCGATGGACTGGCAATCCGATGAGCCGGACGGCTGGAACTCCGACGAGTGGCGGCCGGACGGGTGGCGACCGGAGGGTTGGGACAGCGGGAACGGCTGGGAGAACGAGGACGGCTGGGATCCCGAGACCGACTGGGACCACGAGGACGGCTGGGACCACGAGACCCAGGAGGCCTTCGGCCGTACCTGGCGGGACGAGGACCCCACGGGCCGGGAGCGGTTCGCGCCGCCCGCGACGGGCGAGGACGCGGTGCTGGTGGGCGAGCTGTGCGACCGAGGTGTCGCGATGCTGGTCACCGCCGAGCAGAAGTTGCTGCCGACCGGGCGGCTGCGGGTGGGCCTGGACACCGGTTGGCCCCGCGGATCGAGCCGGCCTGCCACCCCGGACCCGTACTCCACCCCGGGTGCGCACGGGCCGGGTCAGCAGCCGTCCGGTTGGTGGCAGCGGTTGCGCGCGGCCCGCACACCGGCCGAGCCAGAGCTGTTCGCCGGCATCGCGGTGCAGCCGTCGAGCGGCCAACTGCCGGACCTGCCGGTCACCGTCCGGCCGCGGGTCCGCAACCGGCTGATCGGTGCCGCGATGCTGCTGGCCGCCTTCGCCGGCTATCCGGCTGCGGTCGGGTGGGGCGAGGTGGATCTGTATCCGCACGTGGTGATAGCGCTCGGACTCGGCCGGCTGGCTACCGCCGGCAGCATCCGGTTGCTGTCCTACCTGCGGATCGACCACGCCCGGTTCGAGATATCCGGGCTGTGGTGGGCGTACTCGGTTCCGTGGGACCGGCTGCACGGCGTGCGCCGGGACGGCGATCAGCTGTCGGTGGCCTGGCAGCCGGACGTGATCATCGAGGTGGGCCCGTTCGACGACCCGGACGGCCCACGCGGGCGGCAGCAGCGTGCCGAGCGGCTGGGCGGGACGATGCTGCTGTTGCGCCAGCGCGCACTGCTGGGCGGCCTGCCCAGCCGGCGGGTCAGCAGGCGGCTGAGCCCGACCTGGATCGTGCTGGCTGCCTACGGGGTGCTGGTGCTGCTCAGCTTCTGGTGGCGGTAGCGCCGGGCCGTCCGGAGCGCCGTTCAGCCGGTCGAGGTGACCAGCGGCTGCACCGCGGCGGTGGCGAGCTCGACCGGCACGGTATGCCCGCCGTCGAACTCGCGGTAGTCCAGCGAGTAGCCGTCGGCCCGCAGTTGCCCGGCGATGCGCCGACCGCAACGCTCGATCGGCAGCACCGTGTCGGCGTTGCCGTGCGAGAGGAACACCGCCGGACGACCGCGGCGGCGGCCGGGCACCATGAAGCCGGGCGAGAAGGCGAGCAGCCGGCTGAACAGCTCGCCGTTGGTCAGCCCCACCGACAGCGCGTAAGAGGCGCCGTCGGAGAAGCCGGCCAGCGCGATCCGGTCCGGGTCGACGGAGAAGCGGTCGAACACCGCGGCCAGCAGCCGGTCCAGGGTCTCGACGTCCGGGCCGAAGCCGCCGCGGATGATGTCCCAGGTGTAGTCCTGGGACTTCGGCGTCAGCACCAGGAAGCCGTCCCGCTCGGCGTCGGAACGCAGCACCGTCAGCACCCGCTCCGGGTGCCCGGTGGCGCCGTGCAGCAGTACCACCAGGGGCAGCGCGCCCGCGCCGGCCGTTGCCGGTACCAGCAGCAGCGAGTCGTCCCCGCCGCCGGGCAGGCGGTGCTGGCCGGCCGGCAACCGCGGTTGACCGGGCTCGGCCGGTCGGGCCGACAGTTGGCCTGCCCGCCAGCCGCGCTGGGCCTGTGCGGAAAAGGGGAAACTCACGATGCCCACTATGCACCAGCAGGTGCGGCGGCGGACCGCTTCGGCCGGTAGCGAACCTGCTGCGTTTGACGCGCGTCCGGCGAACTGGGAATGATCTGTGGACGTCGGGTCAACCACGTCCCGTGCCGTCCTTGAAGAAGGAGCGCCCGATGACTGACAGCTCGTACGGCTCGTACGGATCGGTCCCCCCGCAGGTGCAGCAGGCCCCACCCGCCCGTCCGGTGTCCGGCGGCGGCATGGCCACCGCGGCCCTGGTGCTCGGCATCCTGGCCCTGATCACCAGCTGGACCGTGGTCGGCGGGGTGCTACTCGGCCTGCTGGCCGTCATCTTCGGCATCGTCGGCCTGCGCCGCGCCAACCGCGGGCTGGCGCTGGGCCGCGGCCGGGCGATCTCCGGGATCATCCTGGGCCTGCTGGGCATCCTGGTCGCCGGCCTGCTGATCGCGGTCGGCGTCTCGCTGTTCAACTCCGACGAGGGCAAGAACCTGCGCAGCTGCCTGCGTGATGCTGGCAACGACCAGACCCGGGTGCAGCAGTGCCAGGACCAGTTTCGCGACCAGGTGAACGGCAAGTGACCCCGGCCGGTAGGTGCACCGCACGATAGGCGCGTCACTCGCTAGGCGGTCCGCCGCTACCGGAGCGGGACGTGCTGTACCAAGATGTGCCGCATGACCCTGCACCTGGCCACCACTCCGGTCGCCAACGAGTTCCTGGCCGACGATCCGCTGGCCCTGCTGGTCGGCATGCTGCTCGACCAGCAGATCCCGATGGAGAAGGCCTTCACCTCGCCGCAGGTGCTCGCCGAGCGGCTGGGGGTGTCCCGGCTGGACGCCGGCCAGATCGCCGAGCACGACCCGGACGCGTTCGAGGCATTGTTCCGGCAGGTGCCGGCGCTGCACCGGTTCCCGGCTGCGATGGCCAAGCGGGTGCAGGAACTGTGCCGGGCGCTGGTACAGCAGTACGACGGCGACACCGCCTCGGTGTGGACCACGGCGCCGGACGGGCGCGAGCTGGTGAAGCGGATCGCCGGCCTGCCCGGCTTCGGCGAGCAGAAGGCGAAGATCTTCACCGCGCTGCTCGGCAAGCAGTTCGGCGTCCAGCCGTCCGGCTGGCAGCAGGCGGCGGCGGCCTACGGCGAGCCCGGCTACCGGTCGGTGGCCGACGTGGTGGACGGCGAGTCACTGGCCAAGGTCCGCGAGTTCAAGAAGCAGGCGAAGGCCGCCGCCAAGGCCGGTACGTGAGCCTGCTGCTGACCGGCATCGGGTTGCTGGCCACTCAGGATCAGTCAGCCGCCCAGCATCCCGGCGAAATCGCCGACGCGGCGCTGCTGATCGCCGGCGAGACGATCGGCTGGCTGGGCCCGGCGGCCCAGGCGCCGGCCGCCGACGACGCGATCGACCTCGGCGGCCGGTGCGTGCTGCCCGGCTTCGTCGACTCGCACGCCCACCTGGTGTTCGCCGGTGACCGGTCGCAGGAGTTCGCCGCCCGGATGACCGGCCGGCCCTACACCGCAGGCGGCATCCGGTCCACGGTGGCCGCCACCCGGGCCGCGTCCGAGGACCAGCTGCGCGCCAACCTCACCCGGCTGGCCGCCGAGCTGCACGCCGCCGGGGTGACCACCTTCGAGTGCAAGTCCGGCTACGGCCTGGACGTCGACACCGAGCAGCGGTCGGTCGCGATCGCGGCGGAGCAGACGCCGGAGGTGACCTTTCTCGGCGCGCACGTCGTCCCGGCCGGCATCGACCGGGACGACTACCTCGACCTGGTGTGCGGACCGATGCTGGCCGCCTGCGCGCCGCACGCCCGCTGGGTGGACGCCTTCTGCGAGCAGGGCGCCTTCGACGTGGACGAGAGCCGCGCGGTGCTCGAAGCCGGCATCGCCGCCGGCCTGCGGCCCCGGTTGCACGCCAACCAGCTGACCGCCGGCGGCGGGGTGGCGCTGGCCGTCGAGCTGGACGCCGCCAGCGCCGACCACTGCACCCACCTCAGCGCCGCCGACATCGACGCGCTGGCCGGCTCCGACACGGTGGCCACCCTGCTGCCGCTGGTCGAGTTCTCCACCCGCTCGCCCTACCCGGACGCCCGCGGCCTGCTGGACGCCGGCGCAGAGGTGGCGCTGGCCACCGACTGCAACCCCGGTTCCGGGTTCTCCACCTCGATGCCGCTGGCGATCGCGCTGGCCGTCCGGGAGATGCGGATGTCCCCGGCCGAGGCGGTGTACGCGGCCACCGCCGGCGGCGCACGGGCCTTGCGGCGCAACGACATCGGGCGCCTCGCGGTCGGCCTGCGCGCCGACCTCACCGTGCTGGACGCACCCGGCTACCTGCACCTGGCCTACCGTCCGGGCGTGCCGCTGGTGCACCGAGTGTGGCAGTCCGGCCGGGAGATCCCGCTGGGGCCGGCCATACCGGGCTGACGATCGCGATCCGCAGCTGCGTCGGACCCACTCAGGCCCATCGAGCGCACGGGTTGCCGTACACGACGTAGGCCAGCCAGGTCGCCTCGCCGCCGTCCCTGCGGGCTGCCTGCCGCGCCTGCAGGCTGGCCTCGGCCAGCGTCTTGCCGGCCAGCAGCGCACGGTAGAGCTCCTGGCAGAACGCGCTGGCCGGTTGATCGCCGATCGACCACAGGGCGCCGACGAAGGCCCCGGCACCGTTCTGGATGAAGGCGTGCGCGAAGCCGCCGACGTGGGTCAGCTGGGGTGCCAGCTGGCCGGCCTGGCAGGCATTGAGCACCACCATCGGCCGGCTGCCGTCCTCGGCACGCAGCGCGGCGTACTGGTTCACGGTGCTCTCGAACAGCGAGTCGGGAAGGTAGGAGTCACCCTCGATCCGGCCGGTGAGCAGGATTCGCGCCGAGCCGTTCTCGGCCTCACCGTGGCCGGCGAAGTGCAGCAGGTCGAAGCTGCCCGGCTCGGACAGCAGGTCGAGCACCGAGGCGGAGTCCGCCGGTACCGCCTCGCCACCGAGCTGGTCGGACAGGAAGGTGGCTTCGGCTGCGGTTGCGGGCAGTTGCAGCCCGGAGCGCGCGGGATAGTCGGGCACCACGTAGCGGGTCCGGGCCCTGGCCAGCACGTCCGGCGGGTAGGTGCCCTGCAACCAGCGCATGGTGCCCAGCTGGGCGAGGAACCAGCTGTCCTTGGGCAGCGTGCGGCCGTTCTTCAGGTGCACCAGTTCCCAGGGAATGAACGGTTCGTCGGACAGCACCAGCACGTTCTGCAACTGCTCGCGATGCTCCCAAAGCGCCTTGCCGATGGCCTGCGGGATCAGCTCGTCGAACAGCTCGCCGCCGAGGGCACGCAGCTCGCGGGCGAAGGCCGCCGCGTCGGCCTGGCTGCTCACCGCCCGGTCCTCGATCCGCTGGTAGAGCCGGGCGACGTACTGCGCCCGGTCGCCGACCAGTGGGGCCGAGGTGCCGCTGCAGAGCAGCTTGAGGTCGTCGGCCTGCAGGTCGAAGTCATACACGGTCTGGGTGCCGATGGTCCGCTCGGTGATGCGCAGCCAGTGCTTGACGCAGGTGTCCGGGGCGCTGGCCGGCACCTCGTCGGCCGCCGCGCCGATGGTGCCCGCACCCTTCCTGACCCGACCGGTCACGAAGGTCGGCTTGAGGACCAGCGTCACCAGCGGGATCGGGCCCTGCCGTGCCACGACGTGCAGTTCGCCCTCGCCCTTGGCCAGCGGGCGCACGTCGAAGTAGAGGTCGACCGGTTCCCCGGGGTTCGGCACCGCGATGTCGGCCCGGTCGTCACCCACCACCTCCGCGTGCGCCTTCACCACCAGCTGCACGGTGATCGGCTTGTCCTCGGCGACCGGGCCCTGCGCGGTCGCGGCGCCGGCCAGCTTCTCCAGCTGCTCCCGCCCGACGGTGCAGCGCACCGACGCCACCTGCCCGACCACCGCCTGCTCGGCCATCGCCGCCCGGAAGTACGCGACGGTCGGTGGCGCCGGCGGCCCGCCGGCGGCGGGATGCGCGGTCCGGCCGGTGGCGCGCGCCGCTCGGCCGCCGGTGGAGCGTGCGGTTCCGGCGCCGGTGGAGCGTGCGGTCCCGGCGCCCCGACCGCCTGCGGCTCGCCGTCCCCCGGTCCGCGCCGGCGCGGCCGGCTGCCGGAGCTTGCCGACCAGATCCGGGATCAGCACCATGCCGGTGTTCGGGAACGAACCGGTCGGCCCGCGCTCGCGCAGCACCGCCGCCGTGTAGGACTCCCGTCGTACCGCGCGGGTCGCCTCGAACGGGCCCGGCAGCCCGTCGAACACCATGCCGGGCGACACCGTGATCGTCGGCATCTTGCGCGTCGGCACCGTGATCGTCGGAACCTTTCCGGCCGACCCCCGGCGGACCGGCGCCTTGCGCGCCGGCACCTTGACCGGCCGGCGGGTCGCCCCGGTCGCCGTCCCGCGAGGTACCGGGTCCGGCGCCGGCGGCGGTGCCGACGCCACCGGCGCGGACAGCTGCAACCAGTCGAACAGGTACTCGGCGGTGGCCTCCTGCTGGAAGTACACGGTGTGGAAAACCCCCGCCTCGGCGGGGAAGTCGTACCGCGCCCGGACGAAGCCGCTGGCGGTGCCGACCGGGCTGTCGATGGCCGCCATCGAGGCGGTGTTCACCACCAGGTCGTTCGGCTCCCCCATCAACTGGTCCACCAGGCCGTCGGCCAGCATCGCGAGCAGCCGGGCCGGCAGCGCCGGCGCGGACGGACCGCGCAGCTTCGGCTCGAAGTTCGCGCCGAGGACGTACCACGGCGTGGTGCCCGGCAGCGGCTGGCCCGGTTGGCTGCGGTTGAGGTCCTGAACGAACTTGCCGTCCGGCTCCATCGCGGCCAGGCCGGGGACGCCCCCGTCGGTGATGGAATACGCCACCAGGAACTTGGCCAGCGCGCCCAGCCCCTTGATGGCCTCGCTGAGGATGGTGGCGGCCAGCTGCTCGGGCAGCAGGCGGGCGGCGGCCGCGGCCAGGTTGGTGTAGAGGTCGAGCAACCGGTCCCAGTTGCCGGGTTTGGCGAACAGGGTGCCGGCATTGGTGCCGGCCGCGAAGACGATTCGGTCGACCGTCGCCGCCCACCCGGACTGCGGCAGTGCCTGCTCGACGAAGCTGCGGGTGACCAGCGCACCGCGGCTGTGCGTGACGACGTCGAACACCGGCTGCACCGGCCAGGGCAGCGCACGCAGCATCGACATCAGCTCAGCGGCGTTCTCCGACGGATCGAGGCTGAGCGTCAGGTGGTCGTAGCCGATCACCAGGTCATAGCCCTGCACCGCCTGGGCCAGCAGCGCGCGGCCGGCGTCGTGACCGCCCAGCGATCCGAAGCCGCCCGCCGTGCTGGAGAAGGTGCCGTGCACGAAGAGCAGCACCCGGGCCGGCCGGTCCGCCGGCAGCTCCGGAAGCTGACCCAGCGGCTGCCAGCCCAGCGGGTCAGGATCGGCGATGCGCACCAGGCGCGGGGTGATGTGCGCCTCCAGATGCCTGATCACCTTGCCGGTGATCGCACGGGCCAGGAACTTGAACACCACGACGCGCACCCGGGCGAAGGCGAGATCCTGTAGCAGGCCACGCCGTTCGGCAGCCTCGGACGGAACCAGCGACACCTCGAAGACGACCTGGCGGGTCGCCGAGCGGGACGCCAGCGGTGACCGGGTGCCGCCCGGCAGCTCCGGTTCCGAGCGCCGGCTCGGGTGCTGCCAGGTGTAGACGCCGTCCTGCTCGAGCAGCACCACGGCGTCCTCGTCGGCGGCCACCGTCACCTGCACCCGGGCGGTTCCGCGTCGCCGGGCGGTGGTCGCGGCCAACTGCTGCGGCGGCCCCACCTGCACCAGGCCCTGCTGCTGCAGGGCGGCCACCACCGGATCTGTCGCGCCGGCCACCCCGAGCGGCACCGGCCCGGACGGCAACCGACCGCCCCGCCTGCCACCGGGAACCGGCGTGACGCCGTATCCGGTGGGCACATCGATCGTCAGTTCGTCTCGGGCAGGCACATCAGCCACGGTTCCCCCCTACCGCTTCCGATGGCAGTAGCTTCGCCCCAGCTCGGCAACCCGTCAATAGCCGACCAAGACCGCAATAGTGGACAGCACCGCCGCCCGGCAGCCGGCTTGCCGACCTCACTCGGTGCGCTGGTAGCCCAACCGGCCGAGCTGCGGTGGGTTGACCTGGGCGGGCGGTCGGACCCGGGCAGCGGCGGTTTACTCGGTCAGGCGAACCGGCGGGCGATCGCCTCCGCGCGGGCCACCAGATCGAGATCGTGGGCCACGCCCGGCACGTAGAAGATGATGTAGTCGGCGCCGGCCTGCAGCGCGGCGTCCACCCGGGCCGCGATCTGGTCGTCGGTGCCGATCACCGTGTTGGCCGCGAACTCGTCGAACCCGATGCCGCCGCGGGCTTTCTCGCTGGCCTTGACCGGGTCGTCGCCGGCATCCAGCGGCAGCACGTTCAGGTTGGTGGACTTGATGATCTGGTCGTAGTCGCGGCCGACCGTGTCACAGTGTCCGCGCAGGATGGCGAGCTTGTCGGTGATGACGGCCGGGTCTCCGCCGCCCACGTTGGCCGCGTCGCCGTACTGGGCGACCAGCTTCAGGGTCACCTTCTCGCCACCGCCGCCGATCCACAGCGACGGGTGCGGCGTGCGGACGCCCTTGGGCTCGTTGATCGGCTTGTCCACCGAGTAGTACTTGCCGCTGAAGGTGAACTCGTCCTGCGTCCACATGCCGACCACGATCTCGACGGCCTCCCGGAAGGCCCCCATCCGGTCCTTGAGCTCGGGCCACTCGTAGCCGTAGGCACGCCACTCGTGCTCGTACCAGCCGGCCCCGATCCCGGCGTAGAGCCGGCCGTTGCTGGCCACGTCCACGGTGGAGGAGATCTTGGCGTACAGCGACGGGTTGCGGTACCCGTTGCAGCCGACCATCTGGCCGATGTTGACCCGCTTGGTGTCGCGGGCCAGCGCCGCGGTGGCCGTCCAGCATTCGAAGGTGGTCTCGGTGCTCGGCCGCGGCACGGTGTGAAAGTGGTCGTAGAGCCAGATCGAGTCCCAGGACCCCTCGTCGGCGGCCTTGGCGACCGCGGTCATCGCCTCCCACTGCTGCACCGGGTCGCCGATCCCGACCAGGTCCATCCGCCAGCCCTGCGGAACGAAGATGCCGAATCGCGTCATGAACCTAGTTTGCACCCGCGCCGGCTGCCGTTCTCGGCGGCCCGGTCACGCTGTGGTGCAGGCGGTCAGGTCACCGACACGATGTCGGCCTGCACCAGTTCGCCGTCCTCGATCCGCAGAAAGCCGGCGGTGCCCTCCGGCTGGCGCCGCTTGTCGGTGGGCGAGCCGGGGTTGAAGATCCGCTGGCCGTCGTGCACCTCGTTCAGCGGGATGTGCGAGTGCCCGAACACCACCAGCCGGGCGTCGGGAAACCAGCGGCGCAGCCGGGCCGGCCGACCGGCCGCTGCGCCGCTGTCGTGCACCATCGCCACCGGCAACCCGGCCAGTTCCAGGGTGAGGGTGTCCGGCGCGCCCCAGGTCGCGACATCCAGGCCGTCGTTGTTCCCACGCACCACGTGCACCGGCGCCCACTGCGACAGCTCGTCCAGCACGTCGGGGGTGCACACGTCGCCGGCGTGCAGGATCACCTCGGCATGCTCCAGGAGTCGCGCGACCGCCGGTGGGCAGGACTTCCAGAACCGGGGCGCATGAGTGTCAGAGAGCACGGCCACCTTCACGCCTGCCAGCGTGGCACAGGCACACTGGCCGCCGTGACCGACCAGCCCGCTGCGATGCCCGACCCGTCCGGCTACACCGTGCGCCGGCACTACTACGGCGAGGACGACATCCAGTACGGCGAGCTGTACCTGCCGGTTGTAGACAGGCGCCCGGGCACCGTGGTGGTGATCCACGGCGGCTTCTGGAAGGCCCGCTACGGTGCCGAGTGGGGTGCGCCGCTGGCCGCCGATCTGGCCGTCCGGGGCTGGGCCGCCTGGAACCTGGAGTACCGCCGGGTCGGCAACGGCGGCGGGTGGCCGGCCACCCTGGCCGACGTGGCGGCCGGCATCGACGCCCTGACCGAAGTAGCCGAGCTGGCCGGCGACACCGACCTCAGCAGGGTGGTGGCGATCGGGCACTCGGCGGGTGGCCAGCTGGCCACCTGGGCCGCAGGCCGGCCGGCACTGCCGGACGGCGCGGTCGGCGCGGCACCGAAGGTTCCACTGACCGCGGTGATCGCGCAGGCCGCGGTGCTGGACCTGGCCCGGGCCGCCGCCGACCGGCTCGGCGACGGGGCGGTGGCCGCCCTGCTCGGTGGGCTGCCGGACGAGTTCGGTGAGCGGTACCGGCTGGCCAGCCCACAGCTGCAGCTTCCGCTGGGTATCCCGGTGCGCTGCCTGCACGCCCGCGACGACGACGTGGTGCCGTTCGCGCAGAGCGCCGACTACGTGGCCGCGGCCCGGGCCGCCGGCGCGGATGCCGCGCTGGTCGAGGTACCCGGCGGCCACTTCGGGGTGGTGGATCCGGCGGCGCCGGCCTGGCAGGCGGCTTTGGATCTGCTGCCGGACCTGCTGGCCTGACATCGGGTACCGCTCGCGAGCAACCACCCGGCTATTCCGAGCGGACGTCCGGCCGCGCGGGAGGTTACCGTGTAGTAACCCCAGCCGGAGCAGTAACAGACTGGGTAATTCAGCCGGCACGGACGAGGGAAGCACCCATGACCACCGAGGCATTCGTCTACGACGCGATCCGGACGCCACGCGGCCGGGGAAAGGCGTCCGGTTCGCTGTACGAGGCCAAACCGGTCTCGCTGGTGGCCGGCCTGATCGCCGAGCTTTTGCGCCGCAACCCGGGGCTGGACCCGGCCCGGGTCGAGGACGTCGTCCTCGGCGTGGTGTCGCCGATCGGTGACCAGGGCGCGGTGATCGCCCGCACCGCGGCGCTGGTCGCGGGCCTGTCCACGTCGGGCGCCGGCGTCCAGGTCAACCGGTTCTGTGCCTCCGGGCTGGAAGCGGTGAACCTGGCCGCCCAGAAGGTCCGGTCCGGCTGGGAGGACCTGCTGCTGGCCGGTGGCGTCGAGTCGATGTCCCGGGTGCCGATGGGTTCCGACGGCGGCGCCTGGGCGATGGATCCCGAGACCTCCTACGCCACCAGCTTCGTGCCACAGGGCATCAGCGCCGACCTGATCGCCACCTTGGAAGGCTTCGGCCGCGACGACGTGGACGCCTTCGCGGCCGACTCGCAGACCAAGGCGGCCAAGGCGCAGGCGGACGGCGCGTTCGGCCGGTCGCTGGTCCCGGTCCGGGACCGCAACGGCCTGACCCTGCTCGACCACGACGAGTTCCCGCGGCCCGGCACCACCGTCGAGACGCTGGCCAAGCTGCCGGCGTCCTTCGAGGGCATCGGCGAGCTGGGCGGCTTCGACGCGGTGGCCCGGCAGAAGTACCACTGGGTGGAGCGGATTCACCACGTGCACACCGCCGGCAACTCCTCGGGAATCGTCGACGGCGCGGCGCTGCTGCTGGTCGGCAGCGAGCAGGCGGGTGCCGAGCTCGGCCTGCAGCCGCGGGCCCGGATCGTGGCGACCGGCGTGGTGGCCCAGGAGCCGACCATCATGCTCACCGGGCCCGCGCCGGCCGCGGCCAAGGCGCTGGCCAAAGCTGGGCTCAGCCTCGACGACATCGACCTGTTCGAGGTCAACGAGGCCTTCGCCGCCGTGGTGCTGAAGTTCCTGCGCGACCTGGACGTGCCGGCCGAGAAGGTGAACGTCAACGGCGGCGCGATCGCACTGGGCCACCCGCTCGGCGCCACCGGCGCGATGATCCTCGGCACCCTGATCGACGAGCTGGACCGCCGCGACCAGCGCTACGGGCTGGCCACCTTGTGCGTCGGTGGCGGCATGGGCGTGGCGACCATCGTGGAGCGGATCTGATGACCACCGGCACGCAGACCAGCAGCGAGACCACCGACCGGATCGGCATGATCGGCTGGAGCCGGGACGGCGACGGCATCGTCACGCTGACCATGGACGACCCCGGCCAGCGGGCCAACATCATGAACGCCACCTTCCAGGACTCGCTCGGCCCGGTGGTCGACCGGCTCTACGCCGAGCAGGACGAGATCACCGGGGTGATCCTGACCTCGGCCAAGGACACCTTCTTCGCCGGTGGCGACCTGCGGCTGCTCAGCTCGGTCACCGACGAGACCGCGGCGGAGTTCTTCGCCGCCGCCGAACGGCTCAAGGCCCAGCTGCGCCGGCTGGAGACCTATCCCCGTCCGGTGGTGGCGGCGCTGAACGGCACCGCGCTGGGTGGCGGCCTGGAGATCGCGCTGGCCTGCCACCACCGCATCGCGCTGGACCGTCCCAAGGCCGAGTTCGGGCTGCCCGAGGTGACGCTCGGCCTGCTGCCCGGCGGTGGCGGCGTGACCCGCACCGTCCGGCTGCTCGGCATCGCCGACGCGCTGACCAAGGTGCTGCTCCAGGGGCAGCGGCTGCGCCCGGCCCAGGCGGTCGAGACCGGCATCGTGGACGAGCTGGCCGACACCCCCGAAGAGCTGCTGGCCGCCGCCCGGCGCTGGATCGAGGCCAACCCGGAGCCGTCCCAGCCGTGGGATCGCAAGGGCTTCAAGATTCCGGGCGGCACCCCGGCCAGCCCGTCGTTCGCAGCGATGCTGCCGGCCTTCCCCGCCAACCTGCGCAAGCAGCTCAAGGGTGCTCCGATGCCGGCGCCGCACCACATCCTGGCGGCCGCGGTGGAGGGCAGCCAGGTGGACGTGGACACCGCGCTGCGGATCGAGAGCCGGTACCTGACCGACCTGGTTCGCGGCCAGGTCGCCAAGAACATGATCTCGGCGTTCTGGTTCGACCTGAACGCCATCAACTCCGGCGGCAGCCGGCCCGCCGGGCAGCCACCCCGGACGGCCAGCCGGGTCGCGGTGCTCGGCGCCGGCATGATGGGCGCCGGGATCGCCTACGTGGCGGCCCGCAACGGCCTCGAGGTGGTGCTGCGCGACGTCTCGCTGGCAGCCGCCGAGAAGGGCAAGGACTACTCCCGCGGGCTGCTCGACAAGGCGGTCCAGCGCGGCAGGCTGACCGAGGCCGGCCGGGACGAGGTGCTGGCCCGGATCAGCCCCACCGACTCGGTGGCTGCGCTCGCCGGCTGCGACCTGGTCATCGAGGCGGTGTTCGAGAACGTCGCGCTCAAGCACCAGGTGCTCGCCGAAGTGGAGGCGGTGGTGGCGCCGGACGCGCTGCTCGGCTCGAACACTTCGACGCTGCCGATCAGCACGCTGGCCGAGGGGGTGCGGCGCCGGGAGGACTTCCTCGGCCTGCACTTCTTCTCCCCGGTCGACAAGCTGCCGCTGCTGGAGATCATCCGCGGCGAGCGCACCTCGGACGCCGCGCTGGCCCGGGCCCTGGACTTCGCCCGGCAGATCAAGAAGACCCCGATCGTGGTCAACGACAGCCGGGGTTTCTTCACCAGCCGGGTGATCGGCACCTTTGTCAACGAGGCGCTGGCGATGCTGGGCGAGGGTGTGCACCCGGCCACCATCGAGCAGGCCACCACCCAGGCCGGCTACCCGGTGGGCGTCCTGCAGCTGGCCGACGAGCTGAACATGGAGCTGTTCGCCAAGATCCGCGACGAGACCCGGGCTGCCCTGCAAGCCGAGGGCAAACCCCTGGCGATCCATCCGGGCGAGGCGGTGACCGACCGGATGCTGGCCCTCGGCCGGCCGGGCCGGCTGCGCGGGGCCGGCTTCTACGACTACGACGACAACGGCAAGCGGGTCGGCCTGTGGCCGGGGCTGCGGGCCGAGTTCGGCGGCGAGCACGACCCGGCCGAGCAGGACCTCACCGAACTGCAGGAGCGGATGCTGTTCGCCGAGGCGGTCGAGTCGGTGCGCTGCCTGGAAGAAGGCGTGCTCACCACGGTGGCCGACGCCAACATCGGCTCGATCATGGGAATCGGCTTCCCGCCGTGGACCGGCGGGGTGCTGCAGTACGTCAACGGCTACCGCGGCGGTGCCGGCAGCAACGGCCTGCCCGGCTTTGTCGCTCGCGCCGAGCAGCTCGCCGAGCGCTACGGCCCGCGGTTCAGCCCGCCGGAGCTGCTGGTGAGCAAGGCCGCCGCCGGCGAGACGTTCTGATGCCTGACCGGTCCGGGCCGCTCAGCGGCATCCGGGTGCTGGAGCTGCCGGCGATCGGGCCGGTGCCGTTCGTCGGGATGCTGCTGGCCGACCTGGGCGCGGAGGTGACCCGGATCGACCGGCTGTCCGCCGGCAGCGACGCGCTGACCACCATCCTGGGCCCGGGTGGCCCGCTCGGCAGGGGGCGCAGGTCGGTCGGCCTGGACCTGCGCCGGCCGGGAGCGGCCGAGGTGGTGCTGGACCTGGTCGCGGGCATGGACGTGCTGGTCGAGGGCTTCCGTCCCGGCGTGGCCGAGCGGCTGGGCATCGGTCCGGTGCAGGCGCTGGAGCGCAACCCCCGGCTGGTCTACGGCCGGATGACCGGCTGGGGCCAGGACGGCCCGCTGGCCGCCACCGCCGGGCACGACATCACCTACCTGGCGCTGACCGGGCTGCTGCACGGGGTCGGCAACGCGGCCGGCCCGCCGGTGCCGCCGGCCAACTACGTCGGTGACTTCGGCGGCGGGGCGATGTCGCTGGTGGTCGGGCTGCTGGCGGCGGTGCTGAGCGCCCGGTCCACCGGTGCCGGCCAGGTGGTGTGCGCCTCGATGGCCGACGGCGCGGCCTATCTGGCGACCATGGTGCGCACCCTGCACGGCCACGGGCTGTGGAGCGAGCAGCGGGAGTCCAACATCTTCGACGGCGGGTTCCCGAACTACCGCTGCTACGCCTGCTCGGACGGCCGGTACATCGCGGTCGGCGCGCTGGAGCCGAGGTTCTGGAACACCCTGCTGGGCCTGCTCGGGGTCGATCCGGCCGGCGTCCCGTCACCGATGGACCCCGAGCACGCCGAGGAGCTGGTCGCGCTGCTGGCCGGCATCTTCGCCGGCCGGACGCGGGACGAGTGGGCCGAGCTGTTCGCCGGCACGGACGCCTGCGTGGCACCGGTGCTGACCCTGGCCGAGGCGCCGGAGCACCCGCACAACCGGGCCCGGCAGGCCTACACCGAGGTGGCCGGCGTGCCGGTCGCCGCACCGGTGCCCAGGTTCAGCGGTACCCCGGCCGCGGTTGCCGAGCCACCGCCGGCCATCGGCGCCGACACCGAGCGGGTGCTGGGCGAGCTGGGTTACTCCGCCGGCCGGCTGGCCGAGCTGCGGGCGGCCGGCGTGCTCGGCTGAAGCAGCCGCCCGCCGCGCGACTTCGGCCCCCGCCCCCGACAAACGACGAACGCCGCAGTTCCGGGATCGGAACTGCGGCGTTCATGCGTGCTTGGGCGGAACTACACCTCTGCCGGTGTGTTGGTGTTCCCCTCGAGCAGCGAGCGAACTTCAGACTCACGGTAGCGACGGTGGCCGCCGAGCGTGCGAATGGAGGTAAGCTTGCCAGCCTTCGCCCATCGAGTAACCGTCTTGGGGTCGACTCGGAAGAGCGTAGCCACCTCTGACGGGGTCAGCAGCGGCTCAGACTCTGTACGTTGACGAGGATTGGTCATTGACCCTCGCCCCCTTCCTGGATATTTATAACGCGCATCCCGTTGCGACGTCCTAGGAAGTATGCACCAGTTTCTGGTGCAACTTGTTGTCTGCACGCTGTGAAGTTGCCTGCTGAAGATAACGATTCGGTATCGAACCTTGATTTTAGTGTATTTTCTACACCGGTGGTGATTGCACCGACACGGCCGGTTAGCGTGTCGTCCTGCGACACCCGGACGACACCCTCAGAGGAGCCGCTCAGCGTGCTCCACGCCACTGGAAGCGTTACCTCAGGCGGTGTGCCAGCTGAGGGAGCTGGGATGTACTCTCGAACCTACGAATTGATACTCATTCCCGGCGCGGACTTTCCTAGCGACTCCGCCCGGATGACCGTGCGAGCGAGGGGGTCGAGCCATGGGGCGCGGCCGTGCTAAGGCAAAGCAGCAGAAGGTGGCACGGGAGTTGAAGTACAACACCCAGAGCACCGATTTCACTGCACTCCAGCGGGAGCTCGGCCATCCGGCCGATTCCAACTACTCAGAGTCGCGATCGGACGGCGATCCCTACGCCGACGACGACTACGAGGACGAACAGAGCTGGGTCAGCCCGCCTCGCTAGCACCGTCTGCCCGCGCCTGGACGCGGCGGCGCTAGTCCCCTCGCCTAGAACGCGCAGGCGGCATACTCACCGCTCATTCGCACCCGGCCGTTGTCGGTGCCCGCTGCGCCGTCGTGGGTGACGTCGCCGAGCCGCCAGGCCGGCAGGCCCCGGTCGGCGAGCAGCTGCAGCGCCGGCTCGGCGTAGTCGGCCGACACCAGCGCCACCATGCCGACCCCGAGGTTGAAGGCGGGTTCCAGCTCGGGCCGGGCGATCCCGCCGGCCCGGGCGAGCAGCTGGAAGATCGGCAACGGTGACCAGCTGGCCCGGTCCACCCGGGCGGTGAGGCCGGCGGGCAGCACCCGTCCCAGGTTGCCGGCCAGCCCGCCGCCGGTGATGTGGGAGAACGCGTGCACCCGGGACGGCGTGCCGTCGCCGATCAGCTGCAGGCAGTCCTGGGCGTAGACGGTGGTCGGGGTGAGCAGCTCGTCGCCCAGCGTCCGCCCGGCGAGTTCGGCCGGGGTGTCCGACAGTGCCAGCCCGGCGTCGGCGAGCACCTTGCGGACCAGCGAGTAGCCGTTGGAATGCACCCCGGACGAGCCGATCGCGATCAGCACGTCACCGGGCTGCACCCGCTCGGCGCCCAGGATCGCGTCGGCGTTGACCACCCCGGTGCCGGCTCCGGAGATGTCGTAGTCGTCGGCACCCATCACGCCGGGATGCTCGGCGGTCTCGCCGCCGACCAGCGCGCAGCCGGCCCGCACGCATCCCTCGGCGATGCCGGCCACGATCTGGGCGATCTTGTCGGGAACCACCTTGCCGGTGGCGATGTAGTCGGTGAGGAACAGCGGTTCGGCGCCGACCACCACCAGGTCGTCGATCACCATCGCCACCAGGTCGATGCCGATGGTGTCGTGCCGGTCGAGCTGCTGGGCCAGCACCAGTTTGGTGCCTACCCCGTCGGTCGAGGTGGCCAGCACCGGACGGGGGTAACGCGCCAGGTCGAGTTCGAAGAGCCCGGCGAAACCGCCCAGGCCACCGAGCACGCCGGGCCGGGCGGTGCGGGCGACCGAGGACTGCATCAGCTGCACGGCCCGGTCGCCGGCCTCGATGTCGACGCCGGCGGCGGCGTAGGA
>Ga0207708_10000079_pt1 | contig 75645 bp, 68 predicted proteins | sample KBSK5101metaG_FD_184340 | JGI IMG/M metagenome (GOLD analysis project Ga0207708, IMG submission 184340) | Corn, switchgrass and miscanthus rhizosphere microbial communities from Kellogg Biological Station, Michigan, USA - KBS K5-10-1 metaG... | ecosystem: Host-associated > Plants > Roots >...
CCAGGTCAGTTCGTTGTCCTGGCAGAAGCCGTTGTTGTTGCCCTGCTGGGTCCGGCTGAGCTCGTCGCCGTGGCAGATCATCGGCACCCCCTGGGACAGGAACAGGGTGGCCAGGAAGTTGCGCTGCTGGCGGCCGCGCAGTTCGTTGACGTCCGCGTCGTCGGTCGGGCCCTCCACCCCGCAGTTCCAGGACCGGTTATGGCTCTCGCCGTCGTTGTTGCCCTCGCCGTTGGCCTCGTTGTGCTTTTCGTTGTAGGAGACCAGGTCGCGCAGGGTGAATCCGTCGTGCGCGGTGACGAAGTTGATGCTGGCCACCGGCCGGCGGGCGGAGTGCTCGTACAGGTCGGCCGAACCGGTCAACCGGGCGGCGAACTCGCCGATGGTGCCGGGCTCGCCGCGCCAGAAGTCGCGGACGGTGTCGCGGTACTTGCCGTTCCACTCCGTCCACTGCGGCGGGAAGTTGCCGACCTGGTAGCCGCCGGGGCCCACGTCCCAGGGCTCGGCGATCAGCTTCACCTGGCTGACGGTGGGGTCCTGCTGCACGAGTTCGAAGAAGCTGGACAGCCGGTCGACGTCGTAGAACTCCCGGGCCAGGGTGGCGGCCAGGTCGAACCGGAAGCCGTCGACGTGCATCTCTGTGACCCAGTAGCGCAGCGAGTCCATGATCAGCTGCAGCGAGTGGGGGTGCCGGACGTTGAGGCTGTTCCCGGTTCCGGTGTAGTCGGTGTAATAGCGCTTGTCGCTTTCTTCCAGCCGGTAGTAGGCGGCGTTGTCGATGCCGCGGAAGGACAGCGTCGGGCCCAGGTGGTTGCCTTCGGCGGTGTGGTTGTAGACCACGTCGAGGATCACCTCGATGTCGGCGGCGTGCAGCGCGCGCACCATCGCCTTGAACTCCTGCACCTGGCCGCCGGGAGTGGTCGAGGAGCTGTACTTGGCGTCCGGAGCCAGGAAGCCGATGGTGTTGTAGCCCCAGTAGTTGGTCAGGCCCTGCTCCAACAGGTGGGCGTCGTTGGCGAAGTGGTGCACCGGCATCAGTTCCAGCGCGGTGACCCCCAGCGACTTCAGGTGGTCGATGATCACCGGGTGGGCGACGCCCGCGTAGGTGCCGCGCAGTTCCTCGGGCAGGCCCGGGTGGCGCTCGGTCAGGCCCTTGACGTGTGCCTCGTAGATCACCGTGTCGGCGTACTGGCGGCGCGGCGGCCGGTCGATGCCCCAGTCGAAGAAGGGATTGATCACCACCGACTTCGGCATCTTGGCGGCCGAGTCCTCGTCGTTGCGGCTGTCCGGATCGCCGAACTCGTAGCTGAACAGCGCCTGGTCCCAGTCGAAATGGCCCGAGATGGCCTTGGCGTACGGGTCCAGCAGCAGCTTGTTGGGATTGCACCGCTGGCCGTTCTCAGGGTCGTACGGGCCGTACACCCGGTAGCCGTAGAGCTGACCCGGCTCGATGCCCTGGATGAAGGCGTGCCAGACCAGGCCGTCGACCTCGGGCAGTTCGATCCGAGTCTCGGTGCCCTCGGCGTCGAACAGGCAGAGCTCCACCCGCTCGGCGACCTCGCTGAACAGGGCGAAGTTGGTGCCGGAGCCGTCGTAGGTGGCGCCCAGCGGGTACGCGGTGCCTGGCCAGATCTGCATGTGGTTCCCCTCGAATCGCGCAACGCCGAAACCTTCAGCGTTCGCCGGGTGCTCGCGTTTAGCCAGGCGAGCGAGGGCCCGCGCCTGACACGGAGCACCGGAGGTCGAGTCTAGCCGAGCGCCGGATGGCTGCTAACCAGCGTGCCACCGGCTCCGTGGCACGGCGAGGGCGACGAAACCCACGACCAGCAGGACCAGGGCGGTAACAGTCGCACTCGATGACTGGTCGGACCGCAGCGGCCAGACCAGGAGGCTGACCAGCCCGGCACCGTGCAGGCCGAGCATCGGGATCATCGCAGCCAGGACGGGCAGGATCCAGAACCAGACCGCTCCCAGGACGGCTGCGCCGAGAAGTGCCAGTCCGAGGAAGCCGGCCAGGTCCCGGCAGGCGCCCCGGGTCGTCAGCTCTCCGGTGAGGCTATGTGTTGCGACGGCCAGACCGACAGTCGCCAGCGCCAGGCAACCGGCGAGCAGCGGCAGCGTGATGAGCCGCAGATCACGAGCGGCGCCGCGATCCATGCCCGGCTGCGGTGAGAAGCACAGGACTGCCAGGGCGCAGCCGATCAGCACTGGCGCGAACACGGCGATCGGCACCGGTTGGACCGTCTGCTGACCGACCCGGAATTCCCAGCTGCCGTAGAGAAGCACGAGTACCTCAACGGCAAGGACGAAGCAGCCGACCGGGACCAGTCGTCGAGCCCGCAGCAATAACCGGAGGCCGGTCACCGATGCTCCGTCACCACGAAAGAGCAGCTACGAATGGCGTCGGCGTGCCGGGTCATCCAGCCGCGCTTGGCTTGATCGCCGAGGCGGTTGAACTCGTCGACCAGGGCGTCGCCGACCGGATCCGGCGTCGACCGGTCCGGCCCGAGGACGGCCTGACCGGACACCCATTCCACCACGGCCTGTTCGACGCGGGCAGAGGACAGCCTGGGGGCTGACTGGCAGCTGTCGGCGTTGAGCAGTGCCACGGTCGCTCCAACAGCTGTGTCGGGGATGGCGGCTGCCACCGGCACGTCCATCGCGAACGCCACAGCTCCGGGCGTGGGTGTGCCACCGAGGCCACGCGGGCGTTGCTCGAAGCGTTCGACCTGGAACGGAGTTCCGGCAGTCCGCGCCGCGATTGCGGTCAGTTGCTGGTTCAGCTGTGCTTCCACGGTGACGAAGGCCGGATGGACGCAGACGGTGGGGCTGTGGCCGCTGCACCTCCACTCGATATGGGTGTCGATCGTCCAGAAGTGGCCGTCACCGCCGGCCAGTCCTGCTGCCGCGATCACCGACACGAACAGGCCGACACCGAGAGTCGACAGGCTCACGCGCTCGGTCCGAGCCAGCCGGACGGCGGCAGCCGCGCCTGCCGCCAGGGCGACCCCGGTCAGGAAGGCGGCCTGCAGTGCGAAATTGCTGGTACGCAAGCTGTCGAACGGCAGCCAGAGTTGGCTGTTGAGTGGGCTGAGAAAGTACCACCAGGCGTTGACGTGACTGAGCATGACTCCGGTGCCGAAGAACAGGACTATTGCCACCACAGGCGGGGTGATCAAGGTGGGCACCAGCCGGCCGACAAAGTAGCCGACGGCGATCTCGGCGATCAGGCCGGCGCCGGATGCCAGCATCCACACGACATCGGGATGCCCCCAGGAACAATTGGGCCAGGCCGCGAGCAGGGTCACGGCAACAGCTGCCAGCCAGGCGCCCACCACCCAGAGGGCATAGGCGGCCAGCTCCGAGCCGGTGCTGGCCAGTTCGGTCCGAGCGCCGAGCCGATGGTGGCTGGCAGTCCGCCGTCGAAGGGCTCGGGCGCCGCAGTAGGCGGCTACCCCGGCGGCTGCCGGTCCGCACAACTGGGTGGATGCGCCGATGGCGCTGGTGGCGTCCATCCAGGTGAGGACAGCGCCGTATCTGCGCAACGCCACGTAGAAGAGGGCCAACGCGAGCGCCGCTGCCCAAGGGCCCGGGCCGCGGCGTAGTTCGATCCGGACCGAACTAGTCACTCCGCGACGGTCCGCTGATGCCGAGAGCTGCGCTATAGGCCCGTTCCAGCTCGGTGTCTCCGAAGGTGCCCCTGGTTGCCAGGGCGCTGAGCTGCGCGACGTCACCGCTGAAAGTGATCCGGCCTTCGTTGAGGACGATGACCCGGTCGGCCAGCGCCACCAGGTCATCGACGTGGTGGGTGCTGATCACCAGGCAGCGTTGACTGCCGATGCTCCGCAGGATGCCGCGCATCTCGATCCGCTGTTCCGGGTCGAGACCGGCCGCCGGCTCGTCGAGCACCAGCAGGCTCGGCTCGTTGACCAGGGCCTGGGCGACCGCCAGTCGACGGACCATCCCGCCGGACAGTGCCCGCAGCTTTCGGCCGGCCAGCTGGGTCAGATCCGTTCTGATCAGCGACTGCTCGACGGCCTCGTCGACGGACCGCGCGGGCACCTTCTTCAACCACGCGATGTAGCGCAGGAAGTCGGTAACCGAGTAGTTGGGGTAATAGTCCAGTGTTTGTGGCGCGAACCCGATGAAGCGGTTCCGGTCTCGACGGGTCAGCGAATCCGGCCCGAGCGAGAAGGACAAGCTGCCGCTGGTGGGCGTGGTCAGACCGACCAGCAGGTGCAGCAGGGTGGACTTGCCGGCGCCGTTGGGGCCGAGGATGGCAGTGACGCCGGTCCGGATCGCCAGGGTGACGTCATCGAGTGCGAGCAGCTTCGCATAGCGGAAGGAGACGCCGTCCAGCGTGACGGCGTCTCCTTCATGCTGGTATTGCGCCATTCAGCAGACATGCCAGTGCTGGTGGCTGCTGTCGTGGTAGGTCGTGTTGGTGGTGAAGAACCCGCGGCCGTAGTAGTCAGCCGTTCTGCCGCCGTCGCAGGACCACACCTGTACGTAGTAGCTCGTCGATGTGGCTGTTTGGGTGTTCGCGGCCACCAGGGCGTCCGGCGAGAACGAGATGTCACGCTTGATCTCCACCCGCAGCGACCGGGTCTGGCTGGCATTGCAGCTGCCTTCTGCCGTCCCTCTCATCAGACCTGCTGGGTCGATATTGATGACACCCAATGCGCCGCAGCCCGCTGGATCAGCGAACGCTGTCACTGCGAGGCCGCCGAAGGCCATTGCCGCTGCGCTCACGGCGCAGATAATGATCGACTTTCGCAAGGCGATACGCCTCCGCTGTGGGTAAGCACGTTGGTCGCCGCGAAGTGTAACGTCAATAACCTGCCCGTAGTTGGATATTTCGGACGGTATCGGTACGTGGCGTCAGAGGCGTCGACGGATGCCCGGCGAGACGTCCTGATGCCCGGTTGGTCGGTTCCTACCTGTCCTGATCGGCAGCGACGTGCTGGCTGATCGGCCCGGTGCGGGCGCAGAGGTTTGCGACGGCCCGCGCTCAGCCGAGTTCGCGCAGCCGGGGCAGCAGGTCTGCGTAGAAGTCGAAGAAGCCGGCGGCGGATGTGCCGGGCTCCGAGCCGCCCATCTGCGAGACGTAGATCTCATCGAAGCCGGCCTCGGCGAACGGCTCGAACGCCTGCAGGTGCCGGTCCGGATCGTTGCCGTAGGCGATCGAGTCGGCGGTCATCTGCCGGGTGACCAGTTGGCTGGCCTGCTCGAAGTGCTTCGGGCTGGGCAGCACCTGGGACAGCTCGCCCGGCACGCCGGAGTTGGCCCACAACCGGTGCGCGGTGTCGACGCAGGTCTCGTCGTCGCTGCCCCAGCAGACCTTGTAGCCGGCCTGGGTGGGCTTGCCGGCGCCGCCGGAGTCGGCGAAGAGCTGCAGGCTGTCGGTGTCGGGCATGGTGGTGACGAACCCGTCGCCGATCCGGCCGGCCAGCTGCACCGCCTTGGGTCCGAAGCCCGAGACGTAGACCGGCGGCGGGGTGGCCGGCCGGCTGTAGAGCTTGGCGTCGGAAACCGTGTAGTGGGTGCCGCGGTGGCTGACGAAACCGTCGGAGGTCCACAGCTGGCGCATCACCTCGACGGCCTCTTCCAGCATCTCCAGCCGGACGTCGGTCTCGGGCCACGCCGCGCCGGTGATGTGCTCGTTCAGCGCCTCGCCGCTGCCCACCCCGAGGATGAACCTGCCCTCCAGCAGCAGGCTTGCGGTGGCGGCCGCCTGGGCCACCACCGCCGGGTGCATGCGCACCGTCGGGCAGGTGACCGCGGTGGTCACCGGCAGCCGGCAGGCCTGGGAGATCGCGCCGATCACCGACCAGACGAACGGGCTCTCACCCTGCTCGTCGTTCCACGGATGGAAGTGGTCGGAGATCCACAGCGCGTCGAAGCCGGCCTGCTCGGCGGCGACGGCCTGCTGCACCAGTTCGGCCGGCGAGTACTCCTCGCAGGACAGGAAATATCCGATCTTCACGCCGTGACCCCTTATCGCGTCTGTGCTTCCGGCGTGCTTGTCCAGCCACCTTGCACGCTACCGGCCGGGCCGGCAGCCGGCGCACGGGGTCAGGGCTTGGTCAGGTCGGGACCGGTGGGCGGCTCGTCCAGCATCTCGGTGATGCCCTCGTGCGCGGCCCGGCTGTCCGGGTCGTCGTCCGAGGCCCGCAGGTTGCCGGCCTCGGGCTGGGCGGCGGCCGGCGGCAGGTTGGAGTCGAACCAGCCGTCGGTGGGGATCGCCTCGGTACCGCCGGCGCCGTTGCCGGGGGCCACCGCATGGGCACCGGTGGAGCCGACCGCCAGCCAGGACGGCGCCGCGGCACCGGACTCACCCGGCCCACCCACCGCGCCGGCCAGACCTGCCAGGCCTTCCAGGGCCTTGGAGAACTCGCTCGGCACGATCCACATCTTGTTCGCGTCGCCCTGGGCGATCCGGGGCAGCGTCTGCAGGTACTGGTAGGCCAGCAGCGCCGGGTCGGGTCGGGCCGCGTGGATGGCGCCGAAGGTGGTCTCGATCGCCTTGGCCTCGCCCTGGGCGCTGAGGTAGCGGGCCGCCCGCTCACCCTCGGCGCGCAGGATCCGCGACTGCCGCTCGGCCTCGGCGGACAGGATGGCGGCCGTCTTGGCGCCCTCGGCGGCCAGGATCTGCGCGGCCTTCTGGCCCTCGGCGGTCTTGATGGCCGACTCCCGCTGGCCCTCGGCGGACAGGATGATGGCGCGCTTGTCCCGGTCGGCGCGCATCTGCTTCTCCATCGCGTCCCGGATCGAGGGCGGCGGCTCGATGGCCTTGATCTCGACCCGGGCCACCCGGATGCCCCATGGCCCGGTGGCCTCGTCCAGCACGCCGCGCAGCTGGCTGTTTATGCCGTCCCGGCTGGTCAGGGTCTGCTCCAGGTTCAGCGAGCCGACCACGTTGCGCAGCGTGGTGATGGTGAGCTGCTCGACGGCCTGGATGTAGTTCTGGATCTCGTAGGTGGCCGCCCGCGGGTCGGTGACCTGGAAGTAGATCACCGAGTCGATGCCGACCGTCAGGTTGTCGGAGGTGATCACCGGCTGCGGCGGGAAGCTGACCACCTGCTCGCGCATGTCGATCATCGGCCGCATCCGGTCGACGAAGGGCAGCAGCACCGCCACCCCCGGGCCCTGGGTGCGGGTGTAGCGGCCCAGCCGCTCGACGACGGCCGCTCGGGCCTGCGGAACGATCCGGACGCTGCGCAGCAGTGTGATGACCGCGAGTATCGCGATGATCAGGACGGCGATCAGAACCGCATCCATGACTGTTTCCCCCTTGGTCGGGTTTCCCCGGATGAGCTAACGCGAACTGTCCCAGACCAGCGCGGTGGCGCCGTCGATCTCGATCACCTGCACGCTGCTGCCCACCGGGATCACCTGGCTGCGGTCGTAGGCGCGGGCCGACCATTCGCTGCCACCCAGCCGGATCCGCCCGTCGGCGGCGTCGACCTTGCTGGTCACGATGGCCTGGGTGCCGATCAGCGCCTCGACGCCGGTGCGGGCGGTGCCGCTGCCGGTCAGGTGCCGCTTGGCGACCGGACGGACGAACAGCAGCAGGGCCAGTGCACCCACGATGGCGACGATCACCTGGACGGCCGGCGGCAGTCCGGCCGCCGCCGCGATCCCGCCGGCTCCGGCGCCACCGGCACACATGAGCAGCACCAGGTCCAGGCTCAGGGTCTCGGCACCGGCCAGCGCGGCGGCCAGGATCAGCCAGATCAACCAGGCGTGCATGCGTCCATGGAACCACCTGCTCACGAGGCGGGCAGGGATATGGGCCGATTGGTGAGTACTCGCACAGGCGGTATCAGCTGTGATCATCCCGCCTCACCGGGCCCGGTGCCGGGCACAATGGGGTGGTGTTCGGATCGCTCGCGCCGGCTCGCCGCCGGCTGGCAGTGGGCTGCTGCCTAGCCCTGGTGCTGGCAGTGGTGGCGGCGCTGGTGGCCGTCCTGGCGCACCGCGGCGGCGGCCAGGACACGCCACGGGCGGTGCCGGCCGACCAGCCCGGTCCGGTGCTGCTGGTGCCCGGCTACGGCGGTTCGACCAGCGGGCTGGCGGTGCTGGCCACCCGGCTGCGGCAAGCCGGCAAGGACGCCGAGCTGGTGCAACTGCCCGGCAACGCCCAGGGTGACCTGGCCGGCCAGGCGGACGCGCTCGCCGCGGCGGCCCGGGCCGCGATCGCCCGCACCGGCGCACCGTCGGTAGACGTGGTGGGCTACTCCGCCGGTGGGGTGGTGGCCCGGTTGTGGCTGAGCGAGCACCCCGACGCCCCGGTCCGCCGGGTGGTCACCCTGGGCTCGCCGCAGCACGGCACCGCGTTGGCCAGCCTGGGCGCGCTGGTCGCCGGGCAGTGCCCGGTCGCCTGCCAGCAGCTGGACCCGGCCAGTGACCTGCTGGCCCGGCTCAACGGCCGGTCCGGCTCATCGGACTCCGGTGGCGAGGTGCCGGCCGCGCCGGCGTTCGTCTCGTTGTGGAGCAGCTCCGACGAGGTGGTCGTCCCGCCCTCCTCGGCAGTGCTGGCCGGTGCTCTCGACATCCGGATCCAGGACGTCTGCCCGGCCTCAACGGTCGGTCACAGCGGGCTGCCGAGCGATCCGCTGGTGGCCGCCATGGTGCTCGCCGAGCTGCAGCCGGCCGCTCCGGCGCAGCTGACCGTCCGCGACTGCGCCCGGCTCAGCGCCGGAACCGCGGGCTGACCGAGCCTCAGCACCGGAACCGCCGGCTGACCGAGCCTCAGCTGGTGACGTCCTTGGTGGCGAAGTTGGCCCAGGCGGCGCCCAGCAGCACCACCACGTAGACGCCCTGCAGCGCGACCCCGCGCAGCACGTTGTGCCACAGGATCGGATCCCGGAACAGGTCGATGAACGACAGCCAGTACCGGGTCGGCAGGTAGGGCTGCAGCGCCCGGGAGGCGTCGATGGTGAGCAGCAGCGTGGACCCGATCAGGATCGCCAGGGCACCCATGCTGGCCGACAGCGCCGAGTCGGTCACCGTGGACAGGAACAGCGCCACCGCGGCGACCCCCAGCATCGAGAACGCGACGTAGCCGATGGCGAGCACGGTCCGTCCGGCGATCTGGTCGGCGGTCAGGGTGGTGCCTGAGACGCTGGTGACCCCCACCGCCGACAGCGGCTGGTTGCCCAGCAACGCCCGGCCGACCAGGAAGCCGGTCCCCGAGACCACCACCACCGCGGTCAGCACGAAGGCGAACACCGACACCAGCTTGGCCACCAGCAGCCGGGTCCGCCCGACCGGACGGATCAGCAGGTAGCGCAGGGTGCCCGCGGCCGCCTCGCCCGCGACGGTGTCGCCGGCCACCACGGCCACCGCCACCGGCAGGAACAACGGCAGCACGATGGCCAGCGCCGCCACCGAGAACAGCGAGCCGTTGGTCAGCACCGCGGACAGGAACGCCGGACCCTGGCCCGGGCGCGGGCCGACCCCGGTGACGGCCAGCAGGATCGCCACCACGGTCGGTAGCGCGTCCAGCAGGCCGATCGTCATCCAGGTGCGCGGCCGCCGGAACAGCTTGAGCAGTTCGACCCTGATCATCTAGCCCTCCACCCGGTCACTGCTCGGCCCGGTCAGTTCCAGCACCGCCTGCTCGAGGGTGCGACGCTCCGGTCCGAGTTCGCGCACCCGGATGCCGGCGCCGACCAGCAGCGCGTTGAGCGCCGCCGGATCCCCGCCGCGGACCAGCAGCGTCTCGCCGTCGCGGTGCTCGACCCGTCCGTCCAGCAGCGCCAGCGCCGCCGCGGCGTCCGAGGTGCGGACCAGGGTGCGTCCGGTCGGTGCCTGCAGGTCGGCCAGCTCGGACTGCACCACCAGCCGGCCGCGATCCAGCACGCCGACCCGGGTGCACAGCTGTTCCACCTCGGCCAGCAGGTGGCTGGACAGGAAGATGGTGGTGCCGCCGGCGTGCAGCTGCAGCAGCAGGTCACGGATCTCCCGGATGCCCTGCGGGTCCAGGCCGTTGGTGGGTTCGTCCAGTACCAGCAGCCGGGGCCGGCGCAGCAGCGCGGCGGCCAGCCCCAGCCGCTGGCGCATGCCCAGCGAGTACGCCTTGACCGGCCGGCGGCCGGCGCCGGCCAGCCCGACCTGCTCCAGCACCTGGGTGATCCTCGCCGTCCGGTCCCGGGGGGCGCCGCGGGACCGCCGCGGGCCGCTGGCGTCCAGCAGGGCCAGGTTCGCCCGGCCGGACAGGTGGCCGTAGGCGGCCGGCCCCTCCACCATCGCCCCGACCTGGTCGAGCACCCGGCCGGCCGCGGCCGGAATCGGCTGGCCGAGCAGCTCGATCCGGCCGGAGGTCGCCATCACCAGGCCCAGCAGCATCCGGACGGTGGTGGTCTTGCCCGAGCCGTTGGCGCCCAGGAAGCCGTAGATGTCGCCGGGCCGGACGTCGAGGTCGACTGAGTCGACGGCGGTCAGCGAGCCGAACCGCTTGGTCAGGGCATGGGTGGCGATCATCAGTCGAGTCCGGGATGCGCCGGCAGCTGCGCGGCGGCCGCGGCCAGCGTCTGGTCGGTGACGGTGCCGACCAGCAGCCAGGAGGAGTCCCGCTGGTCGGAGCGGGTCAGCATCAGGTTGAGCGGCCCGACGGACAGGCTCAGCCGTGGCTGGTTCGGGTCGGCCTTGGTGGCCGTGGCCAGCTCCTGGCGCAGGGAGTAGGCGATCCGGCCGGGCAGCGGCACCGCCACGAGCTCGGTCACGCCCCGGCCGTACACCCCGACGCTGCCGAACGGCGGCAGTCGCTGGTTGCGGTCGAGGTCGGCCAGCCGGCCTGGGGGCACCACCGCTCCCAGCTGGTCGATGGCCGTTACCAGGTCCCGGGACGGCTGGCTGGACACCCGGGCGCCGAGCGGCGGCGAGAAGGCGGTGACCGCCGCGGGTGGCTCGGCGGGGGAGAAGTCGAGGAAGGAGCTGCTCAGCACGGCGCCGGCGGACTGCTTGCCCTGCACCCGGACCCGCAGCGGCAGCCCGGTGGCGGCGTCGGCCCAGACGTCGACGTAGGCGATGCTGCTGGCCGGCTGCGCGGGGGTGATCCGCAGGCCGGGTGCGCTGCGGCCGGCGATCCGTTGCGAGCCGAGCCGGGACGCCTCGCTCGGTACTGCCTGGCTGAGCAGTCGGCGGGCGAGTTCGGGCGGCATCAGGTCCCCGGCGGTGGGCAGCCGCACCTGCGGCGGCACCGGCGCGCCGGTCCGTTCGACGGTGTTCGACTCGTAGTTCCAGGTCCAGTCACCGGACTCGTCGTGGTGGATGTCGAACTCGCCGGCGAAGCTGACCGCGTCCACCCGCCAGTCGTCGCTGGTGCGGTACCAGGCCCGCAGCTGGGTGCGGCCGCCGAACAGGTCGGCGACGGAGGTGAACCTGCTGGTGACCGGCAAGGCCAGGCCGCCGCTGGCCTCGGCGTAGCCGCTGAACGGCCGGCCGGCCGAGGCGTTGATGCGCCGCAACAGCTCGGCGGCGGACAGGTTGCTGCTGCGGGCCGGGACCGCCGCCACCAGGGCCGGCAGCGCGGCGAGCAGCGCGGTGCCGGCGAGCACGGCGAGCCAGCGCCGCAAGGTGGTCATTCCTCACCGTACGACGGCCGGCGGCCATCGGTTCACCCGTCGGTCCGGTGTGCCGGGTGCGGCATAGTGCTTGCATGGCATTTCCGATGACCGCTGAGCAGGCCCGGGCCTTTCTGGCTGAGGGCACCCGCACCGGCAAGCTGGCCACCAGCCGGGCTGACGGGCGCCCGCACGTGGCGCCGATCTGGTTCGTCCTCGACGGCGAGGACATCGTCTTCATGACCGGCGCGGAAACCGTCAAGGGCCGCACCCTGCGCCGGGATCCGCGGGCGGCGCTCTCGGTGGACCTGGAGCAGCCGCCGTACGCGTTCGTGACCGTGGAGGGCAGCGTCGAGATCTCCGATGACCTGGAGGAGATGCTGCCGCTGTCCATCGCGATCGCCCGCCGCTACGTCGCCGAGGCCGACGCCGAGGCGTTCGGCCGGCGCAACGCCGTGGCCGGCGAACTGTTGATCCGGCTTCGGCCGGACAAGATCATCGCCGTCGACGACCTGATGGGCCACTGACCGGAGCTGCCCACCTGCACCGGCCTGGTCGGCGGGGATGGCAAGCGAAGCTCGACCGCTGGCCATTAGGGTGTGCGCGCGTGGCAGGTGGTCGTAAGACGCAGAACGTCATGGAGTTGGAGAAGCTCCTTTCTGAGGTCGTCACTCCGCTGCTTCGCGGGGCCGGCTTCAGGAAGTCGAGCCACACCTATCGACGCCGGTCTGCCAACGGGGACGAGGCGGCGATCTGGTTCCGGGCCTGGCCGCTGGCCACAGAGTGTTCTTTCCTCCTCGACGTGTGGTTCGCGAGCGAGCCGGCGTGGGACCTGCGGCATTTCGATGCCGACCGTGCCCGCGCCTACCCGAAACGAACCCAGTCCTACGACGCGATCATGCATCGGCAGATTCCGCCCCGCCAGCAAGAATGGGGAAGTTGGGGCTGGAACTCCGCAGCGGAGCGGACCGCGGTGGTGGCACTGCTGAACGAGCTTCTCGTCGACCATCTGGTGCCTCTGTTCGACCTGCTGGCAGATCGCAGGCGACTGATGGCGTTGGCTGCTGCCAACCAGGCGCCGATCGACTACAGGCAGGACGAACACGTCTACCGGGCCTTGCTGGTAGCTGCCGGACCGTCCGATGCGCTGGATGAACTTCTACTGCACCTCAGCGCCGGCGAGCGAGGGCACGAGCACTTCCTTGCCTGGGCCGACGCCCGACTGAACGACGGGCCGACGTGGCAAGAAATCACCACAGAGCCCGATCGACAGAGCCTGGAGTAGCACTGCGGGCCACGGTGGTGCGATCAGCCGGTCGGTACCGCGTAACGGGCGTGGCGGCGGGGTCGTTGCTCGGGATCGAGCCAAGCTGGCGGGACGAACCATGGAACCCCGCCGCGCATGGTGACCTGCCAGCCGCCGGTATCGATCCGGTCGTGGTGGTAGTCGCACAGCAGGCAGAGGTTGTCGAGGTCGGTCGGGCCGCCCTCGGACCATGGGATCACATGGTGTTTCTCGGTCCACTCCGGCGGATCGGTGCAGCCGGGGAACGCGCAGCCCTGGTCGCGGGCGATCAGGGCGAGGGTCTGCTTCTCGGTGGCACAGCGCCGGGTGGTGCCGTAGTTCAGCACGCCACCGGTGCTGTCGTGCACCACCCAGGCGACGCTCGCCTGGTCTGCCAGCCGCAGTGCGCGATCCACCGACAGTGGCTGACCGAAACTGGTGGTGGCCAGTCCGGTGCGGGTCTCGAACTGCTCGGCGGTCAGGGTGATCAGCACGGTGGCCGGCACGCCTGCCGTGCGGGGCAGCTCGGCCGAGCGCAGCGCGATCTTGAGCACCGACCGGAACGCGTCGTGCATGCGCTGCCCGGCGGTCCGCTCGTCGCGGTCGCCCTCGGCGCCTGGTTTCGGTGCCGCGAGCGAGTGCAGCACCGTGAGTGCCAAGGCGGCGGTGTCGGAATCGAGGTCGGCGGTCAGCCGGTGCATACCCTCGCCGTTCGGCACGCAGGACAGGAACCGGCGTCGTTGCTGGGTTCGCTCGTCGGCCAGCGTGCCGTCCGGGAGCAGCGTGTCGACCAGGCGTCGGGCGATGCCGGATAGCACGCCTGCGTCGAAGAGTTCGGCCTGCTCGACCAGGAATGCCTCGGCCTTGGCAAGCTCGTCGACGGGGAGCGAACCGGCGCGCACTGTGGCCAGGCAGCCGATGATGATGTCGGCCTGCTTGGCCGACAGCGCGCCAGCGGCCCGCGCGCCGGCAACCGCTGGCAACAGCGGTTCGCTGCGTTCACCAGACAGCTGCACCCGGATGCCCAGTTCGCGCGCGTGCCGCACCCGGGATGCGGTTTCTGTCGGCGCCAGGGTGAGCAGCCCGGCGACGAACTGGCCGGTGCTGCGGGCCAGGTGCCGGGCGGGAATGCCGCGCGCCTCGAGCTCGGGAAGGGTGAGGTTGTCCAGCGCCTCGACGGTGCGACGCAATGTCTCCAGGGTGCGGATCAGGCCGAGTAGCTGCGGCTCGCTCAGCCCGGTCAGGTCGGTGCCGGCCAACCGCGAGACGGCAGCCAACGCGGCCTCGGCCAGAGTCGGCGCATCACCGGCAACCCCCGTTGTCATAACCCAAAACTAGTCCGGGGGTACGACAGTTCTGCCGCGTCGACGCACGCCCGGGAGGGTAAAGAAACCGACAGGATCAGCCCGACCACGGCAGGAGAGGGGCGATGGAGCACGCCCTCAGCCGGCGAGCTTGGTCGCCCAGTAGACGTGGCCGTTCGCGCCGACGAACACCAGCGCAACGGTCACCTGCTGCGCCGGATCGGTGACCGGCAGGGAATTCTTGGGCAGCAACGCGGCGAAGGTGATCGGCCCGCTCGTGTCGGGTGGGAACATCAGCGCCATCCCAGGATCGGTGAACCCCGAGCCGTCCGGAGTCCGCTGCGAGGCGATCATGTGCAGCCACGGGTACTTGGCCGCGACGTCGTTGAAGTGGTAATCCCAACTCGTGGCGACCTCGTGAGTGCCGACCGGCCCGGCGCCGTAGATGTGGTCGACCACTCGATTGCTTGCGCGATCGATCACGATCAGTCCGTACTGCCCGCCCGATGGAGCGTTGGCCGGCGTCCGGAACGTCAGTTGGCCGACGACCTGCTGGGTAGCTCCCCAACCCTCGATCGGTGCGGGAGCCGGCACCGACAGCCGGCCGGGGCCGGCAAGCCGATCAGCCGCTGCCTGAGCCCGCTCCGGGGTCACCATCGTCATCCGGACGCTGGCCGAGATCGCGCTGGCGGGATAGGGCGGGTGCGCGGCGCGGGCCGCGAGCACACCCCGCACCACGAGCCCGGACGCCACCAGGGCCGCCAGGATCGCGACCGTGACGATCACCCGGGCGGTGCTCCACCGGGCGCGATCCGCCGGGCGCGCGGGCTGGTCGAGAACATCGATGCGCATGGGACGCTCCCTGGCCGGCGGTCCGAGCTGGTTGGAAAATGGTGACAGCCGGGGACAACCGGAACAAGGGGGACCCGCCGACACCGCGCCCGGACGTCAGGAGACCAGGCGTTCGGCCGCGCGCAGGCCGGCTTTCGGCGCGCCGGCCCGACCGCCCGCGGAATTGACTTCTGCCCACAACGCATCCAGGGACAGGCCGAGCACGTCGGCGATCGCGGCGATGGTCGAGAACGCCGGGGTCGCCACCCGGCCGGTCTCGATCTTGCGCAGCGTCTCCGGCGAGATGCCGGCTGCCAGCGCGGTGCCGAGCATCGGGTGCTGGCCCCGGGCCCGGCGCAACGCGGCGCCGAGACGCTGCCCGCGTTCGACCTCGGCGGGGGTGAGCGGCATCCTGACCATGACGCGAATTCTAATACCGGGATAGCATTGCCGGGATAGTTATTGGCGAGCCGAAAGACGCAGTAGATGATCGAGATCCTCACCCCGACCGAGCTGCCCCGAGCCCGGGCGGCCGGTGCCCTGGTGGCCGGCATCCTGCAGACCCTGAAGAGCCGCTGCCGGGTGGGTACCAACCTGCTGGACATCGACCGGTGGACCCAGGACATGATCGCCCAAGCCGGTGCAATCTCCTGCTACGTCGACTACGCGCCGTCCTTCGGACGCGGGCCGTTCGGGCACTACATCTGCACCTCGGTCAACGACGCCGTGCTGCACGGCCTGCCGCACGACTACGCCCTCGCCGACGGTGACCTGCTCTCGCTCGATCTCGCCGTCTCCTACAGCGGAATCGTCGCCGACTCCGCCATCAGCTTCGTGGTGGGGGAGCAGCGGCCGGCGGCCGGCCTCGCCCTGATCGACGCGACCGAACGTGCGCTGCGTGCCGGCATAGCCGCAGCCGGACCCGGCGCCCGGATCGGTGACGTCTCGGCCGCCATCGGTGCGGTGCTGCAGGCGGCGGGCTATCAGGTCAACACCGAGTTCGGCGGCCACGGCGTCGGGTCGACGATGCACCAGGACCCGCACGTGCCCAACACCGGACGGCGCGGTCGCGGTTACCGGCTGCGCCCCGGACTGCTGCTGGCACTGGAGCCCTGGGTGATGGCCGACACCGCGCAGCTGGTCACCGACGCCGACGGCTGGACGCTGCGCAGCGCCACCGGCTGCCTGACCGCGCATAGCGAACACACCATCGCCATCACCGACGACGGTGCCGAAGTCCTTACGCTGCCGGGCTGATCGCGCCCGGCAGCCGGCCCCGGCGCCGGACGCGAACTGCAATCAGCCCCGGCGCCGGACGCGAACTGCAATCAGCCGCGGCGCCGGACGTGGAAGATGTGCGACGGCTGGTCCGGGGTGAGCCGGACGAAGTTGTGCTCGCCCCACTCGTAGTTGGCGCCGCTGAGCAGGTCCGACACCTCGAAGCTGGAGTCCCATCCGACGCCGAGCTCGTTGAGCCGCAGGTGCACCCAGCCCTCCCGGGTGTTGTGCGGGTCCATCGAGCAGGCCACCAGGATGGTGTCGCCGGTGGCGGCGTCCCGCTTGGAGAACACCAGGATGGCGTCGTTCTCAGCCGTGTGGAAGCGCAGGTTGCGCAGCTGCTGCAGCGCCGGGTGAGCGCGCCGGATCTCGTTGAGCCGCTTGAGGAACGGCGCCAGCGAGTCGCCACGATCGATGGCACCCTGCAGGTCACGCGGGCGCAGCTGGTACTTCTCCGAATCCAGGTACTCCTCGCTACCCGGCCGGACCGGCACGCCTTCGAACAGCTCGTAGCCGGAGTAGATGCCGTAGGACGGCGACATCATCGACGCCAGCACCGCCCGGATGGCGAAGCCCGCCCGGCCGCCGTGCACCAGGAACTCGTTGAGGATGTCGGGGGTGTTGGGAAAGAAGTTCGGCCGCATGTAGTCGGCGGCGGCGACCAGTTCCTCGCCGTACTGGCCCAGCTCCCACGCGGTGTTGCGCCAGGTGAAGTAGGTGTAGCTCTGGGTGAAACCGATCCGGGCCAGCTCGTGCATCATCGCCGGCCGGGTGAACGCCTCGGCCAGGAACAGCACGTCCGGGTGCTGGGCCTTGACGGTCGCGATCAGCCACTGCCAGAAGTTCAGCGGCTTGGTGTGCGGGTTGTCGACCCGGAAGATCTTCACCCCGCGCGACACCCACAGCTGCACGATCCGCAGGCACTCGGCGTAGAGGCCGGCCGGGTCGTTGTCGAAATTGAGCGGGTAGATGTCCTGGTACTTCTTCGGCGGGTTCTCCGCGTAGGCGATGGTGCCGTCGGGCAGCGTGGTGAACCACTCCGGGTGCTCGGAGACCCACGGGTGGTCCGGCGCGCACTGCAGCGCCAGGTCCAGCGCCACCTCCATGCCCAGCTCCTCGGCACGCGCCACGAAGGCGGCGAAGTCGGCCTCGGTGCCGAGTTCGGGATGGATCGCGTCGTGGCCGCCCTCGGCCGAACCGATCGCCCACGGCGAGCCGGTGTCGGTCGGCTTGGCGTCCAGCGTGTTGTTCGGGCCCTTGCGGTTGACCCGGCCGATCGGGTGGATCGGCGGCAGGTACACCACGTCGAATCCCAGGTCGGCGACGTAGTCCAAGTGCTTGGTGGCGTCGGCGAAGGTGCCGTGCCGCACCGGGCGGGCCGGATCGTCCGGGTCGTCGGCGAGTTCGGCGCCGATCGAACGCGGGAAGAACTCGTACCAGGCGCCGTACAGCGCCCGCTGCCGGTCCACCCAGACGCTGTAGCGCGGCGAGCGGGTGATCAGCTCGCGCACCGGATGGGCCGCGGCCAGCGCCCGGGCCTCGGCGCTCATCGCCCGGGTGATCCGCAGCGGAACGTCCTTCTCGGTACGGCGCAGGTCCTGGGCGACCGCGCGGGCCAGTTCCACCGCCTCTGAGCCTGCCATCGCGCCGGCCTCGCCGAGCACCACGTCGGAGCCGGCCGTCCGGGCCGCGGACAGCCCCTTGCCGACCACGGCGGTGGCCTTGGTGGACCCCGCGAGCGCGTCCGGACGGGTGCCGGCGTCCGAGCGGCCGGCAACGTCGGCCGCGGTGGCGGCATTGGCCGCGGTGCTGGTCTTCTGAGCACCGGCGCTCAGCGCGTCGGCGATCCGGTCGAACAGCCGGGCGCCGATCTCGAGGTCGTTGGCCAGCTCCTCGGCGCTCTGGCCGGCGTCCACCTTGACCTCGACGGCGTGGTACCAGGTGGCCAGCGGGTCACCCCACGCCTCCACCACGTAGCTCCAGGTGCCGGTGGTGTCGGGGATCACCTCGGTCCGCCACCGGTCGGTGCCCCCGCCGAGCGGGCGCATCCGGTTGAACGGCGCGTCGGTGCCGGCCGGTGAGCGCCACAGCACCGACGCCGCGACCGCGTCGTGCCCCTCCCGGAACACCGTGGCCTCGATGCCGATCGGCTCGCCGACCACCGCCCGGGACGGCAGCTCGCCGTGCGCGATCACCGGATGTACTGAATTCAGCCCTATGCGTCCAGCCATCGCTTCACCGTATCGTTCCCGGTTGCCTTGTCGAAAGTTGCCACCCGCCGTGAGCTGAAAGCGTTCTCGACGGGGGCTAAGGTGTGCGGAATGAAGGCACTACGACGGCTCACTGTTCGCGCGGCGCTCCCGGCCCCCCTGGCCCCGCTGGGCGACATCGTGGCCAACCTGCGCTGGTCCTGGCACGCCGAATCCCTCGACCTGCTCGAATCGGTCGATCCGGAGCTGTGGGCCGAGTGCAACGGCGATCCGGCCCGGCTGCTCGGCGGCGTGAGCACCGACCGACTGGCCACCCTGGCCAAGGACCGCAAGTTCCTGCGCCGCCTGCAGGACGTCTCCGACGACCTGCGCGACTACCTGGAGCAGCCGCGCTGGTACCAGCGCCAGCAGGAGGCCGAGCCCGGCTCGCTGCCGTCCTCGATCGCCTACTTCTCGCCGGAGTTCGGCATCACCGAGGTGCTGCCGCAGTACTCCGGGGGCCTCGGCATCCTGGCCGGTGACCACCTCAAGGCGGCCTCGGACCTGGGCGCCCCGCTGATCGGGGTGGGCCTGCTGTACCGGGCCGGCTACTTCTCCCAGTCGCTGTCGCGGGAGGGCTGGCAGCAGGAGCGCTACCCGTCGCTGGACCCGCAGGGGCTGCCGCTCACCCCGCTGCGTGACCGGGACGGCAACCCGGCCCGGGTGACGCTGGACCTGCCCGGTGGCGGCACGCTGCATGCCCAGATCTGGCTGGCCGAGGTCGGCCGGGTGCCGCTGCTGCTGCTGGACTCCGACGTCGAGGAGAACGAGGAGGCCGCCCGCGGGGTGACCGACCGGCTCTACGGCGGTGGTCCCGAGCACCGGTTGCTGCAGGAGCTGCTGCTCGGCGTCGGCGGCGTCCGGGCGCTGCGCTGCTACTGCGCGATCACCGGCCACCCGGCCCCGGAAGTGTTCCACACCAACGAGGGCCACGCCGGGTTCCTGGGCATCGAGCGGATCAGCGAGCTGGCTGATGGCCCGGCCAAGCTGAGCTTCGACGAGGCGCTGACCGCGGTGCGGGCCGGCACCGTGTTCACCACCCACACCCCGGTGCCGGCGGGCATCGACCGGTTCGAGCGCGAGCTGGTGCGGGCCTACCTGGGCGAGGTGCCCGGCGTGCCGGTGGACCGGATCCTGGCGCTCGGCGCCGAGGAGGACCCGACCAAGTTCAACATGGCCCACATGGGGCTGCGGCTGGGCCAGCGCGCCAACGGCGTGGCGCAGCTGCACGGCCGGGTCAGCCGGTCGATGTTCAACGACCTGTGGCCGGGCCTGGACGCCGACGAGGTGCCGATCAGCTCGGTCACCAACGGGGTGCACACCCCCACCTGGATGGCCCGGGAGTTCATGGACCTGGCCCAGCGCAACGCGGGCTCGGCGGACCTGGCGGCCGGTGAGGGCTGGGACGGCATCGACCGGATCTCCGACGACGAGATCTGGGAACTCAAGCGCGAGCTGCGCGAGCGGCTGGTCGGCGAGATCCGCCGCCGGATCCGCCGGTCGGGCCTGGAGCGCGGCTTCTCCGGCGTGGAGCTGGCCTGGACCGCCACCGCCTTCGATCCGGACGTGCTGACCATCGGCTTCGCCCGCCGGGTGCCCTCCTACAAGCGGCTCACCCTGATGCTGCGCGACCCGGCCCGGCTGAAGAGGATCCTCACCGACCCCGAGCGCCCGGTGCAGATCGTGGTGGCCGGCAAGTCGCACCCCGCCGACGACGGCGGCAAGGAACTGATCGCCCAGCTGGTCCGGTTCGCCGACGACCCCGAGGTGCGCGGCCGGATCGCCTTCCTGCCCGACTACGACATCGGCATGGCGCGCTACCTGTACTGGGGCAGCGACGTCTGGCTGAACAACCCGCTGCGGCCGCTGGAGGCCTGCGGGACGTCCGGCATGAAAGCCGCCCTGAACGGCGCGCTGAACCTGTCCATCAAGGACGGCTGGTGGGACGAGTGGTGCGAGGACGGCAAGAACGGCTGGGAGATCCCGTCGGCGAACGACTCGCTGGCCGGCACCACCGACGACCACCGGGACGCGGTCGAGGCCGCCGGCCTGTACGACCTGATCGAGCACCAGGTGGCGCAGCGGTTCTACGCCCGGGACGGCCGGGGGATCCCGGCGCAGTGGGTGTCGATGGTGCGCTACACCCTGAAGTCGCTGGGCCCGAAGGTGCAGGCCAGCCGGATGGTGCGCGACTACATCCAGCGGCTCTACGCCCCGGCGGCGCAGTCCGCGGCCCTGCTGGTGGCCGACGACTTCGCCGCCGCCAAGGACCTGGCCGCCTGGAAGAACTGGGTGGCCGGCGCCTGGAAGGACGTCGCGGTGCGCCATGTGGAATCGCAGGTGGAGGGCGACCCCAGCCTCGGTGGCAACCTGCAGCTGCGGGCGGAGGTGGCGCTGTCCGGGCTGCACTCCCGCGACGTCGAGGTGCAGGCGGTGTACGGACCGGTGGACGCCGACAACCGGCTGACCTCGTTCGAGACGCTGCCGCTGCAGCTGGCCGACGAGCGTGATTCCACCGGCATCTTCGCCGGCGACATCCCGCTGAAGAAGGCCGGCCCGTTCGGTTACACGGTGCGGGTGCTGCCCAAGCACCCGTTGCTGGCCAACCTGGCCGAGACCGGCCTGGTCGCCACCGCCGGAGCCTGATACCCATGCGGGTGCTGGTGACCGGTGCCCGGGGCAAGGTCGGGCGGGCCGCGGTCGCCGAGCTGCAGGAGGCCGGGCACCAGGTGCTGGCCACCGATCTCGGCGTGCCCACCTACGAGCGGGCCGAGCCGGGCGCGGCACCCTACGTGCGGGCCGACCTGACCGACGCCGGTGCGGTGTTCGGCCTGGTCCGCGGCGTTGATGCCGTGCTGCACTGTGCGGCGATTCCCGAGCCGTCGCAAGACATCGCGCACGTGGTGTTCGGCAACAACCTGCTGGCCATGTTCAACGTGGTCGAGGCGTGCGTGCGGTGGGGGACCGGCCGGCTGGTCAACGTCTCGTCCGAGACGGTGCCCGGAATGGCCTTCGCCGAACGGCCTTTCGACCCGGCGTACTTCCCGATCGACGAGGCCCATCCGGTGCGCCCGCAGGATCCGTACGCGCTGGCCAAGCACTTCGGCGAGCAGCTGTGCGACGCCGCGGTGCGCCGCTCGGAGCTGCGCTGCATCACGATTCGTCCGACCTGGGTGCAGGATTCGTCGTCGTATGCGCGCAATCTGGGGCCGATGATCGCGGCGGCCGCTGCCGGTGAACCGGAGCCGACCTCGAACGGCTGGTCCTACATCGACGCCTACGACCTGGCGAAGGCCCTTCGGCTGGCGGTGGAATCGGAACTGCCCGGACACGAGGTCTGCTACGTCTGTTCGCCGGACTCGGCCGGGGTGGCCGACACCGAGGCCGCGTTGCGGGCCCAGTACGGCGACCGGGTCTCCTACCGGGCCTTCGCCCGACCGGACGCCAGCGGCACCTCGGCGGCCAAGGCGGAGCGGCTGCTCGGCTGGCGGCCGACCCGCAGCTGGCGCGACTACCTCGACTCCTCCGGCCGACCGCTGACCTGACCGGTTGCGGTTCAGCGCGACAGCAGCGGGACGAGCAGCTCGGCGTCGGTCAGGGCGCCGTGCTGGCCGACCAGCGAGGCGTTGCGGGACTCGGCCTTGCGGCGCACCAGGGCCGCGTCCGACACCGACACCGCGATCAGGTCGCCGATCCGGCCACGGGCCGCGTCGCTGACGTCCGGGCCGAACCAGCCACGCGCGATCGCGGACTCCCGGTCCAGGATCGCCATCCGGTCGCCGAGCCGGTCCTGCCAGCGGCCCCGCACCGCCTCGAGTTCGCCGGGTGCGGTGTGCAGGTAGCGCACCCGGGCCTCGCCGGCCAGCATCTCCACCCCCTCGCGCAGCAGCGGCTCGTCGTCGTAGTCGACCTTGGCGGCTTCGGGAACGTCCACCATGCCGTGGTCGGCGGTCACCAGCAGCCGGGCATGCGCGGGCAACCGAGAAGCCAGCAGTCGGGCGCCGGCATCGATCAGTTCCAGCTGCACCCGCCAGGCCTCCGACTCACAGCCGTGCACATGCCCGATCAGGTCCAGGTCGGCGATGTAGCAGTAGATCAGCCCGCGCCGGGACCGGGCGGTCTCGGCCACCACGGTGGCGGTGTCAGCGGCGGTGAACGCCCGCAGGTACCGCGCGCCGCGCAGCGCCGCCAGGGTCAGCCCGCTGGCCTTGAACGCCGGCGCCGACACCACGGTGGCCCGCACCCCGGCCCGCTCGGCCCGCTCGTAGGCGGTGGTCAGCGGCTGCACCGCCGCGGGCGGCTGCTCGCCGGTCAGGTCGACACCGGTCCGGGCGCCCTTCCAGGTCAGCCAGTTGACCGGCTCACCCGACCGGTCGGCCCGGGTGGTGTAACCGACGATGCCGTGCCGGCCGGGTGGCGCGCCGGTGCCCAGCGAGGTGATGCTGACCGCCGTGGTGGTGGGAAACCCCGCCGTCAGCGGCCGGCCGGCCAGCGAGGACAGGAACGGGGCGTGCGCGGCGTGTTCGGCCAGCAACTGCCAGCCCAGCCCGTCCACCAGCAGCACCACCACGCACTCGGCCGGCTGCAGCGCCAGCGGGTTCGGCTCGCCGGGCATGCCGAGCGCGGCCAGCGCGGACGGCAGCACGTCGGCCAGCGACGCCCGGCCGTAGTCGATGATGCCGGTGGCCGGTACCGCTGCGTTGCCCATCGATCCATCCTTGCACCGGCGCGCTGCCGAACTCGTGCTGGCCTACTGTCGAGGACGGCCGATCGGTTCCGACCTAGGCAGGTAACGGCCCGACCGTCGGGCCCACAGAAGGGGATACCCGTGAAGTACGTGATCCTGATCCACTCGAACCCCGACCCGTGGGGGCACCCGACCTCGCAGTTCACCGCCGAGGGACGCGACGTTCCGGCCGAGCAGCACGAGCAGATGGACCGCGACTTCGACGCGCTGCTGGCCGAGATCTCGGCGTCGGGGGAGTTCATCATCGCCGAGGCGCTGGCCGATCCGGCATCATCCACCATCCACAGCTGGAGCCCGCAGGGCAGCACCGCCACCGACGGCCCGTACGCCGAGGCCAAGGAGCAGTTGGCCGGCTTCTTCCTGATCGAGACCGCCACCCGCGAGCGGGCCGAGCAGATCGCGGCCCAGTTCGCCGGGCCGGGCAGCACCGTCGAGCTCCGGCCGGCGATGTGGTCGGGGGCCGAGGACCAGTAACCAGCATGACACCGGCCGGCACCCGCGAACTCGAACAGCTGTGGCGCGAGAGCACGCCGCGGGTGCTGGCCGCGCTGGTGCGCCGCTACGGCGACTTCGACAGCGCCGAGGACGCCCTGCAGGAGGCGTTGCTGGCGGCGTCGCGGCAGTGGCCGGCGGCTGGCGTGCCGGACAACCCGGCCGGCTGGTTGCTCACCGTCGCGTCCCGCCGGCTGATCGACCAGTGGCGGACCGACTCGGCCCGGACCGAGCGGGAGCGGCTGCTGGCGCACCAGACACCAGCTGACGAGCTGGTCAGCTCACCGGTCGAGAATCTAGCGGTGGACACAGATGATTCACTGTCGTTGCTGCTGCTGTGCTGCCATCCGGCGCTGCCCCGGCCGGCGCAGGTGGCGCTCACGCTGCGGGCGGTCGGGGGGCTGTCCACCAGGCAGATCGCGCACGCCTTCCTGGTGCCCGAACCCACCATGGCGCAACGGATCAGCCGCGCCAAAGCCCGGTTGCGCCAGGCTGGCGCGCGCTTTCCGCTGCCACCGGCGCACGAGCTGCCCGGCCGGGTGGCAGCGGTCACCCAGGTGCTGTACCTGATCTTCACCGAGGGGCACACCAGCACTGCCGGTACCGGCCTGCTCGACGTGTCGGTGAGCAGTGAGGCGATCCGGCTGACCCGCCGGCTGCACCGGCAGCTGCCCGGCGACTGCGAGATCACCGGGCTGCTGGCCCTGATGCTGCTCACCGACGCCCGGCGGGCCGCCCGGATCGATGCCGGCGGCGCGCTGGTCCCGCTGGCCGAGCAGGACCGCGGCCGGTGGGACCAGGCGCAGCTCGCCGAGGGCATCGCGCTGGTCGAGGCCGCGCTGCCGTCCGGGCCGGTCGGGCCGTACCAGCTGCAGGCCGCGATCGCAGCGGTGCACGCCGAGGCGGCCGACGCCGAGCAGACCGACTGGGCCCAGATCGAGGCGCTCTACCGAATGCTGGCCCGGCTCGACCCGGGCCCGATGGTCACCCTCAACCATGCGGTGGCGCTGGCCATGGTGGCCGGCCCGGCGGCCGGCCTGGCGATGCTCGAGCCGTTGCTGGCCGATCCGCGGCTGCGCCACAACCACCGGCTGGCCGCCGTCCGGGCCCACCTGCTGGAAACCGACGGTGCGCCGGAGGAGGCCCGGCGCGCCTACACCGCCGCGGCGCGGCTGGCCACCAGCATTCCCGAACAGCACTACCTGCACGCCCGGGCCCTGGCACTCAGAACCCCGGCAGCTGAGCCTGATCCGGCAAGGAGGACGTAGTGGCACCCGAGAACCAGGTGGCGGTGAGCCGCCGCATCGAGGCTCCGGCCGCCGAACTGTTCGCGATCCTGGCCGACCCGCGCCGGCACACCGAACTCGACGGGTCCGGCATGCTGCGCGGCGCGGTCACCGAAACGCCGGTCACCGGCGTCGGCGACGTCTTCGTCGTGCGGATGTACTACCTGCCGGTCGGCGGGGATTACCAGATGAACAACCACGTGGTCGAGTACCAGCAGGACCGGCTGATCGCCTGGGAACCGGAGTCGGGCAAGGGGCATCCGGCCGAGGCGACGCCGGAGGCCCGGTGGGGGCAGCGGTGGAGTTACGAGCTGACCCCTGAGGGCACGGACGCCACCGTCGTGACGCACCGCTACGACTGTTCCCGGGTGTCGGCGGACGGGCAGGCCCAGCTGGCCGGCGGCCGGATCTGGGTGGACGCGATGGCCGAGACGCTGCGCCGGCTCGACGAGCGGGTGCGGGCTGACCGGCGGGTCGGCGAGCAGCAACTCGCGTGATCGCCGGGCAGCTACCCCCGGTCGGCAACGGCTCGCGTGGTGGTCGGCGGGGTGCTGGTCAATAATTGTCCGGTGCGAGGTGAGGGTTTCGAGAACATGGCCACGGTGCTGGTCAACCCGCGCGTGCTGGCCGACTTCGAGCTGGACCTGATGTCGCACGACTTCCGGGTCTGGACGGTGCACACCAGCACCGCCTTTCCCGATGCCCCGCAGGCGGCCGTGCAGATCCGCCGGGCGCTGATCGACTGGAGCAACGGCCGGTGGAACCTGGCGGCCAACTGGACCGTCGTGTGGATCACCTTCGGCGACAGCTGGCTGGACGGCGACAACCCGATCCCGTGGCCGTCGCACGCCGCGCTGTGGAAGAAGCTTGCCGAGTACTCCGAGAACGTCCGCTACAACCTGGGGCTGGGCGGCATGCCCCGGATCACGGTGCCGCGCGAGGCCCGCTGACCGTCGCGGCGCCCTCGTTGGCCAGTGCCGCGCCGCCCTGGTTGGCCAGTGCCGCGCCCTGGTTGGCCAGCGCGTCGGCCCGCTCGTTGCCGGCGTCGCCCGAGTGGCCCTTGACCCAGCGCCAGTCGATCTGGTGGGGGGCCGCGGCCTCGTCCAGTGCCCGCCACAGCTCGGCATTCTTGACCGGCTGCTTGGCCGAGTTCAGCCAGCCGTTGCGCTTCCAGCCGGCAATCCAGGTGGTGATGCCCTTGAGCACGTACAGGCTGTCGGTGTAGAGCACCACGGTGCACGGCCGGGTCAGCGCGGCCAGCGCCCGGATGGCGGCGGTCAGCTCCATCCGCTGGTTGGTGGTCTGCGGCTCGCCGCCAAAGAGCTCTTTCGAGTGCTCGCCGGTGGCCAGCCAGGCACCCCAGCCGCCCGGTCCGGGATTGCCCTTGCAGGAACCGTCGGTGTAGATCACCACCGGCGCCCGGCCGGCCTCGGGTGTCGGGGTTGCGGCGGCGGTCGATGCGCTGGCGGTCACCGGCAGCACGCTACCGGCGAGGGCCGGCGAACCGTGGCAGGGAGGGCGCGCCTGGCTGTGCCATGTCGCCAGGGGTGCCGGCTACTTCGGGCAGGCGACGACCGTGACGCTCCCGCTCTTCACCTCGGGAAGGGAACCGTCGAGCGTGGTGACCGCGTCCCCGGACTGGATGCAGGTCAGGGTGTCGGACTTGTCGGCAGGGTTGTAGGAGGCGTAGATGAGACCGGCGGCCAGCAGCGCGATGCCGACCACCGTTGATATGGCCGCCAGCCGAAGCGCAACCGTGGAAGCCGTAGCCGCATCCCGGACCGCCCTGGTCCAGGAATCGCCGAGGCCATCGATCTTGCTTGGTGGCGCGTGGGCGAGCCGATCGAGTTCGTCTTCACTGAGAGGACTGTCGTTCGCCGCCCGGTAGCCCTTGTAGATCCCCGTCGCCAGCCCGACCCCGCCGAGTAGGAGCAGGATGACCACGAAGTCCCGCGGGCTGCCGTTGAGTAACACCTCCTCGCCGGAGACCTTGGTCAGGGTGTCGGGACCCTTGATCAGGGCAGCCGTTGTGAGGACACCGGTCAGCGCGGCGAATCCCGCTATCCATTTGTCCGCGCGCGCCTTGATCCGCGGCAGCTCCCCCGCACGGTATTTCTGCAGTTCTTCCTGGGCGAAGATGTCCCGCGCGTCAGGCATCCTCGGCTCCCGCCGGGACGGGTACTGACCAGATCCGCCCGCAGCCGGACGCGCCGGGCTTGCCGTGTTCAGAGCCGCAGTAGCAGGCAGCACCGATCGAGCCCCGGTCGTGCAGGTTGACCGCGCGCCGGTCCCGCACAGTCACGCCCCGTGTCTTCAGCTCGGCCTCCGGCAGCGGCGGCCCCCAGGCGCTGTCACTGTGGCAGGCAGGGCATCGGCCCTGCACGGAGACCGGCCGGGAGCCGTCGAAGCTGACCTGCCAACCGGCCAGGTTCGGCTTCTCCAGCGGGAGGTGGGCCCATGCCAGCTTGTCGTCATGGGGTGGATCCTTCTTGGCCATGGTGACTCCCCTCAGTCGCGCGGAGCGTAGCGGTTCCGGGACTTGCCAGTCGCAGCGGTCGCGTGTGCCGGCGCGCGGCCTCATGCGATCCCAACGCCACCAGTCGTAGCGTCGAAATCCCTTTCCCGATCGTGCGGAGGACTCTGATGACCGGTCGCCGTGGGACCACTCGCCGGCTTCGCGTCGCCGCGCTCGCGGTGCTGCCCGCCCTCGCCCTGCTGACCCCGGGGCCTGCCCGGGCGGCCGGGTCGGCACCCGGTCGCGGCCCGGCGCCGGGCCGGCCCGGCACGGCGGCGCCGTACCTGCCGTCGGACAAGGCCGGCTTCGGAACCGCGCACAGCCTGCGCAGCACGGTCTGGTACACCCTGCAGCCCGGCGGCGGCACCGGCGAGCTGTACTACCCCGACCTCGGCACCCCCGCCGCCCGCAGCCTCAGCTTCGTGGTGGTGGACCGGGCCGGCACCGCGGTCCGGGTGGCCGACGCCGCTACGTCCAGCACCGTGCTGACCGACGGCCGCAGCCTCGGCTACCGCCAGACCGACACCGACCGGCACGGCGGCTGGCGACTGGTCAGCAGCTACGTCACCGACCCGCAGCGCTCGACGGTCATGGTCGACGTCCGGTTCACCTCGCTGGACCACCGGCCCTACCGGCTCTACGTGGTGTACGAGCCGGCGCTGTCCAACACCCCGTCCGACGACTCCGGCCGCACTGCCGGCACCGCGCTGGTGGCCTCCGACGCGCACGCTGCCAGCGCCCTGCTGGGCCATCCGGCCTTCACCGCGACGTCCACCGGTTACCGCGGTACCAGTGACAGCTGGGCGGACCTGGCCGCCGACGGCCGGATGGACCGCCGCTACAGCTCCGCCGGCCCGGGCAACCTGGTGCAGACCGGCCGGACGGCGTTGACCGGGCTGCCGCACCACCAGCAGCTGAGCCTGGTGGTGGGGTTCGCGACCTCGGCCGACGCGGCGCTGCGGGCGGCCCGGGCCAGCCAGGCGGCCGGCTTCGACCGGACGGCCCGGGCCTACGCCGCAGGCTGGCACGCCTACCTCGACACGCTCGGGCCGGTGCCGGCCAGCCTCGGCACCGAGCAGCAGCGGCGGGAGTACCGGGTCTCGGAGCTGGTGCTGGCCGCCAGCGAGGACAAGCTGCACCGCGGCGCCTACGTGGCCTCGCCGAGCATGCCGTGGGCGTGGGGTGCGGAGAACCCCTCTGGCCCCTACCACCTGGTGTGGTCGCGCGACCTGTACCAGATCGCCACCGCGCTGATCGCCGACGGCGATTGGGCCGGGGCGAACCGGGCGCTGGACTTCCTGTTCGGCACCCAGCAGAAACCGGACGGCTCCTTCCCGCAGAACTCCACCGTCGCCGGCGCGCCGTTCTGGACCGGACTGCAGCTGGACGAGGTGGCGTTGCCGATCGTGCTGGCCTACCAGCTGCGCCGCTTCGACGCCGCCACCTGGACGCACGTCCAGCGGGCCGCGGACTTCCTGATCGGCTTCACCCAGGACGGCAACGCCGCGCCCTGGTCGCCGCAGGACCGCTGGGAGAACCAGAGCGGCTACTCGCCGGCCACCATCGCCAGCGAGATCGCCGGCCTGGTGTGCGCGGCGGTGATCGCCCGGGCCAACGGCGACACCGCCTCGGCCACCCGCTACCTGCACACCGCCGACGCCCTGGCGGGCGCATCTGAAGGCCTGGACGGTCACTTCTACGGGGCCGTACTCGGCAAAGCCTTACTTCCTGCGTTTGACCAAGGACGGCAAGCCGGATCTCGGTACCACGTACTCGATCGGGGACAGCGGGCCGAGCGCTGCCGACCAGCGCAGCGTGGTGGACCCGAGCTTCCTGGAGCTGGTCCGGCTCGGCGTGCTGCCCGCCGACGACCCCGACGTGGTCAACAGCGTCCGGGTGGTGGACCGGCAGCTGTCCTACGACACCGCCCGCGGCCGGTTCTGGCACCGAGCTTCCTTCGACGGCTACGGCGAGACCGCAACCGGCGGCCCGTGGATCCTGGGCGCGCCGGCGGACAGCTTCGTCACCCGGGGCCGCGGCTGGCCGCTGCTGGGCGGCGAGCGGGGCGAGTACGAGCTGGCCGCCGGTAACCCGTTGGCGGCCCAGGCCCGGCTGGCCACCATGGCCCGCAGCGCGAACTCCGGTTACCTGCTGCCCGAACAGGTGTGGGACAACGAGCCGCCGGCCGGCCAGCCCGGGTTCGTCCCCGGCACGCCGACGTTCTCAGCCACCCCGCTGGCCTGGACGCACGCCCAGTACATCCGGCTGGCCCGCGACCTGGCCGCCGGGCGGGTGGTCGAGCAGCCGGCCGCGGTGGCCAGCCGCTATCTCGACTGAGACCGGACTCAGGCGCGGGCCAGGATCACCACCGGGATCTCGCGGTCGGTCTGCTGCTCGTGCTCGGCGAAGAACGGGTACTCCTGCTTGAGCATGCTCCACAGCCGGTCCCGCTCGGCGCCTTCGGCGGTGCTCGCCAGCGCGTCGTAGCGCTCGACGCCGAACTCGCTGTCCATCTCGACGCCGACCCGCGGGTCCGCGGCCAGGTTGACGTACCAGTCCGGGTGCTTCGGCGCACCGATGTTGGAGGCGATCACCAGCAGCCGGTCGCCGTCGGCGTGGAACATCAGCGGCGTGGTGCGCTGCTGACCGGTGCGGGCGCCGGTGGTGGTCAGCAGCACCAGCCGCTCGCGGTGCATGCCCTCGATCGGCCCACCGGCCCGGAACTGCTCGATCACCGTGCGGTTGATCTCCTGAATGTCCATGCGGTGCTCCCCTCCGAGCCGATCACGCCTGTGCAGATCATGGCGCTACCCGAGGGCCAGCCGCACCGCGAGCACCCCGATCAGCACCCCGGACGCCAGTGCGGTCACCCGCCGGGCCGCGGTGCCGCTGAGCATCCGGCCGAGCAGCGCCCCGCCGCAGGCCAGCCCGAGTTGCCAGCTGGCCGAGGCGGCGAAGGCGGCGGCCACGAACAGCGACTGGCCGAGCGGGCCGGGCGCGACATCGGCCCGCAGCCCCACCACCAGCGCCACGAAGTAGACCAGCGTGGTCGGGTTGACCGCGGTCAGGCCGGCCAGCATCGCGAAGGCCCGCAGCGGGCTGGCCGGGGCTGCCGCACCGGACGGGCCGGCGACCGGCCGGGGGACTGCCACGCCTGACCAGACCGCCCGCACCGCGACGGCAGCCAGCACCACGACCGACACCCAGTGCAGCACGCCGAGCGCCGGCCGGATCGCGGCTGCGGCGGCAGCTCCGCCCAGCACGGCACCGAGCGCATACCCACCGTCCACGGCGGCGATGCCCAGCGCGGCCGCCGCGCCCACCCGTATCGAGGTGCGGGCCGTCAGCGTGACCAGGTAGCTGCCCACCGGCCCCATCGGCACCGCGACGGAGTAGCCCGCCAGCAGGCCGGCCAGCAGCGCGGCGGTCACGGCTGGGCCGGGATCGACCCTTCGTCGAGCACGGGCTGCTGGCGGGTGGCCGCCGAACGGGCACCCGTCGTAGTCCGTAGCCGGTCAGCGTCGAAGGTCATGCCGACATGGTGGGCCAGCCAGCCGGCCACCGGCAACCGGGTTTACGTCCCGCGCCGGTCGGCCCTGTCTCAGGACGGCTGCTGACCGGAACTGATGTTCACCAGCCACATGATCCCGTACTTGTCGACGCACTGGCCGAAGATGTCGCCCCACGGCGCCTTCTCCAACGGTCGGACGATGTTGCCGCCGTCGGCGAGCTTGTCCCAGTAGCCGCGCAGCTCGTCCTCCTCCTCGCCGCCCAACGACAGGGCGACGTTGGCGCCCGGCTGGTAGTCCAGGTCGTTGGGTGTGTCGGAGGCCATCAGCGTCTGGCCGCGGTCGGTGAGCAGGTGCGAGTGCGCGGTCTTGTCGCGCTCGCCCAGGTCCTCGGTGCCCCCCAGGTCGCCGAAGGTCATGATGTTCAGCTCGCCGCCGAACACCGAGCGGTAGAACTCCATCGCCTCCCGGGCGTTGTCCCGGAAATTCAGGTAGGGATTGATCTGGATAGCCACGTCGATACCCCTCTCGTCTGTCGAGTGAGGAAGATTCTGGCCCTGCCGGGCAGGGAATCGGAAGCCGGGGCCGATCCTCGGTGCAGTCCGCCCAGGGATTGCGGCGAGGCGTCAGTCGCGGTCGGCGCGCAGCAGCAGCACCGACCGGGCGGCCAGGCTGATCTCGGCGCCGCCGGCCAGCGGTTCGGCGTCCGGCCGGCCGGCCGGACGGGTGGTGTCGATCACCACCGAGTAGCGGTCGGCCCACGGCAGGCCGGGCAGTGCGAACGGCATCGGCTGCTCGCCGGAGTGCAGCAGCAGCAGGTAGGACTCGTCGGAGATGACCTGCCCGCGCCGGCCGCGGTGCCGCAACCCGCGCCCGTCGAGGTACATCCCGATGGTGCGCAGTCCCGGGTCGAACCAGTCGCGCTGGGTCAGCTCGCGGCCGGCCGGGGAGAACCAGGCCAGGTCCTTGCAACCGTCGGCATTGATCGGGCGCCCCTCGAAGAACGCCCGCTGGCGCAGCACCGGTGAGGCCCGGCGCAGCGCGATCAGCCGCCGGGTCAGTTCCAGCAGGTCGTCGCCGGCCGGCGTGTCGGTCCAGTCCAGCCAGGACACCTCGTTGTCCTGCACGTAGGCGTTGTTGTTGCCGCCCTGGGTGCGGTAGCGCTCGTCGCCGGCCACCAGCATCGGCGCCCCGGTGGACAGCAACAGCGTGGTGAGCAGGTTGCGGACCTGCTTCAACCGCTGCGCGTTCACCTCCGGGTCGGCCGTCTCGCCCTCGACCCCGAAGTTGATCGAGCGGTTGTCGTCGGTGCCGTCGGCGTTCGACTCGCCGTTGGCCTCGTTGTGCTTGCGCTCGTAGGTGGCCAGGTCGCGCATCGGAAAACCGTCGTGCGCGGTGACGAAGTTGATCGAGGCGAACGGCAGCCGGCCGTCGTCGGCATAGAGGTCCGACGAGCCGGTCAGCCGGAACGCCAGGTCCCGCACCCCGCCGGAGCCGTGCGCCCAGAAGTCCCGGACGGTGTCGCGGTACTTGCCGTTCCACTCCGTCCACAGCGGCGGGAACTCGCCCACCTGGTAGCCGCCGTCGCCGATGTCCCACGGCTCGGCGATCAACTTGACCTGGCTGATGATCGGGTCCTGGTGGATGGTGTCGAAGAACGAGGACAGCTTGTCCACGTCGTGCAGCGACCGGGCCAGCGCCGAGGCCAGGTCGAACCGGAATCCGTCCACGTGCATCTCGGTGACCCAGTAGCGCAGCGAGTCCATCACCAGCTGCAGCACCGCCGGCGTCCGGACGTCGAAGGTGTTGCCGCAGCCGGTGTAATCCAGGTAGCGGGCCGGGTTGGCGGGATCCACCCGGTAGTAGCCGGTGTTGTCGATGCCGCGGAAGGACAGCACCGGGCCGGACGGGTTCAGCTCGCCGGTGTGGTTGTAGACGACGTCCAGGATCACCTCGATGCCGGCGGCGTGCATCGCCCGCACCATCGCCTTGAACTCGCGTACCTGGTTGCCGCCGAGCCGGCCGGTGTGGGTGGCGTAGGCGGCGTGCGGGGCGAAGAAGCCGATCGAGTTGTAACCCCAGTAGTTCTTCAGGCCGCGCCGCTGCAGTGCCGGCTCGTGCACGAAGTGGTGGATCGGCAGCAGCTCCACGGCGGTGATGCCCAGTTGCTTGAGGTAGGAGATCGCCGCCGGGTGGGCGAGCCCGGCGTAGCTGCCGCGCAGGTCGGCGGGGATGTCCGGGTGCCGCGCGGTGAAGCCCCGCACGTGCAGCTCGTAGATGATGGTGTCTTCCCAGGCCGTGTTCGGTCGCGGGTCGTTGCCCCACGGAAAGGCGTCCGACACCACCACCGAACGCGGCACGAACGGCGCCGAGTCCTGCGCGTTGTCCGGGTAGCAGGCGGCGTTGTCGACGAAGTCGCCCTCGATGGCCCGCGCGTACGGGTCGATCAGCAGCTTGGCCGGGTTGTGTAGCTGGCCGGCCGCCGGGGCGTACGGGCCGTCCAGCCGGAAGCCGTAGCGCTGCCCCGGATTGACCCCGGGCAGGTAGCCGTGCCAGATGTGGAAGCTCTTCTCCACCAGCCGGACCCGGGTCTCGGCGCCGCCCGGGCCGAACAGGCACACCTCGGCCTTGCTGGCGGTCGGCGACCAGATGCTGAAGTTGGTGCCCTCACCGTCCCAGCTGGCGCCCAGCGGGAACGGATCGCCCGGCCACGCCACCAGATCGTCGGGGGTGCTGCCCAGCCGGTGTGCCAGGCCGGAGCTGAGGTCGGATGCGGGTTCCATAGCGCAGGCGAGGTTACGCTGCCGGCCGGAGGCCGTTGTCTCACCCGTTGCAAACATGCGGTTGGATAGGGGCGTGGTGGTACCCGACTTCGAGCCCTTTGGCCCCTCTGGCGGCTCAGACCCGGACGCCGTCCTGCAGCTGCGCCGGGTGACGGTGCGGCGCGGTGAGAAGCTGCTGCTCGACTCGGTGGACTGGACGGTCGAGGAGGACGAGCGCTGGGCGGTGCTCGGCCCCAACGGTGCCGGCAAGACCACCCTGCTGCAGCTGGCCGCCACCACCCTGCACCCGACCAGCGGTGAGGTCACGGTGTTCGGCGAGCGGCTCGGCGGGGTGGACGTCTTCGAGCTGCGGCCCCGGATCGGGCTGTCCTCGGCGTCGCTGGCCCAGCGCATCCCGGCCGGCGAGCTGGTGATCGACGTGGTGGTCTCGGCCGGCTACGCGGTGATCGGACGCTGGCGGGAGGCCTACGGGCGCCTCGACGTCCGGCGGGCCCGGACCCTGCTGGCCCGGTTCGGCGTCGCCGAACTCGCCGAGCGCACCTACGGCACGCTCAGCGAGGGCGAGCGCAAGCGGGTGCAGATCGCCCGGGCGATGATGACCGACCCGGAGCTGCTGCTGCTGGACGAGCCGGCCGCCGGCATGGACCTCGGCGGCCGGGAGGACCTGCTGCGCCGGCTGGCCCGGCTGGCCGCCGACCCGGAGGCGCCCACCATGGTGCTGGTCACCCACCACGTCGAGGAGATCCCGCTGGGCATCAGCCACGCGCTGTTGCTCGGTGAGGGCCGGGTGGTCGCCCAGGGGCTGATCGGCGAGGTGCTGACCTCCGAGCACCTGTCCCGGGCCTTCGGCCTGGAGCTGACCGTCGAGCACGAGGGCGGCCGTTACTTCGCGCGTGCCCGCTGAGACCGCATCGCACGCGACGGGTCGGCGCCCCTGGGTAGGCTCGCGGCCATGACTGAGTTCCTAGCGCTCGAGGTTGCCGACGGGGTGGCCACCATCCGGATCCACCGGCCGCCGGTGAACGCACTGAACATGGCGGTGCAGGAGGAGTTGCGCGCGGCCGCTGCCGAGTGCGAACGGCGCGACGACATCCGGGCGGTCATCCTGTGGGGCGGTGAGAAGGTGTTCGTGGCCGGCGCCGACGTCAAGGAGATGCACACCATGTCCGCCCAGGACATGCAGCGGCGGGGCGACGCGGTGTCGTCCTCGCTGGACGCCATCGCCCGGCTGCCGAAGCCGGTGATCGCCGCGGTGACCGGCTACGCCCTCGGCGGCGGCTGCGAGCTGGCGCTGACCGCGGACTTCCGGGTCAGCGCCGACAACGCCAAGTGGGGACAGCCCGAGATCCTGCTGGGCGTCATCCCCGGGATGGGCGGCACCCAGCGGCTGGCCCGGTTGATCGGCCCGGCCAAGGCCAAGGACCTGATCTTCACCGGCCGGTTCGTCGACGCCGAGGAGGCGCTGCAGCTCGGCCTGGTGGACGTCGTGGTGCCCGCCGACGAGGTGCTGTCGACCGCGCAGGCGATGGCGGCGAAGTTTGCCCGCGGCCCGGCGCTGGCGCTGCGGGCGGCCAAGACCGCCATCGACGTCGGCCTGGAGACCGACCTGGCCAGCGGGCTGCGGCTGGAGTCGCAGCTGTTCGCTGCCGTGTTCGCCACCGAGGACAAGCAGCGCGGCATGGCGTCGTTCATCGAGTCCGGACCCGGCAAGGCCGAGTTCGTCGGAAACTGAGGATCTGCCCCAGCATGACCGCCGAACCGCGCACCGCCACCGCTCCAGCTTCCGCCGAGCAGGTCGAGGCCGCCTGGCATGACCCGAAGCTCGCCAACGTGCTCTACCACGACTGGGAGGCGGGAACCTACGACGAGAAGTGGTCGATCAGCTTCGACCAGCGCTGCATCGACTACGCCCGGGACCGGTTCAGCCACGTCGCCGGCACCGACGGCTGGCCGTACGGCCGAGCCCTGGAGCTGGGCTGCGGCACCGGGTTCTTCCTGCTGAACCTCAAGCTGGCCGGGGTGATCGAGTCCGGCGCGGTCACCGACCTGAGCCCCGGCATGGTCGAGGTGGCCCGGCGCAACGCCGAGAACCTCGGCTTCGAGGTGGACGGCCGGGTCGCCGACGCCGAGTCGATTCCCTACCCCGACTCGAGCTTCGACCTGGTGGTCGGGCACGCCGTGCTGCACCACATCCCCGACGTCGAGCAGGCGTTCGCCGAGGTGCTGCGGGTGCTCAAGCCCGGCGGCCGGTTCGTCTTCGCCGGCGAGCCGACCCGGTACGGCGACTTCGTCGCCCGCCGGCTGTCCCGGCTGACCTGGTGGGCCACCACCCGGGCCACTCGGCTGGAGCGGCTGTCGGCCTGGGCCCGTCCCAAGGCCGAACTGGACGCCTCGTCGCGGGCGGCGGCGCTGGAGTCGGTGGTCGACCTGCACACCTTCGACCCGGCGGAGCTGCGCAGGATCGCCGAGCGGGCCGGCGCGAGCGCGGTGCAGACCCGCACCGACGAGCTGACCGCGGCCTGGTTCGGCTGGCCGGTGCGCACTTTCGAGGCCGCCGTGCCGCGCGAGAAGCTCGGCTTCGGCTGGGCGATGTTCGCCTTCACCACCTGGCAGCGGCTGCACCGGTTGGACTCGGCGGTGCTGGCCCGGGTGGTGCCGGCCAAGCTCTTCTACAACGTCGAGATCACCGGGACCAAGCCGGCATGATCGACACCGTCCTGTTCGATCTTGACGGGACGCTGAGCGATTCCGCCCCCGGGATTCTCAGCGCGCTGCGAGCGAGCTTCGCCGAGGCAGGCGTGGGCTGGGTGGACCCGGACACCGCCCGATCGCTGCTCGGGCCGCCGTTCTGGCACTCGCTGCCACCGCTGGTCGGCGAGCAGCGGGTCGAGGCGGTGGTCAGTGCCTACCGCCGGCACTACGTCAACGACGGCGCGATGTTCGACACCACCCGCTACGACGGAGTGCTCGAGGTGCTGCAGGAACTCTCCGATCGCGACTACCGGCTGGCGGTGGCCACCAGCAAGCCCGAGCCGCACGCCGCCCGGATCGTCGAGCACCTGGGGCTCGCCGGCTTCTTCGTCACCGTCGGCGGCGACACCCTGGACGGTGCTCTGGACTCCAAGGCGCTGGTGGTGGGCGAGGTGCTGCGCCGGCTCGGCTCGCCGGACCCGGAGCGGGTGCTGATGGTCGGTGACCGCAGCCACGACGTGCTGGGTGCCGCCGCGCACGGCCTGGACTGCGCCGGCGCGCTGTGGGGCTACGGCTCGGCTGCGGAGCTGAGCGCGGCCGGCGCGGCGCGGCTGTGTGCCAAGCCCGCCGAGGTGCTGGAACTGCTGGGCCTGCCGGACGCCGGCTGAGCCATGCTCGGTGGCTGGCGGTGTCGCGATCGGGGTGCTGACCGGCCCCGGTATCTGAGCCTGCCCAGCCTGCGCTGGGTGCTGCGCAACCGTGCCTACACCCCCTGGTACCTGGTGCGGTATTGGCGTTTCCTGCGGTTCAAACTGGCCAATCCGCACGTCGTCACGACGGGTTTCGTCTTTCTGGGCAGGAACGTCGAGCTGTTCGCCCGGCCCGGCTTCGGCCGGCTGGTGCTGGGCCGCTGGGTGCACCTGGGCGACGGCACCTCGCTGCGCTGCCACGAGGGCACCCTGCGGGTCGGTGACAAGGTGGTGTTCGGGCGCAACAACGTGGTCAACGCCTATCTCGACATCAGCATCGGCGCGGCCTGCATCGTCGCCGACATGGTCTACGTCACCGACTTCGACCACGTCTTCACCGAGCTGGACCGTCCGATCAAGGACCAGGGGATCGCCAAGTCGCCGGTGCGGATCGGTGCCGACGTGTGGCTGGCCAACAAGGTGTCGGTGGTGCGCGGCACGGTGATCGGCGACGGCTGCGTGGTGGCCGCCAACGCGGTGGTCACCCGCGACCTGCCGCCCTACTCGGTCGCCGCCGGGGTGCCGGCCCGGGTGATCCGCAACCGCCGCGCCGACCATGCGGCGGCAGCCGACACCCGGGCGGCGATTGCCGACATGGCCGCCAAGCTCGGCCTCACCGACCAGCAGGACTGACCGGCAACACCTCGGCGTAGACCTGCGCGGTGCGGGCGGCCACCGCCGCCCAGCCGAACTGCTCGGCCGCCCGCCGCCGGGCCGCCTCCGCCCGCCGGCGCGCGGCGGCCGGATCGGCCACCACCTCCCGCACCACCGCCGCGATGGCCGCTGGGCTCTGCGGAGCGAACCGCAGCCCGGTGACCCCCGGTTGCACCAGTTCGGCCAGCCCGCCGGTGTCCGAGACCGCCACCGGGGCGCCGGCCAGCTGTGCCTCCAGTGCCACCAGGCCGAACGGCTCGTACAGCGAGGGCACCACCACCAGGTCGGCGGCGGCGTACAGGCCGGTGAGCTCGGGAACCCGCAGGAAACCGGCCCACTCCACCAGGTCCGCCACTCCGTACCGGGTCGCCCGGTCCTGCTGGTCGGCCAACTGCTGGCCGGCGCCGGCCACCACCAGCCGCACCCCGGGCAGCTCGTCGCGCAGCAGCGGCAGCGCCTTGATCAGTTCCTGCAGGCCCTTCTCGTGCACCAGCCGGCCGGCGAACACCAGCAGCGGCCGGCCGGGGAACTCGCGCGCCGGCCGGTGGCTGCCCGCCGGCTCGGGGTCCGCACCGTTGCCGATCACCCGGATCCGGTCCGGCTCCAGCTGGAACAGCCCGGCCACCTCGGCGGCCATGAAGCGGGAGCAGGCGATCACCGCGGTGGCCTCGCGGCACAGCCAGCGCTCGACGGAGTGGATGGCCCGGGCCACCGGGGCGGCCAGCCAACCCTGCTGCCGGCCGTGCTCGGTGGCGTGCACGGTCACCACCACCGGGCTGCCGGTCAGCTGGCGCAGGGTGTGCGCGGTCTGGGCCACCAGCCAGTCGTGGGCGTGGATGACGTCGGGCTGCCAGTCGGCCACCAGCTGCAGGCCGGCGCGGGTCAGCGAGTGCTCGAAGGCCTGGGTCCAGGCCAGCACGCTCTCGCTGCCGAAGTCGATGGCCAGCTCGTCGGCCGCCGCGCGCCACACCGTCACCGCGCCGTCCTGCTGCCGCTCGGGGTGCGGTGCGCTGCCGCGGGTCAGCACCCGGACGTCGTGCCCGGCCGCCGCGAGCTGGTGTGCCAGGTGGCCGACATGCCGGCCCAGGCCGCCGACCACCAGCGGCGGGAACTCCCATGACACCATCAACACCCGCACACGAGAGATGGTGCCCTACCCGATGACGCAGCCGAACCCGTCGCCCCGGCCCGAGCCGGTCGAGACCGCGACGTCCGGGCCGGACGAGTTGGACGAGCCGTCCGAGCTGGACGAGCTGGACGAGCCGGCCGGCCCGGCCGGTGATCGGGCCGGCAGCCAGCTGCTGACCGGCGTGGTGCTGTTGATCGTGGCCCTGCTGCTGTTCGCCGCCTCCCGGGTGGTGGCGACCGGCCAGCGGCACGCCTACGACCCGGGCGCCAGCCCGCCGGCCGGTTACCGGCTGACCGCGGGCACCACGTACCAGCTGTCGGCGAGCCGTTCGGTGGCCGAGCTGAAGCAGGCCGGCCTGCTGAGCGACCTGGCCTGCTTCAGCACCTCGGTCACCGGCGAGCAGTCGCCGCTGGCGCTGTCCTCGATCGCCGACGACGACCGCAACCTGCACCAGTTCGCCACCTTCATCGCACCGGTCACCGGCCGGCTGCAGCTGAGCTGCACCGGCATCGACGCGGTGTTCGTCGACGACGCCGACGATGCCGGGCCGGACCGGAGCGCCCTGCTGGTGCTGCTGGCCGCCGGTGTCGGGCTGCTGGGCGTGGTCGTCGGCTGCTCGGGCGGCTACGGCCGCCGGTCCCGGGCAGAGCTCGACTGAACGTTGGTTCGGGTCGGACACCCGCCTCAGGGCATCTCGATGGTCTCGGCCCGTTCCAACTCGGCAAGCGCCGCGTCCAGGTAGCCGGCCAGCGGCGACCCGGATGCGCCGAGCAGGTCGCCGATCAGCAGCGCCGCGCCTTCGCTGAGGGCTGTCGGCCCGGCGGCGGCAGGCACGGAGGCGTCGGTGTCCGCCTCCGAGTCGCTGTCGGACGCGGCGGGTTCGGCGCTGCCCGTGAGGCCCAGCGCGCCGGTCAGCACCAGCACCAGCACCCCGGGATCGGCCTGCGGGTACCAGGAGGCGGCCCAGGTCAGGCAGCGCCGCAGCACGTGCTGGGCATCAGCGCTGGACAACCCGTCCGGGTGCAGCTCCTCCAGCAGCGAGCGGATCACACCGGCCTGAACCAGGACCAGCCGGTGCGGATCCTGGACGGCCAGCCGGCTGGCGGCCTCGCCGAACCGGTCGGCGTCCTCGGCCCGCGCGGCCTCGACCGACTCGCTGATCGCGCGCCGCAGCCCGGCCGGGGTGGAGCTGGCTGGTCGGCGCATCGGGTGGCGGCTCCTCGGCACGGGGGGATTGCGGACGATCGAGCGGGTTCGACAGTAGCGCCCGGCACCGACCTAGGATCACGCCATGCGCAGGGATGCAGCCGGCCACGCTCGCCGGCCGCCGGAGCTGGCCGCATGACCGCCCCGGACCCGGCGGCCTACTCGGGCGGGCCGGGCAGCACCGACTGGGACGCCTGGCACGCCGACTACGCCGACCCGACCTCGGCGCTGTCGATCCGGCTGGCCGCGGTGCAGGCCGGCATCCGTGCCGACCTCGACCGCCGGGCAGCCGACGGTGCGGACCCGGCCGCACCGCTGACCGTGCTCAGCGCCTGCGCCGGCGACGGTCGCGACATCCTCGGCGTGCTGGCCGAGCCGGCGTACCGGCCCGGCCCACGCAACCAGATCGCGGTCAGCCTGCTGGAGACCGATTCCCGCAACCTCGTCCGGGCCGAGCGGTTCTGCCGGGACGCGGGCCTGGCCGGCGTGCGGCTGCTCGACCGGGACGCCGGGGTGTCGGACTCCTACCTCGACGTCGCGCCGGCCGACCTGGTGTTGATGTGCGGGGTGCTCGGCAACCTCACCGACGACGGTGCCCGGCGCCTGGTGGAGTTCCTGCCGGCGCTGTGCCGGCCGGCCGCGACGCTGATCTGGACCCGGTCCCGGCGGGCGCCCGACCTGACCCCGGCGCTGCGAGAGTGGCTGGCCGCCGAAGGATTCACCGAGCTGTCCTTCACCGCGCCGCCCGGCGTGCTGGGCTCGGTCGGGGTGTGCCGCTTCGACGGCGCACCGAAGCCCCTGACGGCCGGCCGGCAGCTGTTCCAGTTCGTCCGGTAGCCGCCTCAGCAGGTCTCAGCGGAACTCAGCGGGGCTCAGCCGGCCTCAGCAGGTGCGGGCGTCCAGCCGGCCGAACGGGCCGTCCACCGCGCGCAGCTCGGCGGCCAGCGTCTCGGCCCCGATTCCGGACTCGATCGCGTCGGCCAGCGCAGCGAACCGCTCGGCGTGCTGCCGGGCCCGCTGCCGGGCGTAGTCCGCGGCCGAGTCGCGGGTGACCATGAACGCCCAGTCGCTGGCCGACAGCAGGAACGCCTCGCGGACCAGCTGGTCGGCGGCCGGATCGCGGCCGGCCGCGGGGTCGGCAGCCGCCCGGGAATCCAGCACCGAGAACAACCGCTTCTGCACGTGGGCGAGCTCGTCGTTCAACTCGGCCACCGCGTCGTTGTCCCACACCCGCCAGTCCTTGCCGGCCCCCCAGGACGAGGTGGGCAGCTCGATCCGCTCGGCGACCAGGCCGGCCTCGGCCGCCCCGCGCAGCGTGGAAAGCCGGACCCCGGCCTGCGGCAGCATCCGCAGCACGGCGTCGAGGAACTGTGGCCCCTCGTACCACCAGTGCCCGAACAGCTCGGTGTCGAACGCGGCCACCACCAGTGCCTCGCGGCCGTGCCGGTCGCGCAGCTCGGTCAGCCGGCGCACCACCGCGGCGACGAAGTCCCGGGCGTCGCGCAGCACCGCCGCCGCTGCCAGCTGCCGGTCCCAGGGCCGCTTGGCCTGCGACGGCACCGCGGCGTCGGTGACCCGGGCCGGCCGGAACCCCGAGGCGTGATCGAAGGTGTGGAAGTCGCGGTAGCTGCCGCCGCCGGGGTAGCCCGAGCGCGAGGACCAGATCCGGTAGGAGAGGTCGAGGTCGCGGGCGAAGGCGAGCACCCCGGAGTCGCCGACCGGCCGGGCCAGGCCGGTGTCGCCGCGCACCGCCGGCCCGTCCACCAGGAAGTGCGTCACCCCGTGGGCGGCGTAGAAGTCCTCCATGCCCGGGGCGTAACCGCACTCCGGCGCCCAGATGCCACCTGGTTGGCTGCCGAACCGCAGCCGGGCGTCGGCCAGCCCGGTGGCAAGCTGCGCGGCGGCGAACCGCTCGGTGAGCAGCGGCTGGAACGGGTGGGTGGCCGGCCCCGACAGCAGCTCCAGCACGCCGGCGGAGGCCAGCGGCCGCAGCACCGACGATAGGCCACCGGTCAGCCAGCGGGCCTGCAGGTCCTCCAGGCACGCCACCGCCTCGCGCCGCTCGTGCTCGGCGAGTGCGGCGAAGCCCGGCCGGGTACTGAGTTCCTCGGCGCGCAGCTGCCAGCGGCCGGCCCAGGAGTGGATCTCGGCAAGGCAGTACGGGTCGTCCAGCATGGACGCCAGCACCGGCGTCACCCCGAGCGTGACGGCGTCGGTGAAGCCGTGTTCGGCCAGGCCCTCCAGCACCCGCAGCACCCGTCGCCAGGAGCCGGTGAACGCCTGGTGCAGCCACTCCTCGCCGACCGGCCAGGTGCCGTTGTGCGCCACCCAGGGCAGGTGGGTGTGCAGCACCAGGCTGAACCGGCCGACCGGGCTCACGGCCGCCTCGCCAGCAGGATCAGGTCCAGGCTGGCGTCCAGTTCGCCGAGGTCGCCGCGCCGGTCCGGGCCGATCTCGAAGTCGCGCCAGCCGACCGAGGCCACGTCGGCGGCGAGTTCGGCCGGCCAGTCCTGCGGATCGTTCGCCAGCTGGGCGGCCACCAGGCCACCGTGCCGCCGGTCCAGCCCGGTCAGCCGCGGGCCGGCGAACAGGCCCCGGACGGACTCGATGACAAGGCCCGCGCCGGCCACCAGCCGGACCAGTTCGGTCGCGGTGAACTCGTGGGTGTGGAAGGGGTTGACCGGCCGGTCGGTGCTGCCGGCGCCGGGGGAGAAGGTCAGCCGGTTCGGGGTGCTGAGCGCCAGCAGGCCGCCCGGCCGCAGCACCCGGACGCACTCGGCGAGAAACTGCGGGTGGTCCCAGACGTGCTCGATGACCTGCAGCGAGACCACCGTGTCGATCGCGGCATCGGCCACCGGCAGCGCGGCCAGGTTGGCCCGCACCGCGTCCAGCGCCGGATACCGGCGGGCCAGATGGCTGATGGCGCGGGCGTCGTAGTCCAGCGCCAGCACGCCGGGCGCCTGCTCGGCCAGCAGCGCCGCGCCGTACCCCTCGCCGGCGCCCACCTCGAGCAGCCGGGGGCCGCGGGCGTCCTCGGACAGGTGGTCGAGCAGGTGGTGGTAGGCGGCTTCGTGCCGCCGGAACCAGTAGTTCTCGGCGGCGATCCCGGGCAGGGTCCGCTCGCCGGTCAACGCCAGCCCGGCGCCGTCCGGATCGGCCAAGGTGTGCGAACCCGTTGCCCCGATCGTCGTTCGTCCTTTCCAGTCGACCCGTGCCAACCGTCCGGCCGCGCAGAACGCGGCTTCGTCGCAGAACCGTAGTGGCGCTGCGACACCCGGCCTACCTACCGATTGCCCGGCCCGCAGGCCGACCGGTGCCAGCCGCCGGCCGGGCGGCGTGTACAACAGTGCACAGGAACATCCGCCACCCGGAACCAGGTCGCGGGTGACCGGAAACACGTCCCGGCTCGTGGTGCCCCGAATGCTACTCGTCGGTAACATCAGAGTCCGGCGCAGCTATCACCGATGCACCCTCGCCGATGAAGAACCGACCGGCTGACCGAACAGTAAGGACGCCTTGAAGATGAACATCGTGGTCCTGATGAAGCAGGTGCCCGACACCTACGCCGAGCGCAAGCTCGACCCGGCCGACAACACCCTGGACCGGGCGAGTGCCGATGCCGTCATCAACGAGATCGACGAGTACGCCATCGAGGAGGGCCTGCGCCTGAAGGAGGCGCACGGCGGCGAGGTGACCATCCTGACGATGGGTCCGGAGCGGGCCACCGAGTCGATCCGCAAGGCGCTGTCGATGGGTGCCGACAAGGGCGTGCACGTGGTGGACCCGGCGCTGGCCGGCTCCTGCGTGATCACCACCGCCAAGGTGCTGGCCAAGGCGCTCGGTACCCTGGAGTACGACCTGGTGATCGGCGGCGTCGAGGCCACCGACTCCCGGCTGTCGGTGCTGCCGGCGCTGCTGGCCGAGGCCACCGGGCTGCCGCAGCTGACCGGCGCCCGCAAGGTCAGCGTGGACGGTTCCGAGGTCTCCATCGAGCGGGTCACCGACTCCGGCTACGACGTGGTGCGGGCCAGCACCCCGGCGGTCCTCAGCGTGGTGGAGAAGATCAACGACCCGCGCTACCCGTCCTTCAAGGGCATCATGGCCGCCAAGTCCAAGCCGGTCACCACGCTCGCGCTGGCCGACCTGGGGCTGTCCGCCGACGAGGTCGGCAAGGCCGCCGCGACCAGTGAGGTGCGCTCCTTCGAGCCGGCACCGCCGCGCTCGGCCGGCCAGGTGGTCAAGGACGAGGGGAACGGCGGCGCCGCGATCGCCGAGTTCCTGGCGAGCAAGAAGCTCATCTAGAGCCCGCCGATCCGACAGTCCACCGAGCAGACCGACGCACCAGAGAAGACGAAGAGGAAACATCCATGGCTGAGGTACTCGTCCTGATCGATTCGGCCGACGGCAAGCCGGCCAAGTCCGCCGCCGAACTGCTGACCGCGGCCCGCTCGCTCGGCGAGCCCGCCGCCGTGGTGATCGGCGCTCCGGGCACCGCCGAGGCGCTGCGCGACCGGCTCGCTGAGTACGGCGCGAGCAAGGTGTACGCGGCCGAGAGCGACGACGTCGCGAACTACCTGGTGGCTCCGAAGGCCGAGATCCTGGCCCAGCTGGCCGGCCAGGCGAGCCCGGCGGCCATCCTGGTCGCCGCCACCCCGGAGAACAAGGAGGTCGCCGCCCGGGCCGCCTTCAAGATCGACTCCGGGTTCCTGGCCGACGCGGTCGGCCTGAACGACGACGGCTCGGCCGTCCAGTCCATCTTCGGTGGCTCGGTCACCGTCAACTCGGCCGTCACCAAGGGGATTCCGGTGATCAGCCTGCGGCCGAACTCGGTGGCGCCCGAAGCCGCCACCGGCGCCGCCGAGCTGGTGAGTGTCGACGTGCAGCTCTCCGACGCCGCCAAGTCCGCCCAGGTGGTCGACCGGGTGACCGAGGCCAAGGGCTCCCGGCCCTCGCTGCAGGACGCCTCGGTGATCGTCTCCGGCGGTCGCGGGGTCGGCTCGGCCGACAACTTCTCGGTGGTCGAGAACGTCGCCGACTCCCTCGGCGCGGCGGTCGGCGCCTCGCGGGCGGCCACCGACGCCGGCTGGGTGCCGCACCAGATGCAGGTCGGCCAGACCGGCGTGACGGTCTCGCCGCAGCTCTACGTGGCGCTCGGCATCTCCGGGGCGATCCAGCACCGGGCCGGCATGCAGACCTCGAAGACGATCGTCGCCGTCAACAAGGACCCGGAGGCGCCGATCTTCGAGCTGGCCGACTTCGGCGTGGTGGGCGACCTGTTCAACGTGGCCCCGCAGCTGGCCGAGGAAGTCAGTAAGCGCAAGGGATAACCCCGGCTAGACTGGGCCCAGTGACGGTACGTGCTGAGCCCAGAGCGACGGGCACCTCGGGCGGCCGCACCACCTTCTCGCCGGACTACCGGGCCACCACGCTCGGCATCCTGATCCTGATGACGATCATCGCCTTCGAGGCGCTGGCCGTGGCGACCGCGCTGCCTACCGCGGCGCGCAGCCTGCACGGGCTGGCCTCCTACGGGTGGGCGTTCACCGGGTTCCTGGTGACCAGCGTGGTCGGCATGGTGGTCTCGGGCATGTACTCCGACCTGCACGGCGCCCGCCGGCCGCTGCTGGTCGGCCTGCTGCTGTTCGTCGCCGGCCTGCTGGTGGCCAGTGCCGCCCCGTCGATGCTGGTGCTGGTGGCCGCCCGGTTCGTCCAGGGGTTGGCCGTCGGGCTGCTGATCACCGCCATGTACGTGGTGATCGGCGAGGTCTACGACGACGAGTTGCGACCCCGGATCTTCGCCGCGCTGGCCGGCGCCTGGGTGATTCCCGGACTGGTCGGCCCGGTGCTGGCCGGCTGGATCACCGAGGTGCTGTCCTGGCGCTGGGTGTTCGGTGGGCTGAGCCCGTTCGTGGTGCTCGGCGGCCTGCTGATCCTGCCGTCGCTGCGCCAGTTGCGCGGTGCGGACCGGATCGCCGCCGGTCCGGACGCGGGCAGCGGGCGGATGGACCGGCGACGGATCGGCTACGCGCTGCTGGCCGCGTTCGGGGTGGCCGGGGTGGCCAACCTGGGCGAGCACCTGAATCCGCTCGGCGCGGCCATCGCCCTCGTCGGCCTGGTGGCGATGCTGGCCGGGCTGCGCCGGCTGCTGCCGGCCGGCACCGCGCGGTTCACCTCCGGGGTGCCGGCCGCCATCGCGTTCCGCGGCGTGCTGGCCGGGGTGTTCGTCGGCATGGAGGTCATCGTTCCGCTGACCCTGACGGTGCAGCTGCACTACTCGCCGACCCTGGCCGGCACCCCGCTGATGCTCTCGGCGCTCAGCTGGGCGGCCGCCTCGGCGATCCAGAGCCGGTTGCCACACCCGAACCGGGCCGGCCTGGTCGCCCTCGGGCTGGCGCTGATGGCCATTGCCGGGGTCGGGATGGCGCTGGTGGCGCTGCGCGCCGTGCCGGGCACGGTGGCCTTCGCGGTCTGGCCGTTCGCCGGCTTCGGGGCCGGGTTCGCGATCACCAGCGCCAGCGTGGTGCTGCTGGAATGCACCACCGACGCCCGGCGCGGTGCCGACTCGGCCGCGCTGCAACTTGCCGACTCCTCGGTCAGCGCCATCTCGGCCGCGTTCGCCGGCGCGCTGGTGGCGCTCGCGGTGCACGGCCGGATCAGCTACGGAACCGGTTTCGCGGTGGTGTTCCTGGCCATGGCGGGCCTGGCCGTCGTGGCGATCGGCCGGGCCGCCCGGCTCCCCGGGGCGGCCGCGCGCGGGCCGGCGCCCGGTGCCGACCGGTCGCTGTCCCGCTCGGTCGATCGCGCCGGCCCGGCTCAGTAAGCTCGGTACCGATGCCCTACCTCGATCACGCAGCCACCACTCCGATGCTCCCGGAGGTGATCGACGCGATCTCCGCGTCGATGCGCGCCTCGGCCACCGGAGTCGCCGGCAACCCGTCGTCGGTGCACACCTCCGGCCGGCAGGCCCGCCGGATCATCGAGGAGTCCCGGGAGCGGCTGGCAGCGGCCCTGGACGCCCGGCCGTCCGAGGTGATCTTCACCTCCGGTGGCACCGAGGCCGACAACCTGGCCGTCAAGGGCATCTACTTCGCGCGCCGGGCGGCCGACCCGGCCCGCCGCCGGCTGCTGGTGAGCGCGGTCGAGCACCACGCGGTGCTGGACTCGGCCGACCACTTGGTGAGCGCCGCCGGCGCCGAGCTGGGGCTGTTGCCGGTGGACTCCGACGGCGTGGTGCGGCCCGAGGCGCTGGCCGCGGCACTCGCCGAGGACCCGGGTTCGGTGGCGCTGGTCAGCGTGATGTGGGCCAACAACGAGGTCGGCAGCATCCAGCCCATCGGCGAGCTCACCGAGATCGCGCACGGCTACGGCGTCCCGTTCCACACCGACGCGGTGCAGGCGGTCGGCACCCTGGGCGTCTCGTTCGCCGAGTCCGGGGTGGACGCGATGACGGTCACCGCGCACAAGATCGGCGGCCCGGTCGGGGTCGGCGCCCTGCTGCTCGGCCGTGGCGTGGACTGCGTGCCGGTGCTGCACGGCGGCGGCCAGGAGCGCGACGTCCGTTCGGGCACCCTGGACACCCCCGGCGCGGTCGGCTTCGCGCTGGCCGCCGAGCTCGCGGTGGGCCGGCGCGCCGAGCTCGCGCCGCGGCTGGCCCGGCTGCGCGACGAGCTGATCGACGGCGTCCGGCGGGCGGTGCCCGACGCGGTGCTCAACGGCCATCCGGTGCACCGGCTGCCGGGCAACGCACACCTATCCTTCCCCGGCTGCGAGGGCGACTCGCTGCTGATGCTGCTGGACGCCCGCGGTATCGAGTGCTCGACCGGCTCGGCCTGCTCGGCCGGGGTGGCCCAGCCCTCGCACGTGCTGCTGGCGATGGGCACCGACGAGCAGCGGGCCCGTGGCGCACTGCGGCTGTCGCTGGGCCACACCTCCACCGCCGCGGACGTCCGGACCGTCGTCGAGGCGATCGGGCCGGTGGTAGAGCGGGCCCGCCGGGCCAGCGCCGCGGTCGGGGTGGCCGCCGGCGCCGGGCGAAGCGCATGAACGCGCCCGCGGACTCCGAGGTGCGGCGCTTGAAGGTGCTGGCCGCGATGAGCGGTGGCGTGGACTCGGCGGTGGCCGCGGCCCGGGCGGTCGCGGCCGGCTGGGACGTGACCGGCGTGCACCTGGCGCTGTCCCGCCAGCCCGCCACGCTGCGCACCGGCTCGCGTGGCTGCTGCTCGCTGGAGGATTCCAACGACGCCCGGCGCACCGCCGACATCCTGGGTATTCCGTTCTACGTCTGGGACTTCGCCGAGCGGTTCGCCGCCGACGTGATCGACGACTTCGTCGCCGAGTACGCCGCCGGGCGCACCCCGAACCCGTGCCTGCGCTGCAACGAGAAGATCAAGTTCGCCGCGCTGCTGGACCGGGCCCTGGCGCTCGGCTTCGACGCGGTGGTCACCGGCCACCACGCCCGGCTGACCGACGGCCGGCTGTGCCGGTCGGTGGACGCGGCCAAGGACCAGTCCTACGTGCTGGCGGTGCTGACCCGCGAGCAGCTGGCGCACGCGGTGTTCCCGCTCGGTGATTCGACCAAGGACCAGGTGCGGGCCGAGGCGGCCCGGCTGGGACTGGCGGTGGCGAGCAAGCCGGACTCGCACGACATCTGCTTCATCGCCGACGGCGACACCCAGGCCTTTCTGGACCGCCGGTTGGGCGAGCGGCCCGGCGACATCGTCGACACCGACGGCGCCGTGCTCGGCAGCCACGCCGGCACCCACCACTACACCGTGGGCCAGCGCCGCGGGCTGAACCTGACCCGGCCGAGCGCCACCGGCGAGCCGCGGTACGTGCTGTCGATCTCGCCGAAGACCAACACCGTGGTGGTCGGCGGCGCCGCCGACCTGCAGGTCGACGTGGTGCGGTGCGGGCCGCCGGTCTGGATCGCCGAGCCGCCGGCCCAGCCATTCGACTGCGCGGTCCAGCTGCGCGCGCACGGCATGGTGTCGCCGGCCCGGATCAGCGCCGACGGGGACGGTCTCGCAGCCGTGCTGGGCGAACCGCAGCGCGGGGTGGCCGCCGGCCAGGCACTGGTGATGTACGACGGCGAGCAGGTGCTCGGCTCGGCCACCATCCTCGGCACCGAGCGGTCCGTGGGATCGGGTGCCGCTGCCCACCCGGCCGCCGCGAGCACCGGATGAGCTTTCCCTGGCCGGCCGGCGCGGTGACCGGAATCGGTTCGCTGCCCGGCACCGACCCGGACGAGGCGGTCCGGCTGGTGCTCGGCGAGGTCGGCGAGCTGCCCTACCTGCCGGAGCTGCCCGGCCGCGGCTTCGGCGCCGACCTGATCGCCCGCACCGGCGCGCTGCTGGTGGACCTGCCGCTGGAGTGGCAGCCGCACGGCTGGACCGTGGCATCCCGCCCCGGCCGGGATCTGGCCCGGGCCCGCGACCACCTGCGCCGCGACCTGGACGCCGTGACCCAGTACGCCCAGGGGGTGCCGCTGCTGAAGGTGTCGGTGTGCGGGCCGCTGACCCTGGCTGCCAGCCTGGAGCTGCCCAACCTGCACAAGCTGCTGACCGATCCCGGCGCGCTGCGCGACCTGACCGGCTCACTGGTCGAGGGCACTGGCAACCTGCTGGCCGAGCTTGCTGCCAACCTGCCCGGTACGGCGCTGGTGCTCCAGGTGGACGAGCCGAGCCTGCCGGCGGTGCTGGCCGGAGAGGTGCCCACCCCGTCCGGCTACGGCACCGTGCGGTCGCTGCCCCGGTCGGTGGCCGAACCGGCGCTGGCCGGACTGCTCGAGACGGCGGCTCCTGGTCACCGGGTGGTGCACTGCTGCGCCGATCGGGTGCCCTATGACCTGCTGGCGGCCGCCGGCGCGTCGGCGGTCTCGGTCGACGCGGGCCAGCTGACCGACGCCTCGCTGGACGCCCTGGGCGAGCTGGTCGAGGCCGGCATCTCGCTGTGGCTGGGGGTCTTTCCGGGCACCGACGCCCCGATCTCGGCGGCCGACGCCCGGCAGCGGATCGGCCGGTGGTGGGACAAGCTCGGCTTCGCCCCGGAGCTGCTGGCCGGCGCGGTGGTGCCGACCCCGGCGTGCGGACTGGCCGGTGCGTCACTGCCGTACGCCCGCCGGGTGATGGCCCAGCTGCGCGAGGTCGGTGCCGCGCTGCGCGACGGGCTGGAGTAGCGGGCGGTCCAGCTCGCCGGACCCGGAGCTCAGTCCAGCGAGCTGATGACCGAGCCGTCGGCGGCCAGCCGCACCGACAGCTGCCGGCCGGCGAAGCGCAGCCCCGAGATCGCCAGCTCGCCCAGCGGCGGCCGGCCGTCCGGGCCGAGCAGCGGCCGGAACTCCAGCGTGCCGGCCGGCGCGTCCGGCACCGGGCCCACCAGCGCTGACACGATCGCCACCGCCGAGGCGGCCGACCAGGCCTGCGGCCGGCAGGACGCCGGGTAGGGCAGTGGGCGGCGTCCGGGTTCGGCCCGGTGACCGCCGTGCAGCTCCGGCACCCGGTAGTCGAAGCCGGCGGCGGCGGCCAGCAGCCCGTCGATCAGGCCGGTGGCCGGGCCGGCGCTCCCGGCGGCCGCCAGCCCGGTGATGGCCAGCGCGGTGTCGTGCGCCCAGACCGACCCGTTGTGGTAACTCAGCGGATTGAAGCGGGCCGCCGAAGCCGCCAGGGTGCGCAGGCCGAAACCGGACGACAGCTCCGGCGAACCCAGCCGGCCGGCGACCAGCGACTCCTCCTCGGCGCCCAGCAGCCCGCTGCCCAGCAGGTGACCCATGTTCGAGGCCACCGAGTCGACCGGCTCGCCGTGCCCGTCCAGCGCCAGCGCCGGGTAGCCGCCGTGCTGGTCGGCCAGCCAGAACCGCTGCCGGAACCGCTCGGCGAGTTCGGCCGCCCAGCCGCGCCAGCGCTCGGCGCCGGGCCGCCCGAACGCCGCCAGCAGCTCGGCGCCGGCGACGGCCGCCGCGTAGCCGTAGGCCTGCACCTCGGCCAAGGCCACCGGCGGGTCGGCCAGCCGGCCGTCGGAGAACGAGACCGAGTCGGCCGAGTCCTTCCAGCCCTGGTTGGACAAGCCGTGCCCGGACTCGTCGACGTAGCTGAGAAAGCCGTTGCCGTCGGTGCCGTAGTCGGCCAGCCACCCCAATGCCCGTTCCAGGTTGGGCAGCAGCTGTTCTACCTCGGGCGCCGGCAGCCCCCACCGCCAGCTGTCGTGCAGCAGCAGGATCCACAGCGGCGTGGCGTCCACCGTGCCGTAGTAGGTGGCCGGCAGCCGCAGCGGCCGGCCCAGCTGGTGGCCCTCGTTGTGCTCGGTCTCGGCGGCCCGGATCTCGTGCAGGATCTTGCCCGGTTCCTCGGCCGACTCCGGGTCCACCCGGCTGCCCTGCCGGCGGGCCAGGGTGCGCAGCGTGCCGCCGGCGAGCCCGGTGCCCAGCGGCAGCAGCATCCGCGCCGCGAGCAGGCAATCCCGGCCGAACAGGGTCAGGTACCAGGGCGCCCCGGCAGCCAGGAAGTGGTCGTCCGGGGCCTGCGGGTCGGCCAGCTCCAGCGCAGCCAGGTCGGCGACCGACCGGGCGAGAAAGGCGGCCAGCCGCGGGTCGCCCCGCTCGACGGCCGGCACCGCCAGCCGGGACGGCCCGGACGGCGCGGCCACCACCGGTGCTCGCGGCCCGGTCGCGGAGTAGCTCAGCCCGATGGTGACGCTGCCACCGGGGCCGACGTCGACGTCCCAGTCGAGCCTGGCCGGCGCGGTGCCGATCCGGTGCGGAGCCGGCGTCGCCGTCGCGCTGACCCGGGTGCCGTCCGGGCCGGTCCAGTGCAGGCCGTCCGGGGAACTGGTCGGTGCCGGCTCGGCGGGGGACAGGCCCGCCTTCACGTCGGCCATCCCGGCCAGGTCGCAGCCCAGCTGCAGACTCAGCCGGGCCCGTACCGGCTGCCGTGCGGCCGAGCTGAGCGTGATCTCCTCGGCCACGCCGGTCCCGGTCGCGATCCAGCGTCGCTGCACGGTCACCGTCGGGTCGGCTCCCGGATCCCCGAGGTCGCGGGCCACCGACACGCTCCGGCTGGCGTCGGCACCGTCGAGCGCACCGGAGATCGGGGCCGGCTCGGTGCCGTCGACGGTGAGCAGCGACCGGGACAGGATCCGCCGGTCGGCCAGGTAGCCGCCCTGCACGCCACCGGCGCGCAGCTGGCCGTCCGGGCCGGTGAGCACCAGGGCCGGGGCGCGCACGCAGGTCAGCAGGTCGTGCAGGTAGGGCTGCTGGTGCGGGCTGTCGGTCATCGGCGTCGGCTTCCTGATCGGTTCGTGCCGGATGCCCTTCTACCCTGCCAGGGCCGGCAGCGATCCCGGCGCCGGGGATGGCGGAACTGTCGGTGCCGGACGGTAACTTGTTGCCCGTGACGACAGCCGACCAGCAGCCGGAGAATGCCGACACCGAGCCGGCCGAGATGACCGACGAGGTGACCGACGAGGTGCCGGGCGAGGTGCCGGGCGAGGCCGAACCCGCGGCAGTAGCCGAGGCGCCGGCCGAGGCCAGGCAGCGGCACGCCGAACTGTCCGAGCAGCTCAACGACGCCTCCTACCGCTACTACATCGCCAACGCGCCGACCCTGTCCGACGCCGACTACGACCAGCGGCTGCGCGAGCTCGAGCGCCTGGAGGACGAGTTCCCCGGCCTGCGCACCCCGGATTCGCCGACCCAGCGGGTGGCCGGTGACTACTCCTCGCAGTTCGCGCCGGTCGACCATCTCGAGCGGATGCTCTCTCTCGACAACGCCTTCACCGCCGACGAGCTGGCCGGCTGGCTGGTCCGGGCCGAGCGCGAGGTCACCGCACCGCGCTTCCTGTGCGAGCTCAAGGTGGACGGCCTGGCGATCAGCCTGGTGTACGAGCGCGGCCGGCTGGTGCGCGGTGCCACCCGGGGCGACGGCCGGACCGGGGAGGACGTGACCGGCAACGTCCGCACCATCGCCTCGATCCCGGACCGGTTGGCCGGTCCAGAGGTGCCGGACGTCATCGAGGTGCGCGGCGAGGTGTACTTCCCGCTCACCGAGTTCGCGGACCTGAACGCCAAGCTGGTCGCCGAGGGCAAGGCGCCGTACGCCAATCCGCGCAACACCGCCTCCGGCTCGCTGCGCCAGAAGGATCCGCGCGTCACCGCCGCCCGCAAGCTGCAGATGGTCGTGCACGGGGTGGGGCATGTCGAGGGCGGCCCGAAGGTGACCAGCCAGTCCGAGTGGTACGAACACCTGCGGCAGTGGGGGCTGCCGACCTCGTCCCGGGCCAAGGTGGTCGGCTCGATGGCCGAGGTGACCGCGTTCATCGACTACTACGGCGAGCACCGCCACGACGTCGAGCACGAGATCGACGGCGTGGTGGTCAAGGTCGACTCGCTGTCGATGCAGCGCACCCTGGGCACCACCAGCCGGGCACCGCGCTGGGCGATCGCCTTCAAGTACCCGCCCGAAGAGGTCAACACCAAGCTGCTGTCCATCGAGGTCAACGTCGGCCGGACCGGTCGGGTCACCCCGTACGGCGTGATGGAGCCGGTCTTCGTGGCCGGCTCCACCGTCGAGATGGCCACCCTGCACAACGCCAGCGAGGTGGCCCGCAAGGACGTCCGGGCCGGTGACACGGTGGTGCTACGCAAGGCCGGCGACGTGATCCCCGAGATCCTCGGCCCGGTGGTGGCGCTGCGTCCCAAGGGCCTGCGCAAGTTCAAGATGCCGACCAAGTGTCCGGAGTGCCAGACCCCGCTGCGGCCGCAGAAAGAGGGCGACGCCGACATCCGCTGTCCCAACCAGCGGTCCTGCCCGGCCCAGCTGCGGGAACGGCTGTTCCACGTCGCCGGCCGGGGCGCCTTCGACATCGAGGTGCTCGGCTACGAGGCCTGCATCGCGCTGCTCAAGGCGGGCCTGGTCGCCGACGAGGGCGACCTGTTCTCCCTCACCGCCGACGACCTGCGACGGTCGGAGTTCTTCGTCCTCAAGAACGGTGAGCTGGCCGCGAACGCCAAGAAGCTGCTGGACAATCTCGAGGCGGCCAAGACCCGGCCGCTGTGGCGGGTGCTGGTGGCGCTGTCCATCCGGCACGTCGGGCCGACCGCGGCGCAGCTACTGGCCCGCGAGTTCGGCTCGATCGAGGCGATCGCCGCTGCCAGCCCCGAGCAGTTGGCTGCCGTCGAGGGCATCGGCATGACCATCGCCGAGTCGATCCAGGAATGGTTCACCGTCGACTGGCATCAGCAGATCGTCGCCAAGTGGCGCGCGGCCGGCGTGGTGCTCGAGGAGGAACGCGTCGTCGACGACGGCCCGAAGCCGCTGGCCGGGCTGGCGGTGGTGGTGACCGGCTCGCTGGAGCGCTACAGCCGCGACGAGGCGGCCCAGGCGATCACCAGCCGGGGCGGCAAGTCGGCCAGCGGGGTGTCGAAGAAGACCGCGTTCGTGGTGGTGGGTGACACCCCGGGCAGCAAGTACGCCAAGGCGGTCGAGCTCAAGGTGCCGATCCTGGACGAGGACGGTTTCACCGTGCTGCTGGAGCAGGGTCCGGAGGCCGCCACCGCGGTGGCCCGGATCGGCGAGGAGTGACCAGCGGCCGGGTTTACAGCTAGCCGATCAGCGGCAGTCGGGTTCAGTGGCAGCTAGCCGGCCAGTGGCAGTCGGGTCGGCGGCAGTCGGCTCAGCCCGGGTGCGGGTCGAGCACGGTCGCCGCGATCGAGGCCAGGTGCGACATCCGGATGATCTCGCTGGCTAGCCAGCGCAGTGTCGGCCGGCCGACCAGAATGGCCCGGCGACCGAGCGGCACCACGGCCAGTTCGGTGTCCAGGCTGGCCCATCCGGCCGGCGCCCAGGAATCGTCGGCCTCCAGCGTCCGGGCCGGGTGCGGCGGCCACCACGGGGCGTCCAGCGTGCTGATCTCGGGCGCGGCGGAGCTGCGGGCGATCACCGTCGCGGGGCTGCCCTCGACGTCCGAAGCCTGCAACACCAGGGCCCAGCCGGCCCGGAACAGCCGGCACACCCCGTCGGCGAGCACGCTCGGAGCCTCCGAACTGCTGACCGCCAGCTTCTCCAGCAGCTCCAGCTCCCGGAACGGGTCGATCACGCCGGCGTAGGACCGGATCGACTCGACCCGGACGCCCGGCACGCTCGCGGCCGCGCTCACCAGCGAGTCCGGCAGCTTGCCCGGGGCCAGCTCCACCACCAGGTCGTCGGTCGCCTGACCGGCCGAACGTTCCACGATGTCGACGCTGAGAATGTCAGCACCGGCGTGGCCCAGCGCCGAGGCGACCGCACCGAGCGCACCCGGACGGTCAGGCAGGACCACGCGTATCAGGAAGGACACCCGCCCAGTGTGCCGTGGCTTGGTATCTGCGGTGTTACGCGCGCCGGGCCCAGTGCGGCTCAGTAGCCGATCTCGGCCCGGGTGAAGAACGCCCGCGACCCGAGGCCAGATCGAGGCCCGCGTGGCCGAGCCCTAAACTCTCCGGTTGTGCCTGACGATCGATCCACCCTGACCCGCGACGAAGTGGCGCACCTGGCCCGGCTTGCCCGGCTGGCGGTGACCGAGGACGAACTCGACCTGTTCGCCGGCCAGCTGGACGTGATCCTCGGATCGGTGGCGCGCATCGGTGACGTGGCCGCCGCCGACATCCGGCCCACCAGCCACGCGGTGCCGCTGGAGAACGTCTCCCGCCCGGACGAGGTCCGCCCGTCGCTGCCGCGCGAGGACGTGCTGGCCGGCGCCCCGGCGGTCGAGGACGACCGGTTCCGGGTTCCGCAGATCCTCGGGGAGGAGGAGTAGTGGCCGAGCTGATCGAGCTGGACGCCGCCGAGACCGCCGCCCGGATCGCCGCGGGGGAGGTCAGCGCGGTGGAGGTGGCCCAGGCCCACCTGGACCGGATCGCCGAATCCGACGGCGACATCAGGGCGTTCCTGCACGTCGACACCTCCGGTGCGCTGGCCGCCGCCAACGCGGTGGACGAGCGCCGCCGGTCCGGCGAGCCGCTGGGCCCGCTGGCCGGCGTGCCGCTGGCCATGAAGGACGTGGTGGTCACCCGCGGGCTGCCGACCACGTCCGGGTCGAAGATCCTCCAGGGCTGGGTGCCGCCCTACGACGCGACGATCACCCGCCGAGTCCGCGAGGCCGGCATCGTGATGCTCGGCAAGACCAACATGGACGAGTTCGCGATGGGCTCGTCCACCGAGAACTCCGCCTACCAGGTGACCCGCAACCCGTGGGACCTGTCCCGGGTGCCGGGCGGCTCGTCCGGCGGCTCGTCGGCGGCGGTGGCGGCCTTCCAGGCGCCGCTGTCGATCGGCACCGACACCGGCGGTTCGATCCGGCAGCCGGCCGCGGTCACCGGCATCGTCGGGCACAAGCCGACCTACGGCGCGGTCAGCCGGTACGGGCTGATCGCCTTCTCCTCCTCCCTCGACCAGGCGGGCCCGTTCGCCCGCACCGTGACCGACACCGCGCTGCTGCACCAGGTGCTGGCCGGCCACGACCCGCTGGACTCGACCTCCATCCCTAGCCCGGGGCCGGACGTGGTGGCCGCCGTGAAGGAGGGCGCCGGCAGCGACCTGTCCGGCGTCCGGGTCGGCATCGTCCGCGAGCTGACCGGCCTCGGCGGCGGCTACCAGCAGGGCGTGCTGGACTCCTTCCGCGACGCGGTGGCCATCCTGGAGTCGCTCGGCGCCGAGGTCGTCGAGGTGTCCTGCCCGCACTTCGACTACGCGCTGGCCGCCTACTACCTGATCGCGCCCAGCGAGTGTTCGTCCAACCTGGCCCGCTTCGACTCGGTCCGCTACGGCCTGCGGGCCGGCGACGACGGCAGCCGGTCGCTGGAGGAGGTCATGTCGCTGACCCGGGAACGCGGCTTCGGGCCCGAGGTGAAGCGCCGCATCATGATCGGCACCTACGCGCTGTCCTCGGGCTACTACGACGCCTACTACGGCCAGGCGCAGAAGGTCCGCACCCTGATCGCCGACGACTTCCGCCGGGCGTTCACCCAGGCCGACGTGCTGGTCTCGCCGACCTCGCCGTTCGTGGCGTTCGGGGTGGGCGAGCGGGTCGCCGACCCGATGGCGATGTACGTCAACGACCTGTGCACGCTGCCGGCCTCGCTGGCCGGCACCCCGGCGATCTCGGTACCGTGCGGGCTGTCCGACGAGACCGGCCCGGCGCTGCCGGTCGGCCTGCAGATCATGGCCCCGGCGATGGCCGACGACCGCTGCTTCCGGGTGGCCGCCTCCTTCGAGGCCGCCTACGTCGCGCGCAACGGCCAGATCCTCGCCGGCCGGTCCCGCTCGGGCTCGGCCGGCAGTGGCACGGCCGGAAATGGCACGGACGGAGCGAACCGATGACCCAGAGCACCGATACCAGCGCCTACGACGACGTACTGACCCGCTACCAGCCGGTCTTCGGGCTGGAGACCCACGTCGAGCTGGGCACCGCGTCGAAGATGTTCTGCGGCTGCTCCACCACCTTCGGTGCCGAGCCGAACACCCAGACCTGCCCGGTGTGCCTGGGCCTGCCCGGTGCGCTGCCGGTCGTGAACGCCGCCGCGATCGAGTACACCATCAAGATCGGCCTGGCGCTGAACTGCTCGATCGCGCAGTGGTGCCGGTTCGCCCGCAAGAACTACTTCTACCCGGACATGCCGAAGAACTACCAGATCTCGCAGTACGACGAGCCGCTGTGCACCGACGGCTACCTCGACGTCGAGGTGCACGGCGAGACGGTGCGGGTCGGCATCGAGCGGGTGCACCTGGAGGAGGACACCGGCAAGAACACCCACGTCGGTGGCGCGACCGGCCGGATCCACGGCGCCGACTACTCGCTGGTCGACTTCAACCGGGCCGGCATCCCGCTGGTCGAGATCGTCACCAAGCCGGTGGCCGGCACCGGTGCGCTGGCTCCGGAGGTGGCGCGCGCCTACGTCGCGGAGCTGCGTGACATCCTGCGCACCCTCGGCGTCTCCGACGTCCGGATGGAGCAGGGCAGCCTGCGCTGCGACGTCAACACCTCGCTCACCCCGAACGGCTCGAGCGAGTGGGGCACCCGCACCGAGACCAAGAACGTCAACTCGCTGCGCAGCGTCGAGCGGGCGATGCGCTCGGAGATGATCCGGCAGGCGGGCCTGCTCGATGCCGGCGGCAGGATCAAGCAGGAGACCCGGCACTTCCAGGAGACCACCGGCTCGACCCGGTCCGGCCGCAGCAAGGAAGAGGCCACCGACTACCGGTACTTCCCCGAGCCCGACCTGGTGCCGGTGGCGCCGGACGCCGGCTGGGTGGAGCAGCTGCGGGCCGGCCTGCCGGAACTGCCAGCCGCCCGCCGTGACCGGCTGCGCTCGGAGCTGGGCCTGACCGCCGACGAGCTGCAGTCGCTGGTGAATGCCGGCGCGGTGGACGCCTTCGCCGACACCGTCGCCGCCGGCGCGCCGGCCGCCGAGGCGCGCAACTGGTGGCTGGGTTACCTCGCCCAGTCGGCCAACGCCCGCGAGGTCGAGGTGGCGGCGCTGCCGATCACGCCCGCGCAGGTGGCCAAGGTGATCGAGCTGATCGCGGCCGGCACGCTGTCCAGCGCACTCGGCCGGCAGGTGGTGGACGCGGTGCTGGAGACCGGTGGCGACGTCGAGCAGGTGATCGCCGACCGAGGCCTGGCGGTGGTGTCGGACACCAGCGCGCTGACCGAGGCCGCCGACGCCGCGATCGCCGCCAACCCCGATGTCGCCGAGAAGGTGCGCGGCGGCAAGCTGCCGGCGGTCGGGGTGCTGGTCGGCTCGGTGATGAAGGCGACCCGTGGCCAGGCCGACGCGGCCACCGTCAAGGCGATCCTGCTGGAACGGCTCGGGGTCTCCGAGACCGGCTGAGCCGTCCCGGACACGGGCTGGTGGTTTTGACCCATTTTCGGTGCGGCGTGTCGCCGGGTGGTGCAAGATCGCGCCATGGCAGCTACCACCATCTTCCGGTTCGTCACGGTCCGTAACCCCCGCAAGCCCACGGACGACGAACTCGACACCGGCTTCGTCACGCACCCCGAGCACGTCAAGACCCCGTTGCTGGCCGAGGTGGCCAAGGTCAAGGCGAGCAAGGCCGCGCTGAAGGAGATGCGCGCGATCATCAGGCACTACGCCGACGGGGACGAGGCGCTTCGCACCCCCGCGGAGGTAGGCGAGGCGGCGGGCGGCCTCGTCGAGTTCGGAGAGTGGCTGGCGCGCGTCAACACCACCGTGACGGTCGACGAGATCAGGCACTACCTGGAGGGCCATTCGATCGACATCACCGATGAGGTGATTCGGCGGTTGTGGAGCAACCTGCTCGTGGCCACCTTCGTCGGCGGCATGCCGGAGACGCGCGAAGCCATCATCGGCGCGATCCGGGCATCGAAGATCCTCGGCTACGACCTGGACCGGCTGACCGACGACACCGCGCGGCGGCTGGCGCTGGCCACGGTGGTGCTGCCGTCGTCCGTGCAGCTCAACAACGAGCATCTTGAACGGGAGGTGCCGCATCCGCCGACGCCGGAACCGAAGGGCCAGGGCGAGGCGTTGGCGACCAAACTCGCCGATTACCAGGCCGCGCACGACGAGATCTCCCACCAGTACCGCAATGCGGTGGAGAAGCTGCGCGCCCAGCCGCCCGGGCCGCCGCAGCTGCCCGTCAAGGGGGCGGACGGCTGCTACCGCCTGCCCGAGGAGAACGTTGCACCGGCCGAGACGATAGGTGTGCTCGACAAGGCCACCCTGCACGGCATCTCGGCGGCCACCCGCAAGATCCTGCACCAGCTCGGGATCCCGGAGGGAACGAAGCTGGCCTATGCGCTGCAGCGGATCGGCGAGGCCGCGACGGCTACCGGCCACGAGTTCGCCGCGGTCGAGAAGAGCCAGGCCCGCATCGTGACGGCCGGTGGCAGCCTGTGGTCCTACGACCCGTCGCCTGCTGCGCACACCCACGGCCCGGTGATCACCACCAAGGAGGGCGGTCGGGTCGATGTCGAGTACGGCGGGATGTATGACCGGGACGTCTGCCGGATCAAACCGCTCGGCATTGCCGACTACCGCCGGGTCGAGCAGGTGCTGTGGTGCTACCAACCGGGCGAGGTCGCGCACATCGAGAACGTGATGATGGGCGAGACACGCGAGCGCAACACCCGGTTCCTGCACCGGACTGAGAACACCCTCACCGTCGAGACCGACGAGGAGACCACGAAGGAGCGCGACACCCAGACCACCGACCGGTTCGAGATCACGAAGGAGAGCGAGAAGGTCATCAAGGACGACCTGTCGTTCACGCTCGGCGTCCAGGTCCAGGCGTCCTACGGTGTCGTGAGGATCAACGCCGACACCAACTTCGCACTGGCGCACTCCACCTCGGAGTCCGACAAGTCTTCCTCGAAGTATGCGAAGGAGGTCACCGACCGGGCGCTGGAACGGGTGGTCAAGAAGACCCGCGAAGAGCAGATCCAGAAGGTGATCGAGGAGTACGAGGAGAACAACAAGCACGCCTTCGTCAACAGCACCTCGACCAACTTCGTCGGGCTCTACCGCTGGGTCAACAAGATCTACCAGGCCAAGATCGTCAACTACGGCAAGCGCCTGATGTTCGAGTTCCTGGTGCCGGAGCCAGGTGCCTTCCACCTGTTCGCCATGACGAAGTCGCCGATCGACAGCTCGGTGTCGATCACCAAGCCCGTCGACCCACGGGAAGGGACCGCCTCGCTCCCGCCGTTGACCTCGCACCTGGGGATCGCCGCGACGAACTACGCCGCATGGGCGGCGCTCTACGACGCCAAGGTCGACCCGATCCCCGAGCAGCAGCTGACGATCGCCAAGACCTACAACCGCGACGGGCTCGACCAGAACGTCCAGTTCTCCGACGCGAAGAACGACCTCAAGGTTCCCGACGGCTACGAGGGCCTGTCGTTCTTCGCCTCGTACGGCCTGCACGCCGAGACCCATGACGGCGGCGCGAACTGGATCACGGTGTTCATCGGTACCCGATCCGCCTTCGCTTCCGGAGGAGGGTCGTTCTCGGGCCCGCTCGCCGGCGAGGACGACTTCGTCCCGGTCAGCGTGATGGGCCGCACCCGGATGTACGGTCTCGCGATCGAGGTCGTGGTGAGCCGCAAGCCGGCGACGTATGAGGCGTGGCAGATCAAGACCTACAACGCGATCATGAAGGGCTACGAGGACAAGCTCGCCGCCTACCAGACCGCGGTCGCCGAGGCGCTGGCCAGGGCCGACTCGCAGATCGTCGGCACCAACCCGGCGATCAACCAGCAGATCACCGTGCAGGAACTGAAGAAGGCCTGTATCCGGTTGATGGACATCGACTGCGATCCGGTCGCGTCCGAGGCGATGAAGGCGCCGGGCAAGGGTCCGTGCGACTACCCCGAGTTCGACTGCTGCGAAGCCATGCGCGACGGCAACTACGTGCAGTTCGTCGAGCAGGCCTTCGAGTGGGACCTGATGACCTACCTGTTCTACCCGTACTTCTGGGGCCGCAAGTGCAACTGGAAGCAGCTGTATCAGATCTCTGACCCCGACCCGCAGTTCCTCGCCTTCCTGCAGGCCGGCTACGCACGGGTGGTGGTGCCGGTACGGCCGGGCTACCACGACGCGGCGCTGCGCTGGCTCGTGGACAACCAGCCGTGGAACGGTGGGTCGGCTCCCGGTGTGGACAGCCCGATGTACCTGGCCATCGCGAACGAGCTGAAGCAGGAGGTCGGCGAGGTCGATCCGAGCGTCGAACCGTGGTTGATCACCGTGCCGACCACGCTGACCGTGCTCCAGGCCGAGAGCGCCGCGGTGCCCGGGACCGGCCTGCCCTGCCCCCAGGGGGCGGACCAGGACGAGCACGCCCCGACACCATGAGCGAGGACGCTCCCTACGTCTACTGGCTCGCGAGCCCGGGAGCGCTGCAGGCGTCGGAAGACCTGCTGCGCCGCATCGTGTTCCAGTTGCTCGGCGTCACCGACAGCGCCCGCCACCAGTTCTGGGTGTCGGCGAGCAGCGGCTGGATGTCCTATACCGACACCCAGCGGGTCTGGCGCGCCGACGGCCGGCCCGCGCCGGTCCGCACCGCGGCGGATGCGAAGAACAAGGCCGAGGAGTTCGTCCGACGGCTGAAGGCGGCTCTCGACGAGCGCGCTGCCCAGCCGTCCGGCCCGCTCGCGAACCTGGTGATCGTCCCGCCGCTCACACCGCTGGACCCGGTGCTCGTCCCACGCGTGGGCAAGTCCGGCTGGGATCACTGGCTCTATCGAGCACAACCGCAGCTCGCGCGCGACTTCACGACGAAGCTGGACGTGCTCGGTACCAGCATCGAGATCCGCATCGGGGATGCCGGCAGGGTCGTCGGCTTCAGCTGGCGGTGGCGACCGCTGACCGGCGAGCGCACGACGGCGGCCGCGACCACCCTCGCCGAGGCGATCACCAAGCCGACGGACTCCGAAGGCAACCCCTACGAGAACCGTCAGGTCTACGTCCTCGACGGCGACGGGATCCCGCAGTACTACCTGTCGCCGTACCACCTCGTCAACGTCGAGAACGAGTACGCCCTGGCGCCGGCCTCGAACTTCTCGCTGGCGGTCTCCTACGGTGTGGCCGCCCGTGACGACGGCAGCAGCGACGTCACCGCCGTCGTCACCGGCGGCAGCGGTCGTTATGAGTTCAGGTGGGCGTCCTACACCTACGACGACCCGTGGCTCGAACAGGGACTCCGGGAACTCGAGGGCAGCGAGGACGAGATCTCCGACGACCGGGACGTCCGGATCACGACAAGCACGGCCAACGTTGCGCCCGGTGCCGGCGTCGTCATGGTGCACGTGCGTGACCGGGTCACCGGCGCGTTCAAGCACCATCAGCAGCCACTGTTCGGCTACCCGACGATTCTCGGCGAGTCGCCGTTGGCGCACGGCCCTGCGGTGGCCTGATGGCGATCACCATCGCCGACCGGGCGACGGGCTGGACCGGCACCATCCTCACCGACCCCGGCGGCACCAGGCCGCCACCGGGTGGCCTCGCGCTGCAGGACCTGCGTCACGACCAGCACAACTTCGCCCGGGACATCCGGATGATCGGCATCCGGCTGAAGCTCGAGCAGGTCGGCCCGTCCGGTGCGGTGACGAGCACGCGGTCGGTGTTCCTGCCGCTGAGCAGCCCGCCGTTCACCGTCGGGCCGGTCACCGTCCTCACGCCCGCGGTTCCGACCGCGCCGGGCTCGAGCACGCTCAGCTACCTGCGCGAGGCCGACGAGGCGCTGCAGTTCCGCTCGTACTTCCGTGACCGCTCCGGAAACTACGTCGGCTACGGCGTGCGCTGCGACTACACCCTGCCGGCGAGCTGGTTCGCGGCGAACGCGCCGAACTGCGAGGTCTCGGAACTGGTGATCTCGCAGCGGTTCCTGTTCAGTCGCTACGGCGTCTCGCCGCCGCACGAGCCCGGCGGCGTGCTCCAGGCAGCGCGCTGCCATCCGATGGCGCGCTTCGAGTACCGGGCGAATCCGGCCGTCGATCGCCGCCAGGCCCACCACCGGATTGCCAGCCTCCGCTTCGACTACCGCCTGCACCTGTACCTCGACCCCACTGACACGGCACCGACCACGACCCCGACGACAGGGTCGAACCAGGCCGGCCTGTTCGCCGACGAGGAGGTCGCCAACCCGGTGACCGGGATCGGCGCCGTCGCCCGGTGGGGCGCGGCCGCCTCGCGCACCGCGTTCGCCGCGGTCGAGAAGCCGCTGGTCTGCGAGGTGAGCGCGATCGGGCTGTCGGAGGGAAGCCCGCTGATCGGGCCCCGGAGCATCTACGCCCCGATGGGCGCGACGCACTGCTGGGACAACATGCACTGGTGGGGCTTTCGGGGGGCCGGCGCGCCGATGATCTCCGCACCGGGCGCCTTCCACGCCGCCCACGTCCATTGGCGCTGGGGTGGCGCCGGCTCGACCATGCGCGGCACGATCCCCGAGATCGACACCAGCGGTGCCCCCACCGTCGCCCGGACCCATCCGTGGGGGCAGGCCACCCGGACGCTTGTCGACCCGGACGCCTGGATCCAGACGATCCGGGTCGCGGTGACGAAGAACGACCCCACCCTCGACCCGACCCGTCCAGGCGTGTCGCTGGACAGCCTGTCAGCCGAGGACTGGCCACGGCTGTTCAGCTCGCTGCGCGGGAGGCCCGACAGCATCGAGTCAGGCGGCGACATCGTGCTGTGGTACTCCAGCGAGGTCCATCGCTCGACCACCTTTCCCGGCCGCTACAGCTTCGCGATCTTCCCGCAGCAACTCGCGCCCGCGACGACGCTGTACTCGCGCGCGGCGGGCACGGTGTTCCTGCACGGGATCTTCTTCGCCCACAACCCCGAGATCGGTGGGTTCGGCGTCGGCACCCGCGACCCGCAGCACTTTCCGCGAAGCGCGGGCACCATCCGCAGCTCCCCGACCTGGGCACGGCAGCCCTGATGGTGCTCGGCGTCGGCTATCTGCTGCTCAGCTCGGTGCTCAGCATCCACACCCTTTTCCAGTTCTGGCTGTGGCTGGCCGCGCGTCGGGTGGGCGTGGGCAACCCCGAGGTAGCCGTGCCGGCCGAGCTCGTGCGCATCACGGTCCAGCTGCCGATCTACAACGAGCGTTACGTCGCACGCGAGCTCCTCGACGTGATCGCCCACCTCGACTATCCGCGGGAACTCCTGGAGGTCCAGGTCCTCGACGACTCGACCGACGACACCACCGCGATCCTCGCCGATGCGTGCCGTGAGCTCGCTGCGTCGGGGCTGGCGATCACGCACGTCCGCCGCGGTACCCGTGAGGGCTACAAGGCCGGCGCTCTCGCTTACGGGCTGGCCCGTGCCAGCGGTGAACTCGTCGCGGTGTTCGACGCCGATTCCAGGCCGGCGCGGGATTTCTTGCGCCGCACGGTTGCGCGGTTCGCGGATCCGAAGGTCGCCGCGGTGCAGACCCGTTGGTCGCATGCCAATCGCGACGAGTTGCCGCTCACGAAGATCCAGGGACTGCTGCTCGACGTGCATTTCGCGGTCGATCAGGCCGGCCGCGCCGCCCTCGGCTGCTTCGTCAACTTCAACGGCACCGCGGGCATCTGGCGGGTCGCCGCGATCGCCGACGCCGGAGGGTGGCAAAGCGACACCCTGACCGAGGATCTCGACCTGTCCTATCGCGCGCAGCTGCGGGGCTGGCGGATCGAGCTCCTCCTCGGGTTCGAGACGGCAGCCGAGCTGCCGTCGGACGTCCGGGCGTTCGGCGTCCAGCAGTACCGCTGGATGAAGGGTGTGTCGCAGAACGCGGTCAAGCTCGGGCCGCGGGTCCTCGCCGCCCGGCTGCCGCTGCGGGTGAAGGTGCATGCGCTGGCGCACCTGCTCGAGCCGGCGAACTTCGTCGCGATGACGGGCGTGCTGGTGCTGACGCCGTTCGCCGTGCGCGCGGTCGCACGCGGCGTGCTCCCGTGGTGGGTGGTCCTCAACCCGTTGTGGGCGGTGAACGTCGTCCTCCTCGGCGTCGTCTATTTCGCGCCCCGCAAGGAGCGCGCACCGAGCATCCGAGGCAAGGCCGGCGGCCTGGTGCTGTGGGTCGCCTTCTTGGCGGTGTCGCTGGCGATGTCGCTGCGCAACACCCTCGCCGTGCTTGCCGGATTCCTCGGCCTGCGCAGCGGCTTCGTGCGTACCCCGAAGCGCGGGAACGGACCTGCGATCGCCAGTGGCGCCTACCGCGTGCGGCTCGACGCCTTGGTGATCGGTGACCTCGCACTGTGGCTGTACCTCGCCGGGTCGCTGGTTGCCGCGGCGCGGGTCGGGGAGGTGTACCTGTGCTGGGTGCCCGGCCTGGCCTTCGCCGGTCTCACCGCGATGCTGGTGGGGCAGAGCAGGTGGGGTCGATTCCCGCACCCGCAGTCGGCGGGCCGCTCCAGCCGCACGGCCCCGGTTGCGGACGCGACGTTGATCGACCGGGGATCGCCGATGCAGTAGCTCCCGCCTGTCGACTGGCTGCTCGGGCCAGGGTCAGGTGATCGGGCTGGCGCTGCTGTCCGACGGCGAGATCCGGATCACCCGGTCGTCGTCGGTGGTCGGCTTGCCCTGGCCGTCCCGGTTGCGGGTGGTCAGCCACAACGCGCCGTCCGGTGCGGCGACCACCGTCGCGAGCCTGCCGTACTTGTCCTGCAGCGAGGGGCTGAGCGCCCCGAGCGAGACCGCGCCGCCGGAACCCTGGGTCAGCTGGCCACTGGCCAGTGACCGGCCGGTGGAGGTGGCCACGAACAGCCGGCCGGCGGCGATCGCGCAGCCACCACCGCCGGCGCTGGCCGATGGCAGCGTCCGCAGCGGGTCCATCGCGTCGGGCCCGTTGTCGGGCCAGCCGTAGTCGTCTGCCGACCGGATCACGTTCACCTCGTCGGCGTCCCCGCCGAGGGCGCCGGATCCGGCAGTGGTGCCGGCCGAGATCGCGATCCGCAGGCCGGTGCGGGGATCCACGCACAACCCGTCGACGGTGCGCAGGCCGTAGGCGAAGACCCGGGAACCGGCCACCGGGTTGTCCGACAGCGGCCGGCCGATGTCATTGGTGCGCAGGATCTTGCCGGCCAGGCTGTCCAGCGAGGCCGCCAGTGCCGGCCGGCCGGCGTCGCCGGTGCCGATCAGCAGGGCACCGGTGGCGTCGAAGGCGAGCCGGCCGGCGTTGCCGGTGCGCCCCTTCGGAATGCCGGTGACGATCGCCGACGGCGGCGAGCCGAGCGCGAAGTGCACCACCCGGTTGTCGGTGGCGGTGCTCAGGTAGGCGTAGACCTGGCCGTCCTGGTCGAAGGTGGGCGAGATCGCCAGGTCCAGCAGGCCGCCGTCGCCGCTGCCGTCCACGCCCAACCGCTGCACCGGGGTGACCGGCTGGCCCGGGTCAGGCTGCACCCGCAGGATTCGGCCGGTGGTGCGCTCGCCGACCAGCGCGGTGCCGTCCGGCAGCACCACCAGCCCGCGCGGCTGGTTCAGCTTGGTCGCCACTACCGCCGGGTCGGTGGCCGGGGTGCCGCTCGGCGAGGGCTGGGACGGACCCGGGCTGGGCGCCGTGCCCGACCCGCTGCCCGGCGAGGACGGCGAAGGCGCCGGCAGTTGCGGGCCCGGCAGCTGCGGCCGCGGGTCGTTGTTGCCCTGGTAGTCCGGTTGCGGCACCCAGGTCGGCGGGTCGCCGGCCGCGCCGTTGCGGCAGCCGGCGGTGCCGGCCAGCACCGCGGCGACGGCCAGCACCGGGACCGCGGTCCTCCTCAGCAGGGAACGCAACACCGCCCCAGTCTGCCTGCTCGTCCTGTGCGACGGGCACCGACCGCCGAAGATCCGGCCGCCGGCGCGCTAGTTTAGGGCGCGTGAGCCAACTGTGTGTGCCGTCGACCGCCGTCCGCGACCGCGGGCTGGCCATGGCCCGCCGCCGACCCGACCCGCAGCCCGAGCTGATCGATGTGCTGTCCGGTGCGGTGGTCGCCGAGCCGTCCGGCCTGCCGGGCGACGAGCTCGCCGGGGTCGACTTCTGGGTGCCCGACTTCCTCGGCGCCGATCCGGTGGCCTACCGGGCGATGGTGGCGGCGATGCCGCGGCTGAAGGTGATCCAGGCCCAGACCGCCGGGGTGGACGTGCTGCTGCAGGTGCAGCCGGACGGGGTGCAGCTCTGCGACGCGCGCGGCGTGCACGGCTCGTCCACCGCCGAGTGGGCGCTGACCGCGCTGCTGTCGGTGTTCCGGGAGTTCCCCCGCTTCGAACGGGCCCGCCAGCAGCGGCGCTGGGACTACTCGGTCACCGACGAGCTGGCCGGCAAGCGGGTGCTGATCGTGGGGGCCGGCGATGTCGGCCGGCAACTGGCCCGCCGGATCACCGCCTGCGACGCCACTCCCGTCCTGGTGGCCCGCACCGCGCGCGACGGTGTGTACTCCATCGACGAGCTGCCCGGGCTGCTGCCCGACGCCGACGCGGTGGTGCTGATCGTGCCCAAGACGCCCGAGACGATCGGGATGGTGGACGCGGCATTCCTGGCCGCGATGCCGAACGGCGCGGTGCTGGTCAACGCCGCCCGCGGTCCGGTGGTGCACACCGGCGCGCTGCTGGCCGAGCTGACCTCGGGGCGGCTGCGGGCCGCGGTGGACGTGGTGGATCCGGAACCGCTGCCCTCCGACCACCCGCTGTGGCTGGCGCCGAACCTGCTGCTCACCCCGCACGTCGCGGGTTCGGTGCTGGGTTTCGGCGACCGGTTCGCAGCACTCCTGGTCGGCCAGTTGCACCGGTACCTGCACGGCGAGGAGCTGGCGAACGTGGTCACCGGCGCGTACTGACCGCCGGCCGGGTTGGGTCGAGCCGGGCTGGGTCGTGCCGGGCTTGGGTCAGCCGGTCGGGCCGGGCTCGGTCGGGCCGGGCTTGGTCAGCCGGTCGACGCCGGGTCGGGGATCCGTCCGGCGCCGGCGGCGACCAGGTCGTCCAGCCGGGTGCTGCGCACGCACGGCAGCCTCAGCTGGCCGCCGGCCCGGTCCACCGCGTACACCGCCCCGGAGCGGTCCAGGCGCAGGCCGGCGAGCTCGTCCCAGCGAAGGGTGCGCGAGCCCAGCAGCGCCCGGGCGTGCACGCCGCGCTCGTCGACGATGGTGGCGGTGCGGGCGATGTAGAGCGCCGCGACCAGCGGCAGCAGGTAGACCAGCGCCAGCACCGGCGCGTGCACCACCGCGGTGCAGCACAGCGCGACGAACGCGACGATCAGGTAGGACAACGCCGGATGCTTGAGCACCGTGCGCCGCGGAGTCGTCATGACGACCAGCCTAGGTCGTAGGCTCGGGGCCGTGAGCACCGAGCAGACCGGCCGCAGGCGTCAGCACCGCAAGCCGCACTCCGGTGCGGTCACCGACGGCATCGAACGGGCTGCCTCCCGGGGCATGCTGCGCGCGGTGGGCATGGGCGACGACGACTGGGGCAAGCCGCAGATCGGGGTGGCCTCGTCCTGGAACGAGATCACCCCGTGCAACCTGTCGCTGAATCGGCTGGCCAAGCGGGCCAAGGACGGCGTTCGCGGTGCCGACGGGTTTCCGCTGGAGTTCGGCACCATCTCGGTCTCCGACGGCATCTCGATGGGCCACGAGGGCATGCATTACTCGCTGGTCTCCCGCGAGGTGATCGCCGACTCGGTCGAGACGGTGTTCCGGGCCGAGCGGCTGGACGGCGCGGTGCTGCTGGCCGGCTGCGACAAGTCGCTGCCCGGCATGCTGATGGCCGCCGCCCGCCTCGACGTCGCGTCGGTGTTCCTGTACGCGGGCTCCACGCTGCCGGGCAAGCTGCACGGCAACGACGTCACCATCATCGACGCCTTCGAGGGGGTCGGCGCGTGCCTGGCGGGCAAGATCACCCGCGACGAGCTGGACGAGATCGAACGGGCCATCTGTCCCGGCGAGGGCGCCTGCGGCGGGATGTACACCGCGAACACGATGGCCTCGGCGGCCGAGGCGCTGGGCTTGTCGCTGCCCGGGTCGGCGGCCCCGCCGGCGCCGGACTCGCGCCGCGACGCCTACGCCGAGCGCTCCGGCGAGGCAGTGGTGCACCTGGTGGACGCCGGCATCACGGCCCGCACCATCCTGACCCGGCAGGCGTTCGAGAACGCCATCACGGTGGTGATGGCCCTCGGCGGTTCCACCAACGCGGTGCTGCACCTGCTGGCCATCGCCCGCGAGGCCGAGGTGGAGCTGTCGCTGGCCGACTTCAACCGGATCGGCGACAGGGTGCCGCATCTGGCCGACCTCAAACCGTTCGGCCGGTACGTGATGACCGACGTGGACCGGATCGGCGGCATCCCGGTGGTGATGCGGGCGCTGCTGGACGCCGGCCTGCTGCATGGCGACGCGCTGACCGTGACCGGGCGGACGCTGGCCGGGAACCTGGAGCTGCTCGCCCCGCCGGTCCCGGACGGCGAGGTGATCCGGTCGCTGGCCAGCCCCATCCACCGCACCGGCGGCATCACCATCCTGCACGGCTCGCTGGCTCCGGAAGGTGCGGTGGTCAAGACGGCCGGCTTCGACACCGACGTCTTCGACGGCACCGCCCGGGTCTTCGACCGCGAGCAGGCCGCGATGGAGGCGGTGGCGGCCGGCACGCTGCGCCCGGGCGATGTCGTGGTGATCCGCTGGGAGGGCCCGAAGGGCGGCCCCGGGATGCGCGAGATGCTGGCCATCACCGGTGCCATCAAGGGCGCCGGCCTCGGCCGGGACGTGCTACTGCTCACCGACGGCCGGTTCTCCGGCGGCACCACCGGGCTGTGCGTCGGGCACGTCGCCCCGGAGGCGGCGGTCGGCGGCCCGATCGCCCTGGTCGCCGACGGGGACCGGATCGTCGTCGACATCGCCAACCGCAGCATCGACCTGCACGTGGAGGAGGCGGAGCTGGAGCGGCGGCGGGCGGCCTGGCAGCCGCTGCCACCCCGGTTCGACACCGGGGTGCTGCGCAAGTACGCCAAGCTGGTCGGGTCCGCGGCGCACGGCGCGATCTGCTGAGCGGCACCCCCGGAAACATCCCGGGGTTCAGGACAGCTGCGCGAAGTCCTCGGTGATCCACAGCCGGCCGTGCGCCGGGTCGAACAGCACGTCGATGCCTACCGTGTCGACCGAACCGGACAGCAGGGTCTGCCGGTGGCTGTCGTTCGGCGGCTGCTCGGCGAGCATCGCCTGCTGGACGGCCTGCGCGCCGGCGGAGCTGAGCGTGCCGGTGCAGCCCACCACCTCCGCGGCGTAACTGCCGAGCACCCCCTGGTCGGCCTCCCGGACGCCCAGCGCGGGTTCGCCCGCCACCCGCGGGCTGAGCTCGTCGTGCTGCGCCATCGCCTCGTTGTGCTCGGCGGCGCTGCGCTGCAGGCGGGGGTTCCAGGTCAGTGCCGGCAGACCCGCGTCCCGGCGGGCCTTGTTGAGCGCGGAGAGCAGTGCGTGCGCGATGGCGGTCGAGTTCGACGCCGGTTGCGGGCTCGCGGGCGTGCTCGCCCGCGGTGGTGCGGACTGGCTCGAGGTGGCCGGTGCGGGGGTTCCGGCGGCTACCGGTGGGTGGCTCCTACTGGCCGCCGGGCCGGCGAACCTCCGGGTGGCGGAGGCGGGCAGCAGCTCGGTGACCGGCGTCGCGGAACCGGAGCCGCTGATCGAGGGGGTCCGGGGCCGGCTGGGCGACGCGGCGGGCCGGGTCGCGGTCGGGACCGGCGAGCTCGCGCTGGCGTGGTTGTCGGGCAGCGCGATAGCGCCGGCAAAGGTCGTCAGCGGTCGGCGGGCGGAGCCCGACACGACCATGGTGGTCACGGCGACCGCGCTGATCGTCGTCGCCGCCACCGATAACCAGAAGGTAGGGGGCCGCACCGCTGGCATGTCGGAAATCGTGCCACGCGGTTATGGCAAAAGTCAGCAACGAATCGACGTAAATATGACGTGGGATTGCACGGCGGGTTGACTCTCGAATCATCTCGCTTAGCCCTGATGGCGAATTGCCCTACTGGAAAGGGAATTCTCTCCGTTCGTGCGGAAAGAACGCGGCGGATGCCCCGCATCCTTGGAAGGCCGCCGATCCGCGTGTATGGTCAACGCCATGCAGCAGCACCTGGTACTTATCGCATAGCGCGTCCGGCGGCCACCAGCCGCAGCGACGCGCAGACCCTTCGTGCATCCGCACGAGGGGTTTTTTGTTGCCCACCGAACCGCTAGGACGTCCTAGCACCGACCGCGCACCGCCTTACTTCACAAGCAGAACACGCACCAGTGCACCGCCGGAAGGATTTGCCATGACGCCGACACCCGCCTCCGACCAACGCGAGCCCGTCACCGGCGCGCAGGCGCTGGTCCGGTCGCTGGAAGAGGTAGGGACCGAGGTGGTCTTCGGCATCCCGGGCGGTGCGATCCTGCCGGCCTACGACCCGCTCTACGACTCGCCGCGGGTGCGGCACATCCTGGTACGGCACGAGCAGGGTGCCGGCCACGCTGCCGAGGGGTACGCCCAGGTCACCGGAAGGGTGGGGGTGTGCATGGCCACCTCCGGACCCGGCGCGACCAACCTGGTCACGCCGATCGCGAATGCCTTTCTGGACTCGGTGCCGATCGTCGCGATCACCGGCCAGGTGCCGCTGCCGTCGGTGGGGACGGACGCCTTCCAGGAGGCCGACATCTCCGGGATCACGCTGCCGATCACCAAGCACAACTTCCTGGTGCAGCGCGCCGAGCAGATCCCGCAGACCATCGCGGAGGCGTTCCACCTTGCCGCGACGGGGCGTCCGGGCCCGGTGCTGGTGGACATCCCGAAGGACATCCTGCAGCAGCGGACCGAGTTCCGCTGGCCGCCGGTGCTCGACCTGCCCGGCTACCGGCCGGTGACCAGGCCGCACGGCAAGCAGATCCGCGAGGCAGCCGGCCTGATCGCCACCGCCAGGCGTCCGGTGCTCTACGTCGGCGGGGGAGTGCTCAAGGCCCGGGCCAGCGCCGAACTCGCCCGGTTCGCCGAGCTCAGCGGCATCCCGGTGGTCACCACCCTGATGGCCCGCGGCGCGTTCCCGGACTCGCACTACCTGCACCTGGGGATGCCCGGCATGCACGGCACGGTCGCCGCGGTCACCGCGCTGCAGAAAGCGGATCTGCTGATCGCGCTGGGCACCCGGTTCGACGACCGGGTGACCGGCCGGCTGGACTCGTTCGCACCGCACGCGGCGGTGATCCATGCAGACATCGATCCCGCCGAGATCGGCAAGAACCGGGTGGCCGACGTGCCGATCGTGGGCGACGCCCGCGAGGTGATCGGCGAGCTGACCACCGCGCTGCAGGCCGAGCACGCCGCCGGCCACCGCGCCGACCTGACCGGCTGGTGGCAGGAGATCGACCGCTGGCGCACGACCTATCCGCTGGGGTACGAGGAGCCCGCGGACGGCAGCCTGGCGCCGCAGTACGTGATCGAGCGGCTGGGCAAGATCGCCGGTCCCGACACGGTGTTCACCGCCGGGGTGGGACAGCACCAGATGTGGGCGGCGCAGTTCATCTCCTACGACAAGCCCTACACCTGGATCAACTCCGGCGGCGCCGGGACGATGGGCTACGCGGTGCCGGCGGCGATGGGTGCCAAGGTCGGCGCGCCGGAGAAGCTGGTGTGGGCCATCGACGGCGACGGCTGTTTCCAGATGACCAACCAGGAACTGGCCACCTGCGCCATCGAGGGAATCCCGATCAAGGTGGCGGTGATCAACAACGGCAACCTGGGCATGGTGCGGCAGTGGCAGACGCTCTTCTACTCCGAGCGCTACTCCAACACCGAGCTCGGCACCCACACCAATCCGCGCGGCCGCCAGCTGCCGGTCCGGATCCCCGACTTCGTCAAGCTCGCCGACGCGCTCGGCTGCGTGGGGTTGCGCTGCGAGTCTGCCGCCGAGGTGGACGCCACCATCGAGAAGGCGATGTCGATCGACGACCAGCCGGTGGTGGTGGACTTCACCGTCGGCAAGGACGCCATGGTGTGGCCGATGGTGGTGGCGGGCACCTCCAACGACGAGATCCTCGCCGCCCGCGACCTCCGTCCCGACTTCGACGCGGGCGTCTGAGCATGGTTACGAGCGGAAGGTGTCGCCGATGAGCGTGCACACCCTGTCGGTGCTGGTGGAGAACAAGCCCGGCGTGCTGGCCCGAGTGGCGGGCCTGTTCAGCCGGCGCGGTTTCAACATCGAGTCGCTGGCGGTCGGCCCCACCGAGCACCCGGAGATCTCGCGGATCACCATCCTGGTGTCGGTCGAGGGCAACGCCTTGGAACAGGTCACCAAGCAGCTCAACAAGCTGGTCAACGTGCTCAAGATCGTCGAGCTGGAGGACGCTCAGGCCGTGCAACGGGAACTGTTGCTGGTGAAGGTGCGCGCCGACGACGGCAACCGCCGCGTGGTGCTCGACATCGTCGAACTGTTCAATGCCAAGGTGGTCGACGTCAGCCCCGAGGCGCTCACCGTCGAGGTGGTCGGCCCGCCCGCGAAGCTCGACGCAGTGTTGAAGATGATGGGACCGTTGATCCGTGAGATGGTGCAGTCCGGCATGGTGGCACTGGGCCGGGGGCCGCGCTCGATGACGCAGGCGGCGTTGCGCGCCGTCGAACGAGCCGGCTGACCGCCGGTTCTCACCCGACGACAGGGTCGGACGGAGCACAGCGGAACATCCAGCACAGCAGCGGCCGTCACCGGGACGGCCGGCCGAGACGAGAGGGACACCATTCCGATGGCCGTGGAGATGTACTACGACGACGAGGCCGACCTGTCGATCGTGCAGGGTCGCACGGTCGCGGTGCTCGGGTTCGGCAGCCAGGGTCACGCGCACGCGTTGAACCTGCGGGACTCCGGCGTCGACGTCCGGGTCGGGCTGCCCGAGGGCTCGCGCAGCCGCGGCAAGGCCTCCGATGCCGGCCTGCGGGTACTGACGCCGGCCGACGCCGCCGCCGAGGCCGACCTGATCATGGTGCTGGCGCCGGATCACGTGCAGCGCACACTGTATGCCGAGGCGATCGAGCCGAACCTGCAGGACGGCGACGCGCTGTTCTTCGGCCACGGCTTCAACATCCGGTTCGGCTACATCACCCCGCCGCCGAACGTGGCCGTGGCGATGGTGGCACCCAAGGGCCCCGGGCACCTGGTGCGGCGGCAGTTCACCGACGGCAAGGGCGTCCCGGTGCTGGTCGCGGTGCAGCAGGACCCGACCGGCAAGGCGTTCGAGCTCGCCCTGTCCTATGCCAAGGCGATCGGCGGTACCCGGGCCGGCGCGATCCGGACCACCTTCACCGAGGAGACCGAGACCGACCTGTTCGGTGAGCAGGCGGTGCTGTGCGGCGGGGCGTCCCAGCTGGTCCAGTACGGGTTCGAGGTGCTCACCGAGGCCGGCTACGAGCCCGAGATCGCTTATTTCGAATGCCTGCACGAGCTCAAGCTGATCGTCGACCTGATGTACGAGGGCGGCATCGCCAAGCAGCGCTGGTCGGTCTCCGACACCGCCGAGTACGGCGACTACGTCTCCGGCCCGCGGGTGATCGACGCGCACGTGAAGGACAACATGCGCACCATCCTGCGCGAGATCCAGGACGGCTCGTTCGCCGCCCGGTTCATCGCCGACCAGGACGCCGGCGCTCCGGAGTTCAAGCAGCTGCGGGCCCAGGCCGAACAGCACCCGATCGAGGAGACCGGCCGGAGGCTGCGCGGCCTGATGAGCTGGGTGAACAGCGACGCCGACGCCGACTATCACGAGGGCAGCGCAGCCCGATGAGCGAGGTACGAGCGAATCCTGCGATGAGCGCTCGCGCGAAGAGCGGATCAGATGCGAGCGAGCATCGCAGCGAGGTACGAGCGAGGAGCGCAGCGAGTGCTGCGATGAGCGCTCGCG
>Ga0207708_10000080_pt1 | contig 74889 bp, 61 predicted proteins | sample KBSK5101metaG_FD_184340 | JGI IMG/M metagenome (GOLD analysis project Ga0207708, IMG submission 184340) | Corn, switchgrass and miscanthus rhizosphere microbial communities from Kellogg Biological Station, Michigan, USA - KBS K5-10-1 metaG... | ecosystem: Host-associated > Plants > Roots >...
GCGCGGCCTCCCAATAAACACTCCAGAAAGCGGCATAGGCTAGGGTAGAAATCCTGAAACAGCATGGTGAACTCTTCATCTTCGCTCGCCATAAGCTGCGCTACGTCTCCTAAAACACCCGGGTTCAGCAAAAGTTACAAGAAATTTTCGGCCGCTCAGAAATCTGTGGCACAATGCCCACGACATGTCGAAAGTCGCGGCCATTGTAGGGTTTTGCCTTGTTGCATTGCTCGTATTTAGTGGCGGCGTTCCCAATCCAAAGGAAGATGAAGAAGAAGAGCCGTAATGAAAGACCGGCGCGTTCTTTTCGTGCTCGGGAATCTTGAACTCGGCGGGGCGGAACGTCAGGCGCTCATACTCGCGAGATATCTGGCAGAGCACGAACAGGCTGACGTCGAAGTTTGGGGATTCAACTGCTCTGGTCCAGTTGCTGATATTTGCGAACAACACGAGATCAAGTGGCGCGTCGTTCCTTTGGTCCAACCGTTTGACCTGCTGAACGTCACACATCTCCTGCGGGCGGCCCGGCCGGACATTCTTCTCCCTTACACATTGGTTCCAAATGTCGTTTGCGGTCTCGTGTGGCAACAGACTGGCGCGCGTCTCTGCGTCTGGAATCAGCGCGATGAAGGTATATTTGACCTCGATGCGAAGCGGCAACATCGCGCCGCACAACAAACCCCACAATTCATTTCCAACTCGCAAGCCGGAGCTCATTATCTGATCGAAAAGCTGAACGTCGATCCGGCAAAAGTGCGCGTGATTCCGAACGGAATCGAAGTCGCGCAGCCGCAGTTGGACCAGCGCGCCTGGCGCAAGCGTCTCGAGATCGACGAAACGAGTTTCGTCGCCTGCATGGTGGCGAATCTGCATGCAAACAAGGACCACGAGACACTGTTGAAAGCATGGCGCATCGTGGGTGATCACGAACGTAACGCCGTTCTCGTTTTAGCCGGACGCCACTACGGCGCGTATGAGTCGCTGGTTCGATTGACTAACGAATTGGGAATAGCAGGTAATGTTCGCTTTGCGGGCCACGTAAGCGACGTTACGGGGTTGTTGAGCGCTGTAGATATCGGCGCATTTAGTTCGCGTTCCGAAGGCTGTCCGAATGGTGTGCTCGAATGTATGGCGGCGGGGCTGGCGATCGTAGGCACAGACATCGAAGGTATCAGGGAGACTGGAATTCAATTCCTTGCGCCGCCCGCGGATGCCGAGCGTTTCGCACAAATCGTTCTCGAACTCGCTGGCGATCCTGACTTACGCGCGACTATCGGCGCAGCGAATCAAAGTAGAATCAAAGAGCGATACAATGCACAGCGCATGTGTGAAGAGACCGTCGCATTGCTTGTAAAATACCTATCCACAGATTACACAGATAAATCCCTGTAACTGTGGATGGCTTGAAAATATGAACCAATCAGACGCTGCAATTCCGCGCTCGAAACTAATCGGCACCTTCTTTTACCTGTTAATTTTTCCCGCCATACTCTTATCTTTCGCCGGCGACTGGCGCTGGACCGAAGGTTGGGTGTACTCAATCATCTTCTACGTGATGTGTTGTGCGAACCTTCTTTACCTTTATTTCAAAGATCCGGCACTGTTGAAAGAGCGATTCGGCTCTCCCGTTCAGAAAGAGCAGAAGCCATGGGACAAGGTGGTCCTATTACTGTTTTTTCTCGAGTTCCTCGTTTGGTTTGCGATCATGCCGCTCGACGCGCGGCGCTTTCATTTGAGTCCCGTGTTTCCTTTATGGGCTGAAATAGCCGGCGCGCTGTTGCTGATACTCGCGATGGTCATGTTGTTTGAGGCGCTCAGGGAAAACACCTTTGCCGCGCCGGTAGTGAAGATGCAAAAAGAACGCGGGCAGAAGGTGATCTCAACGGGTATGTACGGCGTCATCCGACATCCGATGTACGCCGGCGCCGTGCTGCTCTTTATATCGGCGCCACTGTTGCTCGGTTCTATCTATGGTTTCGCAATCGGATTGCTGCTTATAGTTACGATCGCGGCGCGTAGCGTCGGTGAAGAAGCGATGCTCAAGCGGGAGCTCGAGGGTTACAGTGATTACATGAAGAAGGTAAAGTGGCGCATCATACCGTTTGTTTTTTAGGAGACCCCCATGTACATCAAACAACGTCTTTTTGGTTTGCTGCTGATAGCGGTTTGCGCGGGAATGGTCTATTACGGCTGGTATCTCCTGCGTACTGAAGGTGTTTACTACATGAAGATGGCGACGTTCGCACCGCTCGGAGTGGTCGGCGGGATTTTTCTGTTACTCTTTCCGACCATGGGCGGCAAGCCCAACTCGACAAAGCAAAAAGTGATCGTGTTTGCCGTGTTTGCGATCGGAATCCTTGCGGGGTTGATTAACTGGTTTCTGATGGATCCCGGATTCTTTGGTTTTCAGTCAAGATAATGGAACTGCTGTGGCACGAGTTGATGGGTGGATTGCCTGATCGCAGGCAGTTGGCGTTTGTGCTCATTCGCGTGATCGCCGCAACATTGCTTGGCACGATTGTGGGCTTGCAGCGTGAGCGGGCACGGAAGCCTGCCGGACTGCGTACGCACATGCTCGTTTGTCTGGGAACGGCGGTAGTTGTTCTGGCGGGTTCCGGAGTTGGCATGAGCACCGACGGTTTATCGCGAGTGATTCAAGGTGTCGTGACGGGCATCGGTTTTGTCGGGGCCGGGTCGATCCTGAAGTTGAGTCAGGAGCGTAAGATTCAGGGACTGACGACCGCAGCGGGACTTTGGATGACTGCGGCCATCGGCGTCGCGTGCGGTGTTGGTGCGCTTGGTCTCGCCGTAATCGCCACTATACTCGCCGTCATGGTGCTTGCGCTGGAGAGTGTTGAAAAGTGGTGGGAGAGGGATCGTAAAGACTAACGCAACGTTTTAAGTTAAGGTGGCAACAAAACAGCATGTGTCGAAATATTAAAATGCTTCACAACTTCAAACCTCCGGCAACTGAGGAAGAAATTCGCGCGTCGTCGCTGCAATTTGTGCGCAAGCTGAGTGGCTTCACGAAGCCTTCGAAAGCTAACGAAGCGGCTTTCAATCGCGCCGTCGACCAGGTGGCCCAGGCAGCAACCGAGTTGCTCGATTCACTCGTGACCACCGCACCTCCGCGCGATCGTGAAGTTGAGACAGCCAAAGCCCGCGCCCGTTCGGCCGAGCGTTTTGGCTCAGTCGCAACCGCATCTTGAAGCGCCAAAGGCGCGGAATATACGCGGAATATAAAAGCCAGGGGCAAGTGCGAAGCGCGTCGCCCCTGGTAACAAAATTAAAAGCCCCGTCCAGCCCTGAAAGGGCGTAATTCTATTTCGGCCTTTCAGGCCTTGGCCCATCCTTTTGCGTATTTAACCAGGGACGACGCGCTTCGCTTCGCTCGCGCTTGCCCCTGGCTATCATATTACGCGCCTTTGGCGCTCCATTTCCGAATGGCAAACTGGCCCGATCTCTTTGTAGTCAGACAATTCCTCGAGCCCGGCGTATGTGCGTCGATTGTCGCTGAACTAAAAACGATTGAAGGCAGCGCCGCTACTCTTTATGGCCGCACCACCACAGGATTCGTCGACGACCGTGCACGGAAGACGGTTCGTCTCGACCCTGCGGAAGAAACCGTCAAACTCGTGGTCGCGCGGCTCTGGGAGTGTAAAGACGCGATCGAGAAACATTTCGCGCTAACGCTTAAGGAGTGTGAAGCGCCACAGTTTCTTCGTTACCGCGAAGGCGATTTCTTCGTGGCCCATCAGGATGGCAATACCGGCTTGCTTAACATAGACGCGGAGCAACGACTGATCTCAACGGTGATCATTCTGAGTCGTGAATCGGAGCAACCTGAACCAGATGCGCATTGTGGCGGTTCGCTCGTCTTCAGCGATTTGAGGTACAGGATCCACCCTTCTGTAGAGCCCGGCACGCTGATAGCCTTTCGTTCAGAGACCACTCACGAAGTGACTCCAGTGATACACGGCGAACGCTATTCGATCGCGTCATGGTACAGGTGACGGTTCATGCCCAGCATTCAAAGCAAGGCGATCAACGTTATGCTTCATCTCACGCGCATGAAGCGAACGGTCAATCGCATGCGGCAGCGAGTTGAAAGCGGCGAGAGGACCTACACCGAGCCTCCCCCTCGACTGTATCGCAAACATCGGATCTCAAAACGCGAAGTCAATGGCCATCTCGTTTGGACCATCGCGCCTTTAGAGAAACCCGGCGGCAAGCACGTCATCTATCTGCACGGCGGCGCATACGTCAACAGCTTCGCCCCGCAGCACTGGGAGCTGATGTCGAAGCTGGTCCAGGGTGCGAATTGCACCGTCACTGCTCCAAACTACCCACACGCGCCCGAGCATTACGTCGGAGACGTGTTTGCGCTGATGCTTCCGCTCTACAACGAGCTTGCCGCTGTCGCCGGTAGTTCGAATATAACGGTCATGGGTGATTCGTCGGGAGGCGGAATTAGTTTGGCGCTTGCACAGCGACTGCGCGAAGATGGTCTTGCCCAGCCTGGTCGCCTGGTCTTGTTATCGCCGTGGCTTGACGCGACGCTCTCGAATCCCGAGATAGCTGAGTTTGATAAGATTGATCCATTTCTCGGAGTCGAAGGCTTGAAGTATGGTGGCGCTGTTTACGCGCGCGACGTGGACCCGAAGAGTTATCTCGTGAGTCCGGTCTATGGAAGTGTAAGAGATCTCGCTCCGATTTCGTTATTCATCGGCACGCGCGATATTCTGTTTCCCGACTGTCGCAAGCTCAGAGATCAGGCGACAGATGAAGGTGTCGATATTGATTATCGTGAGTATGACGAGATGGTCCACGACTGGATGCTTGGACCAATGCCTGAAGCAAGACACGCAATCGCCGAAATCGTCGACTTGATTCAACGTGAGGGGCGAACTTGATGAGCAATCGAGCAGTGGGAACGTTTGAAGTGAAATTGAACCCGCAGGATGAAGGAGCTGAAGCAGCGGTCGGTAGAATGACCATCGACAAGCAGTTTCAGGGCGATCTCGTGGGCACGAGCAAGGGACAGATGTTGATGGCCGGCAGCGAGAGTGTTAAAGGCTCGGCCGGTTATGTGGCGATTGAGAAGGTTACCGGAAAGCTGAATGGACGTAGCGGCACGTTCTATCTGCAACACAACGGCACGATGAATCGCGGCGCCGGTGAACTGACCATCACGGTCATTCCCGACACGGGCACCGATCAGTTAACCGACCTGCGCGGCAGGATGAATATCATCATTGAGAGCGGCAAACATTCTTACGAGTTTGACTACGAACTGCCTTAAACCAGGTGAAGGAGGCAAACTATGGCAAGGATAAACTGGGGTCGGCTTTTCCTCGGCAGCTTGATTGCTGCGATCATCATGTTCGTCACTGATGGTCTAATTCATGAGACCTTCCTTAAAGCCGATTGGCACGCGCTTTACACGGCGTTGCGAGCGACTGAGCCCGAAGGACACGGCAGCAACATGGTCTACTTCGCGCTTTTCGAGCTCGGTCGTGGTTTCACGGCGATGATGTTCTACGCCACCATGCGCGCTTTCTTCGGCGCTGGACCAAAGACTGCGGCTCTGGCCGGCATCGTAGGTTGGATCGCGTTCTCACTTACTGGCCCAGTGCAGTTCATTCCGTTGGGGTTCTTTTCCAACACGTTGTGGCTGAAGGTCGCTGTCATTCATCTTATCGTTTCGATAATTGCAACAATTGCCGGCGCCGCGTTGTATAAAGACGCAGCCACTCCGGCAACGGCGTAAGTATTCCGCGGAAGGACAAATTTCTGCCATGAACTTGCAGCCAATTTTTTGGGGCGGGCTGATCGCTGGAACTCTCGACATCTGTGCGGCATTCGTGACTGCATGGTTGCGCGCCGGTGTTAGTCCCACGGGAGTGTTGCGTTTCGTTGCGAGTGGACTGCTCGGACCCGCAGCCCTTCAGGGGGGCGCTAAAGTCGCAGCCATTGGTCTTGCGCTTCACTTTCTAATCGCCACGATATGGACCGTGGTCTTTTATCTCGCGAGTCGGAAGTGGCTTTTCCTGATTGAACGCCCGGTGATGTATGGACTGCTCTACGGCATCGCTGTCTACACATTCATGAACTTCGTGGTGTTGCCGCTTTCGTTTGTGACGCGGCGGCCCATCACCGCCGTCGGCACCACCATCGGCCTGCTGACGATCATGTTCTGCATTGGACTGCCGATCGCCCTGATCGTCCGCCGCTTCTCGCGATAATGAGCACTAACCTAACCTGTAAAATGGTATAAAGATCCCGTCATTTTGGAGGCAGCAATCGTATGAGTCAGACGCTTGACTTCCCCGGGATCGAAAGCAAGCCAGGTGTTATGGGAGGCGTGCCCTGCATCACGCGTACGAGAATTCCGGTGTGGCTTCTTGAACAGGCGCGGCGCCTGGGAACTAGTGAAGCGGACCTGCTGCGAGACTATCCCACTCTTACCGTTCAGGATCTTGCGAACGCGTGGAACTTTGTTCGATCGCATCGCGCCGAGATAGATGCACAGATAGAGGCCAACGAGAACGATGATGATTGATGGCCCTCTATGCCGATGAAAACTTTCCTAAGAGTAGTTGAAGAATTGCGCCGGTTAGGCATCGATATGCTGACGGCTCATGAAGATGGGCGCGCTAATCAATCCCTTAGCGATCCAGATATTCTCACAAGAGCCATCGAACTTGGACGAGCAATCGTCACCCTAAATCGTCATGACTTCAAACGGTTACATTTTGAAGTGCCTGATCATAGCGGCATCATTATCTGCACGGAGGATCCAGATCGTCTGGGACAAGCGCAAAGAATTGTCGAGTCAATTGCTGGGAGTGAAGATCTGCGAGGCCAATTGATCCGGGTATATCGCCCTACGTAGTCAGCTTTAGATTCTTCTACAACTGCCGTTGAGCTGTGCGCCCTCTTCGACGACCAGCGCCGGGGAGGTTACCTGCCCTTTGACGTTCGCCGTGCGGCCCAGTACGAGTTCCTTGGTGGCGCGAATGTCGCCTTCGACGGTTCCGTTTATCTTCGCGACCGCGACCTTGATGACGGCTTTTGTCACTTGCGCACCGGTGCTGACGATCAGCGTTCCGTCGGGTGAAGTAACAGCACCGGAAAAATGGCCATCAATTCGCAGCATCGATTTGAAGCAGACTTCGCCGGTAAAATTCACGACGTCTCCCACGAAGCCGAGCCAATTGTCTTTATTAACGTTAGACCGATTGCCGTTGACGAGTGTAGGCTGGCCGCGTTCTCTGCTCGGAACTGGTTGAGTCATAGATTTTAGGGTGGGTGGGTAGCTGCCGGGGTGCCGCCGCCGCTGCTGAAGAAAAAACTGAACAAACACACTATAACATCCCACTGCGAATCGAGAATGTTACGATTAGATTGCCGTTCGGAGACGAAGAGATTCTGAAGCAAATGAAATTTGACCTGCACACACACTTCTATACCGAAGCATTCTTTCAAACGATTCGAGATCTCCCCTCGGAGTTCTCATTCGGCACCAGTTCAAGTGGGCAAACGATCATCACTTATCATGGCGCGCGGTTCTTTGGCGTCACGCCCGCGATGACCGACGTCTCCAAACGACTCGAAGACATGGATCGCGTGGGCATCGACGTGGAAGTGATTTCACTATCGACACCGAACGTCTTCTTCACCGGTGCTGAGCATCAACCGGCTGTCGCTCGCATGATCAACGACTCCTACGCGGAGCTCATCGCACAACATCCGACATGCTTCAAAGGTTTCGCTTCGATTCCGATGGATGCGCCGGACGCGGCGCTCAACGAACTTCATCGCGCGATCGACGAGTTGAAATTAAACGGCGTGATCCTGCTTAGCAACATCGGCGGCCGGCCGTTGACGTCACCTGAGTATCGCCCGTTCTTTGAAGAAGCGAACCGGATGAAGCTGTGTATCTTCCTGCATCCGATGATCCCGGCTAATTCAGATGCGTTTCGCGAGTACGTGCTTGGTCCAATCGTCGGTTTTCCATTTGATACGACACTCGCCGTCGCGCGTATGTGTTACGACGGCATGTTTGCGGAGTTGCCGGACATTCGCTGGATCATCGGGCATCTCGGTGGCGCTGTGCCTTACCTGATGGAGCGAATGGACAATGGGTTTCGTGATTTTGCGGATTGCCGGGTGAAGATCGATCAGTTGCCGAGTGTCTATTTGAAGCGACTCTATTACGACACGGTTTCGTTCAGTCCGCACACGTTGAAGATGGTGCGAGAGATGGTGGGTGCGGATCACATGGTGATGGGCAGCGACTATCCACACCTGCTCGGTTCGATCGATCGCGCGGTTAGCTCCATCGAGGCGATGGATGTCTCAGAAGAAGAAAGAGAGCGGATCTTTTCGGGGACAGCGTTGAGTATTCTGAACAACATTTAGATCCATCCACAGATTACACAGAATTATTAAAACATCTGTGTAATCTGTGGATGGCTTTGTTTTACCGCACCACGAAATCAGCGAGTTGGGTTGCGCTCGTCCCGGCCACACCATCCGTCACGATCACCTTCAAGTCATACTTGCCTGGCGGCAACGTCTTCAGCGCCAGCTCTTCTCCAAACGGAATTCGCAGCGCATCCTGGCCCCCACTGTTCAGTCGTCGCTGCGGCGAACTCAACACCGCTTGCCCGTCGCGCAGCACCTGCGTTTGCACCGACAACTGCGGATTGCCAGCCGCATCGCGCTTCGCGTTGTAGACAAACACCCAATACCCAAGCTGCGAAGTACGCGGAAAACTATGGTCCACACTCAACTGAACGTGCGGTGTTCCCTCCTTACTCTTATCTTCGAGCACCTGTCCACCGAGCAGCACGCTACTGAGCGTTAACTGGTTCTTCGTCAGATCCGGAATCACGATCCACTGAATCGCACTACCCACACGACCGGAACGTTCGTCACGCGCAGCCACACGAAACTGATAAATACCGGGCGTGAGCGGCGTGTGATGATTGTAAAAGATCGCATCAGAGCCGCCCGACTTCGGCGGATCGATATTCAACTGGTTCCTGAAACTCGACGCGATCTTGCCTTTGTCGTTGAGCACAACACCGGCGAGTTTGATCGTCGCTGGTTGCTTACCGTCGTCTCCGTAACTGACGCCTTTGCCCATGACCTCGATCGACGAAGTCACGACGAAACCATTCGCAGGCGTGTTGAGATAAGTGAGCGAGAGCAGCGTCGGCAAACCACCGACAGGATAGAAATCACTCAGTGCATCACGCAGTTCAGACTCAGGAGTCTTTGGAGCTTTAGCCGGTGCGGGCTTATCTGAAGCCTTAACAATCGTAGCCGGTTCCGGACCAGCGACATATCCGCGCGGTGCTCGCACGGTCAGCTCCGGCTGGCCCGCGACCGTGATCTTCACGTTGCGGAACTTTGGTATCTTTTCTTCTTCTTTCTCCGGACGCCATGCGACGACGTAGTAATTCGAAGTCTCGTCCAGAACAGCACCCACCCACTTATCGAAAAAGTTTGTGCTGCGCAAGGCGCGACCCCCGGTATCGTTGGCGATTGCGTTGAGCGCGTCCTGCTGGGCTTCGAGTTCTCCTATTGAATTCAGAGCAATTCGTTCATCGACAGGTGTTTTATGGGCGGGATCCATGAAGCCGCTGTTCACGAGACCCCTCGCGTGAATCGTATAAACAACCACGCCGGCACGTTGGGCTGCGTCGATCACATAGTCGAGCTTGTCTCGCACGTTGGGAGCATTTGGCCCAGCGTCAAGGAGAAAACCATCTGAGATAAAGAAAGCGAGTTTGCGTCCCGGTGCACGCATCAGAGAACGCATCACCGATTCGAAGGAGTGATAAGTATTCTGAGTGATCTGTCCCGCCTGGATCAGTATGGCCCGCGAACTATTTTTCACTTCCGTTTCACAAGCCTGACGAAGGAGAGGTTCGGTAAGTCTTTTCGTTACGCGAAACATGTTCGACCCCTTCATGCATTCATCGATGTAGGCGTTGAGCAACTTTGTGTCAGACTTGCTGGTATTAAGCTGAAGGGCCATGTATTCCGTGATCTTGGCACTGCCGCCCGCACTGTAGCCTTCGGTATTGTAAGGACGCGGTATCAAACGACTCATCGCCTCGTCGAGCACGGCCCTGTTGTTGGTGAACTGCTCCAGAAATCCAACTTGTCCGCTTGCGGTAGTGATCGCAATGTTGTCCTTCGTCGTCATCTCTTGATTGAGAAAACGCTGGAGCATCATGCTCGTGCGCTTCATGCTGTCAGCAGAGAGATGCAGGTCGTCGATGAAGAAAACGATTGTGCGACCAGGGACTCGCGGTGGCGCGATCGGCTTTTTAGCAGCCTCGGCAGGATCGCCAAGCGTCGCCGCCAGTTCACTTTCTCTGGCGCTGCCGGAGGCGACACGTTCAAAGAACGCAATCGGACGCGGTTTGCCGTCGACCATTAACTCAAACTGCTCGCGTTGTAGTCCTTCGACAAAATTGCCTTTCTTATCGAGGACGGTAATCGCGGTCTGGACCAGTTCGACGTTGGTGCGAACAACTTCGGTTTCCTGCGCGTTTGCGAGTGGGCAAATCGCGACGAACAATAGGATTATCGCGAAGAACTTCATGGTTATTCCTCCATCCTTGGATTTTGCCGCGGATCTTCGCGGATGGACACGGATTTATGGTCGCTTGCCCCACACGGGTGGCGGCGGTTCTTTTGGTGAACGTTCCACGGGACGTTCTTTCAGCAGGCGCATGGCTTCCTGAACGGCGCGTTCGAGTTGTGGATCTTTACCGGCGATCACGTCTTTGGGCCAGTTTTCGATATCGACGTCGGGCGCGACGCCTTCGTTCTCAACCGCCCATTTTCCGTCGCGTGTGAAGAACCCGCCGCGCGGCGCGATCATAGAGCCGCCATCGATGAACGGCGGCGTGTCGGCTGTATGGACCAGGCCACCCCAGGTGCGTTTGCCAATCAATGGACCAATCTTGCGTCGCTTGAACATATACGGCATCAAGTCGCCGCCCGAACCGGCCATTTCATTGATGATCATCACCTTCGGTCCCCAGATACCGGCCGAAGGACTCGTGAACGGGAAACGATCGCCCGCGACGTTATTGAAGTAGCCGTCAAAGTCGCGCGCGAGGACCTCGATGATGTAGTCAGCCGCGGAGCCACCGCCGTTGAAACGTTCGTCAACGACCACACCTTTCTTGTCCTGTTGCGAGAAATAGTAACGATTGAAACTGCTGTAACCCGGCTGGCCCGTGTTGGGGAGATAGACGTAGGCTAACTGACCATCGGATAGTTTTTCAACCAGACGGCGGTTCGACTCGACCCACGCCCGCGTGCGCAACCCCTGTTCGCTTGCGACCGGCACAACTGTGACTGTGCGCGCGCCTTCCATCGTTGGCGTGCTGTTTACGGTCAAGGTCGTCTGTCTATTCGCAGTTCCGTCAAGCAGGCGGTAGATGTTATCGGGCGCTCTTAGCTCGATGCCGTTGATCGCGAGAACGTAATCACCAGTGTTGACGTTTGCGCCGGGTGTGGCGAGTGGTGAACGCAGATCCGGATTCCAACTCTCGTTGTCGTAAATACGTGTCACCTTATAACGCCCGTTCTCGATCGCGAAATCAGCGCCGAGTAAACCACCGACTGATTGCGGCACACTCGGCATGTCGCCGCCGCGAACGTACGAGTGTCCGATTGCAATCTCAGCACCCATCATGTCCATCAGGTAATTGAGATCGGCGCGATGCATCACGTAAGGCAGCAACTGCCCGTACATCTCGCGCATCTTCGGCCAGTCAGCGCCGTGCATGTTCGGCACGTAGAGATAGTCGCGCTGATTGCGCCAGCCTTCGTTGAAGATCTGTTTGAACTCTTCCTTCGGTTCGAGATACATGCGCAACGCATAGTTCAAACGGCCGGAGCCGGGTTGCGGCGGTGTTCGATCGGCATCGACGAGGAACAACTGAGGCGCCGGAGCGTTTGCGCCGCCTCCGAATGGACCACCGCCCTGACCGCCGCCGGCAGCCGCAGCGCGGTAGACGAGCTTGCGGCGATCGGCGCTGATCTCGTACGCCGCGACGTTGCTGACGAAAGTGTTTGCACGTCGATCGCAGAGACGATAACGCCACAGCTCGCCGCTGACGCCTGCGCCTTGTCCACCGCCCCCGCCGCCGGCACCGGCTCGCGCTTCAAGGAAAAACACCTGGCCATCGACCCCGGCTTGTAAATCTGAATACGGCCGCTCCGGCACACCCGCAACGGAAATGATCCGCTGTTGCAGTCCATCAAAATCGATCTGCACCGTGACTGGACCACGTGGCCCACGCTGAGCACCCGCTTCGCCACCACCCCCGAGGCCGCCTTCGCCAACAGGAGCGTCACCGGGGCAGGCGCCTGGTTGCAGTCTGCGTGTTCCGGTGCCAATACCACGATCTTCATCACTCTCCGGTAGCAGCGGACTCGGATCAGTTTTTCGCAGCACCGCGAGATAGAGACCGAAGGTTGGTGTGTGGTCGTACGAGGTCATGTCGAGCCACTGCGAACGCAAGCCAACGTCGGTCGAGGCGAGAAACCAAAGATACTTGCCGTTCGCGTCCCACGCCGGCCAAACAGCGTCCGCGAGCGCGTCGGTGATCTGCTTTGTCTCGCCTGTCTCAACATTGCTGACGAAGATCGCGTGATACAGCGAACGCAAACGACTCGAGTACGCAACCCACTTCGAATCAGGACTCCAAACCGGGTTCAGCGTGCGCACCGGAACCATCCACGGATCTTCGCCAACAACCTTTGCTTGTCCCGTGGTGACGTCGAGCACCCAAACCTTCAAATTCGTATCACTAAAAAGCAGCTTCTTCGAATCCGGCGACCATGATGGCGTGTAGTAATGCGTCGGCTTTGCCAGCGCGATCTCGCGCGGCGGCGTCAGTCCGTCCTGTGCTTCGATAACGAGTTTGTATTCACCTGACTTGTCGCTGAAGTAAGAGACAAACTTGCCGTCAGGCGACCACGCCGGATCGCGTTCAGCAGAGCCACTCGAGTTTGTCAGGTTGCGAACGTCGCCTTTGTCTACGGGAATCGTGAAGATCTCGCCGCGCGCTTCGACTGCGACGCGTTTGCCGGTTGGGGACAACGCCATGTTGCTGAGACGATTCGAAACGTCTTCCCAGTTTGGCATCATCCATGGAAAGTCACCGGTCGCGACGATGTTGATTACGCGCGTCTTGCCACTCTTCGGATCGAGCTCGTGTACGTAGCCTGCCTGTTCGAACACGACTGTGCCCGCGCCCGAGTCCATCGACTTCACGTCGAAGTCAGTGAACTTCGTGATCTGCGCGAGCTTCTTTGTTTTGGTTTCATACTCCCAGACGTTCGCGACACCGTCGCGATCCGAGATGAAGAAGACTGAATCGTCTACCCAAACGGGACAGACGTCCTTTGAATCAGTCCACGGCGGGGAAACGAGATCGTAAGTTTTGAGATCGACGATCCAGATTGGACGGTTTTGGCCGCCGCGATAGTTGCGACGTTCTTCGTCCCACGAGTTGTTCATGCGATAGGCGATGTGAGTGCCGTCGGGGGATATCTTTCCCTGGTACGCGCGCGGCAGAATCATCGGTTGTTCCACGCCGCCTTCGGCGGAGACAGTCCAGAAGCGCGGGGCGCCGCTCGGTGTCCAGGTGGCGCGAGTCGAAGAAAAAAGAATCGATTTGCCGTCGGGAGTCCAGCCTTCCACCATGTCCGAACCGGGATGCCAGGTCAGTCGCTTCGGCTCACCACCGTCGGCGGGAACGATATAGACGTCGAAATTGCCGGCGTATTCGCCGCTAAACGCGATCCATCTTCCGTCCGGAGAAAAATGCGGGTTCGCTGTCTGTCCCTGAAAACTCGTCAACCTGCGTGCACTGCCACCCGCGCGTGGCGCGACCCATATGTTGTTTGCGTAAGCGAAACCAATTTGAGTTGAACTTACTGTTGGCGTGCGCAGCAGTCGAGTTTGACCTCCGTGCCCGTTCTGTGCTCCGATTTTTGGAGGAGTAACCAAAAAACTGAAGCACAGGACAAGCAAGATGATAGGGCGGCGAGACATGCGATGACCTCCGGGAATTGCGGGCTGCAAAAAGGATAGCTGAAGCGTGATGTATTATAGGTCAAAACGCGCAATTCGGTGTTATCATTCCGCCAAACCCATCACGAGGAGAAAGCTCATGATTTCCCTGAAACGTAGTTCTGTTTCTCTGTTTGCCGTCTTGTTTATTTTGTGCTGCGCGGTTTCTGCTTTTGCGCAGATTGATGTGCCGCGTCCGAGTCAGAAAGCAAGTGTGACGCAAAGAATAGGCGTCACCGACATCACGATCACTTACAGCCGTCCTGGTGTTAAAGGACGAACGATCTGGGGCGATCCTTTGCCGGAGCAAACTGCCAAAGGTGAAGCCACGCTCGACGACCAAAACCAGCGACCCAAAGGCGCGCCGATTGTTCCGTGGGGACACGTCTGGCGTACCGGCGCCAACGAAGCAACGCAGTTCGTTGTGACTGACGACGTCCTGATCAACGGGCAAAAGCTTCCGGCAGGCAGTTACAGTCTCCACACCATCCCGACAAAAGACGAATGGACCATCGTCTTCAATGGCACTGCGAATCAGTGGGGCAGTTTTGATTACGATCCGGCTAAAGACACGCTGCGTGTAAAAGCGAAGCCACAGTGGCGCAACGAGAGTGAGGAGTTGCTCACATACTCGTTCGATCCGGTTGGTGACGATTCAGCACAGGTGAACATTCGCTGGGAGAAGATCAGCGTGCCGTTCACTGTGAAAGTGCCGGATGTTGCGGCCGCGACGATGGGGAAACTGAAGGCTGCGGTAAGCAACGCCAAACCCGACGATTGGCAAACGCCGATGCAGGCTGGAGCATATCTGATCAACAATCCAAATCCTGCCGACGATCAGCAAGGATTGGCCTGGATAGACCAGTCGATCAAAGTGAAGGAAACGTTCCGGAATCTTGCAGCCAAGGCGAACGCGCTTTACAAACTTGGCAAGAAGGAAGAGGCGTTTGCGGTCGCCGACCAGGCGATTCAGCGTGGCAAGGCTGACAAGGTCGATACAAGTGGCTTCGAGAAGCGCCTCGCCGCCATGAAAGCCGGGAAGATCTAGAAAACTTTTTTAGCCGCAGATGAACGCAGATCCGCGCGGATTTGTGTTCATCCGCGGCTGATTTGTGTATGGGTGTAGCGAAGCTTACCGATCAAAATACGTTTGTTCCTGAGAGCAAGTACGCGCGTATTGAGCGGGAACGGCGTTATTTGTTGCATGACTTGCCCGAGGGAATTACGCGCGCCGATTCGCATCTACAGATCACCGACAACTACATGACCGGATCGCGGCTGCGTTTGCGCAAGGTTCGCGAACCGCGCACGAATAAGTGGACCGTGAAGTTCACGCAGAAATTCGCGCCCAACCCGGCAGACTTGTCGCGCACGATCATCACCAACACTTACCTCAACGCACTCGAAGCCGAAGTGTTGTCAACAGTCTTCAACAGCAACGAGATTCGTAAAAATCGTTATCCATTCGAATACGAGAGTCACAAATTCACAGTCGATATGTTCCTTGGCGATCTGTTCGGCCTCGTGCTCGCCGAAGTCAGTTTCGAAAGTGACGAAGAACTGGACCAATTCCCGAAACCGCCCTTCGCACTCGCTGACGTGACCAACGAAGAGTTGTTTACCGGCGGACGCCTCTGCGAGATGACGTTTTCCGAAGTACGCACTGAGATTGCGAACCGCGGCCTGCTAAAGAGTCTGTTAAGATAAGGCGCGATGAGGACTCGCACCTGCCTGATCGTAGCTTGTCTACTTCTTTCACTTGGCTGTCGCAGGACTACGACTCCGCCGCCAGGAGCGCCGCCGACGCCAGGCACTTCCGCTCCCGAGTTGAGTCAATCGCAGGGCGGTGAAACCACCGCGCCGCAAGTCAAACATTTCAAAGGTTCGATCGGCAGCTCCCTCGACCTGCAAATGAAACTGGTGCGCACCGCCGATCAGCTCGCGGGAAGTTACTTCTACCAGAAGGTCGGCACGCGCATTAACCTGCGTGGCAGCGTCGATAAAAACGGCAATCTCACGCTGGATGAATTTGACCAGGCCGGTAAACAGACGGGTGTGTTCAAGGGCATCTGGACTGTCGATTCCACGGATGGAATGATCGCGCTCGCCGGCAACTGGTCCAAGCCGCCGGGTGATAAAGGCAGTGACAAGAAGACCGCGTTTTCACTTCACGAAGAGCCGATTAGTTTTACCGGCGAAGTCGACATCGTCTCGAAGCCGATCAAAGAAAGTAACAAGAAACTGATGTATGAGATTGCGGCGCAGTATCCCCAGCTCACTGGCGGCAACAATCCAAACTTCGAGAAGTTTAACCAGGTGGCGCGCGCAGGCGTGACCAAAACAGTTGCCGACTTCAAAAAAGACATGGCGCCGCAGGAGGGCGAAGAGGAACCGCGGCCCGAAGGATCGATGGGTAGCAGTTTGAACGTGGGTTACAACGTGGCGCTGGCCCAGGATGATCTAATGAGCGTCGTGTTTGAAGTCGGCAGTTATTACCAGGGCGCTGCTCATCCGAACTCATATTCCGAAGTGATCAACTACGATCTGAAGAATGGCAAGCTGTTGAAGCTCTCCGACTTGTTCAAACCCGACGCGAAGTTCCTACAGGCGATCGCAACTTATTGCATCGCCGATCTCAAGAAGCAGGGTAAAGACAAAGGTTTACTCGACGAAGAGATTGAGAAGGGCGCGTCCGCATCGCCGAAGAACTATCAGAGTTGGACTATTACGAGGCGTGGACTCGGCATTAATTTCGATTCGTACCAGGTTGGACCATACGCCGCCGGACCGCAGTTTGTGCTCGTGCCGTACTCAGCTCTGAAGGACCTCATCAACCCCGAAGGCCCGATCGCGCAGTTTGCAAAATAGGCCACAAAAAGGCACAAAAAACACAAAAACATTTTGGTGTGACTTTTGTGCATTTTTGTGGCTAAAGCGAGCAGGAACGCGACGAACATGATCGCGGCTCCGGTCCAGAAGGTGACGAAGAGCGAGCGGTCGCTCATGTAGTGAGGCACGCCGTCGGCGCCGAGATGCGCGATCGAGCTGCTGATTAAAAGCGCCGCGAGGGATGGACCAACCGCACGCGCGAGGCTTGCCGTCGATTGAGTCACACCCAACACCGCTCCCTGCTGTTCCGGACCGACACTCTTCGACGCCAAACTCGTTAACGCCGGCGTGGCGAGTGAGTTGCCCATCGAAAAGACCCCACCGCCAATCAATAAGCCCGCGAGTCCTCCGGCCGCCGGCCCGACAAAAGGCACCGCAAATAAACTGATCGCAAAGCAGAGCGCGCCAAAGATCACGAGCGGCAGTTCACCAAATCGTTTGACGAGTCGGCCGATCAGTCCACCCTGAATAATCACCGCAATCAGTCCGACGTACGCGAAGAGATAACCCGTGTGTTGCGCGTCGTAGCCGAAGCGAAACATCGTGTAGAGCGAAAATGACGTCGTCATGATCGAGAACGCGACAATGAACAGGAAGTAAATGACGAGGACAAACGAGAGGCGCGGTTGTTTCAGTGAAATGAACACCTGGCGCCAACTGCGACCGCCCGCCATATTCTTTGCCGGATGATCGGGCGTGACTGTTTCCGGCAACGTGAAATAGAGCAGCACTGCATTCGCGAAACAGAGCGCGGCAGCGAAGAAGAACGGAACGTGAATGCCCCACTGGCTCAGGATGCCGCCGATGGCTGGTCCAAAAATAAATCCCAGCCCAAATGCCGCGCCGATCAGCCCCATGCCTTTGGCGCGATTCTCTTTTGTGGTGATGTCGGCGATGTATGCTTGCGCTGTCGAGATGTTGCCGCCAGTGATGCCGTCGAGTATGCGCCCGATGAAAAGCATCAGAAGCGTTTTTGCCAACCCGAGGATGAGAAAGCCGATGCCCGTGCCGATGATCGACAGCAGCAACACCGGACGCCTTCCATACTTGTCCGACAATCTTCCCAGCACGGGCGAGAAGATCAGTTGCATGATTGAGTAGGAAGCAAAGAGCAATCCGACCGTGCGTGGCGTCGCGTTAAAGATCGTACCTTCGGCGTAGAACGGCAGAACCGGAATAACGATTCCGAAGCCGATGAGATCGATGAAAACAGTCGTAAAGATGACGATGAGGGGCGAGCGCTTCATTGTCTCTGGTGTTTGCAGTTTACCGGCGGCCTCCGCCTTTTCCGCTCAGGGCTCGATCGACTGATGCTTGCCCGGCGCCCGAGATCAGCAACGCCAGCGCCATCGCGAGGAGCGCGAGTGGATATTCATAACCGCGATTCGAGGCAAAGAAACCGCCCGGCAGGTGCACTCCCACTATAGCCGTCAGCATCACGCAGGCGATTAAGAATGCGCCCACTCGCGTCAAGAATCCGAGACCGACGAGCAGGCCGCCGAGAAGTTCGGAAAGCGCTGCTGCGCCCAGCCAGAACCAGGTCGGGCGCATAAAACCGAAGGGCGTGTTGCCGGCTGTGAATGTCTTGAAGCCGGGGCCATTGAAAGTGCCGAGCACCTTTTGCGAGCCGTGCGCAATCATTACCGCCGCGAGCGCCAGGCGAATCGGCAAAGTAAACCATGTTGGAGAGGTCGCAATTATTCGTCTAAACATTCGTTTCCATTCCTCAAGCTCGGAGTATAACTCTCTGCGGCCCTCTGCGTATCTCTGTGGTCTCTGCGTTAAATAAACGCAGAGTTCGCAGAGATACGCAGAGGGCCGCAGAGTGTAGTAACATTCAAACGTACTTGTCATCAACTTCTCGAAAGACGCTTTACGAAATGCACAGACGCCGAGTAGTGTGCGCCGCTGCGTTGTTGATAGTCCTTCCGCTGCTGATCAAGGCGCAAAATCCACCCGTTGATATATCGTTTACGGTCGCGATGCCGCGGCCACACACGCACCTGCTCGAGGTCGATATCGCTATCAAGCGTACCGCGAGCGGCCCGCAGGAAGAGCGACTCATCATGCCCGTTTGGACGCCCGGGTCGTACATGGTTCGCGAGTTCGCGCGTCACGTGCAGGACTTCGCCGCCACCGACGCTGCCGGCCAGCCGTTGAAATGGGAGAAGACCAATAAAGATACGTGGCGCGTCGTGACCAACGGCGCGCGTGAGTGGCATGCGCGTTACAAAGTCTATGCAAACGAACTCTCGGTGCGCACAAGCGAGTTAAACTCAGGTCACGCCTTTTGGAACAACGCGAACATCCTGATGTATCTCGAAGGCTACCTGCAAAGTCCTTCGACGGTGCGCGTACTCGCGCCGGATGTTTGGAAAGTCGCGACCGGGCTGCCCGCGGTGTTGGGCCAGAAGAACACATTTCGCGCCGAGAACTTCGACATTCTCTACGACTCGCCTTTCGAAGTCAGCAATTTCAAGACTCTGGTATTCAACGTCAAAGGCGTTGCGCACCGGATCGTGATCGACGGCGAAGGAAACTACGATCCGGAACGCATGCGCCGCGACGTGCAGAAGATCGTCGAGACGGAAGTCGAGATCATGGGCGGCGAGATTCCTTATCACGACTACACGTTCATACTTCATCTGCGTGGCGGCGGCGGACTCGAGCATTTGAACTCAACCGCGCTCGGGTATCCGCGTTTTGGTTTCCGTGTCACAGGAGGGGATCGCGCCACTTCAGCGGCGCCCAATGCCATTGACACGCCGTCACGCGAGTATCGCGGATTTCTCTCGCTCGTGTCGCACGAGTTCTTTCACCTTTGGAACGTGAAACGAATTCGGCCTGACGCGCTCGGACCGTTCGATTACACACAGGAAAACTACACGAAGATGCTCTGGGTCGCGGAGGGCATCACTGACTATTACGCCGATGTCGCTCTGCGGCGCGCGGGATTGATCAGTGAGAACGAATTCCTGAGTGCGACTGCGCGCGCGATGCAGACGTTGCAGAATACGCCCGGGCGTTTGGTGCAGAGTGCGGAAGAGTCGAGCTTCGACTCGTGGATCAAGTATTACCGCCAGGACGAGAACTCCGTAAACTCGCAGATTTCGTATTATGAAAAAGGCGCGTTGCTCGGGTTGCTGCTCGATCTGGAGATTCGCAAACGTAGCCACGGCGCGAAGTCGCTGGACGATGTGATGCGTTATCTTTATGCCGAGTTTTTCAAAAAGAATCGCAACTATGGACCAGTGGATTTTCAGAAGGCGGGTGAGTTGATAGCGGGCGGTAGTCTCGAAGAATTTTTCAGCCGGTATGTACGCGGGAAAGAAGAGCTCAATTACAATGCCGCCCTCGAGGCTGCAGGGCTGCGACTCGAGACAAACGCGCCAGGCGCCGCGGGCCGCGCCAACGATCGCATCTTCTTTGGCGCTGACATCACGGAGGAAGCAGATCGATTGATGGTCGAGCGTGTCTACGCCGGCTCGCCGGCGTACGAGCAAGGATTGAATGCGGGTGATCAGATCGTTGCGCTCGACAACATGCGCGTCACGAGAGATTTTTTCAATGCGCGTCTCGCCGAAAAGAAACCGGGAGATCTGATCAACCTGACGATCTTTCGTTTCGACGATCTGAGCACGTTGCTGATCAAGCTTGGTCCAGGCCGCGAAGGAACGTACCGGATCGTTCCGTTAACAAATCAGACTGAGGCTCAGAAAAAGATCTACCGCGACTGGCTGCGAACTACATGACCACTTATCAAAACATTCGTTTTCGTCTCGAGGATCGCGTTGGGAGGATTACTTTTGCGCGGCCGCCGTTGAATGTTTTCAACATCGAAATGATGCACGAGATCGGGAAGGCGCTGGGTGAGTGTGCGCAACGTGACCTGGTCGCGATCGTGTTTGATGCCGACAAGAATTGTCGCGCGTTCAGTGCCGGAGTCGCGGTCGAAGAACACGTGCAGGACACGATCTTCCAAATGCTCGACTCGTTCCACTCGATCTTCCGTTTGCTTGAACAATTGGCCAAGCCGTCGATCGCATTGGTTGACGGCGCGGCGCTTGGCGGCGGGTGCGAACTGGTCGCCGCCTGCGATATCGTGATTGCCTCGGACCGTTCGCGTTTTGGACAGCCGGAGATAAAGCTGGGTGTGTTTCCGCCTGTGGCGGCCGTGCTTTTGCCGCGCGTGATTGGCGAAAAACGCGCGCGCGAGTTGATTTTGACGGGCGAGATCATCGATTCGGTGGAGGCTGGGCGGCTGGGTTTGTGCAACCACGTGGTGCCCGGGGCTCATCTTGAACCGAAACTGCTGGAAGTGCTGGCGAAGTTGAGGGAACTTTCCGGGACGTCGCTGACGTTCACGAGACAGTCGCTGGACCTCGGCCGCGGCAGATCCATCGACGATGCGTTGAGCGAGCAGGAGAATATTTATTTACAAGAGTTGATGAAGACTGAAGACGCGAACGAAGGCGTGAAGGCGTTTATGGAGAAGCGTAAGGCAGTTTGGCGGAATCGATGAATATTTCACACAGAGGCACAAAGTTACAGAACAAGGCACAAAGAAAGGCGCGACTCTTCTTTGTGCCTCCTTCTTCAACTTTGCGCCTTTGTGTGAAATGCCTTCTGCTTTGTATTTGTTTCTCGAGTATTGTCGCACAGACCAAGCCCAGCTCGCACTCCACTCGCACTCGCGGTTCAATGTCACCTGAAGCGAGAGCGCTTCTCGACGAAGCCATCGGCATCGTTTGCACACAAGCGAAGCTCGATCCCATGAGCAGCGTCGCCATCGACGAGATGCAGGCACGCCCGTCACTCCCGCTGCAAAGTCCCGAAGCACGCGCCGGCGCCGAACGAGCACAACGCCTGCTGCCGTTGACAAAGTCGCTGATGATCGCTTCGCTCCAGCAGCTCGCAACTGAATACGGCTTTCGCAAATCTCCAAACTTTCAACTGCGAATCAAGCAGGCAATCGCGCGCGTCAATTCAGTCAAACGAGTCAGGCCTGACATGGACTCACGCGACAACGCCTCCGTCTACCTGAGCCGGCCGCACGTGATCACCTTCGGCACCATCTTTCTCGCCGGCTTGAGATCCGACGAGGGAATGATCAGCGTGCTCGCACACGAACTGATGCACATCGCTGACGGCGATAACGACAGTTTGCGCCCGCTCGTCTCCGCAGTCGGCAACAAGGCCTCAGATCTCACGGGTCTTGATATTCATGGTCAGCGAAGCGAAGAAGTTGCATGCGACCTGGTTGGGGCGATGGCAGTGCGCGCATACATCACGAGCACTCCCGGTTACGAGTCAATTACCAGACGTTTAGCACGATCGATCCAGCACAATTGCGTCGAACTTGACGAAGGCGACGAAGATCACCTCTCGCCGCGCAGCACGATCCGGGCGCTGCTCGCTTTGAATCCGGTGCTCGTTCGCGAATTAATCAACGATCGCGAAGAGCGTAAGTTGCCATAACGAGGCACGAGATAATGTCGACGACCTCCTCCGCCCTGACAATTCTCCTTACCCTTGTCTTTGCGACCAGTTGCAAATCCGTCATCGATCGACAGGATGTTAGGCCGAAAATTTTGCGCGACGTGCCCGCGCGAAACCTCGCGTATCGCCTCTCGCCCGATGTTTCCGCGCCATCAACGGACATCGACGATCCGTTCGAAAAATTCGGCCCCGTCGCTACTGACTTTTCCACGAAACGAAAAGATGAAGCACTGTTGCGCACGATCGTCTCCCCGGATAAACGACGTGTGCTCGCGCTTTACGGCACCGCCGATGAACCGGGCTCGACCTTTCGCATCGATCTTTACAACTCTGACGGGCAGTTTCTGCATAACCTGGTCCCACCGGACATCGCGTGTGTGTTTCCGGAAACGGTCACCTGGTCACCCGATGGAAACTTCATCAACTTCATCGCGCACAAACGTGCGATGCCGAGTCCGACGCCGACTCCCGAATTCGAACCCGAGACTTCAGCGACACCGGCGGCGCCCGCTCCGTCGGTCGGTCCCATATTCGCTCCGGTGGCGAGTTTCACCACGGAACAGATCTACATTTGCAATCGCGACGGCTACGATCTCAAGCCCCTCACAACGCGTGAAGGACTGATCTATTTCTACTTTGTGTGGTCGCCCGATGCGACCTCACTCGTCGCGCTCGCGTGCAAAGAAGACGAATGGAACACACGCGAGCAGCAGTATAAATTGCCGGCCGGTCGCCCGCGTTTGATCGCGCTCGATGGCAGCGAGCGTTTGCTTGATGATGCGCTGACTGACGCGTTGCCGGTGTGGTCGCCGGATGGATCGAAGATCGCGACCGCTTTCGATACTGACGTAGCCATCTACGATGCCGGCGGTAAAACTCCGACGCAGTCGCGCATACCGTTGCGCGATCCCTTGATCGAGGCGTCAGTTGCGTTCGAACAGAAGACGTCGACAAAAAAAGCTTCAACCGCACCCACGACCGCTTCCACCGTACCGCCGTCGTTCAATCCGATCGTGAGACTCGACTGGCGCAAACCGGAATTACTCTACTTCGAAACCGCATTCGTGCGCGTCATGCCAAGCGAGACGATCAATACCTTTCAACGCTGGCATCAACTCGCCCTCAGCGCCCAGGCCGCGATTCTCAAGTAATCCACAGATTACACAGAAAAATAATCTGTGAAATCTGTGGATGATTGTTGGGGGCATAGTGTTTGACTGCTCACTTCTAATTAATCATTTCTGCAAGGGGGACATCAATGCCTGTAAACGAACAAAGAAGAGTGCTCGGTAACCGCGCTAAACCGGGGCTATCAAATAACAGCGCAAAACGATTGGCGAAAGGTTTAGGTTGGTTCAGTGTCGGACTCGGTCTCACAGAACTACTCGCGCCCCAGGCCATCGCCAGCATCTCCGGTGTTTCAAAGCGGCGCACCGGTTTAATACGACTGTACGGTCTGCGCGAGCTTGCTTCGGGCATCGCGATCTTTAGTCAAAAGAAACCAACGGAAGCGATGTGGTCACGCGTCGCGGGCGATGCGCTCGATCTCGCGAGCCTCGGCGCCGCTTGCACGTCGCCGGACGCGAAGGTGGGAAGAATTACTTTTGCCACCGTCAACGTGCTTGCGGTCACCGCTCTCGACGTTATGTGCGCGATGCAACTGAGCAACGGCACTAACCGGGGGATACACGCCCAGGGCACCTGCATCGTCAACAGCACACCGGAAGAGGTTTACCAGTTCTGGCGTAACTTCCAAAACCTGCCACGGTTCATGCGTCACGTAAATTCGGTGGAAGAACTTGGTGACGGACGTTCACATTGGAAAGTGAAAGGTCCGGCCGGGATGGAAGTCGAATGGGATGCGACAATTGTCGCTGACGTTCCGAACGAAGTGATCACCTGGCGTACTTTGGAAAACTCCGATGTCGATCACGCGGGCGCGGTGCGTTTCGAGCGTGCGACCGGCGGCCGAGGCACGATCGTCAAAGTCAATCTCGAATACCTGCCCGTGGGCGGCGTGATTGGCGCGACTGTCGCGAAACTATTTGGCGAAGAACCGGAACAACAGTTGGACGACGATCTTCGTCGTTTGAAACAGGTGTTGGAAGTCGGTGAAGTGGTCGTGTCCGACGCGACCCTGCTCGGCACTGGTTACATGAAACAGCGACCCGGCCAACCTGCTGGTGCGAAGGAACTCGAAAGCGCCGAGATGCTGCCCAGCGAGACAGCGACCGACTACCGGTCGGAAGGGAGGACAGTGTAGCGATGAGAGCAAACTGTTGGTACGGCAAAACAAGTCTGAGTGTCGAAGAGGTTCCGGATCCGCAGATCCTGAACCAGCGTGACGCGATCGTAAAAATCAGTTCCACAGCGATCTGCGGTTCGGACCTGCACCTCTACAACGGTTTAATTCCGACGATGCAGCGTGGCGATATTCTCGGTCATGAGTTCATGGGCGAAGTCGTCGAGGTTGGTCGTGAGGTGACCAATCTGAAGATTGGCGATCGCGTAGTGGTGCCTTTCCCGATCGCCTGCGGCAACTGTTTCTTCTGCAAGGAAGAGATGTTTTCGCTCTGTGAAAACTCGAATCCAAACGCGTGGATGGCGGAGAAGATGTTTGGTCACGCGTGCGCGGGGTTGTTTGGCTATTCGCACCTGACCGGTGGTTACGCAGGCGGACAGGCGGAATATGCGCGTGTGCCGTTCGCGGACGTGGGTCCAATCAAGGTTCCTAATCACCTCAGCGATGAGCAGGTGCTTTTTTTGTCGGACATTTTCCCGACCGGTTACATGGGCGCGGAGATGTGCGACATTCAACCGGGTGACACGATTGCGATCTGGGGCTGTGGGCCGGTGGGACAGTTCTCGATTCGCAGTGCTTTCCTGCTGGGAGCGGAGCGAGTGATCGCGATCGACGCAGTGCCTGAACGTTTGCAGATGGCCGAACAGGGCGGCGCGGAAACGATCAACTACGAAGAGCAGAACGTCTACGAGGCGTTGATGGAAATGACAGGGGGTCGCGGACCTGATGCGTGTATCGACGACGTCGGCATGGAGGCGCATGGGCCGGCCGGCATCTTCGCTTACGATCGCGTCAAGCAGGCGATGATGTTGGAAACCGACCGTCCGCACGCGTTGCGCGAGGCGATCATGTGTTGCCGGAATGGCGGCACGATCTCGGTGATCGGTGTTTATGGCGGATTTATCGACAAGTTTCCGATTGGTTCGGTGATGCAACGTTCATTGACGATCAAAACCGGACAGGCGCACGTGCAGCGATACATGCGTCCGTTACTGGAGATGATCGAGAATGGCGACATCGATCCGACGTTTGTCATCACACACCGGATGAGTCTCGATGACGCGCCACGCGCTTACGACATGTTCAAGAACAAACAGGACAATTGCATCAAGGTGGTGTTGAAGCCTGATTGGAAGGAGAACGGAAACGGCGCCGCGAAGGATGATTCGTACAGTGTGATTCACTGAAAACAGTTTCACGCAAAGGCGCAAAGGCTAAGACGCAAAGTCGCAAAGAAGGGTAAGTGCTCCTCTGCGTCTTTGCGTCTTACCTTTGCGCCTTTGCGTGAAACTAACTGTTCGTTCCCTGGATTGCTTCGGTCTTCGCAACGAGACGATTGAGCGTGTCGGGTACAAGGCGTTCCGCGAAGCCGGCGATGAACGACCAGATCATGAGGAGTGCGAATGAGACGCCATCCTTCGGCCCTGTTTCTTTGAGAAAGTCTTTGACCTGCAGAACACGGGATTTTGGAGCTACGCTGGGTGTAGGAGTTGGAGTGGGTGACGCACTGGGATTAGCAGTCGTCTCCGTGGCGGCTGGTTGAGTTGTCTCTGAGCCGGCAGTCTCTATTTTTGGAAAAACAGATCCTTCCAAAATTCCTGCGGCAAACAATACAAACAGCAGTGAAGCAAAGATAGCGCCGTAAAGTGGCGATAGCGAGAGACCTCGCCAACCATTCGTGAGCGCGGCAAGATTAAACAATGCGTCGCCCTCCGTCGGCGCGCTTTGAATGCGCTGTAACATGCTCACGCAACCGCCGACTATTCCAGCGCATGCGACTGAGGCGACAGTGATACCGAACACTGCCGTGAGATCAAACACCTGACTAAAGCTCTGCGACGCAAAAATTTTCAGTCCGCCGAGGCTGGCGAGCGCGAGGATTACGATCACGATCAGAATTGCCACAGTCCACCAGAAGGCCCTTTTCGTGAGCTGTTCGCGCAGGCCTTCACGCATCGGCAACATTGCGTAGTACAGATAGAATTTGCTCAACAAATATCTGATATCCGCGCGCAGGATACGTTGAACGATCTCAATCTCGGCGGCGCCGACCGTACCCGGCTCCGCGGGCGCTTCAGCAGGTGGCGAAAGAATGTTCGGCGGCGAGGTGATGACCTCTTCCTGTTGCGGCTTCAACGCCCCTGGCTTGATAAGAATCGCCGTGAGATCCGGTGGCTTGGACGCGAGATACTCGTCGTACTCTTTTTGTCCCGCAATACTGCGATACTTCGACCGCGCGTCGAAGGCTTTGCGAATTAAATTCTCGAGTGGTCGTTCATCGATCAGGGCGAGATCGAAAGTGTAGATATCGCTCCACGTCAGTTCACATGTCACACGCTTCTCATGCAGTGAATCCAGCAGCACGATCACCTGTGGATCTTTGATCTTCGGTTTCAGGGCCAGGTACTCGCTGTGAAGATGATCGAAGAAAAGCAGTGCGTAATCAGGCACAACGCTTTGGAAACACTCTTCGGGACCTGGCGCGGTTGTTAGTGCGTAACTTGCGTTCTTTAATCTTTGCATCTTGTCCCCGAGATACGACATTGTTTTTCCGTGACGAGTTTAAAGGCGGGAGTTACCAACGCGGATAGCTTTTACCATTGATTTTGAAATCCATGATGTAATGGACCGCGAGCGCCGGCGTCTGAGAATTCCACGGAAACCAGCCTGGTAACCACGACCATTTCCTGGGCTGATCGTTCTTGTATTGCCGGTAACTTTCGTTATCCATCCACTTATTTCGCCAGTAAGTCCTTTGCAGGTCGGCATGAAACGCGATCTTGTTGGTGACTGGGTTGATAAAGTCCCACTCTATTTCCGGGAAATCTTTTTCGGCAACAGGCCAAAAGAAATCACCGTTGGCGAGTTTGCTCTTCTGTTGCAGGAAAGCCCACAGCGCTTGCGGACACCAGTCAGGTCTCTCCGCCGGAAAACCTTTGCCGGTGACGCGTTCGTAGACGCCAACCTCTCCGCCGATGCCGCCGGGAAAATCCGGCGAGCTCAGAAACTGCTGGCACCAGCCTTTCCACAACTGAATCACTACCGGCTTGCCATTGATGGTGTCGTCAAAAACCTTGGTGGCGTAATCGGGCCAGTGCAGGGCCGCGAAGCAGGGCAGTGCGGCCGCCGCCTCTTTTAGATCCGGCGAAGTCTCGACGTACTTGTACCCGGTAGGTTCCTGGTACGCGACAGTCAGGTGCATCATGAGGGACTCCTAATTAAGGGTAAGTAAAGCTGATTGAGACAAACAGGTCGTCTATCTGATATGGGTGAAAGCGGCGGTTTCGTTACGCGACCTGCTGATTGATGCCGCATAGCCTACCGCCGCCGCGCCCGTTTGTCACTAGTCTTGCTTGATCGCTGCCATTTTGTAGTTTGCAGCCATGGTGGCAGATGATGGACGTGAATAACACTCGAATCGCAGACCAAAACGACGCGCTCAATCACATTCTCGAGCTTTCTTTGCGCCTTTGCGGGAAACAAATTGCGGTGCCGCGGGCGATTTTTATCTTCCAATCAGCCGCGTGATACACTCCCCACCCTGTGCCCCTGTAGCTCAACGGTTAGAGCAGCAGACTCATAATCTGTTGGTTCGGGGTTCGAATCCCTGCGGGGGCACTAAATCAATGAGCGAGTGATCGTGGACTAAGAAATGCAACTGTTTAAAGTTAGTGTTGATTATAGCCGCTCAGACGAGTCGGCTCTTGAGGCATTTCTCAATGCCTTGGAAAGCGATATTGGTGCCAAACGTACCCCATACTTATGATGACGCGACGGAAGAGTGGCTCTATTTGTTTGCGCCGTCAACAAAAGGATTTGGCAGTTACATAGACCGGTATGCAGATTTAAGAAACAATCGAGTTGAGTTTATTGCTTCTTCTAGAGAGTTCAATACGCTGTTTCGACCAGCTGTTGAAGATGAATTCAAATTTTTAGTTTCGCCGTTTCGTAGTCCTGAGCGATAGAGCGCGATGGGGGATTGTCGAGCTAAAATGAAAGCTTGGGTTCAAGTTGTCCAGCAGATGCGATTCTTGAGCCTGCCGTGTACACTCTATCCCATGATCTCACCAGAAGAACTTTTCGGGGAGGAATGGGCCGAGTGGTATCGCTTATCACCAGTCGAGCGGTGGCGCGAATCGGAAAAATTGTGGGCCGTTTATTTCCACCTTGGTGGTTCGCTTGACACTCAACCCGATACTCAAAGTCCTTTCTTCGATCCAAGCGCACCGAGTACGCGCACTGCTGATGGGCGGCCAAGCATGCGTATTCTACGGCGCAGCCGAGTTTAGCCGCGACACGGATCCGAACTATGCTTTGGTGTGCCAATTGTGTGCCAACTCAACGAAACTGAGTTAGCCTCAGCGGCACAAAAGAAACAAAGTTGAGCCCGAGTCTTAAACAAATCAGCATCAGCCGATACGCAGCAGAATGCATCAGAACTCACGCCGTTGCGACCTGTCCCCAAGCGGTAAGCTGGCGAAAAGTTAGCAAGACGATACGCTTGAAACCGATAGCTTCCATAGCCCCTTCAGGTTTGAAACAGATTCCACCTTCCGAAACTGAATACAAACCCAAAGCCTTACACCTCCCGATTGGCGTTAACTGAATCCAACGTTTCACGGACAGCCAAGATTTCTTTTGATCTCGTTTGCCGAATTGATCAATTGGCTTTTTTGCTCCGCCGTTATCTTCTTGTCCGACTGGCTCTGCACTTTGCTGATGAACGACGTTAAGGATGAACAAGCCGTGGCCTTGTCTGACGCGTTCACCGCCGCGAGTGCATCCTGAAGCTTGGTTACAAGACTGTTCTCGAGTGCCGGGAGTAGACCAAAACTGCGGACCAGCGCGATGAGATCATTGATCTGCGTTGCCGGTGAGGGGGGTGAAGGCGAAGTCGGGAGCTGAAACGTGAAAGAGTAGACATCGAAGTCCACCGCCGGAGCGGTATAGACAATACGGCCAACGCCGTTACAGAAACTGATGCGACTTTCAAACTCGTCGCCGGCTGTGTTCGTGACCTGATAGAGCGTTGTAGTGCTGAGATCGTAAACAAAGATGTCATACTCATTCTGGACTTGCGATTCGAAGGCGAGCAGGTTGCCCGAGATACTCAGATCGCGCTGGTCGCCGGGAATAGTGATCCGGGTTTCCGCGCCGCCGGCCAGCGGCTGAAAATAGATGTCGTTCTCGCCACTTCGATCCGAGAGATAAACTGCGATCTGGCCATTCGTGTCCGGGCGACGGTTCTCGCCTGCCGCGCTGGTGAGTGCTCTTGAAGTGAACTGTCCCGGCGAGGTCTGGATCGCACTGTAGATGTTGCAGCCGAGACCATCGGTTTGACACTTCTCCCACACCACCGCATTGCCGGTTGGACTGACGGAAGCATTCTTATCGAATAGCGTATCGTTCGTTAGCCGGACATCAATCTCAGTGCTCAGGTCATATACACCCAACTCGCTTAGGTTTGGTCCAACGAAGAAACTCCGGTCCTCATAAGCCACGAGGTCACCGGCGACTGCCGGATGGCTACGCTTCACACCAGGGATGTCGGTGCGGGTCAGCGTGCTTACGTTAAAAACGACAACCGCGTCACCAGTTGCGGTAAGTTCGGTGAAGGCGATGCGATTACCGCCTACGTCCGGACCGGAGTCCAGCGCATTGCCTGGGATTATGATCTCAGTGGTTGAGGGAGCAGCCAGGTAATGGATCAGGGAACTGCCGAGGTCGTCCCGGCTGACGTATGCCGTCACGTTGCAATCGACATCAGGGCTGGTTTGATCGCCGATACCGTTGTTCACTACCTGGAAGGTACCAGTCAACGTAGATACGATTGGTAAAACAGGTTGCGGCGGGGTGTTCGTTGCCGTCACAAGGTTTGGAACTGCATTAACGGAAACCAGCGTCAAGGCGATAAAAGAAAGAAACACCCTTCGCAGTTGTAAGAGTGAGCAACGGTTTGCAATTACGGCGGATAGTGATCTCATGACTTCGTTCTCCTTCTGATTTGGATCGCGCGGACGCGGACACAGCGATCCCAACGCAGGCGCCCTCGCCGCCCGTCCATGATTTTGCGTTCTCGTTTGTGTAGTGGTGATTAACCGGAAAACATCACACGGGCTTTTGCGCCATAAGGCGCAAAACAAATAGGGGCGAAATGCTTGTCTTCTTTCGTCAATTTTGTGCCTTATGTGCCTTTTTGTGGCTAACTTCAGACAAACAGTGGCTGCGAACGAAGAACAACCGCGCCGCTGGCGGGCCGCGGCGATCGAACGGCGAAACATCATGCAGCGGGCCGCGGAACGAAGGATCGTCGTGGCGCGATAGCGTATACTACCGGCATCATCGCCAGCCCCGCGTTAGAGTCCCCCGTACAACTTGAGGTCTGCAAATGTACAGAAGGTCTGACTTAAAGGTAGTAGTGTTCTTCGTCGCGCTCACCGTAGTGCTGACTGTCGCTGTCATCTTCGTTTGGGAGCAGACGCTACGCCCGCCTTTCTTTGCCTGGGTCGACAGAGAGTACCCGGGTGAGGCCAACACGCAACGACGTTGGGACATTAAACAGCGCACCGAACACGTCTTCATTTCCTTTACCGTCGATGCGCTCGTCGTAACTATGTTGCTCCGTCTCGTGCGGCGTCAGCAACGCCAGTTGCGTGCAAGTGAGGAGCGTTACCGCGCACTCTTTGAACAGGCGCGTGACGGCATCGGCGTCGTTAGCCTCGACGATCACCGCCTCGTCGAAGCAAATAACAAAGTTTGCGAAATACTCGGACGGCAGCAACAGGAATGCGTCGGCCAGGACATCCGAGAGCTTCTCAAAAACGATCAAGCTCTGCTCAACACGATGTTGTCTGACGGTCACACTTCAGGCGAAAGTGAGTTGACAATCCAGACGAGTCAGCGACAAGCTTTACCTATCTCCGTTTCCTTTACCCCCCTGACAACCGAAGGCGAGAAAGTGATGATCATGTCTCTCCGTGATCTCTCGTTGCGCAAGCGACTCGAAGCCGAGCGCGAAGAAATGCAGCGCCAGCTCTACCAGTCGTCAAAGCTGGCGTCCATCGGCGAGCTTTCCGCCGGCGTCGCGCACGAGATCAATAACCCGCTCAACGGTATCATCAACTTCGCGCAGCTTCTCAAGGATGAAGAGACGCCGCGTTCCGAGTTTGAGCAGCAGATGATTGACGGCATCATCGACGAGGGCGGACGCATTGCTCAGATCGTACGCGGGCTCCTGACTTTCGCGCGCGCCGACACACACGATCTCACGCGCGTACACTTCGCTGACTCTCTCAAAACTTCCATCGCGCTTTTCGGGCGGCAGTTTGAAAAAGACGGTATCGCTGTAGAAATCGATCTGGAACCGGATCTCCCGTTGGTGCGCGCCGACGGTTCACGCCTGCGGCAGGTCGTCGTCAACATGATCAGCAATGCACACCACGCTTTGAAAGCGAAGGCTTCCGATTCCTCCGAACAGAAAGTGTTCAAGATCAGCGCGCGCCGTGCGGGAAAGAACGTGCGTGTTGAGTTTTACGATAACGGGGTGGGGATCAAACGCGAACACCTGACTAAAGTTTTCGATCCTTTCTTTACCACGCGTCGCGATGGGGGAGGCACCGGGCTAGGACTCAGTGTCAGCTTTGGCATCATTCGCGACTTCGGCGGCACGATCAGCGTAGAAAGTGAAGAAGGAAAATACACGCGTTTCATTATTGAACTCGCGGCGGTTGAGTCTTTAGAAGCCGAATACGTTTAAGACCATCATGCCTAACGTTCTATTAGTTGATGACGAGCCCAGCATTCGCCTGACGATGAGCGAGTTTTTGAAGCGGGCCGGCTACGCTGTGACTGCGGCGGCGAACTACGAAAGCGCGGTGGCGGTGAAGGCTGAGTCTATAGACGTGGCGGTGGTTGACATCAACCTCCCGGGCAAGAGCGGAATCGATCTGTTGCAGACACTGTGCTGCGCAGAGATATACATTCCCGTCATCATGATTACGGGCGAACCTAATCTCTCCGTCATTCCGCAGATCGTGCGGGCCGGCGCTTATGATTTCATCGCCAAACCGATCATCAAAGACGTGCTACTCAATGCCGTTGCGCGAGCCGTGGAAAAGAAGCGTCTGAGCGATGAAAAGCGCCGGCTCGAGCAGGAGATAAAACGATATGCCGAAGAGCTCGAGATGCGTGTCGACGAGCGCACGGCTGAGCTCGTCGAGACGCATCAACGGCTCGTACACCAGGAACGGATCGCTGCCCTCGGACGTGCGGCGGCGGAGGTAGCGCACGAAGTCAAGAATCCGCTCGCAGGATTGTTGCTTTACTCACTTCATCTTCGCGATATGCTCGAAAAACCTTCGCCGCAAGTTGCACTCGTAGATAAGATCGTCGATACGATCAATCATCTTAATCGCAGGGTCGAACACATTCTCGGCTTCGCGCGCCCGCTTAGTCTGACTGCGCATTCCGGAAATCTGAATCTGATCATCAACGACACATTAGAGCTTCTCCGGTCGCAGATAATAGCCAACAAGATCGAAGTGCGCCTCTCGCTCGACGAGCAGAATGCCTCCTGGATGATCGACGCATCGTCCATGCGTGGCGCGTTGATGAATCTCATACTCAACGCGATTGAGGCGATGCCGGAGGGCGGCACGTTGAGTATTAACTCGCAACGGACTACGGAAACGCTGCAACTGGAAATCACTGATACCGGTAAAGGGATCGCAGAGGATCAGATAAAAAAGATCTTCGAGCCTTTCTACACCACGAAAGAGCAGGGACTCGGTCTGGGCATGGCTTACGCAAAAAAGATCATAGAGGAGCACGGAGGCAGCATCTCGCTCGACAGTAAGTCAGGCGAAGGTACAACCATTCACATAACCCTACCCGCCGGCAGTGAGGAGGTGGATCGTGCCTCCTAGAATCCTCGTGGTCGATGACGAGCGCAGCATCAGTGACGCGCTGGGAATGATCTTGTCTCAGCTTGGCCATCACGTGGATTCGGCCAAAAGCATCCAGGAAGCGACCGAACTGCTCAAAGGCTCGCCATACGATTTGATCTTCATGGACTTGCGACTCCCCGACGGGAGTGGCATCGATCTGCTGACCCACGTCAAGAGCGACACGCCTTACACCGAAGTTGTCGTGATGACCGCGCACGGCTCGCTCGACATCACTATCGAAGCGATCAAGCGCGGCGCCTTCTACTACCTCGAAAAACCTTTCACGCCACATCAGGTGACGACGCTGATCGATCGTGCGTTGCAGTTCGAGGCGATCAAACGTGAGAACCGGAGTCTGAAAAACGCCGTTGTCAGCGATAGTGATGATTTCGGGATCATCGGCCGCCATCCGAAGATGCGGCAGATCCACGCTGTGATCCGCACTGCCGCGCCGTCAGACGCGTCCGTGTTGATCGAGGGAGAGTCGGGGACGGGCAAAGAATTAATCGCGGTGGCGTTTCACTTCCAGAGCCCGCGTGCTGAGTTTCCGTTCACCCGTATCAACTGCGCGGCGATCCCCCACGACCTGATGGAATCTGAGTTGTTCGGCTACCGCAAAGGTGCGTTTACTGGAGCAGATCGCGACAAGCGCGGGCTTATCGAAGCGACGGGTGGCGGCACGCTCCTGTTGGATGAGATCGCCGAGATGCCGCTTCATCTTCAAACCAAGTTGCTGCGTGTGCTACAGGAGCGAAAACTCCGCCGGCTCGGGGATGAGAACGAAATGAGCGTCGATTTTCGTCTCGTTTCGTCGACCAATCGCGATACTGCGCAGATGATTCGCGAGGGTACGTTGCGCAAGGATCTCTTTTTCCGCATCAGTACGATCAAGGTCAAGCCGCCGCCGTTACGTGAACGTCTCGACGACGTTCCGCTGCTTGCGAATCGTTTCCTGGAGCAGTACGCGGAAAAGTATAAGAAGCGAATTCGCGAGATCTCGACCGCGGCGTTTTCGTTGTTGATGTCTTATTCGTGGCCCGGAAACGTACGCGAGCTCGAGAGTGTGATCGAGCACGCCGTGCTCTTTGCGACGGAAGATAAGTTGACGCCCGAGTCTCTACCGGAAGAGCTTCACGGTCCGCAGAACGGCGAGTATCGTTGCGTCATCCCACCTTATATGACGATGGACGAGATCGAACGCGAAGCCATCGCACAAACGTTGGAGCGAACCGGAGGAAACGTTAAAAAGACCGCCGAGATCCTCAACTACCACCGCCCGCGCCTCTACCGAAAAATGAAAACCTTCGGCCTCCGCGGCGGCGGTGAGACTGACCCCACGATTGTTCCGTGATGGAACACCCTGGGTATTCAGAGACACACGTTAGAACAATCGATTTCACGCAAAGGCGCAAAGGAAGACGCAAAGGCGCAAAGAAGAATTTACAAGTTTCTTTGCGACTTTGCGTCTTCCTTTGCGCCTTTGCGTGAAACCATCCACCCGGCACGACGTTTGCCAAAGGCTCTGCCGAATAGATGAACTTCCGATGAAGCTTCGCCACCAGTAGGTTCGCGCGGCGCCGACCCTCGCAGGTCAAAACAAATCCAAATACAGATTCTCCTGGGCCCTCGCCCAGCCTTCTTTTACTTCAATGAGGTTAAAGTGTATGAAAATTAGAAATGCTTTACGGCGGTGGCAGTCGCTCGTATCGTCCTGCTGCGCCGGAGTGGTTGCGCTGTTTGCGATGACAAGCGCGCACGCTCAAACATCACCCCCGCCGAATTGCGAGCGGACGGTTAAGGCCGAGGTGGTCGCATTGGACCAGGCTCTGATTTACAACCGTCTCGGCGCGATAAACCCCGCGGGTATGATCTACGCACTGAAGCGCGACGTAGTCCCCATCGATCCCGCAAAGGGCCTCGTTCCGGGCAACGTTCAGCTACGTCCGGACAAACGCGCGCGCCCGATCGCGCTGCGCATGAATACCGGTGATTGTCTCGTAATTAATTTTACTAACTTACTTGCACCCGACGCGGCAGACGTAAACTCATTTGCCGCCAACAACGCTCCCGCCACGCGCACAGCTTCAGCGCACGTGATGGGTCTACAACTCGTGGGCACGATTGCCTCCGACGGTTCAAACGTCGGTCTAAACCAGTCGAGCCTGGTCGCTCCAGGCGCATCAGCGACCTATACCTACTTCGCACAACGCGAGGGCAACCACCTGCTTTACTCAACCGCTGCAACTACCGGCGGTGAAGGCGACGGCGGTTCGCTCGCGATGGGCTTGTTTGGCTCGGTCAACGTCGAATTAAAGAGCGCCGAGTGGTATCGCTCGCAGGTCACTGCCGAGGAGATGAATCTCGCAACTGTGAAGAATACGGACGGCACGCCGAAGAAAACTGCCGGCGGTCAACCGATCATCAACTACGACGCCGTTTATCCGGCCGGACATGCACGCGCCGGTCAACCGATCCTGAAGATGCTCGATGCGAACAACAACATCGTGCACACGGATCTTAACGCCGTCATCACTGGTCCAAACAAGGGCCGTTTCCCCGCTGGTTCCTACAAGCCGAACCCGGTGGAGCCTGATCGCGATCAGCCGTTCCGCGAGTTCACCGTCGTCTATCACGACGAGATCAAAGCCGTTCAGGCTTTTCCGCAGTATGAAGATCCCGTTCTTTCACACACGCTCTACAGTGTTAAAGACGGTTTCGCCATCAACTACGGTGTCGGCGGCATTGGTTCCGAGATTCTTGCAAACCGTCTCGGTGTTGGTCCGATGGCCAACTGTACAGAGTGCAAATACGAAGACTTCTTCCTGTCTGCGTGGGCCGTTGGCGATCCGGCGCAGATCGTTGATACGCCCGCCAACACAACCGACGCCAACGGCAACTTGATCAAGGGCGCGAAAGCGACCAAGGTCCTGTTTCCCGACGATCCGTCGAACGTTCACCACAGCTATATCAACGACCACGTCAAGATGCGTGTCGTTCATGCTGGACCAAAAGAACACCACATTCACCACTTGCACGCGCACCAGTGGTTGAACACGCCCGACAGCGACAACTCGAGTTATCTCGATAGCCAGGCGATGGGTCCGGGCTATTCGTTCACGACCGAGATCGCGCACGGCGGATCGGGTAACCGGAACAAGACGCCGGGCGACTCGATCTTCCACTGCCACTTTTATCCACACTTCGCCCAAGGCATGTGGGAACTGTGGCGCTCGCACGATGTTTTCGAAGAAGGTACGCAGCTCGACGGCGATGGCCGTCCGGTAGCCGGCGCACGCGCACTGCCTGACGGCGAAATCGCCGCCGGCACACCAATCCCCGGTCTCGTGCCGTTGCCGACAATCGCGATGGCTCCGATGCCGACCGCACAGTTCAAGGGATATCCGTTCTACATTCCGGGCGTCGCCGGACACCGTCCGCCGCACCCGCCGCTCGACACCGTCGACGACGGTGGTCTGCCGCGTCACGTCATCGTTGGTGGTGAGGCCGAGAGCGTCGAAACACGTCTCGACTTCAGCAAAGAAATCCTCGTCGCGGACGCGAAGGCTGTTCCCGAAAACGGAACGCCCGACGAAATCGCCGCGATGAACTTCCACGCACAGAAACAGGTAGCGAGCTTCACGCCTGAGGGCACTGCCGCTAACTACAAACTGAACGGTCTGCCGGCGAAACCGGGAGCCCCATTTGCCGATCCATGCCGCGACGATGCAGGTAACGCAACCGGTCGCCCGCGCACCTACAAGGCCGCCGCGATTCAGCTTGATCTCAAGTTGAATAAAGCCGGTTGGCACTACCCGCAATCACGAATGCTCGCGCTGTGGGATGACGTCGCTCCGACACTGAATGGCACACGCCCACCGGAGCCGTTGTTCTTCCGCGCTAACACGAACGACTGTTTGACTTTCTATCACACGAACCTGACGCCACACGTCTACGAGCTCGACGACTTCCAGGTGCGCACGCCGACCGACATCATGGGCCAGCACATTCACCTCGTGAAGTTTGACGTGACCTCGTCTGACGGTGCGGGTAATGGTTGGAACTACGAAGACGGCACGTTCGCGCCCGGTGAAGTTCTCGAGCGCATTGCAGCCATTAACGCCGGTGGTGGCTTGAAGGCCTTCAACAGCACGACCAGAACTCAGCTTACAGCCAAGGCGCACCCGTTCTTCGGCACACTCGGCGCACAGACAACCGTGCAACGTTGGTTCGCCGATCCGACGCTGAATCTCGCGGGTAAGGATCGTACGCTCGGTACGGTCTTCTCGCACGATCATTTCGGACCTTCGACGCACCAGCAGAACGGTCTCTACTCCGGTCTCGTAACCGAGCCTGAGAATTCCATTTGGAAACACAACGAAACCGGCCAGCCACTGGGCGGACGTTTCGACGGCGGCCCGACGACGTGGCAAGCCGTTATTCAAACCGCAAACACCACGGACAGTTACCGCGAGTTCCTGCTCGAGTTTGCCGACTACACGCTTGCTTACAAAGCCGGCGGTGGCGTCAATGGCGCGGGTGCTCCAGTTCCGGATCCGGAAAACGTTATCAATCCGCCGGTAAGGGACGAGGCTGCTCTGCCGATCAACATTCAGAAGGCTGCGCAATGTCCCGGTGGCGTGCCGCTGCCGTGTCCGGAAGCAGTTTCGGCTGCCGACCCCGGCACGATGGTGGTTAACTACCGCAACGAGCCTGTCGCCCTGCGCGCACAGGATCCTTCAACAAACACACAGGCTGCGGGTGACGCAGGTGATCTTTCGAACGTCTATCGTTCGGATGTCACGCGCGCCAACAATGCTCTCAACCAGCAGCCCGGTTTCTATCCGGCGCTGACGGGTGGTTTGCAAGGTGGTGATCCGTTCACTCCGTTGTTGCGTGCGTATGAAGCTGACAAGGTGCAGATACGCGTTCTCGTCGGTGCGCACGAAGAAAGTCACAACTTTAGCGTCCATGGACAGAAGTGGCTCTACGAGCGCTCAGACCCGAATTCGGGATACCGCAATTCGCAAGCGATGGGTATCTCAGAGCACTTCGAGTTCGAACTGCCGGGTATTGCTGCGATCAAGGGCAGCACTCCTTTTGTCGATTACCTGTATAAGCCAGGCAGTTCTGTGGATAACCAATGGAACGGTACATGGGGTCTGCTGCGTGCCTATCGTGGCGCTGTCAGCCTCCAGCCCGATCTTCAACCATTGCCGAACAACCTGACTGGACGAGCGAAAGCTGCTGATAACAACAAGGACTTCAACGGTACTTGTCCGGTTGCTGCGCCGAGCCGCAAGTTCAGCGTGACGGCCGTGGCCGCACAGAATGCGCTGCCTGGCGGAACGCTCGTTTACAACAGCCGCACGAACCAGGGCGGCAAACTGCACGATCCAACGGCGATTCTCTACGTCCGCACAAACGACATCGACGCCGCGACCGGCAAGCTTAAAGCCGGCGTTCCCGTCGAACCGCTCGTGCTGAGAGCGAACGCCGGCGATTGCATCGAGATGACGTTGTTCAACAACCTGCCGGCCAATCTTCAAGACCTACCCGGCTGGAACACGTTGCCGATGATCGTCGATGGGTTCAACGCGAACCAGGTGAAGCCGTCCAACCAGGTCGGACTGCACCCGCAACTCGTGGCCTATGACGTCGTGTCGAGTGATGGCGCCAACGTTGGCTTCAACGTGACGGGTAATCCCGAATCGTACACTCCCGATGGACGTCAAACTGCGAAGCCGGGTGAATCCGTGAAGTACAAGTGGTACGCCGGCGACATTCGCATGAACGGCACGATCAAGGTTGCCACTCCGATTGAGTTCGGTGCGACCAACCTGATCTCCTCCGATCCGATCAAGCACTCGAACAAGGGCGCGATCGGTTCACTCATCGTCGAGCCGCAGGGCGCGACCTGGATTGAAGACGCGACCTCGCGTGCGCAGGCGACTGTCACTAAGACCGACGGTACCTCGTTCCGCGAATTCGTGCTCCAGTTCCAGACCGACATCAACATGCGTCGCGGTGATCTACAAGGTGACGCGGCCGCGGTGCCCAATGTTGCGGGAGAAGAGGACGCTGAAGACTCCGGTCAAAAGGCGCTCAACTATCGCAGCGAGCCGATGTGGAAACGGATGGGCTACGAGCCGGATCTGCCGCTCGAGCAGACTCGTGCATTCGACTTCACCAACTCGCTTTCAAATGCGCAGGTGGGTGGAGATCCTGTGACTCCTGTGTTCACGGCCAAGGCCGGAACGCCGGTCAGATTCCGCGTGCTCAATGCCAATGGTCACGCGCGTAACAACGTGTTCCAGATTCACGGGCACATCTGGCAGCAGGAGCCGTACATCAACAACTCGACCCAGATTGGCAGCAATCCGCTCTCTGAGTGGAAGGGCGCCCAGCAGGGTCACGGTGCGTCAAATCACATGGACGCTGTTCTCGAGAATGGCGCCGGTGGCGCGCGCCGTATAACCGGTGATTACCCCTTCCGCACACAGTCGTCCTTCCAGTTCGACAATGGGCTATGGGGTATCTTCCGCGTGACTCAGTAGCCAGCAATAGTCACGGAAAGAACACGGATGGACGCGGATCTAATCCGCGTCCATCCGCGTTTATCCGCGGTTTATTATTTGTGAGCTATGCTGAGCCAAAACCTCTCGTTAATGTTCCGCCATGGAACACATATTTTTGAAGTTTTACTGAGGATTGTCGGGAATGTGGTGAAAACGGCGAAGGCACGGTCCTTGCTAAAAGAGTAGTGCTCACTAAGGTGCGCTATCAAACTAAAGATGAAGGAATAAGAAAATTAATGATGAAGAAAGTTTCTGCTGTCGCTCTCGCACTCGCTGTTCTCATGATCATCACCGCTCCGGTGGCTCAGGCCACGACGGTCAGCGAAGTGCAATCCATGGTCAATCAGCTCAAAGAAAAAGTTAAGGTCATCGGCATCTCCGGCAAGCAAGCCGAGACGAAAGATCGCCCCGGCCTCCTCGGTCAGCTCGACGGCGTTTTGTTAACGCTCGACCAGGGCAAGTTCTGTAACTCCATCACGAAGGTCAGAGACTTCCAGAAAAAGGTTACCGACATGATCAGCGCTAATAAGCTCAACCAGGATCCGGCTGTTGGTCCAACGGGGCAGGAGCTTCTGGATGACGGCGACGCAATTATCAAAGCTTTGAACGATCTCGCAGTGCAGAGTACCGGCTCGCCCTGCAGCAACTAAATTTTCTGACGGCAAACGCTCGATCACCATCCACCAATCTTGGTGATCGAGCGTTACAGCCCCCACTCAATCCCTACAGACCACGTTAAGCCGATGCCGCCCTTTTGAAAGGGCCAAGCTGAGGTGTGTTCACAATGATGAAAACTATGATGAAAACAGCAATTGACTCGACATCACCAACATTGAAACCGACGTATCAGACCACCGATCTCACGCTAACCAGTTTCTTACGCTGTCGCGGCTTCGCGATCGAGAACATCAAGCAGAACAACGGGCGCACACTCTTCATGTTTCAGGAGTCACCGGAACTGCGTAGCGCGATTCTCGAATTCGCTAACGATGCGGTCGTGGCTGTTCGTTCCTTTTGCAGCACGATGCGCGATCTGAAAGCGATTACGCGCGTGTTGATATTTTTCATTGCCGCACTGGCGACTGTTCATACGTCATCGGCCCAACAAAAACCCGTCGCCCAAAAGATCGAGCGTGAGGGAGTCGAGGTTGAGTTCACGATCACGCCCGTACAAGAACCAAATAAGCCTTCCGAATTAATGGAAGCAAAAGAAGCCACAGTGCGTTTCAAGATCAACGACAAGACGACGAAGACTCCGCTCTCGGGAGTGAAGCCGGCCGTTTGGTTGTCACAACGAACCGAGGGCGAAACGGATCCGAAACTCTGCCGCGAGAAAGTGCAGTCGTTTCTCCAGGGCAGTCTGCGTTCACGTCCCGATGTCGATCTGAATACTTACTTCCTGCTCGCGCTCAATGAAGAAGCAAACATTTCGGTAATCGATCCGTTGCTCGGTTTCGGCACGAGCAAACTCCTGACGCTCATCATGTTGAAGAGCCCGGGCGAAGACTGGGCCCAGAAGAACAGCGACGAAAAACTCTTCGTCAGCATGCCCCTCGTCAACCAGGTTGCGGTCGTTGACACGAATACGTGGAGAGTCGTCGCCAACATCGACGCGGGCACGAAGCCCACGCGTGTTCGCCTGCAACCGGACGAGAGATATCTCTGGGTCGGAAACGACGCGGGGGTAACAGTGATTGATACCGCGACGTCGAAGGTCGTGGCACAAATCACAACCGGCAAAGGCCATCACGATATCGACTTCAGCAAAGACAATCGTTTCACGTTCGTCAGTAACCAGGAAGACGGCACGCTCTCGGTCATCGACGTTCAGAAACTCGCGAAACTCAAAGATCTCAACATCGGTGGTCCAATTACCTCTGTGACGTTCTCGCCGCTCGGCAATGCGGTTTATGTTGTGAACAGTGCGCAGGGAAGTATCACCGTCGTCGATACGCGTAGCCAGCAGATCGCGACTCGTATTCAAGCGAAGCCCGGTATCAAAAACCTGCGCTTTGCACCAGGTGGTCGTTGGGGCTTCATGACGAACGCTGCTGAAAGTGCGGTTTACGTTTTCGACGCTTCCACGAATCGACTCGCACACACGATTGGCGTTGAGAAAGGGCCGGACCAGTTAACGTTTACCGACACGTTCGCGTATGTCCGCTCAACCGGCTCGACTGAGGTCAGCATGATTCGCCTGAGCACGTTGGAAGGCCAACCGGACATCGTCAAGTTTCCGGGTGGGCAGAACGCTCCTGAAGAAGCGGAGGTTGACGCGAGTGTCGCTGATGTGATGGTGCCTGCGCCGGAAGGCAACTCAGTATTGCTTGCGAACCCGGCTGACGGCGTCATCTATTACTACTCGGAAGGAATGGCCGCGCCGATGGGTAGTTTTCAAAACTACCGTCGCAAACCTCGCGCTGCGATGGTGGTCGATCGCTCGTTGCGTGAGACTACTGCCGGCGTTTACACGACCACCACGAAGTTGCCGAAGAGCGGCGTTTACGATGTCGCGTTTCTGCTCGACTCACCGCGCGTCACGCACTGCTTCAGTGTCGAAGCGAAGCCGAACCCGGACGTGCCACGCGAAAAACAGATCGCCGTTCGCGTCGAGTATCTCGACCGGGACAAGCAACCGCGCGCCGGTGAGGACTACAAACTCCGTTTCAAACTAATCGATACCGCAACGTCAAAGGCGAAGAGCGATCTGAAAGACGTACACGTGTTGACGATGCTGTCGTCAGGAACGTGGCAGAAACGCGACTTTGCGCGTGCGGCCGGCGATGGTGTTTATGAGCTCGATATCCGGATTCCGCAAACGGGTGTGTATTTCGTGTTCGTCGAGAGCAAGTCGCAGGGAGTGAGTTTCAGGCAACTGCCATCTTTGACACTGCAAACGGTGGCGGCAACGGCGACCAACACGGTCGAGAAGGAGAAGAACGATGAATAACATGAAACGATTGTGTCTGACGTTGCTTGTCTGCGCGCTCGCGTTTGTTCCCGCGCAAGCTCAGCAGGTGCATGCGCACGCGACGCAGAAGGGGCAGAAGTCGGAGAAGAGCAAAGGCGAGGTTACCTACTCGTGCCCGATGCATCCGGATGTGAAAGCTAAGTCGAAGGGCAAGTGTCCGAAGTGCGGCATGGACCTGCGTCCTGTTCGCGCGGAGGAGAAGACAGCGGATACCGACTCGCACGAGCCAGTCGCTGAGCAGACTCCGAATATGAACATCCCGGATCTCGAGTTGCTCGATCAGAACGGACGAAAGATTCACTTCTATAGCGACCTCGTTAAAGGTCATACAGTCGCGATCAATTTCATCTTCACAACCTGCACGACGATCTGTCCGCCGCTCGGCGCGACGTTCGCGCGGGTGCAGAAGGAGCTGGGTGATCGAGTGGGTCGAGACGTTCGTTTGATCTCGATTACGGTCGATCCTGCGACCGATACTCCCGAACGACTCAAAGCCTGGGGCGCGAAATTCCACGCCGGCGATGGTTGGACCTTCGTCACCGGTGACAAGCCACAGGTTGACGAACTGCTGCGCGCGCTCGGCGCTTCTTCCGCACGGCGCGAGGATCACACACCGACGGTGCTCATCGGTAATGACGTGAAGGGCACATGGACGCGGACTTACGGTCTGGCCCAGGTGAGCCAGTTAGTGGAGATCATCAACACGACGACCACCGCGAAAGTCGCGGACGACGTTTCGCCGGCACACAAGTACTTTACGGACGTGGAGCTGATCGATCAGGACGGCAAGAAGGTGCGCTTTTACACGGACGTGCTTAAAGGCAAGACGGTCGTGATCGACGCGTTCTTCACCACTTGCACTTCAGTGTGCCCGCCGATGAACCGCAACATGGAGCGGATTCAGCAGGCGTTGGGTGACCGCGTCGGCCGCGATGTGTTGCTCGTGTCCATGTCGGTGGACCCGGAAGTCGATACGCCACCGAAGCTCAAAGAATACGCGAAGAAGTTTCACGCCGGACCGGGCTGGATGTTCCTGACTGGTAAGAAGGAGAACGTTGAGCAGGCGCTTTACAAATTGGGCCAGTCCGTCCAGGCAAAAGAGGATCACACGACGATCATGATCATCGGCAACGAAACGACGGGCCTCTGGAAGAAAGCGCTCGGCATTGCGAATCCGAACGAGTTGGTCCAGATCGTCGAAAGCGTCGTTAACGACAAAGGCGCCACACAATAAGCCGCGGCTGGAGTTTTCTATGAGATTAAAAATGTTAGTGGGTGTGGCGTGCGCCGTACTTTTACTTGTCGCGATCGGTGTGCGGGCGCAGATGCCTGAATTGTCGCCCGCTGAACGACGTGGCAAGGCGCTCTACCTGCGAGGCGAAAGCGCTTCGGGAAAAGAGATCACGGCGATCGTCGGTGACATGGACGTGCCTGCGTCGACGATGACGTGCGGCGGCTGTCATGGTGTCCGCGGCGAGGGAAAAACTGAAGGCGGCGTCACTGCCGGAAACCTCACGTGGTCCAATATGATCAAACCCTACGGCCATACGCATCCATCAGGACGCAAGCATGGCCCATTCGATGAAAAGCTATTTGCTCTTTCACTCGTGCAGGGTATCGATCCGGCGGGTACCAAGCTCGCCGTAGCGATGCCGCGCTTTCACATGTCGCCCGAAGACGTCGCGGATCTGATCGCTTATCTCAAACGCATCGAAACCGACCGTGATCCGGGTCTAACGGATACAACAGTTAAAGTGGGCACGATCTTGCCGGACCATGGCCCACTCGCCGACATCGGCGCGGCGATGAAGGACGTGCTGACTGCCTACTTCACAAACGTCAACGAGAAAGGCGGAATCTACAACCGCACGATCGAACTACAAACCGTCGCAGCCGGCAATGACGCGGCAACGACAGTGGCAAACGCCCAAACGCTCATTAAAAAGGGCCAGGTCTTCGCGATTGTCAGTGGTCTGAGTGCCGGCGCGGATAAAGAGCTTGTCAGTGTGACGAAAGAAACCGACGTGCCTTTTATGGGACCATTGACGCTTTTGCCGCAGACCGGTTTTCAAACCAATCGCAGTGTTTTCTACCTGCTGGCCGGCGCAAGCGAACAAGCGCATGCACTCGTCAACTTCGCCGCGAGTAAGCCGGAGTTGAAAAAGTCGCGCGTCGCGATTGTCTACTCCGAAAACGAACTCGCCGTTGCGGCTGCCGCTGCGATCGAGGAGCAAGCACGAGCGATAGGCTGGACTTCCGTCATTAAGAAATCTTTTTCAAGCGGCCGATTCGACGCGGCAAAGATCGCGGCGGAGCTAAAAGCGGAAAACGCTGAAACGGTTTTCTTTTTCGGTGGCGACGATCGGGAGACCGCGTTCATCAACGCAGCAGCGGTTGCTAATTGGACGCCGCACGTTTTCCTGCTCGGTGCGTTAGCGGGCAAGGATCTTGTGGAAACCGTGCCGATGAGTTTCAAGGACCATGTGTTCGTTTCGTTTCCCACCGTGCCGGGTGATTTGACGCCCGAAGGTTTAGCCGAATTACGCGAGCTCCAAGTGAAGTACAAGTTTCCAGTGCGACACACAGCATCGCAGGTGATGGCTCTCGCGGCCGCCAAGATCTTCACGGAGGCTTTGAAACGTGCCGGAAGAGATCTGAGTCGAGAAAAGTTGATCACGGCTCTCGAGGGTCTCTACGAATATGACACGGGCGTGACGCCCAGCATTACGTTTGGACCAAACCGTCGTGTCGGCTCGAAGGGGAGTTACGTGGTTTCAATTGATCCCGCGAAAAAAGGATTTGTTTCCGTCAGCGGCTGGGTCAAGAACAATTAAATTCAATTTCAGAAAGATGAAGGAAGTTATGAAAGCAATTTTATTTGGTCTTCTTATGTTTATTGTGGCTGGTTCGTCTGTAATGGCGCAGACCGACCTTCCCGAGGTGCTGGGTGTGGTCAATGGAGTGAAGATCACTAAACAGGATCTTAGTCCGGAGACTCAGTCGCGTATCGCAGAGTTGCAGAACTCGATAGTCGAGGCGCGCCAGCGCGAACTCGATCTTCAGATTGATTCGATACTGCTCGAGGCCGAGGCGAAGAAGCGCGGAGTTTCACCTTCACAGGTGATCAAAGACGAAGTCATCGCGAAGGTGCAGGCGCCGACCGAGGCTGAGGCGCAGGCGTTTTACGATCAGAACAAAGCAAAGCTTCAGGCGGAATTCAAGACCGCGAAGGACGACATTATTCAGTTCCTCCGCTACCAGCGTGAGCAGGAATTGGCCCAGAAGTTGTCGGAGCGATTTCGCACCGCAGCCCAGGTCAAAGTTATTGCCAGGCCAACTGCGCCGCCGGCTTCCGCGTCGGATCGCGCGCGTGTGTTGGCGGAAGTCAACGGTAAGCAGATCACGACGGGTGACATCGAAAAGAGTTTGCAGCCGTTGATCTTCAACGTGCAGGAACAGGTCTATGCGCTTCGCAAGCAGGACCTCGACGTGAAAATCAACGACACGTTGCTGGCCCAGGAGGCGCAGAAGAGACAGGTGACCACGCGGGCGCTGCTCGATACGGAGGTGACCGCGAAAGTGCCGCAAGTTACAGAGGCGCAGGCGCAGGCCTTTTATAACGAAAATAAAGATCGGATCAGCGGCGATTTCGCGCAGACTAAAGCGCAGATCATTCAGTACATGCAGGAGGCGAAGGAGCGTGAAGCGACGCTCGCGTTCGCCGAGCAGTTGCGGCGCGCGTCTTCGGTACAGATCAATCTCAGCGCTCCTGAGTCGCCGGTGTTTCAGATCTCGACTGACGATCAGCCGTCGAAGGGAAATCCACAAGCGCGAGTTACGGTTATTGAGTTTACGGATTTCCAGTGTCCGAGCTGTGCGCAGCAGCATCCGGTTGTTGAGCGGATCATGAAGGAGTTTGGCGATCGCGTGCGCTTAGTGGTGCGAGATTTTCCGCTGTCGCAACATGCCGAGGCGTTGAAAGCTGCCGAAGCTGCGGAGGCCGCGCGCGAGCAGGGGAAGTACTGGGAATACGTTGCCGTACTTTTCCGAAATCAGTCGGCGCTTGGAGTCGATAAGCTCAAGCAGTATGCGACTGAGCTTGGTCTGGACCGCGCCCGATTTGACTCGTCGCTCGACAGTGGCAAGTTCGCCGAGAAGGTTCAGCGTGATGTGTTGGACGGACGCAAGCTCGGAGTGAACGGCACGCCTACGCTTTACGTCAACGGCAAGCGCGTCTCGGACCGATCATATGAGGCGCTGAAAGCGACGATCGAGTCGTCATTGGAGTAGCGCCATCGCCGCGGGTCCGCAGCGCCGAGGCGCGGAATGGTTCGCAGCGCCGAAGGCGCAGAATGGTCCGCAGCGCCAAAGGCGCGGAACGGTCCGCAGCGCCAAAGGCGCGGAATATGATAGCCAGGGGCAAGCGCGAAGCGCGTCGCCCCTGGTTAGTTTCACAAAAGAAGCGTCGAGGCCTGAAAGGCCGAAATAATATTTCGCCCCTGTTCAGGACTCGGCGACCGGAACGGCTGACGTAAAAGCGTTGCGCGGCAGTGGTTCGACTTCGCTGCGCCTGTTCGCGAACAGCGCGTCGATGGACCATGGTCCAGGACCGGCCAGCATCAGGAACGCACAACACGATAGTTGCGCAAATTCAGAACGGATCTCGTGCAACACGGCCCAGAAACCGATTTGTGGGGGCACTGGTGGTAACGGCAGCGGTGACGTACCCAGGTACAGTGGGATCTTCGTCGAGGCCATTGCCACCAGCATTTCTATGATGAAAGGGATGGCGATTGGTCGCGTCAGCCAACCGCCAAGTATTAACAAGCCGCCGATGATCTCAAACCAGCCATCGGCAGTTGCGGTGAAATGAGGATATGGGAAACCGAGTTTTGTAAAACGTCCCACGCCCTGGTTTGCAAAAACGAATTTCATCACACCTTCCCATAAAAACACCGAGCCCGCCATCAATCGGATCACAAAGGTTGCTCGCGGGCCTTCGGTTGGCGGATTAAGCAGCCAGTTCATTAAGTTATTCATTGCTTTTCACTCCTCGTCAAAATTGCTGTCCGCCAGTACAGACTGCGATCCGCGTTTGAATATTCCCCGGGAATAAATCAGCATCTAATTAAGTCTTAAGTTAGAGGGATGAAAATGTTTCTCGCGCAAAGACGCCAAGACGCAAAGCGCTGCCGCGCTTCTAAAAATTTTCTTTGCGTCTTTGCGCCTTTGCGCGAGAGATCTTCTTGAGGCACATAGTTGTCGGAGCAAACCAGAGCCGGTCGATTTGAGGAGATTGCGCTGCCGCACCTGGCTGCTGCCTACAATCTTGCGCGCTGGCTGGTCCATAACGATCATGATGCTGAAGACGTCGTTCAGGAGTCGTTTATGCGCGCGTTCAAGTCGTTCCACAGTTACTACGGCGGAAATAGCCGCGCGTGGTTACTGACGATTGTCAGAAACACCTGTTACACGTGGTTGCAAAAAAATCGCATGTTGACCCTCGCCGATCCGATCGAAGACAAGTTGGACGAACTCGGGCTCGACTTCGCAGATCCCGAGATGCTGCTGCTGCGAAGTGTTGACGCGCAAATCGTACGAGCGGCGTTACAGGAACTGCCGGTCGAGTTTCGCGAAGTAGTAGTGCTGCGTGAAATGGAAGAACTGTCTTACAAAGAGATCGCTAACGTGGTGGACCTGCCGCTGGGGACTGTCATGTCGCGGCTGGCGCGCGGGCGCAAACGACTGCAGGCGCTGCTCGCCGGCCGGATGGGAAAGGAGGCAAGCATTGAGCTGTCAGCAAACGCATGAACTGATTCACGGCTATCTCGACGGCGAGTTGGACCTGGTGAAGAGTCTCGAGATCGAAAAACATTTGTCGCACTGTCACACCTGCACTCAAAACTACGAGGCGCTGCGCAGTTTGCAAGCGCGCGTGACTGACAATTCCCTTCGCTTCGAACCTCCCGCAAGTCTCGAAAAGCGTTTGCGCTCGTCGTTGCGTCGCGAAGAGAAACCGCAACCGTTGCTATTTCGCTGGAGGTGGGCGGTAGCGGCGGCGTCGTTGGTTGCGGCTGTTGTAATCATCTGGACTGTCGCTACGATTTCCTCGAGACAATCGCCGGAAGACGTGCTCGCGCAGGAAGTGGTCGCCAGTCACGTACGATCGTTGATGGCCAATCATCTGACTGACGTGCCGTCTTCCGATCGACATACAGTCAAGCCCTGGTTCGACGGCAAACTCGATTTCTCACCGACTGTGAAGGATTTGACCCCGCAGGGATTCAGTTTGAACGGCGGCAGACTCGATTACATCGGCAACCGTCCAGTTGCGGCGCTCGTCTATCAACGCCGGCAACATTCGATCAACTTGTTCGTCTGGCCGGCAACACAAGCACCAGCCGCAAACGGAAAAGCTTCGGAACGTCAGGGTTATAACGTGATTCGCTGGTCCAATGCGGGGATGACTTACTGGGCAGTGTCTGATCTCAACCTCGCGGAGCTACAGCAGTTTGTTCAGTTGCTTCAGGAGCAGAGTTGACATGCTTTGCTCTGCGGCCCTCTGCGTATCTCTGCGGCCCTCTGCGTTAAAGTGAATCTTAAACGCAGAGCACAGAGGAACGCAGAGGGCCGCAGAGAAGATCACCGGATCAAGTAGAAAGCGGTTTGTCGTGGTCTAAACCACTTCATTCCATCCTTCGTTAAGTACGCATCGTCTTCCATCATGATCGTGACTTTCTGTCCGTTCCACTCGGGAACCGGCGTACTCGTGTTCAACTCGATCGACGTGTAAGAGCCTTCGCGAAACGGCGGCTCGAACGGCGCGCCCGTAGCCGGTCGACGGAAGTCGATAGTCGCGCCGAGCGCGTGTCCCTGGTTACCGACCGAGTGTGAATAGATCATCGCTTCGATACCGAGGGTTTTCATGTCTGCCATCGTCGCCTCGTAAACTTCGAAGCCTTTTGCCCCGGGCTTGATGTGCGCGAAGAGCGCATCCTGAAGTTTGTTCGTATTCGCGAGCGCTTTCCTGAGCCCTTCGGGCGCATCTTTCTCCCCAGGGCGCAAGACGTAAGCCATCTTCTGCCAATCGGTGCTCAAGCCCATGTAGTTCAATCCGAAATCGATGTGGATCACATCCCCGCGCTGTATCACTGTGGATTCTGGACTGACGCTGAGAAACTGCAACGTCTTGCCTGTCTCCTGACTTTGTCGCTGTACGCGCAGATCCGGTTGAAACCACGTGTCTAAACCGAAGTTGCTGAGTTGTTGTAGAAACCAATAGCGCACGTCGCCAACCGTCGTTTTTCCCGGTGTGATCACTTCGTTTGAAAACGCACGTTGAGTCAACACGTCTGTCAGTGCGACGGCGGTGCGATAAGTTTCGAGCTCTTCAGGCAGACGCGTGTCCATGTATTCGACGATGAGCGGCGCCGCCGGTACGAATCGTGATGAATAATCAGCGCCGAGTGTCTCGGTTAAAAACTTGTAGGCATCGTGGGTGAGACCGTTGGTCGCGCCGCGTGTGCCGCCCATGTTCAGCGCGATCGTTTTCGGCTTTCGCTCTTCGACGATACGCAGCAACGTGGCGGGGACGTCTCTGCCGGGAGGATTCAGGACTTCGAAGAAGGATTTTAAATGCTCTTCGTCATAACGAACGAGCGCAATGCGATCGAGTTTGTCACCGCCGCGATCGGCGAAGATAAAGTAGTCGCGCCTGCCGACGTAAGGGAGCGGCGGCGCAATGTACTCCGTCACCGGATCGGCATGAAACTCCTCGTTCACCACGATCCACATCTCGATCTTCTGCTGCCGCATCATCGGCAGCAGCATCGTATCGAGTCGCTTCTTCAGCCAGCTTTCGCGCACGGACTGTTGCTCACGCACGCTCAGTAGTTTCGGCAGATCTTTTTGAGGTTGAGCACAGATAGACGAACAGGTCAGCAGCAGGATCATCAGAAGACGAATTATCATGCGCTGCATTCTAAAGGATTTCTCCCGCAACGACGCAAAGAAGAGAAGAAAAACCTCGTGTCTTTCTTTGCGCCTTTGCGTCTTTGCGTGATGCTTATCGCGCGGTGACTTGAACGCCCGCAGTTCCTATATTTCCCGCCTGGTCAAACGCACGCGCCTGAAGCTGGTACGTCTTGTTCATTGCACCGGGTACACGCCAGTTGCAGCTATATGGTGCCGTGGTGTCGGTACACTGCACGGCGCTGTTAACGAGAAAGTCGACACGCGTTACACCGACGTTGTCACCCGCTGTTGCCGTAATCGTGACCGTCGATTTGCGCGTCACTGTCGCGCCGTTAGCGGGATTCGTGATCGAGACTGTTGGTGGAGTGTTGTCGACAGTCGCCGTGAAACCGATGCGATTTACCGAACCAGCGCCACGCGCGAGATAGTAAAGAAATCCATCCGGCGAGACTTTTAAATCCACCGGTGAGGCAATACCGGTCGCGAAATCAGACACGGCATTGCCGTTGGCGGGATCGAGTCTTCTGATCCAGCCGCCGCAGAAGTCTGCGAAGAAGTAGTTGCCGACGAAGTTCGAGGGAAACTGAATAATCTGAGGATTGTAAAAAGCGCCGCCCGTGATCGCGCAGGTTTGCGCGTCGTTGGCGTAAGCAAAAATCGGATCGCGGAAGTTTGCATTCGGCGGATTGCAAAAGCCTTCGCAAGTGGGCCAACCATAGTTCGAACCGGCGATACCATCGTTAATCTCTTCCCAGGTGTTCTCGCCGACGTCGTTGATGAACATACGGCTGGTGTTGGCCTGAAAAGTAAAAGTAAACGGATTGCGGACACCGAGCGCCCAGACGGCGCGATTGTCGCCCGCGGCCGTGTTGAAGAAAGGGTTGTCGGTTGGGATGGCGCCAGTTGACGTGATGCGCAGCATCTTGCCGAGTCGTGTCGATAACGATTGAGCGTTCGCTCCGTTCGCGTTGTCACCAACCGCGACGTAGAGGTTGCCGTCTGGTCCAAAATGAAGCGCGCCGCCGTTGTGGTTGGTGGCCGTGCTGAGATTCGGTAGGTCCATCACGACCACTTCACTGCCGGCCAACGCGACGTCGCCCGACGCGGTGAAGCGGCTGATGCGATTGTGAGTCGTGGGCGTGGTGGCAGTGTAGTAAACATAGACCAGTTGATTGGAAACGAAGTTTGGATCGAAGGCGATGCCCAGCAAACCACGTTCGCCTGCTGAGTCGACGGTAACCGTCAGAAACGGAGTGGGCAGCAGCGCGCCATTTTTAATCACGCGTAACGCTCCACCCTGCTGGCACACAAAGATGCGACCATCAGGCGCGAGAGCCATCGCAGTTGGATTAGTGAGTCCATTGGCCACCAGCGTATCCGTAAACCCGGCCGTGGCGAAGGCCATGATTTTGGCTTCATTCCCGCCCGACCTTTCGCCGCTTGAGATCAAAGAGCGACTGTGCGAGCGCCTCTACGGTGATGAGATCGATATGGAGGGGTTCCGAGCCCACCTCCGCTCGTTACCGCAAATCAAGAGCTGAAGCTACTTATTTCCTACCAATTACGCCCAAAGTGCTCATAAATCGCATCTCAGGACCCATTTGTCCGACACGAAATCTCCACATTTAGATACACGTTGAGTGTTGAACCTCTTTGTACCGTCTGGTAGACTTCCAGTCCCCCGACAGGCCGAAGGGTGAATTGCCCCAGGATTTCCTCCTTCATTCACCGACTGACTAGCAGCCGAGTGTGAAACTTACTCACAGTTTCCCGGAGTAACAGAATGAAGCGTTTGCAATACCCGATCTTATGTAGTGGCGTCTTTACGCTGCTGTTTTTAACACTGTTTGTCTTTCAGACCAGGACTCACGCTGATTCCAACCCGGACGTGCGTCTTGAGCGGAAGGTCTCGAAGGAAATTCTCAAAAAAGTCGCCGAGGGGCGCGGTGGAGATTTCGTTCGCGTAATCATCCAGCCGGCAAGTGCTTCAGATACCTCCATCGACTCGACCATCGAATACTCAGGTGGCAGCAATCTACGCAAGTTCAGAAACTTCGCCGTACGTGTAGCGACGCTACCAGCGCAGGCTGCCGCGAATCTCGCGAGTCGCAGCGACGTCGCATACGTTTCGCTGAATCGTGATGTGCGACCAATGGGCCATCTTTCACGAACGACCGGCACGGATCAGGCCCGAAGCGCCAGCAGTGAAACTGGTAGTTCACTCGACGGCACCGGCATCGGCATCGCGATCATCGACTCGGGAATCGACACGGACCATAACTCGTTCCTGAATAAATCAAACGGCGTGCGCGTGGTCTACAGCGAAGATTTTACGACTGAGGGTCGCACCGACGATCCATACGGACACGGAACTCACGTCGCTTCGCTCGCGGCAGGCAACGGTCGCATCTCAAACGGTGAGTACACCGGCATCGCGCCGAACGCAAACCTGATCAACCTGCGCGTGTTGAACTCCGAAGGCGTTGGCACGACTGCTTACGTCCTGCGTGCGCTCGACTGGGTCGCTTCAAACAAAAGCACTTACAACATTCGTGTCGTCAACATGAGTCTCGGCATGCCCGCGGTCGATTCATATCGCAACGATCCGGTGTGTCGTGCAGTGCGAAGACTGGTCGATTCGGGCGTGGTCGTCTTTGCTGCTGCGGGTAACAACGGCAAGGACAGCGAAGGCAACAAGCTTTACGGTCACATTCACTCGCCCGGTAACGAACCTTCCGCGATCACCGTGGGCGCAGCGAACACGTTCGGCACTGACGATCGAAGCGACGACGGCGTAGCATCGTTCAGCTCGCGTGGTCCAACGCGCAGCTTTACGATTGACGATAACGGCGTCAAGCATTACGACAATTTGATGAAACCGGATCTGATCGCGCCCGGAAACAAACTGATCGACGCCGAGTCAGATAACAACTACCTCGTCACCCATACGCCTTCGCTCGATGCAGGGGTCAGTGGTTCCGACAATCGCAAGATGATGTACCTGAGCGGCACTTCGATGGCGACTCCGGTCGCCGCCGGTACCGCTGCGCTGATGCTACAGGCAAATCCGAGTTTGACACCGAACCTCGTGAAAGCGTTGTTGATGTACACAGCGCAACCAATTGCCGGGTTCAACATGTTGGAGCAAGGCGCCGGTGAACTTAACGTAGCGGGCGCGGTGCAGTTGGCCCGACTGGTCCGAAATGATCTGAACGGCACGACAGCGGTTGGTTCGCCGTTGTTAACTGTCGACACGCCACCCGCAGCCGAAACGACCATTGCGTATTACACGTTCACCTGGTCGCGCGGCATCATTCTAAATTACACTTATGCGACGGGCGTTGATCTGATCACGAAGTATCAACTCGTTTACGCGCCTGGGAATTTGCTCAGCAGCGGCGTGATCACTGGCGATGGTGTAATTACAGGCGATAGCACATACTTTTCAGACGGTGTAATTACCGGCGATGGCGTGATCACGGGCGATCGTTCTGCTTTCCTGGCAGCAAATCTGTTGTTCCAGGATCTCTTGTCGGAAGGTAGTTGGTTGAGTGATGGGGTGATTACCGGTGACGGAGTTATCACCGGCGACGGCGTGATCACTGGCGACCTCGTGGCCAGCGCGCAGTCAGCAATACTTAGCGGAGACGATAGTTCAGCAATGGCGGCGGCAGCGGACAACGGCAACGACTGCTTAAGCTATTGACCTGCATTCACAAATTACACAGGTTGCACTAATCACACAGATCCCCGCAGGGCGATCTGTGTGATCCGTGTATTCTGCAAATACGAGGGTAAAATAATGAGTGCGGCAGAAGTGGATGTTAATCGAGCTCAGTTTGGGCAAGTCTACATGTGGTCGCTGGTAATCGCGGGAGCAGCGATCGTAGTGGGGGCGATTTATCAACTACGCTTCACCCATCTGGACGCGCCTTTCGTTTTTCTCTGCCTGATGGTGATGGCGAGTTCGCTGATTGCGATTAAAATTCCTCACGTCAGCGGTCGTATCACGGTCGCCGATACTTTTGTTTTTCTGACTTTGCTTCTTTACGGCGGCGCGGCTGCGATTGTGATGTCGGCCCTCGAAGGGATCACGGCCACGCTGATCATCAGTAAAAAACCGCGTACGATCCTTTTCAACTCCGCCATCCTCGCGACTTCGACCTTTTTTACTGTTGCGGTTTTATTTTGGAGATATGGCTCGCCCGTCGCGATCCCGAAAGCGTTTACATCCCAGTTCGTTATTGCGATCTGTCTGATGGCCCTGGTCCAGTACATTGCCAACACAACTCTGATTGCAATCGAGAAGTCGAACAAGATTAATGAATCTGTCTGGAATACCTGGCGCACTTACTATCTGTGGACTTCGGTGACTTATATTGCGGGCGCATCTGCGGCGGGTATTGTTGCCATTCTGATCGATAGATATAACTTCTATGCCGTAGTCGCGACTGCGCCCATAATCCTCATCATCTGCTTCACCTATCAAACCTATCTCAAGAACATCGAAGCGTCGATCGAACAGACTGAAGCGGCGCGGCTGCACGTTGAGGAGCTCTCCAAATACATCAGTGAGCTACAACGCTCCGAAGAAGCGCGTGGTCAGTTGTTGCTTCGCGCGGAACGCGCACGCTCCGAAGCCGAAGCAGCCAATCGAATCAAAGACGAGTTTCTCGCGACTCTTTCTCACGAGTTGCGCACCCCGTTGACTTCGCTGCTCGGGTGGTCCAGCGTACTGCGCGAAGGAAAGCGTGATGAGAAGATATTGAACCAGGGATTGGACGCAATCGATCGCAATGCGCGCGTGCAGGCCCAACTCATCGACGATCTGCTCGACGTGTCGCGAATCGTTTCCGGCAAGCTCAACCTGGAAGTGAGGCCTTTGGACCTTACGTCAGTCACACGAGCGGCGATAAACGTAGTTCGACCTGCTGCTGATGCGAAGGGCATTTCGATCGACTACTGGGCCGAACCGGGCCTCGGTGCGATCTCGGCCGACTCTGCTCGCCTGCACCAGATCATCTGGAATCTGTTATCAAACGCCGTCAAATTCACGCCACACGGCGGCAAGATCTGTGTTCGAGTCGAGCAGGATGGCGCGGATGCGCGTGTAACGGTGAAGGATACGGGCCAGGGAATCGAGCCGGAGTTTTTGCCTCGCGTCTTCGATCGATTTTTACAGGCTGACAGTTCGACGACGCGCAGTTTTGGTGGCCTTGGACTCGGCCTCGCGATCGTGAGACATCTCGTTGAACTTCACGGCGGCACTGTTTCAGCCCAAAGCGACGGACTAAACAAAGGAGCCACTTTCTCAGCGACTTTTCCACTCCTGGCTGAACGTGCCGAACCCGTCGCAATGCCGCATAGCGAGACGAACGGCCCGGAAAATCATTCACTCGACGGCCTCCGCGTGTTGCTGGTCGACGACGAAGCCGAAGCACGCGAGATCATCAGCACCGTGATGACGCGCACCGGCGCTAAAGTGACGGCCTGCCACTCGGCCAGTGAAGCGCTGGCGACGTTGTTGGAGTGGAAGCCCGACGTGATTCTCAGCGATATCGCGATGCCTGACGAAGATGGCTACAGCTTTATCGGCAAAGTACGCTCGCTGCCACGTGAGAAAGGCGGCGAAACGCCTGCGGCGGCGCTGAGTGCCTACGCCCGTGACATCGATCGTCGTCAGGCGCTCGCGGCGGGCTATCAGATGCACATCGCCAAACCGATCGGTGCAACTCAACTCGTGACCATGGTGGCGCGTCTCGCGGGCCGCGAAAGCTAAATCAGATCTGTGCAATCTGTGTAATCTGTGGCTAATATAATAAGCCATGAAGAAGTCACCGGTCGGAATCGGAATTGTCGGGACGGGGTTTGCCCGCACGACCCAAATCCCGGGGTTTCGCGATTGTATGGGCGCGAAAGTCGTCGCGATTGCGAGTCGTCATCGAGACCGTGCCGAAGCAGTTGCAAAAGAATTCGGAATTGAGCACGTTGCGTCCGATTGGCAGGAACTGGTAGCCCACAAAGACGTCGATCTCGTCAGCATCGTCACTCCTCCATCCACTCACATGGAAATCACTCTCGCCGCGCTCGCTGAACGCAAAGCGGTACTCTGCGAAAAACCGATGGCGCTGAATGCTGATGAAGCAGCGCGCATGGTTGAGAAAGCGAACGCCGCCGGCGTGCTCGCGTTGGTCGATCACGAGTTGCGTTTCCTGAACAGCCGTCGGGTGATGCGCGGCATGTTACAAAGCGGCGCGATCGGATCCGTGCGTCATTGCAATTATGTTTTTCGCTCCGACTATCGCGGTCTCGCCGACCGTGCCTGGGACTGGTGGTCCGATGCCGCATTGGGCGGCGGCGCTCTGGGCGCCATCGGCTCGCACGTGGTCGATTCCTTCCGCTGGATGTTGAGCACTGAAGTGACCCACGCACTCGGAATGTTATCGACTCACATCAAGCAACGCCCCGACAAAACCAGCGGCGGCATGCGCGCAGTGACGACGGACGACGAGGCAAAACTTTTATTCCGGTTCGCTGGTGGTCCACACACGCAGGACGCGACCGGCGCGGCTTCGATCTCGGTAGTCGAATCAGGAAAGTATGAGAACCGGCTGGAGATCTACGGCACCAGGGGCGCGCTGATGGTCGAAGAGACAGGCGAACTGTGGCTTTCACCGGCCGGCTCGGGCACGTGGCGTCCGGTCCAGGTGGAGCAGGACCACATGGCCCAGGGAATGCGCGACTCCAGTTGGTCCAGAGGCTTTACCGCGTTCGCGCTCGCTATCGTCGAAATCATGCGAGCCGGAAGAACAACCGTAAAAGACGCCGCGAGTTTTGAAGACGGCTATCGAGTGCAAGTCGTCCTGGATGCACTGCGCGCTTCGAATGAAAGTGGGTGCTGGGTAACGGTTGGCCAGTAGACAACTCATACGCATCGGTGTCGACACCGGCGGCACGTTTACAGATTTCGTCTTTGAACGTGACGGGCGCTTAACACTCTTCAAACTTCCTTCGACTCCTTCCGATCCTTCGTTAGCTATTCGCCAGGGACTCGATCGCATCTGCGCGGAAACAGGCGCGCCACTCGATCGACTCGAGGTGGTCCACGGCACGACTGTCGGCACGAATGCCCTCTTGCAGCGACGCGGTGCGCGTATCGCTCTGGTTACGACGAGTAGGTTCGAAGATGTGCTGGTGATTGGTCGCCAGGCGCGACCTGAGCTTTACAACCTTAACGCCATTAAGCCGCCGCCTTTGGTTGAAGACGAACTCAGATTGGGAGTTCGCGAGCGCGTCGTTGCTTCCGGTGAAGTGATCGAGCCTCTCGATGGAAGCGATCTCCAAAATCTGTTGCGAAAACTGGAACGCGCGGGCGTAGAAGCTGTTGCGATTTCCCTCTTGTTTTCATTCCTGCACCCTGAACATGAAGAACGTATCGCTTCGGCGCTCGCGCCACTCGATGTGCCGTTGTCAATCTCGAGTCGTATTATTCCCGAATACCGTGAATACGAACGCACGTCGACCGTCGTGATTAACGCGTACCTGCAACCATTGATGGGCCGGTATTTGAACCGTTTGTCTACGACCAAACTGCGCGTGATGCAATCGTCAGGCGGCAGCATCTCGGCTGAAGTGGCAGCGGTCGAGCCGGTGCGAACGATTCTTTCCGGCCCTTCGGGCGGCGTCGTCGGCGCGCTGCGAGCAGCTCAATCCGCGGGAATTAAAAACGTGATCACGTTTGACATGGGTGGCACTTCAACGGATGTGGCGCTCTGCGAGAGCGGCGCGATCCGCACCACGAACGAAGCCACCGTCGCCGGATTGCCGGTGGCAGTCTCCGTAATGGACATTCACACTGTGGGCGCCGGCGGCGGATCGATCGCGCGAGTCGATGAAGGTGGTTCCTTGCGCGTTGGTCCAGAGTCGGCGGGTGCTGATCCCGGACCAGCTTGTTACGGCCGTTCACTATTGCCGACGGTAACTGACGCACACGTCATCCTGGACCATTTCGGCGGTGCGGGTTTGCTCGGTGGTGAGTTCAAACTCGATCAAGACCGCGCACGGCAAGCAATGATGAACCTCGCGAATGATTTGAGCCGCGTATCTGGTAAGCGTTGTAGCATCAATGCTGCGGCTGAAGGAGTGCTGGCGGTTGCAAATGCGAACATGGAGCGCGCGCTGCGGCACATCTCAGTCGAGCGCGGTCACGATCCGCGACAATTTGCGCTTTTGCCCTTCGGCGGCGCCGGTGGTTTGCACGCGGTTGAACTTGCGCGCGCGCTGCGAATTCCGAAGGTGATTGTGCCTACCGCGCCCGGTGCGCTTTCGGCGGTGGGCGTGCTCGTCGCTGATGTGATCAAGGACCAGAGTCGCACGGTGATGTTCACGTACGGAGCAAAAGAAACGAAGAAGCTCGCGCAAGTTTTTTCCCAAATGGAAAGGGAAGCAGCGACGGTGTTGCGCAGCGAGGGCTTTCCGCGTTCAAGGCAACGTCACGAGCGTTCCCTCGCGATGCGTTATCGCGGGCAGTCGTTTGAACTGGAAGTGAGAGACACGGCCGGCGATCTCGGCGCCGCGTTTCATCGCGTGCACCGCGAGCGCTACGGTTATGCGCAGGAAGAAAGCGAGATCGAAATCGTCAGCGCGCGTCTGCGATCGTTTGGCATCGTGGAAAAGCTGGCGCAAAGAAAGATCGAAACAGGCAAGAGCAGATCGCATGGCAATATCTATCGACGAGAAGAACTCCGCGCCGGAACAAAACTGAAGACGCCGTGCATCGTGACTGAATATTCAGCCACAACACTGATTGACGCGGATTCGAAGGCGCGGATTGATAGCTTCGGCAATATTCTAATAACGGTTGGCTGATGAAAGATCGATTTGATCCAACGACGCTCGAGATTTATCGCGCGCTCTTTACTTCGGTAGCGGAAGAGATGGGTGTCGCGTTGCGTCGCACCGCATTCTCGCCAAACATCAAAGAGCGTCGCGACTATTCGTGCGCGGTCTTCGAGGCGAACGGGCGAGTGATCGCGCAGGGTGATCACATGCCGGTGCATCTCGGATCGATGCCGATGGCTGTTGCCGCCGCGCTCGCTGAAGTCGATATCGCCCCGGGAGACGTTGTTGCGCTGAACGATCCGTTCGCCGGCGGCACGCATCTGCCTGACGTGACACTCGTGATGCCCGTCGCGATCAAAAAACGAATTCTCTTCTACGTCGCGAATCGCGCGCACCATGCAGACATCGGCGGCGCCACACCCGGCTCGATGGGCCTCGCGACTGACATCTACGGCGAAGGAATACGCATCCCGCCGATTCGTCTCGTTCGCGGCGGCACGCTCGATCGCGACACGATGCGTTTACTGCTCGCGAACGTTCGCGGCAACGTCGAGCGTCGGGGCGACTTCGACGCGCAGATCGGTTCGTTGAAAACCGGCGCCGCGCGTTTGCTCGAGATCATCGAACGGCGCGGCGAACGTGAGGCTACTGAATATGCGACGCAACTGATCAACTATTCGGCGCGGCTGATGCGACACACGATTGCTTCGATTCCTGACGGTACCTATGAAGCGGAAGACGCGTTGGACGACGACGGTGTTGAGGATCGCGCGGTTCCGATTCGAGTGCGCGTCTCGATCAAAGGCGAACGCGCGGTGGTTGACTTCACGGGCAGCGCGCCACAGGTCGCAGGTCCGATCAACGCTGTCGAAGCGATCACGGTGTCGGTAGTGAGTTACGTGTTTCGCTGTCTGATTAGTGGCGAAGTGCCGGCGAGTGCGGGTCTCGTTGAGCCAATCGAAGTGATTGCGCCGAGCGGCACGGTTGTGAATGCCAATCCGCCTGCATCAGTTGCCGGTGGCAATGTGGAAACTTCGCAACGCATTGTCGATGTGTTGTTCAAAGCGTTGGCCCACGCGTTGCCCGAGCAAATACCGGCGGCGAGCCAGGGCACGATGAACAATCTCACGATTGGCGGCATCGACACGCGCAGGGGGCAAGGCCAGGAGTTTTCTTACTATGAAACGGTCGCCGGCGGCATGGGCGCGCGTCCGGCTACTGACGGAATGAGCGGCGTCCACACACACATGACGAACAGTTTGAACACGCCGGCCGAGGCGCTCGAGTACGCGTATCCACTTCGTGTGCGTGAGTATCGACTACGTAAAGGTTCCGGAGGTACAGGGAAGCAGCGTGGCGGCGACGGCGTCGTACGCGAGATTGAAACTCTCGTGCCATCGCGCATGTCATTGTTATGCGATCGCCGCAAACATGGACCATATGGATTATTTGGGGGCGAGGACGGAGCGGTCGGCCGCAACCAGATCAACGATCGAGAGGTGCCCGGCAAAGGCTCACATGAACTGAAACCAGGTGATCGAATCCGTATCGAGACGCCCGGCGGCGGCGGCTGGGGTAAATCCGCCTAAATCCGCGTCATCCGTGTTACGTAGTTAGCCTGCGATAAATGCCCGGTAGTCGCTCTGGAAGCGATAGCACATCGTCAATAATCGTGTACCCGACTTCACCATAAAGATCCCGCAACTCCGCTTCCGACTCGCGATCGATCGTTATACAGAACGGCGTAATTCCCTCATTCTTCGCCTGTCGCAGCGCTTCGCGTGTGTCCTCGCGCGCGTAGCGAGCGTCACCGTAATCGTGATCGTACGGCCGCCCGTCTGAAAGCACGATCAATAGACGCGTGCGCGCATCCTGCTTCGCGAGTTTCGCGGTCGCGTGACGAATTGCAGCCCCGAGTCGCGTGTTGTTCTGGTAAGTGATACCGCCAATACGTTGCTTCACTTCGTCGCTGTATTTCTCATTGAAGTCTTTCACCACGTAAAACTTCACGTTGCGACGACCTTCGGAAGTAAACCCATTGATCGAATAAACATCTCCGACCGCCTCGAGTGCTTCACTCATCAGCACGAGACCTTCCTTTTCAATCTCGATGATGCGTCGCCCGGGCCGCGTATACGGTTGCAACGGATGCCGCCCAATCGTGCGCGCAGTCGATGACGACTGGTCCAGTAGAAACGAGACCGCCACGTCGCGACGCCGCCGCAATCGCTTCGTGTAAATCCGCTCCGACTGATAACCATCAGCACGACGATCAATTACAAAGTCAATTACGGCGTTGAGATCAAACTCTTCGCCATCGACCTCATTCGCAACTCGCGTTAGATTCTCCGGTTTCATCAGTTGAAACTGGTGACGTATCGACGAAATAACACCCTTGTGGCGCTCTTTCGTCAGATCCACAAAATGTCGATCGCCGTGTTTCACTTTCTTCTCGACGACGCGACACCAGCCAAGCCGGTGATCGGTTAACTCTCGATCCCACTCGTCGTAGTTGTAAGCAACTTCGCCTTCAGCGAGCACATGCTCGGGCGTCTCTGCTTCCGACCACGCTTCGGCGCCGGTGAGTTCGTCAGGGTCGCCTTCCGGTGAAGGATCGTTCCAGGCGTTGAACAACTCGCGGGCGTCGCGGCGTTCCGGCATCCGCTCGCCTTGCCGTTGCTTCATTCGTTCCGACGCGGAATCGTCGTCTGACTCAGCTTCTTCTTCAGGTACCTCGACCTGTTGCACTGAATCATCGACCGGTATGACAGATTGAAACAGATCGTAAACACGACTCGTGGCCATCAACGTGTCAGCGACCGTAGTTGCGTCGCGCGAGAGATATTCCCCAACGATTGTTTCGATTTCCGAAACGATCTGGCTGTAAGCGAGCCTCGCGTCTTCGCGCGCGCCGCCGAGCATTGTGACCTGAAACAGCAACTCGAACGGCACGAGTGAGCCGGGCAGTTCCATAATCCTGGGACGGCTGCGGCTGAGGTGCTGGCGAATTAAATCGAGATCGCGACTCAGACCGCGATACGCGCGCCGCAACCGGCGATCGATGCGGCCGTTCTCGAGCGTTCCAAACACTCGACGCGCGAGTTGCGGCATCGGAAAGACCTTCAGCACCTCGCGGTAACCGAGATCTTCAGGTGGCTTTGTGACGGGCTGTGTGACTTCAGTCTCACGTAACTGAACAATCTGATCGGCGAGTGCAAAGGCGTCTAGCGCATCGACATTCTCCGGTGAATATCTCGCCGCGATCGCCGAGTAGGCCACAGGCAACATGCCGCCGCGTTCATACGTGCCAAACTCGATCTGTCCGGCAGCGTGAGCGGCCAGCACCTTGTAGAGCCGGAAATCGAGATCGTCATCACCGAACTCATTGACGAGCGAAGGCAGGTGAATCGTGCGGCCATCATCGATGCGAGCTTCATCGGGTACAGCCGCGAGCGGCGCAATCTCCACTTCGCGTCCGGTGAGTGCTTCAACGTACAAGCACAGCAGATGCTGGACCGTGTCGAGCCCGAGACCTGCGCTGCCGCTGAGCAACGCTTCGTAACTACCACGCGTTTCCAGTGAAAAGTAACTGCGACGTGCGCGTGCATCAGCTCGTCCGGACGTTAGCCCGCGGCGCGCCCACGTCTCAAACTGTTCTATCGACACACTCCGCAACGCTCGCGCACTCGAGCGGAAGCAAGCCAATGCCGCTTCAGCATCTACCACCGCAATCTCTTTCGTCAGCGCGAGAACGCGTCGCGAGAGTTCAACTGCCGCAGCGCGATTCGCGTCAGCGTTCAGGAGTCGAATAAATCCCGGACTGCTGCGAACGAAAGCCACGAGGCTCGCGTTGCCGTGCGTTGCGACCACCCAAAGCAGCGCGATCCATTCGTCCAGGATCTCTGGTGCGCGCCTCAGGATTTCGCCACCGGCGATGAGAATGTGAAGGGCGGCGCCACCGCCGCGTTCGAGAAAGTCGTTGGCGCTGGTAAGCAGACGAATCGCATCTGTGGCTGAGAGTTCAGCCAAACTTTCCGGAATCACTGCCCACGCATCCGCGGCGATGCCACCGGCCCGAGCTGCGAAAGCACCGGCTAAAGCAAGCGCCGCGGCCGTTATGCCTTCGTTATGAAAACTCTTGAGCTCGCGCGCGACGGTGGCGCTCGCGTTGAGAAACTCGGCACTGTGTTTTGCCGATCGACGCGCGATCTCCGTGGCGATGTCGAGTATTGGACCGAGGAGTGCGTCATCATTGATCTCGGCGCTGAGAGCCGGAACCGAGTGCAGACTCTCGCGACCGATAACGGTTGAGAGAACCATCTGTCGCGTGCACAAGAGCAGGACGGCGGGTCGCAGTTCGGGCGTGATGGTGCGGAGTGGTTCAACGCCTTCCGAGAAGAACGCGATCGCAGATTCATAATCAGCCATCGCCAAACGGCGGCCCAGCTCGCCCCAGGAACGCAGCTCGGCAGACTGTAAGATCTGTGCGGCTGCAGGCGCCGCACGCAGAAACTCAATCCCCGCGCGTAGTGATATCGCAGCGATGGCCGCACTCGTTTCGAGCACCGCCGCCGTCTGGTCCAACGGTAAGCTGCCGATGCTGCGCGTCAGCTCCAGAAACGACTGTCGCTCAGCAGATTGATGTTCTTCGGGTTCAGACATACTAAAATCTTTCACGCAAAGGCGCCAAGATGAAGACGCAAAGACACAAAGAAGAATTTACTTTGCGCCTTGTGTTTTTGTCTTTGCGCCTTTGCGTGAAACAATGCTTTAGATCACGGTGGTGACGATCTCGCGGATGCTGCGTTGCAGTTCGCGATCGTCAGTGATAGGCGAGCACATCGCTACGTCGGCGGCATCGACTGGAGGAATGCCGAGCGCGATGAGTTGGGCAGCGTAGATTAACAGCCGCGTCGACACCCCTTCTTCGAGACCGTGACCACGGAGGTTGCGCACCTTTTGTCCGATTAAAACCAGGTCGCGCGCTGTGCCTTCATCGACACCACCTTCACGCGCGACGATCTCGGCTTCCATCTCCGGCGGCGGATAGTCAAACTCGATCGCGACAAAACGTTGCCGCGTCGACTGTTTCAAATCTTTCAGTATCGACTGATAACCGGGATTGTACGAGACGACGAGCATAAAATCCCCGGGCGCCTCGACTATCGTGCCCAATTTTTCGATTGGAAGCCGGCGACGGTGATCGGTCAACGGGTGAATGATCACGACCGTATCTTTGCGCGCTTCGACCACCTCGTCCAGGTAGCAGATCGCGCCGTTTCGGACAGCCGAAGTAAGCGGGCCGTCGTGCCAGATCGTCTCCTCACCTTCGAGCAGGAAACGTCCGACCAGGTCGGTCGACGAAAGATCTTCGTGACACGCGACCGTGATTAGCGGTCGTTCCAGCCGCCACGCCATGTGCTCTACAAAACGAGTTTTACCGCAGCCGGTCGGCCCTTTGAGAATCACCGGAAGTCGTGCGGAATGAGCCGCTTCGAAGAGTTCGACCTCGCGCCCGACCGGAAGGTAATAGGGTTCAGTGGCGACTCGATAATCCTGGATTGCGCTTTCAGCCATCTTAGTTCACAGTTTGCACAGAGAAGAACGGCATCTTAACATTCGAGCAGAGAGGTACCAAACGGCAGTTTGAGCATGAAAATCGCGGTAGCAATGAGTGGTGGCGTGGATTCTTCCGCGGCTGCGGCAATTCTTAAGGAGCAGGGTCATGAACTGGTCGGCTTCACGATGCAACTGTGGGATCAGCGGCGTGGTATCAATGTAGACGAGAATGGCGACCCGCTGCCTTCGCGTTGCTGTTCGCTTGACGACGTTTACGACGCGCGTCGCGTCGCTGAAGAGCTGGGGTTTCCTTTTTACGTGTTGAATCTCGAACGCGACTTCGAACGCGACGTGGTCCAACCTTTCGTAACGAGTTATCTCAGCGGTGAGACGCCGATTCCGTGCGTCACGTGCAACAGTCGTTTGAAGTTTGCTTCGCTCGATCGACTGGCGCTGAGTTTGGGTTGTGAGAAAGTTGCGACCGGACACTACGCGCGCGTCGAGTTCGATCCGACAACTAACCGCTACAAATTGTTGCGTGGTCAGAATCAGCAGAAGGATCAGTCGTACTTTCTTTGGGAACTGACGCAGGCGCAGTTGTCGCGCGCGCTTTTCCCACTCGGTGAGATGTCAAAACACGAAGCCCGCGATGCGGCGCGGCAACATGGTCTGACTGGCGTTTCGGAGAAGAAGGAGTCGCAGGAGATCTGTTTCGTGCCTGACGGCGATTACGCAGGCTTCATCGATCGCTATCTTGAAGTGGAGAATGCGACCGAACGTCTGCCGGGTGCGGGCGAGATCGTCAACGCCGCCGGGAAAGTAATTGGAAGCCACGAAGGCATTCATCGCTACACCGTTGGGCAGCGACGCGGTATGGGGATTGCGAACGAGCAACCGTTGTACGTGATCTCGATCGACGCGGAAAAGAATCGCGTAACTGCTGGATCATCGGAAGAGTTGTTGAGTAACGAGTTCACGGTAATGCGCGTCAACTGGATTGCTTTTGACGATCCACAAGAACCTGTGCGCGCCGAAGTGCGTGTGCGTTACCGCCACACAGCAGCCGCGGCGACAATTACTCCACTCGAAAATCAGCGCGCTCGCATCGTCTTTGACGAACCGCAGCGCGCAATTACGCCGGGCCAGGCATCGGTCTTTTATCGCGGTGATGAAGTTATCGGTGGCGGATGGATCGTCAGACAATAAACCTTTTCTAGTTAACTTGCGTACTCAACATACCCTAATCTAATTAACCGAAGGATCAACCATGTCAGGAACACGAAAGACAGTCTTAATAATACTCGGCATTTTCGGCGCTCTTTTACTCGTCGCAATCATCGGCATCGCAGTTCTCTGGTCCGCCCTGCGCAGGGGCGAACCTTCTATTGGCGACAACAGCTTACTCACTCTGCGCGTTTCGGGTTCGCTTCCTGACTACAGCCCTGACGATCCTTTGAAGAGATATTTCGGTGGACCGGATCAGTCGCTCACCGGTCTCGTGATGTCGTTCAAAAAAGCAAAGGTCGACAAACGCATCAAAGCCGTCCTGCTCGATATCAATCTGTCCGGTGTCGGTTGGGGCAAGGCCGAAGAGATTCGCGACGCAATCACCGATTTTCGTTCCTCGGGCAAACCAGTCTATGCGTATGTCGAGTTTGGACTGAACAAGGAGTATTACATCGCCACCGCATGCGACAAGATCATCGTGCCGCCGCCCGGCGAGTTGTTCATCAACGGGTTGGCTGCGGATGTCATGTTCTTCCGCGGCTCGCTCGACAAGCTCGGCATCTATCCTGACATTTTCCAGATCGGAAAATACAAGAGCGCGGGCGACATGTTCACGCAGAAGCAGATGACGGACGCGCACAAGGAGTACATCAATTCGTTGCTCGACGATCTCTACAACCGTTACGTGAACACGATTGCGCAGGCGCGTCACAAGACACCTGATGAAGTGCGCGCGCTGATCGACAACGCTCCATACAGCGCGACGAAAGCGAAAGAAGCGGGTCTGATCGATGAGATGCTTTACAGAGATGACGTTGAGAAGGAGTTCAAGAAGCTGCTCGGTTACAAAGACACGGATACGTTCGTAGCGGTGCGTGCAGTGGATTACCGCGATGTCTCGCCGGAGTCACTCGGGCTGAACAAGGGCGAGAAGATCGCCGTCATCTACGCGAGCGGCGATATCGGTTCGGGTAATTCAGAAAACAGTCCGTCGGGTGGACAGTCGATCGGATCAGACACGGTGGCGAAAGCGTTGAACGATGCCGCCGCTGACAAGACGATCAAAGCCGTGGTGTTGCGCGTCGATAGTCCGGGTGGTTCCGGACTCGCTTCCGACATCATCTGGCACGCAGTTGAAGCGACGAACCAGAAGAAGCCGGTGGTGGTTTCGATGAGCGACGTCGCTGCCTCTGGCGGTTATTACATCTCGGCGAGCGCGAGCAAGATCATCGCGCAGCCTTCGACGATCACGGGTTCGATTGGTGTAGTTGCCGGCAAGCCTGTTATGCGCGGATTCTACGATTGGCTGGGAATCTCGAATGAGTACGTGTTGCGCGGCAAGAACGCGGGAATGTTTCGCGAGACGGAGAAGTTTTCCGACGACGAACGGGCGAAGTTTGAAGATTGGATCAAGACCACTTACTACCAGGACTTCGTACCGAAGGTAGCGAAGGGTCGAAACAAAGATGCGCAGTTTATCGACTCGGTGGGCCAGGGTCGTGTGTGGACTGGGCAACAGGCAAAGGACCGCGGGCTCGTCGATGATTTTGGTGGACTCGATAAAGCGATTGAAGTCGCGAAGCAACTCGCGAAGATTCCCGCGGACAAAGGTGTCGAACGCGTGATCCTGCCTTATCCGACGACGTTCCTCCAGGAGTTGTTGAATGGTGGTGGCGAGAACTCAAACACGAAGGTCGAACAGCAGCGTGCGGTGTTTGCAGCGTTACCGGAGGACGCGCGCCGCGCGATGCGCTACATGGCGTTGATGGACCGGATGAAGAACGGCGAATCGATGCTGTTGATGCCGTACGACATTCGGGTGAAATAGGAAACACACATAACGCGGATAGAGCGGATTAATCCGCCTTTATCCGCGTTATCTGTGTACTACCCATGTAGGGTTGCAGCACTTCCGGTATAACGATGGACCCATCTTCCTGCTGATAATTCTCGAGGACGGCGATCCATGTGCGTCCGATTGCCAGGCCGGAGCCGTTCAGCGTGTGTACAAATTCAGGCTTCGCGCCGCCCGCTCGGCGGAAACGAATCTGCGCACGGCGTGCCTGGAATGCTTCGTAGTTTGAACATGACGAGATCTCACGAAACGTATTCTGCGATGGCAGCCACACCTCGATGTCGTACGTCTTCGCTGAACCAAAGCCGAGATCGCCGGTAGCCAGCGTTACCACGCGATAGTGCAATCCGAGCTTTTGCAGGATCGTCTCCGCATCTCGCGTCAACGATTCGAGCTCTTCGTAAGAATTCTCCGGCAACGAATACTTCACCAGTTCAACTTTCTCAAACTGATGCTGACGGATCACGCCGCGCGTGTCGCGCCCGTAGCTGCCTGCCTCCGAACGAAAACACGGCGTGTAAGCAGCCCAGCGCATCGGCAGTTGTGATGCGTCGAGTATCTCTTCGCGATGATAATTCGTGACCGGCACTTCCGCCGTCGGAACCAGGTAAAGCTCACGCGGATCTTCGAGCTTGAAAAGGTCCGTCTCAAACTTAGGCAACTGCCCGGTACCGAAAAGTGCAGCGCGATTGACGATGAAGGGCGGCAGTGTTTCGAGATAACCGTGCTCGCGCGTTTGCACTTCGAGCATGAAGTTGATCAGGGTACGTTCGAGTCGTGCCCCTGCGCCGTTCAGGATCGCAAAACGTGCCGCAGCGATCTTCGAAGCGCGTTCGAGATCGAGTATGCCGAGTGCGGTGCCAAGATCAACGTGGTCCTTCGGTTCGAAAGTAAACTCCGGCGCCTTGCCCCAGCGACGAACCTCAATATTCGCCGACTCATCCGCACCGACCGGCACGCTCTCGTGCGGAATGTTCGGCAGCGTAGAGAGCAACTCGCGCATGCGCTCTTCCGATTGATCGCGTCGTTGATCAAGCTCAGCAATTCGTTCCTTCAGCGTGCTGACTTCCGCGCGACGTGCTTCTGCTTCGTCCTTCTTACCTTCCTTCATCAGGCCGCCGATCTCACGACTCGAGGCGTTGCGCTGAGCGTTGAGTTGGTCCGACTCGGCGATTACGCGGCGGCGTTCTTCATCGGCGCGCGTGAAATCGTCGAGCGCCGTGGTCTCGGCGCGGCGTGCATTGAGCCCGGCGCGCACTTTATCGATGTTTTCCCTGACGTAGTTGAGATCCAGCATGGTCCGGCCAGTATCTTACAAGCCACAAAAAAGCACAAAAGGACCAACCTTAATTCTGTGTGCCTTTTGCGCCTTTTTGTGGCTCATTTCTTTTGTGCTTCTTTGAGGCTTATTTCAAAACGACAACTGGGACGCCCCTCGCGATCGCAGTGTTCCGTGACCGGAGCTTTGACAACTTCCGCGACGAGCGTTTCGGCGAGGTGACATACTTCGGGATGAACAGATACAGCTGCGGCGAGAGGACAGCCGTTGCCGCGGATCACGACCTTGTCTTCGTGCTTCTCGACTTCCGCAGACCCGCCAATCGCCTCCAACACCTTCAGTGCGGTCTGAACACGACTCTCGAAGTTGTCGTTGCTTTTGCCGGAAGCATCAGCCGCTACTGCGCGCCCGACTTCCCTTAACACAGCCTCGATCTCCGGCGGGCTCAAACGGTTCTTCAGCACCGAGATGAGTTGGTTGAGAAGAGCATCGTAGGCTTTCGGGAAAAGCTTGTCGGCTTCATCCGTCAGGACGTAGGTGAAGTGTGGCTTCCGTGGGCCGCGACGCAGGCCGCTCTGGCGCACAAGCCCGTCGCGTTCGAGCGTCGCGAGATGTGCGCGGACCGCGTTGTCAGTGAGGTTCAACTTTTCCGCGAGGTCTTCAACGGTGCACGCAGAGCTTCGCAGGATCGTGACGATCTGCCCGCGCGTACTCTCAAAAAAGCGTTCATCCAGCTTCATCGCTTCTGATTCTAGCCTTTTTCTATAGAAAACACAAAAAATCAAATAAGTGCTTGACTTATTATAGAAGAAGAGTATTTTGATGATCCTAACGACAGTTAAAGCAATAACTCTTCAACAGGAGAACCAGTAATGGCACAAGCATTAAATAGTTCAGCAGGAATAAGTTCAATCAACTCACAGAGCGTGAGCGCCACGCGACCGGGCTATCAGGCTTACCAGATTCTGCGTCTCGGATTCACCGCTGCGCCCATCATCGCGGGCCTCGATAAATTTTTTCACCTACTCGTGAACTGGGATCAGTACCTGCCCGGGACGGTCAACGCGCTCACGGGCGGACACGGACACCAGCTAATGCTCGTCGCCGGCGTGATCGAGATCGTGGCCGGACTCGGAATCTTCTTTAAGCCTCGTATTTTCGCCTACGTCGTAGCGGCATGGTTGCTTCTGATCATCGTTAATCTGCTCATGATTCCGGGCTATTTCGACGTCGCGCTCAGAGACTTTGGCCTTTCACTCGGCGCGCTCGCACTGGGCCGGCTGAGTGCGGAGTACGACACGCATTGATCGCAGGGAGGAAGACAATGAAAGTAGGACTATTGGCAAAACTCGCATTGGGGCTGTTGATCGCGGCCATATTCATCGTTGTTGGCAGCGACCAAACAGCGAGCGCAGACACAGACGCAAACGCGGAACGGATGCTCACCGAAGGCAAGCAGACTTTCCGTTTCGATACCTTTGGTGACGAAGCATTCTGGAGCGATGCGTTGCAGCTCCACCGCGCCATCGAGGGTGCACAGTTCGGCGGTGTTGGTCCGGGCGTCAGCCCGGTGACGGCTCTGGCAGTCGGTTTGAAAGTCGACTCAGAGGCACTCCCGCAAGCGCTGATCTCGCAATTGAAGCACGGCCGTGTGAATCTCGAAGATCCGGCCACGACACTTGCCTTACTGAAACTCAATGCAGTTGTTGGTGTCAAAGGAACTTTCAACGGCGATGGCAGTCTTCAGTCAGTGGGCATCACTTGTGCTCTCTGTCACTCGACCGTAGACAACTCATTCGCACCTGGTATCGGCAAGCGACTTGATGGTTGGGCCAATCGCGATCTCAACGTCGGCGCGATCGCGGCGCTAAGTCCAAATCTTGCGCCAGTCGCACAACTGCTCGGCGTGAGTGAAGCGACAGTGCGAACTGTCTTGCAGAGCTGGGGACCAGGCAAGTTCGATGCGGAGTTGTTTCTCGATGGTAAGGCTTTCCGTCCTGACGGTAAGTCGGCCGCGACTCTTCTTCCGCCCGCATTCGGTCTTGCAGGCGTGAATCTTCACACGTGGACGGGCTGGGGATCGGTGACGCATTGGAACGCGTTCGTCGCGAACCTCGAGATGCACGGGCAGGGTACGTTCTACGATCCGCGCTTGAACGACGCGGTTAAGTTTCCGATTGCAGCACGTGAAGGTTTCGGCAACGTTCGTAGTAATCCGGATTTGATCACGGCGAAGCTTCCGGCGCTTCAGTTCTATCAACTCGCAATTCCTGCGCCTGCGCCGCCTGCGGGCAGTTTTGATCCCGCGGCTGCGACGAGAGGTGGGGTTGTATTCAATGGTCAGGCAAAGTGTTCGACCTGTCACGTGCCACCGATCTACACCGAGCCGGGATGGAACATGCACACGCCGCAGGAGATCGGCATCGACGACTTCCAGGCCAAGCGCTCACCGGACGAGCGTTATCGAACCGCGCCGCTCAAGGGACTCTGGACACACACGAAAGGCGGTTTTTATCACGACGGCCGCTTCGCGACGCTGCGAGACGTGGTCGAGCATTACAACAGTTTCCTCGGCACAAACCTGAGCGAGCAACAGAAAGCGGATCTTGTCGAGTACCTGAAGTCGCTTTAAGGGGAATCGGATCATGGCACTCAGATTAATTAACCCACATCTGACAACCGCGTCAGCGACGAAAACGATCGAGCGAGTTGCTGACGCCCGGCTACCGACAGAGACAGGCGAGTTTCGCATTATTGGCTTTCGTTCGCTCGTCTCAACCGAAGAGTTCGTAGTCCTGATGAAAGGCGAGTTGCGTCCGAACAGGGCGAGTCTCGTCAGGATTCACTCACAGTGCATGACCGGCGACGTGTTCGGTTCAATCAAGTGCGACTGCGGCCGGCAACTCGAGGCCGCCATGAAACTGATCGAGCAGGAGGGCCATGGGGCAATCGTCTACCAGCAACAGGAAGGGCGCGGTATCGGTATCATCAACAAGATCCGCGCCTATGCCCTGCAAGACGAAGGCGCAGATACGATCGAAGCCAATGAGCGGCTGGGCTTCGAGGCGGATCTGCGGCGCTACGAACAGTGCGCCGAAATCCTGCTCGATCTCGGCCTGCGCGCAGTGCGCGTGATGTCGGACAACCCGGCAAAGATTCGCGCGCTGCGTCAGGCCGGACTCAAAGTCGTCGAGCGCGTGCAGCTCGAAGTCGAGCCACACGATCTGTTCGTTGGATATCTGAAGACTAAGAAGGAGAAGATGGGCCACCTCGTTAGTGTGGCCTGATCAAGGCATGGAAGTTCACCTCGCAAACATCTCCGACTTGCGAGACGGAGAAATGAAAGAGTTCTCGGCCGGCGAGACGCGGATCTTGCTGGCACGCGTCGATGGCCGTTTTCATGCGGTCAGCGCTGTGTGTACTCACTACGGTGGTCCACTTGCCGAAGGCGCGCTTTGCGGCACGCGGGTCATGTGCCCGTGGCACCACGCTGTTTTTAATGTTGTTAATGGCGACATGGTAGAGCCGCCTGCCCTCGACGCGCTTACCTGCTATAACGTGCGCGTCGAGGGCGAACGAGTGTTTGTTACTGTGCCTAAAGATGCCGAGACCCGACGTACGCCCACGATGGTCCAACGCGATACTGTCGCCGACTCGCGCCAGTTCGTCATCATCGGCGCGGGCGCAGCCGGCTATGCAGCCGCGCAGACGCTGCGCGAAGAAGGTTTCCGAGGCAACGTCGTGATGATCACGCGCGAAGACCGTGCGCCTTACGATCGTCCGAACCTGAGCAAAGACTATTTGCACGGGCATGCCGAGCCGGAGTGGATGCCGCTGCGTCCGGGAGAGTTCTTCAAGGAACACGACATTCAGCTCGTTCTCAACAAAGAGGTCATACTTGTTGACGTGCGCAACAAAACGATCGCCTTCGATGGCGGTGAGACGATGGAGTACGACGCATTGCTCGTCGCCACCGGCGGCGCGCCCATTCGTCTCAACATTCCCGGGTCGGATCTAAAGAACGTTTGCCTACTGCGCAGTTTTGGTGACGCTGACTCGATCATCGAGACGGCGTCGCGTTCGCATCACGCGGTTGTTGTCGGCGCGAGCTTCATCGGGATGGAGGCGGCTTACAGTCTTCGTGAGCGTGGCCTTGAAGTGACTGTCATTGCTCCTTCGCGGGAGCCGTTCGAGACCACACTCGGGGTGGAAGTCGGCGCGTTATTCCGCCGCGTACATGAAAGTCACGGCGTCAAATTCAAGCTCGGCTCTATCGTTTACCGGTTCGAAGGGACACATAAGGTTGAAGCAGTCACACTCGACAATGGCGAGCGTATAAAAGCGGATATGGTCGTTGTTGGTGCGGGTGTACGGCCGGTCACACATTTTCTCGAGGGCGTCGAACTTGATGAGGCCGGCGGAGTCGTTGTTGATTCGCGATTGCGCGCGGGCGATGGAATGTACGCCGCGGGCGACATTGCGAGTTTCATCGACTCACGCACCGGCGAGCGCATACGCATCGAGCACTGGCGCACGGCGCAGCAACAAGGACGCACGGCTGCGTGCAACATGATTGGACGCGACGTTGAGTTCGACGCCGTTCCGTTTTTCTGGACGCAGCAGTTTGACGCGGGGCTTCTATACGTCGGTCACGCGAAATCGTGGGACGAAATCATCTATCGCGGCGAAGTCTCGTCGCGCGACTTTCTCGCTTTTTATGTAAAGAACGATCGCATACTCGCGGTAGCCGGTATGAACCGTGATCGCGAGATGGCTGAGATTGAAAATTCAATACGTCTTAACACCCTCGAACCAATAATGGCTACACATTTTCACGGATGAAGAATTATGAACGTC